>WNFU01022155.1_pt1 | contig 10630 bp, 13 predicted proteins | sample 5400121 | NCBI WGS metagenome assembly WNFU01 (sample SAMN13153360, study PRJNA577476) | soil metagenome | isolation source: 100 cm soil or saprolite under grassland replicate 1 | place: USA:California | collected 2016-06-15
CGTTCGGATCGACCGAGACCAGATCGTCACGCCCATCACCGTTAAGGTCGGCAAAGCGGACCCGAGCCGGATCCAACCAACCGTTGCCTACGACGCGTGGGGTATCCCAACTGAAGTTGAGCCCGTCGATGTTGGCGAACGCCCGCAGCTCCCCGTTCGGATCGACCGAGACAAGATCGTCACGCCCATCACCGGACAGCGAGGCCTGGCTGTCGGCCACGTTGACATACCGGTGCGGCTTGAACAGGCTGCGGCTGTAACCGGCCTGGGACCAGGTACGGTGCTTGGTCGCCGGCGGCGTCTGCTCATACATGTAGAAGTCGCCGCCGACGCCGTCGACCCACCGGTCGAACAACACGACATGTGAGCCATTCACCGGGTCGTCGACATTGTGATAGAGCAGCATGTCGCCCGGACGCAGGCTGTTGTAGGAGATCGGGATGCCGATGGTGTGCAGATCCCCGGTCCAGTAGTTGCGGTCGGTCTTCCACGCCATCGACACGTAGCCGGAGCAGTCGGTTCGGTACCCGTCTCGAAAGGTCGTCTGGCTGTACGGGACGGGCACGGCGAGCCAGGACCGGGCCCTGGCAAGGATCTCGCCCCGGCTGACCAACGGCCCGGGATCGACCGCTGTCGACATGGGCTCCGCGGGAACCCCGCCAGGCTGCAACGGATGGCCTGTACCATCCACGCCCTGCGGGCGGCGGACGTCGTGGTCGGCCGCGCGAGGCGCGGACGTCCCGGCCGCGGCAGCGGCCAGACCGGACAACATGATGGCCGACGCGGACAGCGCCGCGGCGGCGGCAAGCAGAGTACGGCGTATCCGCCGCCGGGGCAACATGGCAGGGCGTTCCACGAGTCGGTCCTCTCGTTCGTGGCGTCTCTTCGAACGAGCCGGACGGTATCGACCGCCGTCATCCAGTCCGTATTCATCGCCTATTCAACCCACGCGATGCGACGGCCCAGGCCAGGACAGCGCACCTCCGCTATGGCCGACGACCATTGGAAAGCCGACACCTCGGCTCGACAGGCTGACGAGTGTCGGGCCGATTCCGACGGTCGTAGCCGCTATCCAGCCCGCGCGCTTGTCAGGTCCGCGACCTCCCGACCACGCCAACTGAACCGCCCCGGATCTTGTAGAGACTTCCCGGCTTGGGAAGGATCGAGAGATGGCAAGATCGGGTGTGTATCCGCAGGAGCTGCGTGAGCGGGCGGTGCGGATGGTCGCGGAGGGTACGGCCGAACTATTGAGTCGGACTGGGCGGCGATCGGCGCGGTCGCGCAGAAGCTCGGGATTGGTACGGCGGAGACGCTGCGTAAGTGGGTGCTTCAGGCGCAGGTCGACGCCGGTCGCCGACCCAGGGTCACGACGGAGGAGTCGGTGGAGCTTCGCAGGCTGCGGGCCGAGGTGCGGGAGTTGCGCCGGGCAAATGAGATATTGAAGGCGGCCTCGGCTTTCTTCGCGGCCGAGCTGGACCGGCCACAGACACACTCGTGAGGTTCATCGACGAGAACCGGGCTCGCTTTGGGGTTGAGCCGATCTGCCGCGTGCTGGCTCAGCACGGCTGCCAGATCGCCCCGAGCGGCTACTACGCGGCCAAGGCCCGGCCGCCGGCGGTCCGGCACCTGCGCGACGAGGTGCTGCTGGCCGACATCGGCCGCATCCACGCCGCCAACTACGGGGTGTATGGCGCCCGTAAGGTCTGGCGTGAGTTGCGGCGGGAGGGCACGAAGGTGGCCCGGTGCACGGTCGAGCGGCTGATGCGTCGGGTGGGGTGGTGCGGGGGCGCAGGGTCCGTACAACGGCGTCCGACGCCCGGCACGAGCGGGCCGGGGACCGGGTCAACCGGGACTTCACCGCGCAGTGTCCTAATAGGACGTGGGTGGCCGATTTCACTTATGTGGCAACGTGGTCCGGGATCGTCTATGTCGCGTTCGTGGTTGACGTGTACTCCCGGGCCGTCGTCGGCTGGTCCGCGGCGACCAACAAGCGCACCCCGTTGGTGCTCGGTGCGCTGGACATGGGGCTGTGGCGGCGGGACCGGGCCGGACGGGCGGTCGCCCGCGGTCTGGTCCACCACAGCGACGCCGGCTCCCAGGGCGGGCAGTACACCTCGTTCCGGTTCACCACGCATCTGATGACCGCCGGCATCGACGCCTCGATCGGCACCGTCGGCGACGCTCTGGACAACGCGTTGATGGAATCCACGATCGGCCTGTACAAGACGGAGTTGATCAAGCCGCGCGGGCCGTGGCGCGGCCTGGCCGACGTGGAGCTGGCCACCGCCGAATGGGGTGGACTGGTTCAACGCCAAGCGGCTTCACTCGGCCATCGGGCATGTTCCGCCCGACGAGTACGAAACGAGGTACTACGCTCAACACCAGCCCCGTGAGGTGGTTGGAGTCAACTCCTGAAGTCTCCACGGAACCCGGGGCGGTTCAACCGGGTGAGACCCCGCAAGTAGTGAGCGATCGCGAATGTACGAATGGCGCGTCGCCGGCGACGCCGAGATGCCCCCGAGGCTGGCAGCCTGGCGCCGTGCGCGCCATCCGCCCTTCAGGCCCAGATCCGCCGTCAATCTCGTGGATGTTGACGTGGGCCTCCCGATTGTGCGGCCATCCCCAAACGTGCCGCGGTGTTGTTCGGCGAGCACCTCACCCTGCCACGATCAGCCACACCGAGCAGATCGCCGCCAACAGCCAGCTCATCCTCAGACCCCGGTTTCAATGTCATCCAAGACACTTCGACACCTCAGCGGTGGTTCACTCACATTCGCCTTCTCGGCTCCCACCTGACGCATCACATGCGCCTCTTCCGCAGCGCTCACCACCCCGACTCATTCACCGAAGCAGCCTGCGGTGGTTTGAGACCTCCCCCTGCAGGGCGATCCCGGAGGGCCCACCTCCATCACCGGTGCAGCACCGCGACCATCGGCACGATCTTCTACATCGCCACCTCCAGCCGCGTTCGTGGCACACCGATCTCCACGTCCTTGGCGTCCAGACGCTGAGCATGCGGGCCTCCTCGCTCAGCTGACCGTCCCGGTCAGGGGCGGGTTAGAGCCGACGGGTGGCTGGACGAAGCGCCCAGGACAGCAGCGCCAGCCCCGCGACCACGGCAGGTGGGACGAGGTTGGTGGCCGATTGACGGGTGGCGACACATGAGGCGGCAGCGCCCGTCATGTTGATCAGGACGCCGGCGTAGGCCCATTCCTTCAGCCGTGGCAGCCGGGGTGCGAGCAGGACCACCGCGGCGAGGAGCTTCGCGGTGCCCAGGATGGTGGCCAGGTAGCCGGGATACCCGAGGGCGATCATCGCCGGGTAGAACGGCGGCATACGGAGCAGGTCCATCGTGCCGCCGATGGCGCACTCAGCGACCACGGCCGCGGTGATGACCCAGTAGGCGCTGGTCCGGCCAAGACCCCGGGCGGTAGTGGTTGCTGCCGTGATCGTACTCCCCTCTGCTTTGTCTGCTCACCGCATCGTCACCGGGCCATGCGGTCACCGCCGCTTTCGAGCAGTCTCTTCAGGTTCTGGTAGCTTGCCGCCCCGACTTTCTCCACCTGCCGGCGGACCAGCGGCACGAGCGGTATGCCGAGCAGCCGGCCGAGGATTCCGTGCCCCTCCAGGTCGAGGCTGGTCCTGACCCGCGACCGGGTACCGCCGTCGAGAGGTTCCACGGTGACGCTCCCGTGCGCCCTGATCGGTCCGTCGGCACCGCGAGCGGTCCAGCTCCTCGGGGCCGTGATCTCCGTGATCTCCTGTATCTGTGTCATTGTCCGCTCGGTATTGCCGATGCGGCGCGTGGTGGTGAACCTGGAGCCCACGCCGGGCGGGCGAGCCCCCTCGATGCGCACCCCCACGATGTCGCGCTGCCACTCGGGAAACCGCGAAGGGTCGGTGACAAATGCGAAGACCTCGGCCGGGGGGCGGGCGATCTCGATGGTGGTCACGATGGGTGACATAGTTTCCCTCCTGTCGCATCGGCCGGTTTTCGTCCGTCATCGGTATGGCGGATCCCGACCGACGAATGTGACCGTGGACGAGGGGTGACGTCCCGGCGTCCCGCGAGGCGGCCGAGCGCACGCTCGGTGAACCAGAACACCATCCGGGCGCGCACCCCGGCTCCGCGTCCGGGCCGCGGTGTCATCGTGCCATCGGATCCTCCATCGATACGGATCCGTACTCCTGTAAAAGTACGATAGCGTCTCGATGGAGGTGAGGCAAATGGCAAGCGGTCCCCGACAAGGTGCCAAGCGGCCGGTAGTCGCGCCCACCAGCGCCCGCACCGCCTCCGCCGCTGCGGCTACCCGGCATGCCCCGGCCGACCCGCCGGCCAAGGCCCCAGAGCCGATCTCGCGGGGGGATGGCGCGCGCCAGCGGGTGCTGCGCGCCGCTCTCGACGTGCTCGACGAGGACGGCCTCCCCGGCTTCACCATGGAGGCGGTCGCCCGGCGCGCCGGGGCGAGCAAGGCCACCCTGTACCGCCGCTGGCCGACCGTCGGTGCGCTGCTGATCGATGCCATGGACGCGACCTGACCCGGCGCCGCCGCGAACCGCTGCTCATCGTCCTTAACCGAGCCCGCGACCGCGGACAGGTACCCCCCGACCTCGACCCCGAGATCACCACCGACCTGCTCGCCGGCCCGTTCTTCTACCGTCGGTTCATCGCTCACCGGCCCATCCCCCCAGACCTCGTCCACGACGTCATCGCGAACGTACTCACCACCCGGGCGCCAGAAGCCGCCAACGGACACACCACGGACCGGTCCACTGCAGCAGGCACGTCCGCCGGGCCAACCCGCCGCATGCATCGCCGGTGCAGCAGGCACGTCCGCCGGGCCAACCCGCCGCATGCATCGCCGGCCGTCTCGATAACGATTCCCGGCCAACACCTCGGCCGCGAGAGCGCCGGCGCGAGCGCGTGCTCGCTGTCCGACGCGATCGATTCCAAGCCGGTGCGGTTGGTTCCCGAGATCAGGAGTCCCTGGCCCCGGCGGGCGGTGAGCAGCAGCCGCCAGTTCCCCGGTGGGAGCCCGAACGCCTCGCCGACGGCGTCGATGGCCTGCGGCGCCTGCCGCAGCAGGATCTGGGTGGCGGCCTTCGACATGCGGAACAGGAACCGGGCGCCTTCCCCGTCACGCAGCAACAGCCACGCCAGCCTCAAAATCCCGCAGGGCCCTTAGCGCTAGTTTTCGCAAGCTACTCGTCAGGGTTATCTCTTAGCCGTCCACAGGCTGTGGGGTGACGCGCCGGCGCGGGAGGGAGACGAGGGTGAGCCCGTCCTGTTCACCTGTCGGTGATGCGTTCGGTGAGGATGCGCTCGACGGCATCCGGGGCGTCTGGGGTGATCGTGGGGCGTACGAGGTGTCCGACATCGATCGCGAGCGCGATGTCCTTCTTGGGCCGCTGCGAATCGAGGTTCCACCAGTGGAGGAAGTCACCCGAGCCCCAGATTCGCCATTTCCGCACCTTGTTCGCGCCGGTCAGGGGAAGTTTCTTAACGCCTCTGATCGAGGTATAGCGGATCCGCTTTGCTCCCCATGGGTAGTAGCGGCGGATGACAAGGCCCTGATCGTCGCAGACGATCCCGCCATCGTCATAGGGTGTCGCGCTCTCGTGGTCCATCTGTACCTCCTGGTGTTCACTGCCGACCCGTTCGCATTTCGTGTGCGTCAGGGGATCCGCATCCTGACGTCGCCCGAGCAGCCAGTAGGCGGCCGAGCCGAGGGTGTTCAAAGCGCTGGCCATCCGCCAGATCCTTTTGTCGCCGCGCACCTGCCCGGCCGCCCTGGATCGCAGGTCCCGCCATGTGATCGCCGCGGCCGTCACATGCACCGCCGCGACGGCGGCGAGCACCAGCTTGTTCGGCTTGCCTCCTGCGGCCACGGCCCCTCCTCACCTAGTGATCTCACGCATAGGAACATTACCAATGTTGAGATTCTAGCGCTATGGTGGCGTCGTGACCAGCGCAGATCTCCTTCTCCATCCCGTCCGACTGCGGATCGTTCAGGCATTCCTCGGTGACCGGGCGCTGACAACAAGCGCCCTCAAGGTCGAACTCGCCGACGTTCCACCCGCCAGCCTGTACCGCCAGGTGGCCCGCCTGGTCGATGCCGGAGTCCTCCAGGTCGTTGCGGAGCGACGGGTACGTGGCACGGTCGAGCGCACCTACGTGCTCCGGCTGTCCGCGGCGAGGATGGGGCCGGACGAACTCGCCAAGATGAGTGCCGACGACCACCGTCAGGCGTTCATGGCATTCGTCGCCGGACTCCTCGGCGACGCCGACCGCTACCTCGCCCGGGGCGACATCGACCCCGTCCGTGACGGCGCCAGCTACCGCCTGGGCGCACTGTGGCTCGACGACGCCGAGTACGCCGAAATGCTCCGCGAGCTCGCCCGGGTCCTCCAGCCCCTCGCGGCGAACCCACCTGCACCGGGCCGCAAACGCCGCATCCTCGCAACCGTTCTGCTGCCCGGGGAGGACGCCCCACAGCCCCCCGTCGCGAAGTCGGAGTCGAAGAAGCCGAAACGGAGGAACTCATGACGCGAACCGAACCGGTGCCGACCGGCATGGCCGTCCTCGACATTGGCACGGGAGGGACCGCGGGGAGCTGACGCTGGTCGTGTCGGTCACCAGCTCCGGCTGGGTCACCGGTATCCAGCTCGCGCCCGCCGGCGCGGCCCGGCGACGACTGCCGTTGCCACGAAGACAACTACTGACAGCGAGCGAAGAGACGCTCCCGGCTCGTAAGTTACTCACGGGTCACTTGGTGGCTAGGGTCACGTACCCAAGCACTGGGCCGAGTACGGGCCGGCGTGGACCCGCCGCCCCATCGCGCAACTGCGCCATGAACCCGACGGGTGGCGGCTGTACTGGCCGACTCCCGCGGCCGGTGGCACCCCGTCGAAGACGCGCCCACCGCGGGCGGCGTGGTGCCGCTGCTGGAGGCCCTCGACGACCCCCGGCGGGGACTGCTCGGATAGCGGCCTTCAAACCACGGCGGGGGCTACCTGCCAGGCCGCGCGCCGCGCTGCCACCAGTCGATCGGTTCAGCGCCTACGCGTTCGATGGTGTCGGCGACGAACTCGAGGTGTGCGCCGCCGCCGGTACCCCAGCAGAAACTCCACAAGCGTTGCGCCGCGCGGTGGTACTGGTGAATCGTGGCGTCCACGTCAAACACGTCGGCCGCGCCGGCGCGGTAGCGGTCCATCTCGCGGGCGACACGGTCGAGCAGTTCGGCCAGACAGTCCTGGTGGTAGGCCGCCACCCGGTCCCGGGCCGCCTGCCGCCGCGCCTTGCCTCCCACCGGCGTCACGCTACCGGCGAGAGCCACCCCGGATCCGCGCCTGCGGCCTGGCGCCCGGTGAGAAGTTGCCCTCCCAGCATCACCTGATCGCGGCGTACGGCGTCGCTCGGGCCACCGCGCAGAGTCTGCGATCCGGCTGCTGCGTCCGAGGGCAGGCCTGATGGAGACCCGGCAGGGCGCTGGCGCGTACGTGACCGACCCGGCCGCTTGGACCACGCTGGCACCGACCGCCGGCACCCGTACCGCCGACTGCTGCTCGAGCACGGCGACCGCCTGCTGTCAACCGTTGGCAAACCACAGCAGACACCAGGCAACACCCGGCCGGACGACACGGTCGGGGTTCGCCGGATCGCCGGGCCGACGGCGGCAGAGCCAGCTAGTCCCGGCGCCGGTTTGCCACGACGAGGACCAGCCCGACCAAGGCAAGTACCAACCCGAGTAGCAGTGGGCCAAAGCCAATGGCGACGTTCCAGTACCCGAGTTCGAAGAGGGGTTGCAGGGCGGGAACGCTAACGAAGGCGTTCGTGCTGTAGAACGCCCCCAGATACCCGCAGCCACAGGTGCCGACAAGGACGCCTACAGCGAGCAATACGAACCCGGTTACGCGCGTCGACGAACCCTTTGCCTGCTCCATCACAATTGCACAGCCTAGGACGATTTAGGCTCAATCCAGCCTGACCAGCCGCCTACACCGGGATCCAGCGATCCGGGCCGTCTCGGCCCGCGAGGAACATCGGAACGGAAACTGGCGGTAGTCGTCAGCCGGTAGGCGGCGTAGCGGTCGGCGTCTCGGCGGGCAGGCTGGAGAGGTGCCGGTAGATGGTCGGCCGGGTGACGCCGAACTCGGCGGCGATCTGGGCGACGGTATGCACGCGCCGGCCGTCGAGGCTGGTTTCCTCGTACATATCTCGGGCGATTTTGGGCTTGGCGTGCGGTGAGTTTGGGTTCTTGGCCGCCGGTGCGGCCGCGGGCGCGGGCGGCGGCGAGGCCGTCGAGGGTGCGTTCGGACATGAGTGCGTGTTCGAACTCGGCGATGGAGCCGAGGATCTGGAAGAACATCCGGCCCAGCGCGGTCGAGGTGTCGATGCTCTGGTCGAGCACCACCAGGTCGACGCCCCGCTCGTGCAACTGGGCGGACAGCTCGATGAGGTGCTCGAGGGACCGGCCGAGCCGGTCGAGTTTGGTGACGACGAGCTGGTCGCCGCGGCGGCGGGCGACCAGTAGCGCCTTGTCGAGTTCGGGCCGGCGGGCGAGTTTGCCGGACGCCTTGTCGATGAAGATCTGTTCGCAGCCGGCCGCGGTGAGTGCGTCGTGCTGGGCGTTGGGGTTCTGATCGCGGGTAGAGACTCGCCCGTAGCCAATCCGCATGCCGCGGACTGTATCGCGAACCCCTGATAGTGTGACGTAGGCGCGGACACGGGTTGCGTTACATGCCTGACCTGGGCAAATATTCGCGTCGTTCGGGTGTAAAGCGAACGAACGTTCGCGGACAAGTGACTAGCTCTTCGTGCCGGCTACGGTTCCGATCCACTCAGCCCTGCAGTCGGGTCCGCGCCGCTGAAGCGTCTACGGCCAGCGCCAACAACAGTGCGGCGACCGGGTCGGGCCGGCCGCGTTCGAGGAGCGCCAGCAGTAGGTGTCGGGTTTCAATGCGGTGGGATTTCGCCGCGGCGGCCAGTATCAGCGTGCGCGACAGGACCTCGCGTGCCCCGGAGCTGAACGGCGGGCGCTTGCCTGCGCCGGGGGCGCCGGTGGGCCGGAAGTCGCCGATGTCGACGCCGATCGTGGCCAGGGCCTGCCGGTCGAGCTCGTCTGCCGCCGTCCGAGCCGTTTCAGCCGTGACGCCGAGCAGGTCGGCGCCGGTCGGCTCGTTCAGCACAGCGAGCAGTAGGTGCTCGGTGCCGACTCGCCGGTCACCGCGCTGACGGGCCTCCTCGACGGCTCCCCGTACGGCAGACCGCGCCGACGCAGCGAATTTCTCGAACATCTCAGTGTCCCTTCCCGTACTTGGCGTGTATCGACTGCCGGGACACCCCCAGTGCGTCGCCGATCTGCTCCCACGACCAGCCTTCGCGGCGAGCGAGTTCGACGTGCAGGGCCTCGACCTGTTCGGCGAGGCGGTGCAGGGCGCCGACGGCGCGCAGCCCCACGGCGGGATCGGCGGACCGGATCCGGGCGGACAGGTCGTCGACGCTCATACCTGTCAGTCTGGGTTGACACTCCAGGGTTTGTCAATACAGACTGACCGGACCGATCGTGTCAGTCCAAACTGACAACATTGAGGAGATCATTGTGAACGCCGATGTCGTCATCGCCGGAGCCGGCCCCACCGGCCTGCTGCTGGCCTACGAACTGGCCCTGGCCGGCGTGCCCGCTCTCGTGCTGGACAAGTCCCCCCACCCCGACGAACAACCCCGCGCCAACGGCCTCGTCGGCCAGATAACCCGCATGCTCGCCTACCGCGGCCTGCTCGACGACACGCCTGTGCGCCCCATCGCCGTACCCAAGTTCCCGTTCGGGCCGTTGTCGCTGGAACTCGACCGGCTCGACATCAGCCCCCTGCATGTGCTGCCCGTTCCACAGCACGCTCTGGAGGACCTCCTGCACAGCGCGGCGACCCAGGCCGGCGCGACCGTACAGCGAGGCCACGAAGTGATCGGCTTCGAGCAGACGGACGATGAGGTTGTACTGCGGGTACAAGGCCCAGCCGGCGACTACACCCTCACGGCGGGGTACCTCGTCGGCTGCGACGGCGGGCGCAGCTTCGTCCGCAAGCACGCCGGCATCACCTTTCCCGGCGTCACGAGCGACGAGATCTCCCGCATGGCGCGTGTGACCATGCCGCCCAGCGAGGTCGCCATCGCCGACGGGACCCTGGCGGTGCGCGGTGTACGACTGTCGCCGCTGCGACCGAACCGCACCGCGACAGGCTCGATCACCATCGCTCCCCAGCGGATGCTCGACCCGGCGGCCGACCCGGACGTATACATACTGGCCACATCAGAGCCGCGCCCCCCACACGTCCCGGACTCCCTCACCCTTGACGAGCTGCGCGCGAGCATCCAACGCGTGCTCGGCGCCGAGCTGCCGATTGCCGGAGCACGCTGGCTGCGCAGCACGGTCGCCAACAGCAGACAAGCCGGCGCCTACCGGTCCGGACGGGTCTTCCTCGCCGGCGACGCCGCGCACCTGTTCTCCGCCGGTGGCACCGCCCTCAACACCGGGCTGCTGGACGCGGTCAACCTTGGCTGGAAACTGGCCGCCGCCACACGCGGCACCGCCCCGGCGGACCTGCTCGACACCTACCACGCCGAACGCCA
>WNFU01009956.1_pt1 | contig 10625 bp, 7 predicted proteins | sample 5400121 | NCBI WGS metagenome assembly WNFU01 (sample SAMN13153360, study PRJNA577476) | soil metagenome | isolation source: 100 cm soil or saprolite under grassland replicate 1 | place: USA:California | collected 2016-06-15
TCATCGCCGCGACGGGCTTGGCCGTGATCGCGCTGGCGTGGTTCGGCGTGCGCCGGGGGCAGTTCTGGGCGTGGGTGGCGGCGGTCGCGGTGCCGGTGTTGGCGTTGGCGGTCGCGCTGCCGGCCCACTACCCCAACCACCTCGACACGCTCGGCCATCTCGGCCTCATCTACGCCGACACCCTGCTATTCGTGGTCGGCGCTGTGGTGGCGTTCCTGGGGCTGCGCGAGACGTCGGTCTGACCCGCTCGGCGAAACGACCCATCGGCCATTCAGAGCGTGCGTGAGCGCACATAATCACGCTCCACTGAAGTCGCCTGATTGCGCCATATCCGGCGATGCGTGCGCGACCTCAGCGCAACGCGTGTCCCTTCGCGCCGCCGCTCCACCCGGTGTCGAGGTCACGGCTCCTCGCCCTCCCGCGGCCTGAGCGCGGCCTGCGGTCGGTGAGCGCGATCCCGGACGGGTAACAAAGAGCGCGGGCCTGCGGAAATACGGTGGGGCCGGGAGGGGTCGAACCTCCGTCCAACGGATTATGAGTGCCAACCTTCGCATCCAAGAGGTGCGCTCGCGTCCCGTGATCTGCGTCTTCATCCGCAAGACGGTCCACCCAGTGCCAATCAATCCGCCTTGCGCGCTTGAGTTCGTTGGGTGGGCCGTTGGATGAGACGTCTCGAATAGGCGCGCCAAGCCGACGAGTGGCCGAATACCTTGACTCTTCCGCGCCGTAGTCCCTCAAGCATCTCTGCCACGTTCAACGGGTCTCACTGCGTAGCGTTCACGCACGTCAGACCTGCGACGCGCGCAACGTCTGATGCCGGTCAAGGTCACCGGGTGGTATGGAACGGATTGCGGCAGCGCAGCGGGATCGTCAACGGTCACGTAAGGAACGATCGCAAGGATTCGCACGATGGGGTCGGTGCCTCGAAAAACGGGTCGTGGCCGATGTCGGGCAGCGCGCGGACCGCAATGTCGGTGATGTGGGCTTTGAAGCTGTGGGCGCCAGCGACGGCGGCGGCGTCTCGTTCGCCGTAGAGGAGTAGAACGGGACACGTAATCGTCGACAGGCGATCGGTGACATCCCATGATGGAAATTCACGTTGCAAAGGCCGGATGTTGTCGTTGTGGAGCGGAAAGCCGAGGCGACGCTCGCGCTCGACCTCGTGAGCTCGTATGGGGGCCCGTCCTTCTTGCAGCGTGGACCAGATCTCGTAGAGGCGTCGCCTGCGTTCGGGCGATGGGCGCCTCCAGCTGAACACGACCGTCCACCACACGGCTCGTGCGGCCATCTTCGTCGTCCGGGCCCACCCCAACGCCCGGAACGTTGGGGGCAGCATCTTGTGCGGGACGGCCGTCGGCCATGTACCCACGAGGACGAGGCGTTCGCACCGCGCGGGAAAGCGAAGCGCGTAGGACACCGCGACGTAGCCGCCCATGGAGTGACCGAGCACGGTGACTTTGTCGTCTCCGAGGTGCTGCCGAAGCTCCTCGAGGTCCTCGACCAGACGCTCCAGCGTGTAGGTCGTCGGGGGCGCCGACTTCGACCGTCCACTGCCTCGGTAGTCGTGGTAGACGATCTCGAACTCGTCGGTCAGGGACGCGAGGTCTTCGGCGAGATAGCGGTAGTCGCTCGCGGGACCGCCTGCGCAGGCAAACACGCGACGCCCTTGGCCCTGTCGTTCGTAGTGCAGCTGCACGCCATCGCTCGTTACGAACGTCGCCATGCTCGGAGTGGTTAGTGGCTCTTCTTGTCCGCGGCAAGCGGCGTATCAACCTCGGCGTCTGCTGGTAGTAGGTCCTTCCAGAGGGTGCGTGCGGCGTTCATCTGCTGACGTTCGGTGCGTGTGTTCGGTGCGGGGGCTCGAGCGCGGGTCGGCACCTCGATGCGCAAGTGGAAGCTCTGAACGCGAACGTAACGCTTAGCCGGTGAAGCGCACGACAGCCTGCACGGGCGCGGCCGCCCCTGGACTTGGCTGCACGGGTGGCGCTGGAGCTGGAGGACAGCCACCGTTGGCGGGGTCGAAGGTGATCACGAGTTGGCCGTCCCCTGAGCGCACGCCCGTCTGGAACGTGACGCCCGCGGGCCCAAACCCGGAGCCGCCTCCTCCTCCGCCTACGACTGTCTCGCCGCCGGCCCCACCGCCGCCCCCGCCAAACAGACCGCCGCCGCCCCCACCGCCGTCAGGCTGCGTCGCGCTGCTCTGGCCGTCGCCGCCCTGACCGAGCGTTCCGGCTGCACCTCCGCCGCCGCCGGCCCCGCCGGCGCTCTGAGTGCCGCCCCCTCCGCCGCCGGTGCCGACGCTGCCACCGCTACCCCCGGTCGTGCCGCCACCCGGGCCGCCGGTGAACGACGTACTCGCGCCTCCGCCGCCGCCGCCCCCGCCGGCGACGACAACTCGATCGGCCAGTGTCACGCCGCCTTGGCGGATATCGGTCGCGCCGCCACCCCCGCCGCCGCGCTGGCCTTCGCCGGAGCCACCGTTGCCACCGCCGTTGAACCCGCCGGCACCGCCCAGCACGCCGCCGGACACGCCGCCTCGCCCGCCCACGTTGATCTGGAGCGTTTCACCCGGAGTCACCGTGAGCCCTGCTGTGGCGCGGCCCCCGAGACCGCCCGCGCCGCCGTCCGTACCCGCGCCGCCCGCGGCACCGAACGCATCCACGGTGATCTGGCACACGTTGGCCGGCACCGTGAACGTCTGGGCCGCGCCGGTGAACGTGAATGTTGCCGTGTCAGCCCCCGCGGCACTCGGCGCCGCCAGCGCTGCCATCCCCCCCGCAAAACCACCTGCGATCAGGAGGATCGCGGCTCGTCTCACGCGCCAGCGCACCCGGCCCGACGCTCCCATGGCCACCGCCTCCGCTGCCGCCCTGGTGAGCCTCGTCCGCATCCGCCACCTGCGAACGAAACGACGGGACGGTAGCAAGCCCGACACCCATCAACAAGAGCGTGAGCGTCGGCCACCGCCACGACCGCGCCGAGTCGGGTCTTGGCCCGAGCGAGCATGCGCGGCGACAGGCCCACCCCGTCGGTGCTGTGCCGGGGACCTCCCCGCACGGTGCCGGTGAGTGGCCGCTAGACGGCACGATGAGCTGCACCGAATCGCGCCCGCGCTGGACCGCAGTCCGGCCGCGTGGCGCTTGGAAACCTCTTGACGTCGTAGTGAGGCACCGATCCCCGACATCAAACCAGCCAACCGCAGAGAGGTGAGCTCGCGACCGTTCGACGGCGGCGGTGTGGCGGCTACAGGGACGGGCCCGTGCCGTCACGCGAGCGCGCCGCACCCGAGGTGCTGCCCGCCACGACGTAGCTACGCCCGCGTGGCGAGCGGGCAACCGGTGCCGGCCGCGGGCAGCTGGTAGATGCGGATGAGCGGACCCCATCGGTTCGAGCCGGCGCGGAACTTGTGGAGGAGGCAAGCGTGGCGGCGGAGTTCGTGGTACAGGGCGGCTTGGTTCGGGTACCGGTGCGGTTGCGACAGATAGGCGCTGTTGATCGCGGCGTTGACCACGAAGTATCGGTAGCCCTCGCGCCGGTACCGCGCGAGGGTCCAGCCATTGCCCGGGAGCGAGTAGGTCGCGAGGACGTGGAGATCAGGGTCGTGCAGCGGCGCGGTCTTGAGCTCCCGCACGACCGAGCTGCCCTCGGGGATGTGCTCCTCGATCCAACGGCCGGCGAGCACGCGCGTGCTCGGCTTCGACTCGCGCAGGTTCAGCTGCACGATGCTCGCCGCCGGTGAGATGGCGACCAAGGCGACTGCTGCCGCTGCGAGAGCAGGACCCGAGATCGGTTGGACGGCGTGATCGTGTACCGCCGACGCGAGGCGGACGAGCGCGTGCATGCCGAGGAGCACGAGAATCGGCAGGATCGGCAGCGGCCACCGCTCCCAGTGCAGCTTCGAGGTGCTGATGGCGAGGATGAACGCTACGGCCGTCCCGAGCAACAACAACCGGCGGACGTCACGCGGGTGGCGGAGGACGAGGACGACCCCGGCGAGCGCGAGCAGCGCGATCGGCCACGTCAACGACTTCGGAAGCGAGAGCCCGAGGTACCAGCGGAGGTTCCCGACGGGCGACAGCCCGTCGTGCCCGAGGCTGTGACCGTTCTCCACGGCCAGGGTCTGCTGGGCCGTCGTCCAGTCGAGGAAGAAGTAGGGAGTCGTCAGCGCGAATGTCGCGATCGTGGCGCCTACTGCGGCGAAGATGCCGCGCAGGGACGCGCCGGGCACGCGCCGCCGAAGCGCGATCACGCTGGCGGCAACGAGCGCGGGGAGGAACGTGACAAGGAAGTAGCGCGACGCGATCCCGGCGCCGAGCGCGACCCCGGCCAGGACCTGGTTCGGACGGGTCGGGCGTTCGACGACGCGCATGATCAGGAGGAGCGCAAGTAACGCGAAGAACACGCCGGCGCTGTCGGTGCGGACCTCGCGCCCGTACGAGACGACGATCGGGAGGAGGGCCCAGACCGCGGCGCCGGCGAGGCCGACGGTGGTCGAGAAGCACCGCCGGCCGAGCAGGAAGACGAGTGGGATGGCCGCCACGGCGAACGCGATCGACCAGAGCCGCCCGATCACGTAGAAGGCGGTCGGAGATGCCTGGAACCTGGCGGCGAGGTCGGGGTTTGCCGCGAACACCGGCGCGCCGTGGGCAGTGACGTCCCACGCGTGGTACAGGCCCGCGATCGGGTAGATCGTCGTGGATCCGGGGTGGCCGAACCAGTGCGGGTCGAGATCGCCCGTGGAGACGATGTGGACGGCGGCCCGGACGAACGTCGGCTCGTCGACGTCCGGGTACGGCAGGTCCCGGGTGAGCGCCCAGCACTCGAGGCCGAGCGACACCACCATGATGCCGAGCACCGCCGTCCACACCACTCGCGAGTTCCGGTGCGCAGGAGGCGGGGTGGGTACCTCGCCCCGCGCCGTGGTCGGTGAAACACGCATATCCGTGCTCCCCGACACGTCGGCACCATCGCGCCCTGCATATGAGGCGACGATGAGGTTCAGCGGTTCCGGTCCCTCGGTCTGAGCGGGGAGATCAAAGATCTTGCAGCTGGCATTGAAGTCAGACGTCGAGTGCTATCAGGCGACGTGTTGCGTCGCCTTGTTTCGCACGGCGCTTGTTGCGGTTACCGATGTGTGGTTGTCGGCGTTGGCGCGGGGGTGGAGGACTGTGGGGCCGGCGGAGGGGTGGTGATCTCGACGGGGTAGTCGGGGCTGGCGGGGACGAATTCGATCCAGGTGCGGCCTGGTTGCAGCTTGATGGGCGCTCCGGCGGCGTCGGTGTATTGGGTCGGCTGCGACGGGTCGGAGCGTGCCCACTTGCCCTTGACGACTTTGCCGTCGGCTAATACCCAGGCGTCGCCTCGGCCGACTGTCTGATATGCGCCGCCTTCGGGGCTCGGCAGACAGCAGCCCACGAACTCGACGATGACGTTCGTCGGCGCGATCTGTTGGCCGGAGGCGGCGGTCGCTGGCGTCAATCCGATGAAGCGTTGCCACGTGCGCGACGGGGGGTCGAATGTGTAACTGACGGCGTAGCCCTGTTTGAATCCGACCGAGACTTGCGAAGCCGGATCGCCGTTGAAGGCTTGGCCGGCGTCGAGGTAGCTGAACAGTGGGTGCACGGGCACGGGTTGTCCACCCTTGCCGAGCAGGTCCGGCCCGTGTCCGTACAGGTTCTCTGGTGCTTTCTTGGATTTGTCGCGGAACATCGCCGAGTCGGCCTGGGTCTCGTCGACGGAGTTCACGCCGTGTGCTTGGCGGATGAGTTGGACCGACTCGGGGATGCCCCCGGAGTACGCGAAGATCCCGCCCAGCGCCGCCACCACGTCGGGGTCCATGGCTCGCACCGAGCGGATCGGGCCGGCGACGTCGGGGATCGTCGAGTTGTACACGGCGATGAAGCGGGTGATGTCACCCTCGGTGATCTGTTCGTACACGACATCGGCGACGTCCAGTCCGGTCTGAGGCCGGGCGGCAGGGGTGTTCTCGATTTTGATCGACAGGGCCGGGCGACGCTGGGTCTCGCCTCCGGGATCGGGCAGACCGGTGAGCGGCGCCTTCGGCGGCTGCTTCGCCGTCGTGGTGACCGACTTCTTGCTCGCATGCCCACCGCCACCGCCGCCGCAGGCGGCCAACGCGGCGAGAAACGCAACGGCGACGATGACGCCCGATCGACGGTGAAGCATCCAGGGAAACCTACTAGCGCGCCGCGGTCGCAGTGGGGATCGACGGGTGAGCCGTCCCTGCGGGCCCGACACCAAATGCGCGCAGCACGTTCTCGGTCACCGCGCTCGCGACGGGATTGAACGGGGAACCAGGGCCAGGCGGGGTCACCTTCGTGATCCACCAGATGGAGCCGGAGGCAAACACGCCGGCACCGCTGGGGACGGTGTAGTAGGTCATGTCGGAGAAGCTTGACTTCCCGTGGCAAGTGACGGGCGAGTGGGCCAGGATCTGGACGTTCTGGGGAGCCGGCGGCGTCGCTGCGTACCGGTCGTACTCCGGGCCGATCGTGTCCGGGAGGACCTGGCCCGCGGTGACGCCGGTGCCCTCGAACACCCAGGCGCTCGGGTCGGTGATCGCCATGTCTGCCTTTACCGGGTTGCACTCATATTGTTGGCCGATCATGGCGTTCTCGGGCCGGTTCACCGGCGCGTCACGCCAGTTCACGGTGACGAGCGTCGGGTCGACCGTGCGCATCGGGTCCTCGTTCGCGGCCTTGTAGCAGACCTGGTGGCGGTCGGGTCCGAGCCTGGAGGGCTCGAAGCGGATCTGGCGGTAAGCCGCGTTGGCACCAAAGAACGCGAGGTTGACGCCGTGGTCGCGGGCCGCCTCGGCGCCGTCGCGCATCGGCTTGGACCAGTACTCGTCGTGACCGGGAGACAGCAGCGCCCGGTGCTGGAGGGCGAGCTCGGGATGGCGATGGAAATCGACGCTGGTCACGTAGCTCACGTCGTACCCACGCCCCTCCAGCAGCTGGACGAGCGGGAACTCGAGTCCGATGAAGTCACCCGCCCCGCCGGTCTGGTCGTACGGCCTGTCGTAGGACACGATCCGCCCTCGGTTCGCGAACGTCCTGCCGCCGGGGCCGCGTCCGAAATACAGCGAATAGCCGCCCCACTCGTTGTAGGCCTGCCATTCGCTGACCGCGTTCATCATCAAAAACGCCGACTGGCTCGCGTCGTCGCGCACCGTGAGCGGCACCCAACGCTGCACGCCCTCGACCGGCGCGACGAGTTTGAAGAGATAACACCCCGGCGGCCACGACGCATCGATCGGGACCGTCAGCGACGGATCCCAGCGGGCCTCCACGAGATTGACGCCCGGGGTCACGGCCGCCGGGGTCTGCCGCTTCCCGGGCATGTCGGCCGACGTCCACACGAGCCGCCCGCCCGCCCCGCCGTACCAGCCCATGCGGTAGGCCTCGACATGGTACGACTGGGCCCGGGTCGACACGAACAGCGTGACCGTCTCCCCCTGGATCGCGCTCACCGCGCTCGCGTACCCCTCCATCGCGTCGCCCTCGGCGGGCCCGGTGATCCGCCAGTCCCCGGACCCGGGCTTCGCGTTCTCGGCGACGATCCACTCGGCGTGGAGTACGTCCGCGGCGCCGGGGCGACGCGTCGTCGTCGGCGCAGCCGGGCGCGAGCGTGCATGCGCGGGGTGATCACGCAGCCAGTGATCGAGACCGAAAGCCCCTGCCGCAGCCGCGGCGGCGGCGCCAAGGGCACCGAAGAGGAACTGCCGCCGGTTCACGCCGAGCCGAAAGTATGGCTGCGCCGATGAAGGAATAGTGAGAAACCGGTTGGAGCGTCGTCCACGCCACTACCGTGGGTCGGCACACCCCATCGAATGCCCGGACGAGACCCGGTCACCGAGATGTTCATCACCACAATCGGAACGAGGCGCGTGTTCAGGTTTGTGTCCCTGATCCCCGGCGCGCATCCTGGCGGGCCATGGCAGCCTTGACGATGACGCCGGTCATGGCCTCGCCGGCGAGGACATGAAGAAACGCCACACCCTACTCTTCGTCCTCGTCGGTCCGTTGCTCTGTGGGATGCTCGTCGCAATGCTCGTGTGCGCCGCGTGGCTCGTCGTAGGGCTACCGATCCCAGCCAAGGGGGACATCTGGTTCCGGGTCGTGAAGGTACCGCCCGCCGGCCAGGCGAGCTTCACGAGCAACACACCCACCGGCGTGCAGTTCTTCCTCGTCGTCGGCAACGACGCGCGCGACCGGTCCGATCGCAACGGAATCGGCCTCGGTGACGCCTTGCACATCATCGGCGTGAACCCCGCTGCTCACGCGGCGACCATCATTGACATCCCACGCGACACCTCACTCGAAGGAGAAACAAAGATCAATTCGGTGCTCGCAACCCAAGGACTTACCGCGATGACTCACACCGTCAGTGACTTCCTCGGTGTTCCGATCACCTTCGCCATGACAACGAACTTCGACGACTTCATCAACATGGTCAACGAGATGGGCGGAATCGACCTCAACGTCCAACAACCAATGCACGACCTGGAAAACTCAGGCTCCGACTTCGACCCCGGACCCCAACACCTCCTCGGTGACGACGCCCTGAAGTTCGCCCGCGACCGTCACAGCTTCTCAGACGGCGACCTGAGGCGGACCGAAAACCAGGGCTACCTGATCATCTCGGCGTTGCAAACCATCCAGCAACACAACCCAGGCCCGGCCGGGACACTCAACCTGTTGGGCATCCTTGGCCGTCACGTGCAGATCGAGAACGCAAACCTGATCGACCTCTATCGGCTCGGACGACTCGTGCTTACCATCGACCCGGCCAACATCAACAACGTTGTGATCCCCACCGCACCCAGCAGCAGCACCAACCTGTCACCTGGCCCCGGTGTTCAGGATCTCTTCGCCGACTTCCGCGACGACGCGATCCTTCAAAGCCACTAACTGCGGTCTCTTGAAGAGCCACGACTCCCATCGCCACCGTGTCGATGTCGGCCACCTTGGTGACACCGCCCTGACACCGGCGGCTTTGTCGGCGCTTGTCACTTTGTGAGGCGCCCACTGAGCTGCATGAACGAGCCGCCAGAAGCGTGTCGGAGGGGGGAGTTGAACCCCCATTTGCGGACTAGCCCAGAAGGCCAAGCGGGTCGACGGACACATCCGTTGCCCTAGCCGACATCCCCGAAAGGGAGTGCGCGAGCGGCGAGGACGGCTCGTGCGCGTACCCTACCGCCGGTCCCGGCTGCGCCCGACGTGCCGATCCGTGCGCGGCGGATGCGCACGGCTGGTGACTCTCGGGGCGTTGTTATGAGCGCGCGTGAATCAGTTCACGGTGCGGCTCTGGAGGCGACGCCCGTTGAGCGGCTGGAGTGGTCGAGCGTTGGGGCCCAAGTATCTCTGCAGCGTCTGCACCTGGTTCTCGCTCATCTCGACGGGCTGGACAAAGAGCGCCCAGTCCACCGGCTCCGTGCAGGGCGGAGTGGTGAGCGAGCCGCTGTAGGCGATGGCGCTGCGATCCGTCGGAAGCAGGCTCGTGAGATCCACCGGCGAGGCCAAGGCTTTGCTCTTGCCTTCGCGGGGTGGTGCGGCGGCGATGATCGGGTCATAGCCGGGGTTGGCACCACCGACGTTGGCCATCACCGCCAGCACCGCGGTGTTGCCGGAGTTGTCCTGATGCACGAAATGCCATTCGACCATGAACGGCCGCCCGTCATAGGTGTGCTCGCTCGGTGTGTGGTAGTGGAACTGCTTGAGGTCGTAGGACTTGCCGTCGACCGTGATTGAAGCGCCGCTGTGGGTCTTGATCTGCAAGGTGTGGCCGTTGTTGAGCGCGGTCGCGGGGACGCTTTGATAATTCAGCTGAGCGCTGCTGGACGACGGTTCGACGGACGAGACCGCGATGTTGATCGGTGTCTGCGACCCTCCCGCAGAACACGCCCGATACTTGGGTGAGAGTGTGCCCCACTTTTCGGCACGGGTTGGTCCCTCATAGGAGAAATGTGGGCCTTGGTCGCTCCCAGAGGCGGCCCAAGCCGAGGCGGCGGAGACCGCACCGGCGGTTCCTGCTGCGGCTGCGCCGGCTCCGGCCCCTAGGAGAGCTAGGAAGCGTCGCCGATGAACACGCTGGTCACCCATGGCACGTCCCTCCCGTCGTATCGATCGCACAACGTGCATGGCGGCTTCATTCAAGCAAAGCCGGCCTCTCTTCGCTCTCGCTGCCGGTCGGCTCCCTTTCCTCCTCGGGTTGTCGCTGGTAGCTGTGGAACTGAGAGGACTCGAACCTGCCCAACCCGCCGGGTCCCTGCCTGCACATAACGACCGGCGACATCGTGCTCGGCACCGCGCCAGATCCGGCAGAGAGAGTGTCGGGGTGCGCTGATCGCAGGATCTACCGCGACCAACGGTGGGTTTCTACGGTCGGTCGAGTCTCCGGGCCTGCTTGGCTCATGAACCGGCTGACGCCTTTGTGGGTTGTCCTTCGACTCGATCCGCCGGCAGGTCCGGGGACGGCACTCACCGGTCGGGTGGGGACGAGCCGGGCTTGCTGATGACAGGCCCGGGGTCCTGGTCACCCTCCCGGCAAGTGCGTGCCACCCCTTGACCCGGATCGAGAGAAGGGATGGCCATGACCATCGT
>WNFU01011213.1_pt1 | contig 10618 bp, 13 predicted proteins | sample 5400121 | NCBI WGS metagenome assembly WNFU01 (sample SAMN13153360, study PRJNA577476) | soil metagenome | isolation source: 100 cm soil or saprolite under grassland replicate 1 | place: USA:California | collected 2016-06-15
CCGGGTCCTCCAGGACGCGTTCGAGCAGGATGGTATTGATGTGGACCAGGGCGCTTTGGAGCAGGTGCAGCGCGAGCATGGAGATTTCCTGGTGCTCGCGGTCGGGGCCGGTCAGGTCGCCGTCCTTGCCGTAGAACACTGTCCCGTTGGCCGAGTTCCACTGCTCGATGACCTGCAGGCCCTCGTGGATCTCGCGGCGCAGCGCCGGCGAGGCGAGGTAGTCGCAGACAAAGATCGTGCGGACCGCGCGGCCCAGCTGCTCCAAGGCCTGGTAGGTGGGGTGCTTGGGCCCGCCGCGGGTGAAGCGGCGCAGGACCTGCTCGGCCTCGGCGGTGCCCAGCCGCAGCGCCGTGGTGTACTTCACTATTTGGTCATAGCTTTGCGCGATCAGCTCCCAGCGGATCGGGCGGGTCAGCACCGGCGCGAGCCGGGTGGGGCCGGGCTGATCATCGGGCCGGTACAGCCGAGCGGCGCCGATGTTCTTCAACCTCGGCAGCAGCCTGAACCCCAGCAGGTCGGCGAACGCGAACCCGACCACGCTGGCGCCGTGGGTGTCGACGTAGTTGCGGTCGATCTCGGCCGAGGTGAGGTGCCGCAGCAGCCCCTCCAGCATCGCCGCGACCTCGCTGGCCGAACAGGACCGCAGCTGCGAGTAGATGCACACCGACCGCCGCTCGACGTGCCAATAGATCATCACTCCCGCGCCGCCGTACCGGTTGTGCCACTCGGTCATCAGGTTCGATTGCCAGGACCCGAACTTCTTGGAATCGCTGGCGCACGCCGTCCCCTCGCCCCACAGCCCGGTGTCACGCACCGCGAAGGTGGCGGTGACCAGCCGGGTGATGGCGCGGCGCAGGTTGTCGTGGTTGACGTACAGGCGCCGCACCCGCCGCAGGGTCGCCTCGGTCTCGCCATGCTGGTCGGCGCCGGTGGCCACCACCCGCCGCACGCCCATGTTGGTGCCGAGCCCAAACAGCACCAGCAGCAGCCGCTTGCGCAGCGTCGCGCGGTCGGTGATCTCCCGGGAGGCGACCGAAGCGAACTCCTCGGTGAAGCCGGTCAGGAAGTCGGCGTCCTTGAGCATATCGAGCAGGTCGATGGTGCCCCAGCGCCGCTCCACCTCGTCTTTGAGCGCCTGCAGGGTCGGCGGCTCCGGCTGCCGCTCCATCGGCGGGACCGTGACCCACGGCTCGCCGCGCCGGGTGGTGACCCGCACCCCGCCGGCGCTGCCGTCGCCAAGCGCACGGTCCAGCCGGCCGAGCGCCGCGCCAAGGCGCTGCCGGAGGCCCTCGATGAAGGCGGCCGCGTCCAGCGGCTGGCGGATCGCGGCGTAGTGAACGTCACGGTTGGCGTCGAAGTCCTGCGGCAGGTCCTGCTCTGGGTCGCGCCAGCGGTTGGCGCCGACCACCCAGACCTCGCGGCGGCGGATCGCCTCCCGCAACGCCTTGAGCACGCACAGCTCGTAAGGGATGCGCTCTACTCGGCCCTGCTCGTCGATGACCGCGTCCCGCCACCCGGCCGGGACGACGGCCTCCAGTGGGACCCGCTCGGCCGGGTCGTAGAAGCGGACCTGGCCGGGCCGGTCGGCCCAGTGTGCGAGGAGCTCAAGGGCGTCCATGACCGGCCGGAAGGCGGTGTTGTTACAGCGGAACTCAAGCGCGCCGAGCAGCTTGGGCAGCATCCTGCGGTAGTAGTTGGAGTAGGACGACCGTAGCACCGTGCGGACCTGCTGCTGGAACACCCGCTCGTTCGCTCTGGCCTCGCGGACCAGGTCCTTCAGGGTCTGCTCGCCGCCCGGGACCACCGGGTACAGCGCGGCGCGGACGGTCTCGTTGGGATGGTCCAGGGCGGCCTCGGCGAGGCTGAACAGGATGCCCTCTTTGCCGCGCACCCGGTGCAGCTCGGCGAGCAGCTCGCGCTCGACGCGGTGTTCGGCGCGGGCGTCGATCTTGTGGACGAGCGCGATCAGCAGGTCCACCAGTCCGTCGGTCAGCTCGGCGGTGCGTTGCCAGCACAGGCAGGCGAGCAGCGTCAGCCGGACCGGCCGGGGCGCGGCGCGGAAGTCCGACGGGTACATCCGGGCGGCCCGCGCCCGCCAGGCAGCGATCAGCTTCTCGGAGGCGTCGGCGAACAGCTCAGGCGGCAGCCCGACCGCGCGCACGCGCCGCAGCTTGCCGACCTCGCGCAGCAGTGTCTCCAGCCCGAGCTGCCCCGGGTCCTCCTTCAGCTCCGCCAACACCCCAGAGCCACCACCCACCGCGCCAGCCCGGCTCTCGTTCTCGCCCCGGGCTTGCTCCCCGCCGCCATCACCCCGCTGGCCCTCGCCGGCGTCGTCAGCGGAGTCGGCGGGGCGGTCGTCGACCAGTTCCTCCAGGCCCATGATCGCCTGGTCTGACGCCGCCAGCCGCGCCACGGTCGCCGCACAGAACTGCTGCTCGAACGCCGCGCGGGCACTGCCAAGCACCCGCTCGATGCGGCTGGGTCCCGGCGGCTCGAGCCGCTCGGCGCGGCAGCGGGCCAGCAGCGCCTCCCGCAGCCGCTCCTCGCCCAGCTCGACCGGGCAGACTTCCTCGGCCAGCCAGCCAACGAGCTTGTCCTCATCCCCGACGGTGCACTCCCGGAACCCGCGCGCCCGGCGGATCTGCGCCCGGTGGTACTCGATCGTGCGGCCGGTGAAGGCGTAGCGGGCGAACTCGGCCGGGGCGACCTTGACCTGCCCTGCCATGTAGTCGACCGCCTGCCTGGGGAGCTCGCCAGCGTGGCGTGGGAAGCGGCCCTCAAGCTCGAAGTACTTGAGGATCAGGCTGAAGCCAAGCCTTGTTGCGCCGCTCTTGTTGCCGACCAGCCGCCAGTCGTCCTCGACCAGCGTCCAGTAGGCGATCAATTCCTCCGGCTCCCACTCCCGCCGCACCACACCACCTCACCGCAGACGCCACATCGGCGCCGTGCGGATTCTGGCAGACGGACGCGACGGGTGCCTCGTTCGCGCAGAACCGCTCAGCGAGGAGTGCGACCGTTAGGTCCGCTACTTTGCGGCTGGTGACACGGACCCGAGCACTGGGCCGAGTACAACGGCGAGGTTGCTGCCGCCGCCGCTCTCAAGGTGTCGAGGAAGGTCCTTGTTACCCTGCGCAAGCTGGCCGCCAAGAATGACCCTGAGGAACGCAGAAAGGTTGAGGGGCCGATTCAGCGGCTTACCGGAACCGAGCGCAGCTGGGTCACAGCCGCCTTGCCCAGACTCACGCAGCAAGTGGCCGAGATTGAAGCTGGTTCCAGCCCCTCGAAACTGACAATGGGTCCTCCTGACCTCCCTCGCCTGTAGGCGCAGCCATGTGCGCTTTGGCGGCCTGCCTGCGCCCAGGGAAGTCCGCTCGATGTAGCGTCCCTGCGGTTATGCGCGGCGGCCGGACTGGTACGCGTGGGCCTGGTGGCCATGGGCGGTACCACGGTGGCCGCCAACGCCGCTGACACGGCTTCCTCAGCGTTGAGCGGCGAGGGCCTCCAGTGCCGGAATCGCCGCGATCTTCTCCCGGCGCAGATGCTCCCAGAGGATTCCGGGGGGCCGCCGCGGCTGCCCGCACCAGATGACCTCATCCGGGGTAGCGATGAGGTCGACCCGGAAGTCGTGGACGGTCTCGGGCAGAGGCTCATCGACCACCTGCAACGGATGCACCGTTGTGGTCAACACCGTGTTCGGGCGGAGCACGCCAGCCTCCACCAGGAACGCCACCTCCAGATCGGAGAAGCCTCCGCCCTTGCCGACACGAGCACCCTCGCGGTTCACCACCACGCTGCCGCAAACGACCAGGTCGACCGGGCGCAACTCGCTGGCCGCGACCTTGCGCCCGACCCTGGCCGCTCCTTCTTTCGAGGCCGCCTCCCACGGAGGGATGGTCAAGCGCTCGGGCTCCAGCAGGTAGAAGGGCAGTTCGTCGGCCAGGCGCGGCACCGCCATGTACAGCACCTTGCCCTCAGCGAGCGCCGTGGCGCGAACCGCTCGTTGCGCCTTGTCGGGGTTGGCCTTCACCACATAGGCCCTCTGCCACAGCGGCAGCGCCCCCAGCTGCTCGGCGGCGGCTTCAGCCCCGAGGAAGTTCGGGATCTTGCCGACGACGGTGCCCGGCGGCTTTGCCGCGCCTTCCCGCTCGAGTAGCGCCCAGATGCGGTTGCGGACCTCCTGCTTGGCACGCTCGATATCTATGAGGGCTTGCTCTGATTGGACGTTCAGTGGTCCGCACCTCCCTGGATCACGCCATCAACGCGAGCAACCGCTCGTTCAGGTCCTGCGCAAACGGCTCGTGGCGCCATGGGCGGAGCTCACGGACCGCCGCGAACGCCACGTTCAGCCCGCCCCCACCGCGGGATATCTCCAGCAGGTCGATCGCCCTGTGGAGCACTGCGACTGCATGGTCAAGGTCGCGCTGGCCGATGTGTGCGAGGGCCAGGTTCCCTAGGATGATTGCCTTCGACTTGTGACGACCTTGCAGTCTGCGCGCGGTGCTCTCCAGGATCGGTCCCGCCTTCGCACCGTCGCCAAGAGTGAGATAGCAGGAGCCTCGGACCCGTCCGAGCCGGTCAGAGGAGAAGAGGCCGTGGGCAGGATCGGCGGCCTGCATGGCCTCCAGATGTGCCTCGGCCGCGCCCAGGGCAGCCTCGCACTCTTTCCGCTCGCCCAACATCGCATGGCCCTCGCCGACATGCAGGAGCGCCAACCCTGGCAGAGCATGGCTGGTGCCATCGCCGGCGAGCGCAGCCGCTTGCTGCGCCAGTTGGAGCCCTGTCCGAGGATCCTGCTCACCGTACAGGGCGACGTAGCTCTTTCGAAGGCATGCGTACGCCTCCGCTATCGGGTCGCCGGCCTGGTCCGCGGCGGCAATCGCTTGGTCGTAGTAGCCGACGGCAGTTGCATGGTCGCGTCGCTGTGACGCATCCCAGACGAGCTGGCCCATGAGCGTCCCCAGCTGCGCCTCAACGAGCTGGAGGTCATGGCGGACCCGACCATCAGGGGCGTGCCTCCGAAGGAACGTGACCTGGCCGGTGCACTCTCCGGCTGCGGGAAGCAGCGAGGTCGAGGCGGCAAGGTCGTACTGCTTGGTAAGGGATTGCGCCCGCACGCGGAGATCAGCCACGGTCGTGAAGTCGACACTGCGCGGGTGTTGCATGACGTAGTCGAGCCGCTCGGCCGCTTCCATGTCCAACGGTGGATCAGCGTCGCGCCTAGGCGCAGCGGACGCTCTAGCGCCTGGGCTCGCGAGCGGTGCCAGCAGCAATGCGCCGCCGGCAGCGAGCGCTTCGCGCCGGGACCAAGATGTCGGAGCCAACACGAGCCTCCCGTCGATCTCTACGATCAGCCCCAGCACGGTGCCGTCGTAGTTGACCAGCCCCCAGCAACCGCCAGTAGCGTTGGTGAGTTGTAGGGCGCTAGCCTCGGCCGCCTGTACGGCGTGGCTCCTGGTGGAGGGCTCGTTGAGGAGCTTCGCAGCAAGCCGAAACCCTGGGGCCAGATCGAGGTCGTAGCCATCCGCCGTGGCCACCAGGTCGGCGAGGTTGGCCCGCACTCGCCGTGCGACCTGTTCGAGGTAGGCCGTTGGCAGGTCGTCCCGGCTGCTGGCCGATCGCAGCGGGATGACCTTTGCCGAAGCAGCGTTCGCTTCCGTGTCGCCTCGCCTGGTCTTGCCCACAGGTCATCCGCCCTTAGCGCCCTGCACGCCCGATTTGAGCCTATAGGCGGGATCATACGCCTCAACGTGACTTGGCTCGCCTAGCTGGTTGCTCCTCAAGGAGTTGCCGCAACTCGGCCATCTCCTGCTCGGTGCGCGCTACCCGTTCCTCGAGCTCACGGATGCGTTCCATGGAGCCAGTCTCGGCACCGCCTTGCGAGGAGGCCTCCGGCCCCTCGGCTCCGCTGGCGCTCGGCGGTGTGCCTCGGCCAGCACGGGCGAACATCTCCTCGACGGGCACGTCCAGGGCGCGCGCCACGCGAGCGAGCGCGTCGTTCTTGGGGTTGGGCGCATGCCATTCGCCTTCGATGCGGCGACCGCCCTTGCGGAGGATCTGGAGCCAGATCCGCGAAACGCCTGCGCGCTTGGCTAGTTCACCGACGGTCAGCCCTGCTCGCTCCCGCAGTTGCTCTATCCACTCGCCGAAGTCCCTCCAGGCCGCTTCGTCCACGTCACCCTCGCTGAAGTCGTTCGCCCAGGCCCTTCGCGTATTCCACCACGAAGCGCCGCGGCCGTCAGCAGGAGGATTATGCTAAGCCGATAAGTGTCGATACTTGTTGACAACTAGCGATACTGGAGATTACGGTAAGGACGAAGGACGGCCTCGGCGGTAACCCGGGATGCGCCAACACCCCGGCGCCGAGGCCGCAGGTCGCATCGAGGTTGGGAGACCCGGATGCATGCTCAGGGTACCGCCTTGCCCGCTGAGCAGGGCATTTCCAGGCACGATCAGGCCCAGGACGAGCCGATCGCCTACACCGTCGCCAAGGTCGCGCGGCTGCTCGGCAAGCACCCCAACACCGTCTACGAGTGGGTGGCCAAGGGCGTGCTGCCCCACCAGCGCATCGGCGGCACGATCTACATCCCCAAGTGGGCGCTTGCCGACCTGTTCGCGCCGGCTGCGCTTGCCGAGTCCTCGCAGGCCTCACCCTCCGGCCGGGGTGAGGCCGCATGACCGCCGCCATACCCTCGCACAAGCGGTGCCTGCGCTGCCAGGAGTCCAAGCGGGCTGGGGCGTTCTACAGGCGCCGCAACGGCCGGCTGTCGGCCTGGTGTCAGGAGTGCACCCGGGACGCCTCGCGCGAGGCGTCCCGGCGCCGCCACGCCAACGCCGCCGCGCTGGAGCGGGCGCGCGCCGTGGACCGCGCCCGCCAGCGCCGCCACCGCTGGCTGCGCCGACCGCCCAAGGGGGGTGAGGCGGCATGACCACACGCCGAGCTACCGCCAAGGCCGACCAGGTCTGCTGGGTCGATGAGAACTGGGACCTGGTCAACGCCTCGGACAGGGTCAGCCGCTACGGCGCCTACCTGCGCGGCCACACCGAGCTGTTCGACCCCTGGGGCGAGGCCCCCGACGGGATCACCCAGGACCCGGGCGAATTCGCGATCGCGGCGTTGCGGGTGGCCAGCGGGCCGATCATGAGCCCCGGCTACGTGCGCTGGCACCCCAGGGTGCTCGACCACACGGTCGGCTACGGCGAGGACCCGGATCCGGGCCGGCTGGTCGTCAAGGTCACCCTGGCCACCTCCCTGCCGCTGTGGCTGGGCTCGCCGTGGTGGAGCTGGACCACCCACATGGGGCGGGACTGGTCGGAGCCGGACGAGGCCAAGCATGCCGCGCTGGCCGGTCCCGGTCGCCACCCTGCCCCGCCCCCAGCGGCCGGCCAGGCCGGGCGAGCCGAACCTGCACGACGCGAAGGCGTCGGTCGGGCGCTGGTCGAGGTGATCAACGCCACCGCCGGGCCGGTCCTGGCCAAGCTGGAGGGTGGTGAGGCGGCATGAGCGCCCTGCAAGCCCAGCAGATCACCGACACCGACCAGACCCTCCTGGACCTGCTGAGGGAGTTGTGCGACAGCGCGGCCGTCTACGCCCTGGGCCGGCTGGTGGAGCGCCGGCCCGACCTTGACAAGCCTCCCGAGCCGAGCATCCCCGTTCCCGCGGAGGAGGAGCTGCGGGTCAGCCTCGACCGGGTCGGCTTCGTCGCCTTCATCCAGCAGGGTCTCGCGCTGGCCGGCGACGTGCCGGTCGCCGTGGCGCTGCGGGCCGGCGCGACGTGGGCGCAGTTGGGCGGCGAGCTGCGGTGCACGGCCGCCGAGGCGCGGGAGCGCTACGGCCACCTGGCCTTGATCGCGGGTGACACGCCGACCGCCGGGGCCCGCCGCGCCGAGGGTGGTGGGGTGGCATGACCACGCCAGACGCCATCTCCGAGGCGGACCTCCGGGTCATCCACGCCGCAGGAGACACCGACCTCACTCCCTTCGCCGGCTACGTCGAGCCGGACGAGACCGGCTACGACGCCGCGCTGACCGCCCGCGACCTGATGTTGGAGCGACTGCTGCGCGCCCGCAGCCGGGACGCCAGGGCCGCGCTGGCGGTCGAGGCGGCCTGCCACGGCCTGACCGTGGAGGCCGACCTGGAGGATTTCGGCGGTGAGGTCGCGTGACCCCCGCGGAGCGCATCGCCGAGCTGGAGGCCCAGCGCGCCAACGCCCTTGAGGAGGAGAACGCGCGGCTGCGCGAGTTCAACGAGCTGCTGACCGACGCGCTGGAGCAGGCCACCGGCCGGCGGCTGCCTCGGGCGGATAGCCAGCACGGTTGCCGGGTCGTGCCGCCGCCGCGGCGCTGCCGGCCTGGGGGGAGGCAAGCCTGGTGAGCGGCCAGGCACCCTCGCTGGCCCCGCTGACGGCCGCGCAGCGCTGGCTGGCCGTGGCGACCGGCCTTGGCACCACCGGGCTGGCCGGGCTGGCCGGCATCGGCTCGTTCAGCGCCGTCGCCAGCGTCGCCCGCCACCACGGCTTCGAGCATCCGGGGCAGGTCCCCCTGGTCGTGGACCTCGGCATCTTCGCCCTGATCCTGGCCGACCTGCTGCTGACCTGGCTTGGAATGCCGTTTGGGCCGCTGCGCTGGCTGCCGTGGCTGTTCGTCGGCGCCACCGTCTGGTTCAACGCGGCGGCCTCCTGGGGCGACCCGCTCGGGATGGCGATGCACGCCGCCGCGCCGGTCCTGCTGGTCACCTGGGTCGAGGCGGTCCGTCATGCCACCCGCATGCGCGCCCGGATGGCGCAGCGCCGCCACATCGAGGCCGCGCAGCTTGGCCGCTGGCTGCTCGCCCCGGTCGCCACCGCGCGGCTGTGGCGCGTGCAGCAGCTGTGGCACGTCACCAGCTACGCCGACGCGCTGGCGCTGGAGCGGCGCCGCCTGCTGGCGATCGCGCGGATGCGCGCCGAGCACGGGCGGCTTTGGCGCTGGAAGGCGCCGGTGATGGAGCGGCTGGTGCTGCGGTTCGGCCTGGAGGCCGAGGCGGCAACGCCCGCGCCTCCAGCGTCCGACCTCGGCCAGATGCCTGCCACCCTGGCGCGCACCTTCTCCTCGCCGGTCCCGCTTGAGCGGCCCGCGCTCGCGGCGGCGCCAGCGGCTGCTTCCCGCTCGACCGTGCGCACCAGCGCCAAGGCCAAGCGTGGCGGGCGTACCGACAAGGCGCTGGAGTTCATCCACACCCAGCGGGCGGCCGGGGTGGAGCGTCCCGAGGACCTGCACATCGTGCTGCACCGCGACTTCGGCCTGGAGCGCACCCAGGCCCGCCGCTTCGCGGAGCGGCACTGGCCCGCCACCGACCCGTCGGGCGGCGACGGCGACGAGGCCGCGGAGGAGGGTGCCGCGTGAAGGCGAGGCACCCGACCTACCGCAACGGGACGATCGCCGTCTACACCCGCACGCTGTTGGAGCGCGGCCGAGTCGTCACCGTCTTCGATGTGTGGTGCGAGCAGCGCGACTGCCAGGACCGGGGCTGCTTGGACAGCTTCCGGGATCGCGGCAAGGCACACCGGCGCGCTGATCGTCACCGGCACCGCCTGCTCCCTGCCTACCACCACGGGGCCCGCGGCTACCAGCGGAGGCGGTCCGCGTGAGGCGCCACGGCTGCGGCTGTGCGGTGGTCGCCCTGTCCCTCGCGCTGCTGGTGGCCGGGTTCCTGCTGGCCGCCATCCAGACCGCCAGCGTCATCCACCCGCCGACCGTCACCACCCTGCCGGTCATCGCCACCACCGCCCTCGCGCTGGCCGTCTACGGCCACGCCGTCGTCCCGACGCCCTGAAAGAGGACCCTGCCCATGCCCAACCGCAGTGCCATCGACCAGAAGGCCCTGGCCAGCCTGTCCGCCGAGCAGGAGGCCGCCATGCGGCGGATCGGCGTGCTGCATCGCGTGCGCCGCGTCCTGCTGGCCGTCGCCGTCGTCCTGGCGGCCGTTGTCGCCTGGGCCGCGCTCCAGGCCCCGCCCGCCCCGCCCGCGCCGGCGCCGCAGCCCGCGGTCACCACGCCCGTGGCCTGCCCGCCACGCCCACCCGCCACCGGCCCGGCCGGCGGCTACGACCCGACCCCGGCCGGCGCCTACGACCTGGAGGACTGCTGACATGGCCCGCAGATCCGAAGCCATCCCGTTCACACCCGGCTCGGGCGGTGGGCGCCGGTTTGTCGCCCTCAAGCTCATCGGCCTGGTCGCCGCCGGCCTGGTGGTCGTGTGGTGGGCCAAGAGCCATCCGATGAGCCAGATCGGCTACATCGTCGCCGCGCTGCTCGCCATCGGCGTGGTCGCCCTGCTCGCCCAGCACCGCCGCAACGGCCGTCACCTGGTCCTGGTGGTCGTCGAGTGGTGCATGGTCCTGGCGCTGGCGAGCGTGCTGACCGGCGGTCCCGGGTCGCAGTTCCTGGCTCCCGACGCGTCGGCCAAGCCCGCCCAGCACGCCAACGACGGGCCCGCGACCGCCGGCGACGAGCCCGGCTCGATCGTCGACTCGATCTCCAAGACCTGCGACAAGTTCGACCTCTGCCGGGGCCTCCACCAGGGGTTCGACCAGTTCGTCAAGGGCAACGGCGACGCGCTGCGGTCCGCGATGAGCGTGCT
>WNFU01023343.1_pt1 | contig 10616 bp, 5 predicted proteins | sample 5400121 | NCBI WGS metagenome assembly WNFU01 (sample SAMN13153360, study PRJNA577476) | soil metagenome | isolation source: 100 cm soil or saprolite under grassland replicate 1 | place: USA:California | collected 2016-06-15
CTCGATGACGCCCAAAACACGTTTGCCTTCCGGATCGAGTTTGGCATCGTAGTCCTCGCTCAGGATCCGCGCGTAACCCGCAATGCCACGCAGCGGAGCGCGCAGGTCGTGTGAGACCGAGTAGGAGAAGGCCTCCATCTCTTTGTTGGCCGCCTGCAGTTCGGCGGTGCGCTGGGCGACCCGCTGTTCGAGTTCTTCGTTGAGCTGGCGAACCTGCTCTTCGGCCTGTTTCTGCCGCGTGATGTCGTTGTTGGCTTCCAGGATGGCCGCCGCCCAACCCTCCGCGTCGGAGTGGATCACCCAATGGCTGGCGACGACGATGGAGGAGCCGTCGCGCTTGGAATGGACCAGTTCGCCCTCCCAGTGACCCTCGCGGTGGAGCACCGCTTCGATTTCCGGCAGGGGTTGGGGGAAGCGGGTTTGCAGGAAGGCGTGCGAGTTTTTCCCCAGGGCGTCTTCCCGGGTCCAGCCGTAGAGTTGTTCCGCGCCCCGGCTCCAGGAAATAATGCGATTCTCCAGGTCTCGTACCAGAACGTGGGTCAGGTCCAAGAGCTCCGCTTGCTCGCGCAAGGCAGCTTCGGCCCGCTTCCGCTCCGTAATGTCGCGCACGAGGGCGGTGAAAATGCGGCGCTCGCCAAGCCGGACTTCACTCACCGCCAGATCGAGTGGAAAGGCCGTCCCGTCCTTCCGCAGGCCGTTGCCCTCGCGCCCGATCCCGACGATTTTGCCGTGCCCCGTGCGCTCGTAGTTGGCGAGGTAGGAATCGTGCTCGGCTTGATACAGCTCCGGCATGAGGATGCTGACGGTGTTCCCCACAATCTCCGGGCTGGAATAGCCGAAGATGCGCTCCGCAGCCGAGTTCATCGTGCGGATGTTACCCCGGTCGTCGATCGTGATGATTCCATCGGCGGCGGTTTCAACCACCGCGCGCAGAAGGCCCTCGCTTTCCCGCACGGCCTGGTCCGCCCGCTTGCGCTCGGTGATGTTCTGTACAATCCCCGCCATGTGGGTTGGCTTGCCCTCCACCGTCTGGTAGATGTTCCCGTGCGCTTCGATCCAATGCACGCCGCCATCGGGCCAAATCACCCGGCATTGGACGCGCCAGTCCTTGCCTTGGGAGACCGATTCCAGAAATTTCCGCTCAACTTCGGCGCGGTCCCCCGGGTGAATGCAGGCGAGGAGTTTTTCGTAGCTCCAGTCCGGGATTGGGAGGTTGGAACCGAAGCACTGGTCGTGGCGCAGCGAGGAGCGACCTTTGCCGCTGACGAGGTCCAGCTCCCACTCGCCAATTTCCGACGAATCCAGGGCAAATTGGAGCCGTCGTTGGCTCTCGCGGAGCGCTTCTTCCGAACGCTTGCGCTCGGTGATGTCCCGCGCAAATCCCGTGAAGGTGGCCGGTTCCTCCGAACCGACGCGGGTGATGGACAATTCGACCGGGAACTGCGTGCCGTCCGCACGCAGGCCGGTCATTTCGATCCGCTGGCCGAGCAGGGAGGTTTCCCACAGGGCCAGGAAATGGACCAGACCGCGCCGATGCTTCTCGCGCAGCGGAGGCAGGATGACTAACTCGGTCATCTCCTTGCCGATTGCCCGGTCACGGGTGCAGCCAAAGATGCGCTGCGCGGCGGAGTTAAACTCGATCACGCTTCCCTCGTGGTCGAGCGTGATGATCCCGTCCAAGGCCGTCTCGACCACCGCGCGCAGAAGCCCCTCGCTTTCCCGCAACGCTTTCTCGGCCTGCCGGCGCCCGGTGATGTCGCGGGCGATTTTGGACGCGCCCACGATCCGGCCGCTGCCATCGCGAACGGGCGAAACAGTCAGCGAGACATCGATCTGCTGGTCGTCCTTGCGCACGCGGACGGTTTCGTAGTGCTCGACGCCCGCGCCGCCCCGAATTTTATCCAGGATGGTGTTCTCCTACGGCAATCGATCGGGCGGAATGAGCAGGGTGATCGGGCGCCCGACCATTTCCTGTGCCGCGTAACCGAAAATGCGCTCGGCGCCCCGGTTCCAGCTTGTGATGATACCCTCCAGTGTTTCCCCAATGATCGCGTCGTCCGATGACTCGACGATGGCAGCCAGGCGTTGATGAGCTTCCTCCGCCCGCTTGCGCTCGCTAAATTGTCCGATCTGGCTGCCAATCGTTGCCATCATCTTGAGCAAATCTTCGTCCGGTTGCCGGAATTCGCGGCTGAAGAACTCGATGACACCGGTGATTTCATTGCCGCAGCGAAGCGGAAAGCCGAACGCTCCATGCAGCCCGTCTTGCGCCGCGAATGGCGCGCGCGGGAAGTTGGGGTCCTTTACCACATCGGGAATCCACACGGGAGAGCCGTCGGCCCAAACGCGGCCCGGCAAGCCGATGCCTGGAGCAAAGGTGGACTGGCGGCAGATGGCCTCGAACGCGGGAACTGGTACGGACGGGCAATGCCACACCTCCACGCACCGCAGCACGTTCGCCGCACGGTCCACGCTCCAGATGCCGCCCACGCTCCAGCCGAGCGCTCCGCCGATCGCCTCAAGAAGGCGTGGACTGGCTTCCGTCAGCGACGCAGCTTCCGACAAAATGCGCGTCAAAGAATACTGCGTAGCCTGCCGCTGCTCGGCCTGCTTGCGTTCGGTGATGTCCCGTAGAAAGCCCGTAAATTTGGGCGGTTCCTCCGAGCCGATGCGGGTGATGGACAATTCGATCGGGAACTCCGCGCCACCCGCCCGCACGGCGGTCAGTTCGAGTCGCCGCCCCAGTACGGGGCCCTGCCCGGTGGCCAGATAGTGCGCCAACCCGTGCCGATGCCTCTCGCGCAGGGACGGGGGAATGATTGACTCGGCCATTTCCTTCCCGATCACCTGGTCGTGCGTGTAGCCAAAGATTCGCTCCGCGGCCGGATTGAACTCGACGACCCTTCCCCGGTGGTCCATGGTGATGATGCCGTCCAAGGCCGATTGCAGAATGGCCCCTTTGCGCGCTTCGCTCGCCCGCAGCGCGCCATCCTGTGCCTGAATCTGGTTGAGCATCTGATTGAAGGCATCGGTCAGCAGGCCCAATTCATCGTGAGCGAACTTGCGGGCGCGGACCGAGTAGTCCCTCCGATCCGAAATCGCTTTCGCGGTGTCGGCCAACACCAGGATCGGATGGGAGATGCGCTGTTGGAGCGCCGCAGAGATGGCGAATGCCACCAGGCACGAGATCACCATTACCAGGACGGCGACGCCACCATACAGTTGGAACCGCGCATGCATGGCAGAGATGTCGGATCGGAGATACAGCGTGCCCAGGCGCCGGCGATTTTCGCTGACCGGCTGGAACAGGAGGAGGTGCGCGTGGGCAAACCGATGGCCATCTTTCTCCGGCACGGCCGGAAAGTCGCTGATGGGTACAAGCGCGGGATAATGCGCAAACAGCTTTCCGTCCTTGTCATAAAGGCCGGCGGCCACGACGTTCTGCTCGATCCGCAAAGCGGCAAGGATTTCTTCCGCATCACTTTCATTCTCAAAAGCCAGCGAGGCCGTGGTGTTGTCGGCGGTGATTTGAGCGAGGGTCGTCAAATTCTTGACCAGTTCCTGGCGGAACGTGAACCACTCGTACGCGACGAACGCGGAGCACGTCAACAACAGCACGGCGCCACTGGTTAACAGAAGGACCGTCATGAGCTGCCGCCGGATGGATTGGTTCTTCCCAGTCATCGCCCGGCACCTCCTGCGCCGACCACCTCGGCGGCGCGCAGCACCTTCGAACTGATCGTCAGTTTGGACGCCTTGGCGGCATCGATGTTGATTCTCAGTCGAATTCTGTTCTTTTCCATTATCAAGCGAACGATCCCGCCCTGGGTCGCAAAACCGTCCGTTTCGCCCACGGTCAGGATGGTTCTACCTTTGAGGCTGGAAAGAATCTGGGGCAGCCGCGCGCCTTCCGACCTACTGATGAAAAGGATGTGGCAGGTGTTGATCTCCTCCACGCGCTGATAGCGCTGAACCACCAGCTTTCGATCCTTGACGACCTCGTTTTTGACAATGTCGTCCAGAGTTTGTCCGAAAGGGTCCTCGCCCAGAATCCCAATGACGAGGGGATTCTCCGCGCCTGGGAAGGCCTCGGGAGGCCAATCCACAAACTGCGCAAAGTTATAAAGGAACGTTGCTTTGAGATCGTATTCTTTGGAGACCTGGCCCAGGCCTCGCGGCACTAAAGAAACGAGCGTGATTAAAAGGGCGAGCCAAAGCAATCGTCTGCGGCCGTGCGAATCGCGCGGCCGCCATCCGGGCTGCCGCAACGGGCGGCATACTGCCGCGTCTATGTTTAGCCCGGCCGTCATCGTAGCGCAGATTGGTAATCTACCAGGCTGGCGCTTGCCGCCCAGAACCGTCTGTGCGGGGAAGTGCTCCTGAATTTCCCTTGGTTGGCCGCATGCGGCGCGTTTTCTCCCGTCGGGCTGGAAGCCCGACTCTACGGCCGGCAGGATGCCGGCCGCTACCCGGGAAGGATCTGCGCTACGGTCCCGGATCGCCTGCCGGGGACGTTGGACGGCTCCATTCGAGCCCAAGGGCTCGTTCGGCTCAGGATTTCGCAGCCGCTTGCGGTGTTCTAAAAACGCCATGTGATCTTGCCGTAAACGCTGCGTTCAATCTCCTGACGAGTGGCTGCCGCGCCAAACTCAGGATGCTGGTTGTCCAGCAAATTCTGGCCGACCACAGCCAATTCCAAATCTTTGACGGGTCTCCAAGCCAGACGCAAATCGACTCCGAAGTAGCTGGGCACATACGGAGCTGGCAACCGATCGACATAGCGAATGCTCGCATCCAATGCCAAATGGCCGGGCAGATCCATCGAAGAGCGCAGCAGGAACTGTTGTTCCGGGTCATTGCCTTCGCCACGGCCCTGATTGATGTCGGTGCTGCCCGGTTTCAGAAAAACGTGCTTTTCCACAAAGGTGTATCCGGCGCGTATCCGCCACCAATCGGTCAACTGATACGTGGCCGCGAGTTCCGCGCCATAGGCTTCGGCTCTCAGCCCGTTGGCGAACACAAACGTATTGGTGCTCCCGGCGGCAAGTTCCAGGCTGCGGACGTCATCGTAATCATTGTAAAACGTCGCCAGCGACAAAGAGACTCGGTCGTGCGGTCGGACGTGGTATCCGAGTTCGTAGGCGGTTACTTTTTCCGAATCAAAATCGGCTCCACCCGCCAAACGATTCGTCCCGGGCGGGACCGGCGGAGGGGGGATATAAAAATCAGTATCAATGCGGCTGGGCGAGCGCACCGCGCGGGACACAGCGCCCCAAATAGTCTGCCGCTTATCCGGCGTCCAGGCGATGCGACCGCTGGGTTGCACCTCAAAACCGGAGAAGTCGTTGTGCTCGAGTTTGGTGCCGATGGTCAGCTGGAGTTTGTTTTCAATTAATGTGATCTCGTCTTGCACGAAGCCGCTGAACAGTTGCAGATTCCGGTCCGGCGGCAGGAAAGCCAGGTTGGTACCGTTGCCAACGTCGTCCGCCATGAGGCGATACCCCGCACCCCAGACCACGCTCTGCCGCCGGCCCAGCGGAAAGCGATGCTGAATGTCCAGGTCGTACGTGTTGAGGTCTTCGGCGAAAGTGTCCGGGATGCGACGATGCGTCCGGTCCCAATACAACTGCACGGTCAGGTCGGACTCCTCACCCAGCACGCGCCGCCAGCGGCCCAGCAGCCGGGCGGCAGCCAATCCAGTCGGAACCCGCCCTGACGCATGCGCCAATCATTCGCCGCGTCGCTGCCGGTGGGCAAAACCGCGCCGTCACGTTCGAAATCTTTTCCGTAGATCCGAAAGTAGAGATTTTCGCCGAGTTCGCCGCCATAACGGAGGCCAACAAAACCCTTTAACTCCGTCCCGGCGCCTCCCTCCAGCAAAAGCCCCTGCGTTTCTTTCGCGCTCTTGGTAATGATGTTAATTACCCCATTGACCGCATTGGCTCCCCACAACGTCGCGCCCGGTCCGCTGATGACCTCGATGCGATCTATGTCTTCCAGGAAGGTGTCCTGCACATCCCAGAACACGCCGGCATACAGTGGCGTATAGACGACGCGACCGTCGATCAGGACCAGCAGCTTGTTCGCGAGCGTGTTGTTAAACCCGCGAGCGCTGATCGCCCACTGGCGCGAATCCACTTGCGCCACTTGCAAATTCGGCGCCAGGCGCAGCGCTTCCGGAAGACGCGTCGCGCCCGCCCGCCGGATTTCGTCCTGGGTAATGACCTGGATTGCCGAAGGCACTTCCGCCAATCGTTCCGGCCGCCTCGAGACCGAGATCACCTCCATATCCATCAGTTCCTCGAAGCTCAATTTCTTCAGCTCGTCGGTCGAGGCGAGAGGAACGTTCGTTTGGCCGGTTGTGCTGCCGGTGCCCGCCAGCCAAACCAGGATGATCAAGCTGGGCGCCGAACACCAGACAGGTTTCACGGTGGGTGAACTGTGGGCAACGTGCGCGGGTGAATCGTGTTTCATTGTCACGAGACTTCGGGCTGGCTCAAGTCGTGTACCGCAACTGCCACCGGTCAGGGCAGGAAATGTATGAAGAGCAAAGCGGAGAGTCGAGCAGTAGTTTGCAAATTAGGTTGGACGCCGATTGACGACCGCCGAAGCTGATTCGCAGACGGCGGCTCGGCCTGATGACGTTTGGAATTTCGATGAAAGTTTGTCCCAACCGGACATCGGATCCCAAATCTCCGAAATTGCCAACTGCCGCTACGCCGCGATCTGCTTTCTGGGCGCGAAATCAGCGCAGCGCTTTGAGCCGGGAAACATCTTTTGCGGATTGCAACGATTCTCCGGATCGAACACCCGGCGCAAGGTCCGCATCGCGTCGAGGTCATCCTTGGTGAATTGTTTTTCCATGAAATCAATCTTTTCAACGCCGATGCCGTGCTCGCCGGTCACGCTGCCGCCCAGCCCAATGCACTTCTCCAGAATGTCGTGGCCCGCGGCCAGCGCGCGGCGCACCTGGTCGGCGTCGCGCTCATCGTAAAGGACCAGCGGATGGATGTTGCCGTCGCCGGCGTGAAAGACGTTCGGAATGCGCAGGCCGTACTTCTCGCTCGTGGCGCGGATGAACTGCATGATCTCGGGCAGCTTCGAGCGCGGCACCACGCCGTCCTGGGTCAGAAAGTTGGGACTGAGCCGGCCAATGGCCCCGAAGGCGCGCTTGCGACACTTCCAGAGCAACGCGCGTTCGTCATCGGTCTTCGCCAGGCGCACGTCGCGGGCCCGATTCCTGTGGCAGATTTCGATCACGCGAGCCGCCTGCCGTTCCAAACCGGCCGCCAGCCCGTCCAGCTCCACGATCAACACGGCGCCCGCGTCGAGCGGGAAACCAAACTGATACGCCGCCTCGACCGCTTGCGTGATGAGTTGGTCCATCATTTCCATCGCGCCAGGTACGATGCCCGCCGCGATGATGTCACTGACGCTCTGGCTGGCGTCATCCACGCTCTCGAACACACCCAGCATCGTCTTGTACGCTTGCGGCGCTTTGATGAGGCGGACCAGCACCCGCGTCACGATGCCGAACATCCCTTCGCTGCCGATCACGGCGCCGCGCAAGTCATAACCATCGACGTCCTCTCCGCCGTCAGGTTTGGCGCCGAGCCACACGACTTCGCCGTCGGGCAACACCATCTCGAACCCGAACACGTGATTGGTGGTGACCCCGTATTTGAGCGTATGCGGGCCCCCGGAGTTGGTGGCCACATTGCCGCCAATGGTGCAGGCGGTCTGGCTGGACGGGTCGGGTGCGAAGAGCAGACCCCGCGACTTGACGGCGTTCGTGATCCAGGCGTTGACGCAACCGGCCTCGACCAGCGCCCGTCGATTACGGTAATCAACCGAAATGATTTTGTTCATGCGCGAGAGCGTGATCATCACGCCGCCGGTCACCGCGAGCACCCCGCCGCTCAGGCTGGTTCCGGCGCCTCGAGGGATGAGGGGGACGTTTTGTTTCGCGCAAAGTTTGACGACGGCAACGATTTCCTCGGTCGTCCGCGGCAAGACCACCGCTGTGGGAAGGTTTCTCTCCAGTGTGTAGGCGTCACATTCGTAAACCAGCAGCTCTTCCGCGTTCGACACGACGCCGTCGGCTCCTACGATGGCGCGCAGTTCATCGACGAGTGTCGCTGTTTTGCTCTGGGTTGTTCCCGGCACGCGTCAAGGCTAGGACAACGCCGGTTGTGAATCAATGAGGCGGATCGAGTTTTTTGCCTTTTGAAAACGCCCGGGCCGTCGTCTTGAAACACCGGCTCCGATGCGATGGTTCTTCGGTAGGAGGTTAGCGCCTGCGTCGTAGCGCTATACAGATTGGTAATATTGGTAATCTGCTGTTTCGCCGACCGGCAGTCGGCAGGACCGGCCGGCCGCAGGTTGCCAACCCGCGACACAGCAGACTGCCAGTACTGCCAGTCTGCGCTACGGGCGTTGCGGCGTTGGCACCGCGTTGATCTCGATCCGACTGTTGGCGCCCACGGTGGCTTGACCCTGGACACGCGCGTTCTGAAGCAGGACCTGGCTTTGCGCAGCCGCATTGGGCAGCGGGACCGCCACGGACGGTTGCGCGAGCGTGACGCCTGCCTGGGCGCCGTTGATCGACGGAAGATTCGTGTCCGCGGCGAGCAGATTTCCCACGAAGACAACCGGCTGGTTCAGCGTGCGGTTGGTGCCGCTGACGCGGAACCAGAGGTTTTGGCCAAGGGCGTTCGCGCCATCAGTCGGGACAGCCGGATTCCGCGTTGGTGCCGCGTCTTCGGCAGGGAATTTCTTCAACTCGTCTGCGGCGGACTGGGTGGCCGTCTTCCCCACGGCCGCCGCCACCGGTCTGGGCGTTTCGATCTGGCCTTCGTAGGTTGATCCATCGTCATCAACAATCCGAATCTGTTGCCCAATTTGCTCGAATTGAAATGAGCTCAGCACGTTGGGCATCGGCGGTGAGTTCAGATTGCGACGATAATTCCGAACTTGAGAAAATCGCTGGGTCAATTGACCGAGAGTGTTGGCGTAATGCGCGGACAGGTTGCCCGGGTCCACACGGTTGGTCGGCACCGTCGCGCCCAACGAAATGGTCGAGACGAGAGCGCCGGGCGCGGGAGGGGCCTCGGTCGGTTTCAATGCGAGCGCAACCTGGTCAAACTTAGCCGCGTTTTGCTCCAGGGATAATGCCGGCAAGCTTCCCGTGTTTGATTTCCCAGCCGGTCGCGAGCCACCGAGACCACCGCCGCCCACTCCGCGAGCCGTCTGATCCAGAGCGACCTGCGCCTCGGAAACGGCCTTTCCACGGACTGGCTCACGCGCTGGCACGCTGCTCTCCACATCCGGTCGGTCAGCCAGTGGACCCGCGGGGCGGCCGACGTTTTCTTCTGCCTTCGCCCGCGGCGCCGGCTGCAATCCGTAGCGCTGGCGGATGAGCTCCGAACGTTCGTCATTCGCGGGCACCCCGCGACTGACCGGGGCGGCTTGAGCCAGCGGTGGCGCCTCCTTCGCCTTCTCGCCGAGAGCCCGCTCGACCTCGCGGCGCGCGTCGCGTTCGGCGGCGACTTCCCGCCCCGCCTCCAGTTTGACATCCAAAGTATCTTTGACCTCGGCGAAGGAACGTTCACCAGCCACCGCCACGCTGGCGGGTGGTGCGACGGTCGGCGCTGGACTCGGTGCCGTTGCTGGCCCGTTCGCATATTCATCCCGCGCCGGAATGAACTCACCAGGCTTCGCCTCTCGTCGAGCGACTCCTTTGTCGTAGTCCTCGACCAACGCCTTCTTGTCCTGGTGTGCGAACTCCACGGCCGCTCGTCCTTTCGACTTCGATTTCGCGAAGGACGGCAAGAGCAGCGCCGCCGCGACGAGGCAGACGCCCAGCGTTGGCAGCGCCCAGACCAGGCGAGGCCAAAGCAACGCGAGCCACGCGGACTTCTTTTCGGATGGCTCCGCGGGCTTCGAGTAAGTCCGCGCGACTTCGTCCTGGAACTGCTTGCGCGTGGCCGAATGCAACTCGAACGGCGGGCCGGTTTCCTCGCGCCGCTTCTGCGCCCAGGCTTTGAGCTGTTCTTCGATGCGATTGTTTGGGTCGTCTGGCATCTCGTTCACGTCGTTAGACGGAAGACGGAGTAATATTCTCCCGCGAAAACACCCCGCGCGCAATCTCTTCGAGGCGATCCAGGCATTTGCTCAGGCGCGAGCTGACGGTTTTCACGTTCAACTCCAACGTGTTGCCAATCTCATCGTAGCTCAAGTCGCCGAAGTACCGGAGTTCAATAATCTCTCGGCAGCGCTCCCCCAGCCGGTCAAGCGCTTCGCGCAAGAGAGCCAGCCGTTCAGCGTTCAGGACCCCGGCGTCCGGCCCGGGTAAGTTGCTCGGCGGATCGGGGGTCAGGCCCGTCTCCGGGTCCTCGGCCTGCAACGAAACCGGCGTCTGGCCGCCGCCGCGCTTGGCCGCGCGCTGGCGTTCGCGGTAATCACGCGCCTTGTTCGCCGCGATGCGAAACAGCCAGGTCTGAAACTGGCTTTCGCCATGGAACGCCTGGAGGTTCTTGATCACCGATAAAAACGTCTCCTGACAAATCTCCTCGACGTCTTCGCGCGTGAAAGCGGGCGCCAATTGAAAGACGAAG
>WNFU01009964.1_pt1 | contig 10613 bp, 10 predicted proteins | sample 5400121 | NCBI WGS metagenome assembly WNFU01 (sample SAMN13153360, study PRJNA577476) | soil metagenome | isolation source: 100 cm soil or saprolite under grassland replicate 1 | place: USA:California | collected 2016-06-15
GCCTCGGAAAGCGGCTTCACGCAGGTGGGCGAGTGGTTGCGTTACCCAATAGCCAAGGTCCTGGTGATCGGGTCCATCTGGGCGTTCCTGCACCACATGTGCGCGGGCATACGCCACCTGTTCCTCGACATTGACATCGGCACAAGCCTCCACGCGGCCAGGCGCAGCGCCTTTGCGGTATTCATCGTCAGCCTCGCGCTGACCGCTTCGATCGCGGTGCGGATATGGTGAACCGCGTCATCGTCGGCGCGCATTACGGGCTGAAGGACTGGCTCGCGCAGCGCGTCACCGCGCTGGTGATGATCGGCTACACGGTGATCTTCCTCTTCGTCTGGCCCCGGCCGATGAGCTACACGGGGTGGAAGGCGCTGTTCGCCCAAGGGTGGATGCGCTTCGCGACGTTCCTGCTGGTCGCGAGCGTGCTTATCCACGCCTGGATCGGCATGCGCAACATCTGGATGGATTACCTCAAGCACACCGGCGTTCGCTTGGCGGCGCAGATCGCGACGATCCTGTGGCTGGTCGGCTGCGCCGGCTGGGCGATGCAGATCCTCTGGAGGATATAGAAGTGGCGCTCGCCAGGCGCAGTTTCGACGCCGTCGTGGTCGGCGCGGGCGGCGCGGGCCTGCGCGCCGCGCTGCAGCTCTCGGAAAGCGGACTCTCGGTCGCCGTGCTGTCGAAGGTGTTTCCGACGCGCTCGCATACCGTAGCCGCGCAGGGCGGCATCGGCGCGGCGCTCGGCAACATGGGCGAGGACTCCTGGCTGTGGCACATGTACGACACCATCAAGGGCTCGGACTGGCTCGGCGACCAGGACGCGATCGAGTTCATGTGCCGCGAAGCGCCGAAGCTCGTGTACGAGCTGGAGCATTTCGGCATGCCGTTCGACCGCAACGAGAACGGCACCGTCTATCAGCGGCCGTTCGGCGGCCATTCGCAGAATTTCGGCGAGCGGCCGGTGCAGCGCTCCTGCTGCGCGGCCGACCGCACCGGGCACGCGATGCTGCACACGCTGTATCAGAGGAACGTCCGGGCGCGCACCCAGTTTTTCGTCGAGTGGATGGCGCTCGACCTCATCCGGGACTCGGGCGGCCAGGTGCTCGGCGTGACCGCGCTCGAGATGGAGTCGGGCGAGGTGATGATCCTGCACGCGCGCGCGACCCTGTTCGCGACCGGCGGCGCGGGGCGGATCTTCTGGTCGACGACCAACGCTTTCATCAATACCGGCGACGGCCTGGGCATGGCGGCGCGCGCCGGGATTCCCCTCGAGGACATGGAGTTCTGGCAGTTCCACCCGACCGGGGTGGCCGGGGCGGGCGTCCTGATCACCGAGGGCGTGCGCGGGGAAGGGGGTTACCTTCTCAACAAGAGCGGGGAGCGCTTTATGGAGCGCTACGCGCCGAACCTGAAGGATCTCGCGTCGCGCGACGTGGTGTCGCGGGCGATGGCGACCGAGATCAAGGACGGGCGGGGCGCCGGCCCGCACGGCGATTACCTGCTGTTGAAGCTGGACCATCTCGGGCCGGAGGTGATCGACAAGCGCCTGCCTGGGATCCGCGAGATCTCCAAGAAGTTCGCCAATATCGATCCGGTGAAGGACCCCATCCCCGTGGTGCCGACAGTGCACTACATGATGGGCGGCATCCCGGCCAATTACCTGGGCGAGGTGGTCGTGCCCCAGGGGACCAACCCAGAAGCCGTGGTCCCGGGCTTTTATGCGGCGGGGGAATGCGCCTGCGCCTCGGTGCACGGCGCCAACCGCCTCGGCACGAATTCCCTGACCGATCTGCTCGTTTTCGGCAAGGCGGCCGCCGAATCGATGGTCAAATTCCTCAAGGAGAATCCGGGCCGCAAGGACCCGCCCAAGGACTCGGCCGAGCGGACCCTTTCGCGCCTGGCGAGGCTCGACAACCAGAAGAACGGGGAATCCGTCGCCGAGGTGGCGACGGAGATGCGCCGCACGATGCAGTCGCACTGCGGGGTGTTCCGCTTCCCGGATACGCTCGCCGAGGGCGTGAAGAAAATCCGCGGCATCGCGGACCGGGCGTCGCGCACCCAGATCAAGGACAAGAGCAGGGTCTTCAACACCGCGCGGCTGGAGGCCCTGGAGCTCGACAACCTGGTCGAGGTGGCGCGCGCCTCGATGGTATCGGCGGAGGCGCGCAAGGAATCCCGCGGCGCGCACGACCGCTCCGACCATCACCAGCGCGACGACGTCAACTGGCTCAAGCACACGCTGTGGTACAAGGACGGCGACCGGCTCGAATACAAGCCGGTGCACATGAAGCCGCTCACCGCGCGCACCATCGAGCCGAAGGTACGGACGTACTAGGGACTGGGAGAAAACATGCGCTTTCGGATATTCCGCTACGATCCGGACAAGGACGAGAAACCCGCCATGCGGGACTACGACGTCGTTCTCGACCCGCACGACCGCATGCTCCTCGATGCGCTGGTGCGCGTCAAGGAGCAGGACGACAGCTTGAGCCTGCGGCGCTCCTGCCGCGAGGGCGTGTGCGGCTCGGACGCGATGAACATCAACGGAAAAAACGGGCTCGCCTGCGTCACCAAGCTCGCCGACTTGAAGGAGCCCGTGGAGCTGCGGCCGCTCCCGGGGCTGCCGGTGATCCGCGACCTGATCGTCGACATGAGCCAGTTCTTCAAGCAGTACCACTCGATCAAGCCGTACCTCGTCAACGACGATCCCCTGCCGGAGAAGGAGCGGCTGCAGTCCCCGCGGGAAAGGGAGGAGCTCGACGGCCTCTACGAATGCATTCTTTGCGCCTGCTGCTCGACCGCCTGCCCGTCGTTCTGGTGGAATCCGGACAAGTTCGTCGGTCCGGCCGGGCTCCTGCAGGCCTACCGGTTCATCGCCGACAGCCGCGACCAGGCGACCGCCGAGCGGCTCGACAATCTCGAGGACCCCTACCGCCTCTTCCGCTGTCATAGCATCATGAACTGCGTCGATGCCTGCCCGAAACACCTCAATCCGACCCGGGCGATCGGCAAGATCAAGGAATTGCTCGTCAAGCGGACGGTGTAAGACATGACCGACGTCGAGATGAACCGTTTGCGCTGGCGCTGCCGCCGCGGGCGGCTGGAGAACGAACTGGTGCTCGAGCGCTTTCTCCACTCCCACGGAGCGCAGTTGGAGGGCGAGCAACTGCGTGCCTTCGAGAACCTGCTCGACTACAGCGACGACGAGCTCTGGAGCCTGATGAGCGGGCTCCGCGAGTGCGGCGATTCGGCGCTGAGCGACGTGGTTCGGTTGCTGCGGCAGTGCTAGAGGACCCTATGGAGAGAACGCAATGAATCCCACGAAGAAAGCCGTGCTTTCCTACGGCGAGGGCAAATCGGTCGAGTTTCCGGTCCTGTCCGGCAGCATCGGTCCCGACGTGGTCGATATCCGCGCGCTCTACGCGAAGACCGGGATGTTCACCTACGATCCCGGGTTCCTGTCCACGGCGAGCTGCAGCTCGAAGATCACCTATATCGACGGCGACCAGGGGGTGCTGCTCTACCGCGGCTATCCGATCGAGCAGCTTGCGGTGCACTGCGATTTCCTCGAGGTGTGCTACCTGCTGCTGAACGGCGAGCTGCCCAACACGAAGCAGAAGGAGGAGTTCGACAACATCGTCACCCACCACACCATGGTGCACGAGCAGCTCGCGCGGTTGTACACCGGATTCCGGCGCGACTCGCACCCGATGGCGGTGATGGTCGGCGTGGTGGGCGCGTTGTCGGCCTTCTACCACGACTCGCTCGACATCAACAATCCCCAGCATCGCGAGATCTCGGCCTTCCGCCTGATCGCGAAGCTCCCGACCATCGTCGCGATGGCCTACAAGTACTCGGCCGGCCAGCCATTCATGTACCCCAAGAACGACCTGTCCTACACCGAGAACTTCATGCGCATGATGTTCGCGGTGCCCGCCGAGGAATACAAGGTGAGCCCGGTGCTGGTGCGCGCCCTCGACCGCATCTTCATCCTGCACGCCGACCACGAGCAGAACGCCTCGACCTCGACGGTGCGGCTCGCGGGCTCCTCGGGCGCGAACCCGTTCGCCTGTATCGCCGCGGGAATCGTCTCTCTGTGGGGCCCCGCTCACGGCGGTGCGAACGAGGCAGCCCTGCAAATGCTAGAGGAGATCGGCGACGTCTCCAAGGTGGGAGAATTCATCAAGCGCGCGAAGGACAAGAACTCCGGCGTGCGGCTGATGGGCTTCGGACACCGCGTCTACAAGAACTACGATCCGCGCGCGAAGCTGATGCGCGAGACCTGCCACGAGGTGTTGGAGGAGCTCGGCTTGCACGATGACCGCATCTTCAAGCTGGCGATGGCGCTGGAGAAAATCGCGCTGGAGGACGATTACTTCGTGAGCCGCAAGCTCTATCCCAACGTCGATTTCTATTCGGGCATCGTGCAGCGCGCGCTCGGGATCCCGGTGTCGATGTTCACCTGCATCTTCTCGCTCGCGCGCACCGTCGGCTGGATCGCGCAGTGGCAGGAGATGATCGCCGATCCGGAGTACAAGATCGGACGGCCGCGCCAGCTCTACAACGGCGCAGCGCGGCGGGAGCTCGTGCCGATCGGGAAGCGGCGCTAGCGACAAATGAAATCCGGAGTCTCCCGGACCGTCGGAGGCCTGCCATGAGCGTCATGAAGGAGCTCCTCTCCAGCTCGTATCTTTTCGGCTCCAACGCGCCTTTCATCGAAGAGCTCTACGAGGCGTATCTCGACGATCCGCAATCGGTTCCCGGGGAGTGGCGCGAGTACTTCGACAAGCTGCAGCTCGCGCCGGCAGGGGATGGAAACGGCGGGCGCGACGTGGCGCACGCGCCGATCATCGAGTCGTTCGCGCAGCGCGCCCGGGCCGGGGCGGCGCGCCCGGTGGCCGCGGTCCCGCGCCTCGACCGCAAGCAGGTCTCGGTCATACAACTCGTCGCCGAGTATCGCGTCCGCGGCGTGTTCCTCGCCGACATCGACCCGCTCAAGCGGCGCGAGCGCCCGCGCATCGCCGAGCTCGATCCCGCTTATTACGACCTCACCGACGCCGACATGGACACGGTGTTCAACACCGGCTCGTTGATCGGCCCGGAGCAGGCGAGCTTGCGCGAGATCATCAAGGCGCTGCGGGAAACCTACTGCGGGACGATCGGCGTCGAGTACATGTACATCACGAATCGCGCGGAAAAGCGCTGGATCCAGGAGCGCCTCGAGCCCATCCGGTCAAAGCCGAGCTATTCAGCGGACACCAAGCGCCACGTTCTCGAGCGGCTCACCGCCGCCGAGGGCCTGGAGCGGTTCCTCCACACCCGCTACGTCGGCCAGAAGCGCTTCTCGCTCGAAGGCGGCGACACGCTCATCCCCATGCTCGACAACCTGCTGCAGCGCGCCGGCGAAGCCGGGGTGCAGGAGCTGGTGCTCGGCATGGCCCACCGCGGCCGGTTGAACGTCCTGGTGAACACGCTCGGCAAGATGCCGAAGGATCTGTTCTCGGAATTCGAGGGCAAGCACGACGACTCGATCCTCGCCGGCGACGTGAAGTATCACCAGGGATTCTCCTCCGACATCAATACGCCCGGCGGGCCGATGCACCTGACGCTTGCGTTCAACCCGTCGCACCTCGAGATCGTGAACCCGGTGGTCGAGGGCTCGGTGCGCGCGCGCCAGCACCGCCGCAAGGACCGCGGCGGCGACCAAGTGCTGCCGGTGCTGATCCACGGCGACGCGTCGGTCGCCGGCCAGGGCGTGGTGATGGAGACGCTCAACCTGTCGCAGACGCGCGGCTACGGCACCGGGGGCACGGTGCACATCGTCCTGAACAATCAGATCGGCTTCACGACTTCGGACCCGCGCGACAGCCGCTCGACCCTTTACTGCACCGACGTCATGAAGATGGTCGAAGCGCCGATCTTCCACGTCAACGGCGACGACCCGGAGGCCGCGGTCATGGCGATGGAGATCGCCCTGGATTACCGCGCCAAGTTCAAGAAGGACGTGGTGGTGGACCTGGTGTGCTTCCGCAAGCTCGGCCACAACGAGCAGGACGAGCCGATGGTCACCCAGCCCTTGATGTACAAGATCGTCAACCAGCACCCGGGAACGCGCAGGCTGTACGCCGACAAGCTCGCCGCTCAAGGGCTGATCGGGGCCGAGGACGCGGACAAGATGGCCGCCGCCTTTCGCCAGGCGCTCGATGCGGGCACGCACACCAACAAGACGATTCTTTCCAACTACAAGCCGCCGTTCGCGGTGGACTGGTCGAAGTACAGGAACACCCGGTGGAACGAGAAGGACGACACCACGCTGCCGCTCGCCGACCTGCAGATGCTCGCCGAGAAGCTGACCACCATCCCTTCGAGCTTCAAGCTCCACCCCCGCGTCGAGAAGATCATCGCCGACCGCCGCCTTATGGGGCAGGGAAAAATGCCCGTGGACTGGGGCATGGCGGAAAACCTCGCCTACGCCTCGCTCCTCAAGGACGGCTTTGCGGTGCGCATTTCCGGACAGGACAGCGCGCGCGGCACCTTCTTCCACCGCCACGCGGTGCTGCACGACCAGAACCGCGAGAAATGGGATTCCGGCAGCTATATCCCGTTGAGCAATATCGCGCCCAACCAGGGCGATTTCGTCATCATCGACTCGGTGCTCTCGGAGGAGGCCGTGCTCGGCTTCGAGTACGGCTATTCGACCTCGGAGCCGAACGAGCTGGTGGTATGGGAGGCGCAGTTCGGCGACTTCGCCAACGGCGCGCAGGTGGTGATCGACCAGTTCATCGCGGCGGGCGAGGTCAAGTGGGGCCGCATCTGCGGGCTGGTGATGATGCTGCCGCACGGCTACGAGGGGCAGGGGCCCGAGCACTCTTCGGCGCGCCCGGAGCGGTACCTTCAGCTTTGCGCCGATCACAACATCCAGGTGTGCGTCCCGGCGACGCCGGTGCAGATGTTCTTTCTGCTGCGCCGGCAGATGATACGGCCCTATCGCAAGCCGCTCGTGATATTCACTCCGAAGAGCCTGCTGCGCCACAAGGAATCGGTGTCGCCTCTGGAGGAATTCGCCGAGAGCAAGTTCAAGCCGGTCAACGCCGAGTGGGACGCGGACATCAAGCCGGAGAACGCCAAGCGCGTGATTTTCTGCAGCGGCAAGATCTTTTTCGACTTGATGGCCGCGCGCAAGCAGCGCGGCCTCAAGGACACCGCCATCGTGCGCATCGCCCAGCTCTATCCCTTTCCGCACGACGAGCTCCAGGAGCAGATCGATCTCTACCGGGACGCGGGAGAGGTCCTGTGGTGCCAGGAGGAGCCGGCGAACCAGGGGGCGTGGTACTGGATCCAGCGCTACCTGCTGCGGCACATGCGCGAGGATCAGGTCCTCGCCTATGCCACGCGGCCGTCCTCGGCCTCGCCCGCGGTGGGCTATGCTTCCCTGCACAACGAGCAGCAGAAGGAGCTGGTCGACGCGGCGTTCAGGCCGGTGACGGACAATCTCGTCCGCCCGGTTCAGGGCACCGGCAGGGAGCCGCGCGAGCTGAATTCAGAATAACGGGAAAACATGCTTATCGAAGTCAAAGTGCCGGAGCTCTCGGAATCGGTTGCGGAAGCCACGCTGCTCGCGTGGCACAAGAAAGTCGGCGAGCCCGTCAAGCGCGACGAGAACCTCATCGACATCGAGACCGACAAGGTGGTCCTTGAGCTTCCCGCCCCGGCGGACGGCGTCCTCGCGAAAATCATCAGGGCCGACGGCGGCACGGTCAAGGCGGGCGAGATCATCGCGACCATCGACACCGAGGGCAAGGCGGCGGCTTCAGCCGTCGTCCCCGCGAAAGCGGGGACCCAGTCCACTAGTGCGGCACCTGCGGCCGTCGTGAAGCCCGCGCCGAATCCGGCCCCGGCGATGCCCTCGGCAAGAAAGATCGCCGAGGAAAAGGGCATCGACACCGGGGCCATGGCGGGCAGCGGGCGGGGCGGCCGCGTCACCAAGGCGGATGTCCTCGCGCAAGCGCCGGGGGCCAGACCCGCGGTTGCGCCCGTCGCCGCCAAACCGGCCTTGATGCCGGTGCCCGCGCCTGTAAGCGTCGACCAGATCCTTTCCGGCCGGCCCGAGCAGCGCGTGCCGATGAGCCGGCTGCGCGCGCGCATCGCCGAGCGCCTGGTGCAGTCGCAATCGACCGCCGCGATCCTCACCACCTTCAACGAAGTCAACATGCAGCCGGTGGTCGACCTGAGAAAAAAATACCAGGAACGCTTCGAAAAGGAGCACGGCGTGCGCCTGGGCTTCATGTCCTTCTTCGTCAAGGCGGCGGTGCATGCGCTCAAGAAATACCCGATCGTCAACGCCTCGATCGACGGCAACGATATCGTCTACCACGGCTACTTCGACATCGGGGTCGCCGTCAGCAGCCCGCGGGGCCTGGTCGTGCCGGTCGTGCGCGACGCGGACCAGATGACGTTTTCCGACATCGAAAAGAAAATCGCCGATCTCGGCAAGCGCGCCCAGGACGGCAAGCTCACGATCGAGGAGCTGACCGGAGGCACTTTCTCGATCTCGAACGGCGGAGTGTTCGGCTCGATGCTCTCCACCCCCATCATCAACCCGCCGCAATCGGCGATCCTGGGCGTGCACGCGACGCGCGAGCGGCCCGTGGCCGAGAACGGCCAGGTCGTGATCCGGCCGATCAATTACCTCGCGCTTTCCTACGATCACCGCATCGTCGACGGCCGCGAGGCGGTGCTGTCGCTCGTGGCGATCAAGGAAGCGCTGGAAGACCCCGCGCGGCTGCTGCTCGATCTATAAGAGCATTTTACCGCGCCCGGCTTTGAACTGGAGAGGAAATCAGGCCGTGTGCAACCGAACGTCCTTGATCTGCGCCCGCGCGAACTCATCCGGCACTTCGATTTCTTCGGCGTTGAACACCACAACGTCTTTCAATTCTCGTCCGTCGACGAGCCGGATGTCTACGCGCTGGTAGCCCATTCCCGATTCGGGGAGTTCGAGTAACCGCTTAGTCCAACGTGGTTCGAGTCTGATACGCATCTCATTCATCCGGGATCTTCATTGGTCCGGTGACGGTCTTTGGCTGAGTGCCATTTGTGAAAATCACTTCGACGCCGCCCCCCCGGCTGACCGAAGGCGGGTTCGACGATTCCCCGCTGAATGTCGGTATCTTTGTTAGGGCGGACGGTAAACACGTTGGACGCGGGCGCGGGGTTCGGCAAGGCGTAGCGGGCCACGGCATCCTTTCCAGTCTTGACGTTCTTTGCGTCTTCTTCAGTTGTCGCATACGTTCCTGAGAGCAAGCTTCCATCTGACGCGACACGTCGATCATTCGGGTAGGCCGAGAATCGCTTGAACACTTCATCGGCCTTCGTTTTTTCCTTCGGACCATCCTTTGCCGGTCCCGCCTTCTTCTGAACTGCTGCGCCGGAAGGCTCCCGCGCCGAAAGTGTAGTGACGATCGCACGCGAGATGACGCGGAGCGATTTGATTTCTCCGGCCGCACTTCTTGCCGACTCCAAGAGTCTGAGGTAGGGCGTTGACAACATGATGCGGCGCGGCTCTTCTTCGAACAACAACAATTCCGCGTTGTAGGCAACGCCGCGCTTCGTCTTGTTGTCGGACAAAGTCGCCTCGACGACTTGGTAGCCCATCCCCGATTCCGGCTGTGCCAGCAAGGCACGGGTATTAGAGTCGGTGAGTCTCAGCATTTGATAAGGATATCTGAATGCACGCCTCGGCACTACAATTCGCCGGCAGGTTGACTTCCAGTTTCGTCATGTCCGCGCCTACGTCAACTCTACAGCGTTCCATGACGGTTTGGTGCATCGTAGTGCGAAGGGGCGTATCCTGACGCCATGTCGATCGCCGAACGCCCCGTCCGTCAAAGCGTAAGTCTTCCCGCGCGCGTCGCTCGCCGGGTGAAGTCACTGGCGCAAACGAGCAAGACGAGCACCAGCCGCGTCATCGCCAACCTCATCGAGTCCGGGCTCGAAGCCCGGGAGCAGGAAAAAAAGCGCTTCTTCGAATTTGCAGACCGCCTCTCGCGCTCCCGCGACCCGGAGGAGCAGAAACGTCTCAAGGAAGAGCTCGCCCGCATGACCTTCGGTGAGTGATGCCGAAGATCTTGACCTTAACGCTTATCAAATCCGTCGCGGACAAATACATTGCGGCACCCGAGGTTAAGAGGAGGCAACAATGAACGTCGATCGCTATTGATCTGGGAGATTCTATGCTAAACAGCAACTCCAACTTCACCCGAGCGCTCGTCGCGCTGCCGCTCGTTTCGGTGCTGATACAGCTAAACGGTTGCGCTACGATCTTTACCGGGACAAGCGATACGCTCAAGTTCGACGCGAACGTCCCCGGCGTCCGCCTGACCATCGATGGCCAGTACAAGGGCGAATTGCCGCTGACCCTGACCCTATCGCGCAATTTCATGAACGGCGAGCAGTTCAAGGCGAAATTTGAAAGGGCAGGTTATCAAACCCAGGAGTTTCAGCTCAAGCGCCAATTCAATTACGTCGCCATACTGGATATCACCAGCATTCCAACGTCCGGCGGTATCGACCTGCTGACCGGATCGCTGATGAAGTTCTCGCCCGACGAATATCAC
>WNFU01017076.1_pt1 | contig 10613 bp, 10 predicted proteins | sample 5400121 | NCBI WGS metagenome assembly WNFU01 (sample SAMN13153360, study PRJNA577476) | soil metagenome | isolation source: 100 cm soil or saprolite under grassland replicate 1 | place: USA:California | collected 2016-06-15
ACGATCGCTATCCCAGTCCGGGCAGCAGGACCACGATGCCGCTCGCAAAAATTTCCACGGCCACGGCGGCGAGCAGCAGTCCCATGATCCGGATCACGACGTTGATGCCGATCTTTCCGAGCCGGTTTCCGATCGGGGTCGCCGCCCTGAGCGCGATCCAGGTCGTTAGCGCGACCAGCAGGCAGCACGCAATGACGCCGCCCCGGTGGGCGAGGGATGAGCCCTGGGCCGCGTAGATGATCGTCGTCGAGATCGCCCCCGGCCCGGAGAGCAGCGGAACGGCGAGCGGCACGACGGCGATGCTTTCCTTGTCCTCGGCCTCCTTCGCCTCTTCCGGAGTCTGCTGCTCGCCGCTCGGCGCGGCGTGCATCATCGATAGGGCGATCAGCAGTATCAGGACCGCTCCGCCGACCTTGAACGAGGCGATGGTGATCCCGAAGAATCCGAGAAGGTGCTCGCCCACCATCGTCGAGACCGCCAGGACGATCGCCACCGAGACGCTCGCGACGCGCGCGATGCGCTTCTTGTCGGAGACACTGTGCTTGTGAGTCAGGCCGAGGAACATCGGCATCGTCCCGATCGGATTGACGATCACCAGCAACGCCACGAAGATCTTCACGTACTCGGCGAAATCGAGCATGGAGGCAGTCTATGGGGTCGGAGCGAGCCGACCCGGGTTTCCCGGTACGCCGGGGTGACCGAGTTGAAAGCGGGCGAGACCGCTACTTGAATACCTCCTGCATGTACATGATGAGGTCGGCGCGGTCGCGCGCCTCGGGCATGCCCGCGTACGGCATGCGATTGGCCGGCACGGCCTTTTGCGGATCCGCGATATAGGCGTCCAGCGTTGTCTCCGTCCACGTGATGCCGCTGCGCTTGAGCGCGGGGGAATAACGGAAGTCGTCCACCTCGCCCGCCCGCCGCCCGAAAACTCCGTGCAGGCCCGGGCCCACCCCTTGAGCTCCGCGCTCGAGTGAGTGGCACGCGTGGCACTCCTCGAACAGCTTCTGGCCGCGCTTGGGATCGCCGTCCGCGTGCGCAATTCCGGCGACGAGGAACAACGCCGTCGCCGCAGCCGCAACGGTCCGCAGCTGCGCCGTCATGCCGCCACCAGCGGGCCGGGATTTTTGAGATAGCGGTTCTTGATCGCGTCCGCCGTCCAGTAGGCGAGCGCCCCCACCGGCCCGGTCGGGTTGTACACGGAATTGTGCGGAAACACGTTCGCACCCACCGAAAACAGGTTGTGGCAATCCCAGCTTTGCAGGTACTTGTTCAAGGCGCTGGTCCTCGGGTGGGTCCCCATGATCGTGCCGCCGGTGTTGTGCGTGCTCTGGTAAGGCACGACCGTCCAGGGCTCGGTGCGCGCCACGGCCGGGTTGAGCCGCGTCGGGTTCATCGACTTGGCGATGTCGTTGATCACCTGCGCCGCGTGCCGCCCGATCTTGTGCTCGTTCTCCTTGTAGTCGAAGGTCATTCGCATCATCGGCAGGCCGAAGGCGTTGCGGTAGGTCGGATCGAGATCGTAATAGTTGTAGCGGTTCGACATCACGCTGCCGCTCATGTTGATCTGCATCGCGGTCTCGTACCACTTGGCCGTGGCGGCTTTCCAGGCCGTTCCCCAGGAGGGCGTGCCGCTCGGAACCGGCCGGTAACCGATCGGCAGGGCCGTATTGAACGCACCGGCGACGATGAAACCGCCGACGTAACCTTGCCTGCCGCGGTCGAAATCCCAGTTCGCGTTGAAGTCGTCGATGGTCGTGCTCGACCCGCCCGCGCTCATGAACGGGTTGAAGTGCCTGCCCTCGAAAAAGAGCGTCGCCGACGCGCCCGTCTGGTAGCAGTAATTCTTGCCGATCACGCCTTTCCGGCTCGCCGGGTCGTACGGCCGGCCGATTCTCGAGAGCAGCATCAGGTGCACGTTGTTGATGGCGTAGGCGGTCAGGATCACGATCGAGGCCGGCTGCTCGAACTCTTCGCCGTTCAGAACGTTGGTATAGTTCACGCCGGTCACGCGCTTGCCGCCCGGATCCTTCAGCACCTTGGTCACCCACATGTGCGTGCGCAGCTCGAAATTCGGGTTGCGCATCGCGACGGGAATGACGGTCATATGCGGGCTGCCCTTGGCGTTCGCCTCGCAGCCGAAGCGCTGGCAGTGGCCGCAATACTGGCAGGCGCCGAAGCGCGAGCCGTCGGGGTTGGTGTAGGCGCGCGATGCATTGGCGCTGGGGCGCGGAAACGGGCTATAGCCGTTGGCGAGCGCCGCCGTCCTGAACATCTCCTGCGCGAGCAGCGGCGTGAGCGGCGGCAGCGGATACTCGCGCTCGCGCGGCGCCTCGAAAGGATTGCCGCCGGGCTGTATCACGCCGCGGATGTTTCCCGCCTTGCCCGAGACCGCCGCCGTGTATTCGAACTTGTCGTAGTACGGCTCGAGCTCGTCGTAGGTGATGCCCCAGTCCTGGATCGTCATGTCGGCGGGGATGTACTTCTTGCCGTAGCGCTGCTCGTAGCGGCTGCGCACCTTGAATTCCATGTCGGTCCAGCGCCAGGTATGGCCGCTCCAGTGCACGCCCGAGCCGCCGACGACGTCGCCGGGCAGGAACGAGCCGAGCCGGCGCATCGGCAATGCCTGCTGCGAAATGTTGTTGCGGACGGTGATCGTGTCCTTCTGCGTGTTCATCATCAGGTCGTGGCGCACCACGTAGCGCAGCTCGTCGCGCACCGCGGGCACGGAAAAATCGGCCTCCGTGCTGCGCACGCCGCCGCGCTCCAGGGCGACGACCTTCAGCCCGGTTGCGCTCAATTCCTTGGCGAGTATGCCGCCCGTCCAGCCGAGGCCGACCAGGACGACGTCGACTTCTTTCAGTTTTGTTGTCATGTCGTTCTCCCTCTCAGCTCATGTCCGAGATGCTGACGGGGTCGACCGAGTACTTCTTGTCGCGATACTTCTCGACGTTCTGATAGTGCACCGCGATCACGCCGGGGAAGCCGATCAGCTTCCAGCCCGCCTTGTTGCGGTTGCCGCCGTAGATCGGGTCGGCGAACATGCCCTCCATGACGTTCTGGTACAGCGTGGCGAAGAAAACGCGCGCGGGCGGCCCGTTTTCGAAAGCGACCTTGCCGGCCCGGAGACCCAGGAGAAATTCCTCGCGCTGGCTCTCGGTGATCTTGTCGAAGCTCTTGCCGTAGGTCTTGACGCAGAACGCATTGGCGGCGGCGATGCCGGCGCGGTACAGGTCCGCCGGCGTGAGCGGGAGCTGATAGCCCTGGCTAGTCACGCCCGGCTTCCACGGGCCCTGCATGTAGAGGCGCTCGCCCTTGCCCCAGCCGCCCGCAAGCGCGCGATCGATGTAGGTGTTGACGCCGAGGTCGGTGCCCTTGGGCGTGTACTGGTCCGCCGGCACCATGTGGTCGACGAGCGCCTCGACGAAAGCCGCCTCATCGGGATTGAGATAGGCGTAGGCGGCGTTGGTGTTCGCGGCCGCCGGCGCACCCTGCTGGGCTTCCGCGGGGCGCGGCAGCGAGACTGTTGCGGCAGCGGCGCTGCCGGCCACGGCGCTTTTCAGAAAAGCGCGGCGATCGAATCCGTCGTCTTTCATCGCTCCTCCTTTGCAGAATCAGGCCTGCGAATCCCGACAGAAGTATAAACCCCCGCGAGGCGCGGGCGGCGCATCACGGCGACTTGCCGCCCCTCAAAACGAGTAGAGCTTCGCCGGATTGTCCACGAGGATTTTCCTGCGGATCCCCGCATCGGGCGCCCACACGGGCAGCAGGTTCAGCACCAGTCCGTCGTCGACCTGGAAGAGCGGCGTCAGCTCCGTAGGCTTGCGTCCGGAGCCCGAATTCGGATGCGGCCAGTTCGTCCCCCAGAGCATGCGCTCGGGGTTCGCGGCGATCAGCGCCTTGGCGAGCGGTACGAAGGCGGAATAGTCCGGTCTCGGGCCGGCCGTGACCGAGATCTTGACGTAGGCCTTTCCCGACCGCACCAGCTCCACCAGCTCGGGAAATCCCGGCTGCTGCGGGCCGAGCTCCGGCCGCGCGTTGGCGAAATGGTCGAACACGACCGGCACGGGCGAGACGGCTACGAGGTCCTTGGTCGCGGAGACCATCGCCAGGTTGGTGTTCATCTGCACGTGCCAGTTGCGGCTCTTCACGCGCTCGATCGCCCTCTGGAGCCGCTGGCGGCCGACGGCCGGATCGTTGGTGCCGCCGGTCGAGAGATTGAGCCGGATGCCGCACACGCCGGCGCGGCCCATGGCGTCCAGCTCGCTTTCCGGCGTCTTGTCGTCGATGACGGCGACCCCGCGCGCGTCGGCGCCGCGCGCCTTCATGCCCCAGAGCGTCGCCGAGTTGTCGGTGCCGTAGACGCTCGGCGTGACGATCACCACGCGCTGCATGTGCAGCGCCTTGTGCAGCGCCGCCATTTCTTCGGGCATCGCCGTCTCCGGCGTATAGACGCGTCCCCCGAAGTACGGGAATTTCGCCGGGTCGCCGTGAATGTGGGTATGGCAATCGCAGGCGCCGGCCGGCACGTCGAAGTTCACCGGCGTCGCCGGCTGGGAGGCTTTGGCGAAGCCGGTTCGAATGTGCATGGTGGCTCCGGCGGCAATCGCTCCGATCAGGACCTCGCGTCGCGTCAGCATGGGTTTCTCCTTGAGTGGAAGCTTATCTGTTTCCGTGCCATCTTATCCGCTGAGTCCGAATGCAGCTTTCGGACAGGTACCGGGTGACGGCATCCGGTTCCAGGCGAGTCCCTGCGAGCCCGACGTGGCCGTCCGGACGCAGCAGGTAGAAAGCCGGCCCCGAGATCCGTGCGCGTGCGAGCTCTTGCGCGTTGTGCGCATCGTCGGGAATCAAGTGGGTGCTCAGCAGCTCGCCGAGTTCGGGTGCTTCCTCCGATGGCGCGGGCTGCCCGATGACGATCAGGCTGTAGCGGGTGTCGTCGAGCTTCTGGAACAGGTCTTCGACTGGGCCGTTCGCCTGGAACCTCAGCCGCAACCACGGAAAACGATCGCCCGCGCGCGGCGCGCCGTCGGGCAGGCCCGGCAGCATTTTCGACAGCGGGCTTTCCCGGTAGGCGATGCCGGTCTGGGAGATGGTGCGGAACGCGAGCTGCTTCGGCCGCTCGAAAGTCATCGCAAAAGCCGCGATCCTCGCGAGGATGCGGGTGCGGAACAACCCCGCGAGCCAGCTGTCGGAGACCACTAGAACGAACGCCCGGTCGGTCGTGGCGAGCAGGCGCTGCGCGACTGGAAGGCGCTCGGCCTCGTAGCTGTCGAGCAGCGCGGCGTCCGCGCGGCCACCGACCACGAGCGCGAGCTTCCACGCCAGGTTGTACGCATCCTGCAGGCCGGTGTTCATGCCCTGCCCGCCCATCGGGCTGTGGACGTGCGCCGCGTCGCCGAGCAGGAAGCAACGCCGGTCGCGGAACTTCTCCGCGGCCCGGTGATGGATGCGGTAGGTGGAGAACCAGCAGCACTCCTTGAAGGCCAGGCTGGCTCCCGCCTCCCGCCGGATATCGGGACTCAGCTCCTCGAACGTGACATCGTCTCTCCCCCGCAGCTTCTTGGGGAGGATGCCGATCACCCGCCACCTGTCCCTGCCGCGCATCGGGAAGAACAGGTGGAATCCGTCGCGCCACAGGTAGACGTTCAACTCGTCCGCCACCATGGGCCCGGTCGCCTCGGTATCGGCGACGAAGAACACGTGCTCGTACGGCGCGCCGGGAAAGGTGATGCCGGAGAGCTCGCGCACCGCGCTGTGCCCGCCGTCGCAGCCTGCGACATACGCGGCTTGGATCTTGCGGGTGGAGCCATCGGGCTGCTTGAGCGTTGCGGTTACGTGACTGGGGTCCTGGTTGATGCCGGTGAGCTCGGTGTTCCACTGCACCGCCAGGCCCCAGTTGCGGAGGTGGTCACCCATGATCCGCTCGTTGTCGTCCTGGCCCAGCATCAGGACAAAGGGAAACGGGCTGATGCTCTTCCCGATGTCACCCAGGGGGATGCGCGCCGTCCACTTTCCTTCCGCCCACATATTGGCGCCGTTGCCGCGGCGGCCCAGCTCGAGCGCACGCTCCGCGATCCCGAGCTTGGAGTAGATCTCGAGCGTGCGCGCATGCACCGCCATCGCCCGCGTCTGCTGCGCGGGCCCGGAATGCCGGTCCACGATCATCGCGTGGACCCCGCGGCGCCCGAGTTGATTGGCGAACATCAATCCGGTGGGGCCGCCTCCCACGATCAGCACATCCGTATCCATGTCGGCCGCAGACCGGTAGATTACATTTGAAATATGCCGTGCCATGATACCGTATGGCCGCAGGCGGTAAGGTCCAGCTGAAGGAGGCTTACATGCTGTTCATCGCGCGTCGCGCCCTGGCCGTGGTTCTGCTGGCGATCACTACAACGGCGGCTTCGACGGCGGTCGCATGGGCGCAAGGCTATCCGGACCGGCCGCTGCGGCTCGTGGTCGGATTTCCGCCCGGGGGCAGCGGCGATTTTCTCGCGCGCATCATCGCCGAGGAGCTGACCCGGGAAATAGGCCAGCCGGTGGTCGTCGACAACAAGCCCGGCGCCGCCTCCAACATCGCCGCGGAGCACGTCGCGCACGCCGTACCCGACGGCCATACCATCCTGCTCGCCGGCAATTTCAGCCACGCGATCAACCCCTGGCTGTACAAGCTCTCGTGGGATCCGCACCGCGACTTCACGCCCATCACCGAAGTCGCGCTGATGAGCATCATCGTCTGCGTCGCGCCGGGGCGCGGGATCCATTCGATCAAGGAGCTGATCGCCAAAGTCAAGAGCGAGCCGGGCAAGTGGTTCTATGCCTCGCCCGGCAACGGCACCTCGCAGCACCTCGCGGGCGCGGAGCTGAATCGCCTCACCGGCATGGACATGCAGCACGTGCCCTTCAAGGGCGGCGCGCCGTCGCTGCAGGCGGTGCTGGCGGGCGACGTGCAGGTGATGATCGGCACGACGCCGGTGGTGCTGCCGCAGATCCGCGCGGGGAAGCTCGTGCCGCTCGCGCTGATCACGCGCGCGGCCTCGCCGATGGTTCCGGGCGTGCCCGGGATGGAGGAAGCGGGCGTGCCGGGCATGGACCTGGGCAGCTGGTGGGGCGTCTGGGCGCCGCCCAGGGTGCGGCCCGAGGTCATGCGCCTGCCGCAGGTCGCGGAGAAGCTCGCGCGCGAGGCGATGGAGCCCGAAATCTCCGCCTCGCCCGAGGAGTTCGCCGCGTTCGTGCGCAAGGACCACGCCTCCTACGAGGCCATCGTCAAGGCTTCCGGCGCGAGGGCGGACTGACGAGAGAAGTACGGGTCCGCAGCGCACCGATGCAACTGAAAAGACTGGGACGGGATTTTGCACTGGAAGCGAGCGGCGTCGATCTCGCCCAGCCGCTTTCCGACGGCGCTTTCGGCGAGATCGAAAAGGCGTTCTTCGCCGGCCAGGTGCTCGTGTTCCGCGGGCAGAAATTGATGGCCCGCGAGTTTCTGGAATTCGCGCGCCGCTTCGGGCCGCCCGAGCCGCACGTGGTCGACCAGTTCCACCATCCCGAATACGCCGACATCCTGATCCTGTCGAACGTGGTGCGCGACGGCGAGCCGGCCGGGCTCGCCGATGCCGGGACCTATTTCCACACGGACTATTCGTATCTGGAGATGCCGGCGCGGGCGACGCTGCTGTACTCGATCCAGGTGCCGCGCTCCGGCGGCGATACGCTGTTCGCGAACCAGTACGCCGCCTACGACGATCTGCCCGACACGATGAAAAAACGCCTGGAAGGGCTGGTCGGGCTGCACCATTACGGCAATCGCGATGATCTCGAGGAGCGCTCGCGCACCGCGGCCTCGCTGCTGACCGAGGAGCAACGGCGCAAAGTGCACTGGGTCAGGCATCCGGTCGCGCGGCGCCATCCCGTCACGGGCCGCACGGCGCTCTACGCGGTGTCCGGCACTTCGTTCGGCATCGAGGGCATGCCCGAAGGCGAGGCGCGCGCGCTGCTCGACGAGCTCAAGCGCCACGCCACGCTCGACCAATACCGGCACCGCCTGACGTACGGCGTCGGTGACGTGGTAATCTGGGACAATGCGTCGCTCTTGCACTCGGCGACGCTGACCGATCCGGATGATGCGCGCACCCTATGGCGCATCACCATCAAGGAGACGAGGAGGCAAGCATGATACGCAGACAGGTTCTGGCTTGGGCGGCCGCGGCCGTGACGGCGGGCCTCGCGGCGAGCGCGGTCGCGCAGACCATCACCCTGCACGGCGCGGTGCAGTTCAACGACGACCACGCCTTCAACAAGGCGCTGCTCAGGTTCGAGGAGCTGGTCAGGAAGTACTACGGCAAGCCGGTCAACTTCGTGCTCCACAAGAACAGCGAGCTCGGGCTGGAGAAGGACTACTTCGCCTACATGAACCAGGGTAAGGGCGTGGACTACGGGATCGTCTCGCCCGCGCACATGTCCACCTTCTCGAAGGCGGCGCCCTTCATCGATGCGCCGTTCCTGTTCCGCGACATCGACCACTGGAACAAGGTATTGGACGCGGACCTCTTGAAGCCGATCGCCGACGAGATCGCGCAGAAGGCCGACGTGATGCTGATCGGCTACGCCGGTGGCGGCACGCGCAACATCTTCGTCAACAAGCCGGTGCGCAACCTGGCCGAAATGAAGAACCTCAAGGTGCGCGTGCAGGGCGCGCCGATCTGGAGCCGCACCTTTGCCGCGGTCGGCATGTCGCCCACGGTGATCGCGTACAACGAGGTGTACAACGCGATCCAGAACGGCGTCATCTCGGCGGGCGAGAACGAAGCCGCCGGCGTCGAGTCGATGAAATTCTACGAGGTCGGCCCCAACCTCTCCATGACCGAGCACGCGATCACGATCCGGCCGATCTGCTTTTCCGGGAAGACTTTCCGCAGCCTGCCTGCCGACTTGCGGGCTGCGATCATCCGCGCGGGAAAAGAGGCGGGCGCCTATGGACGCCGGGTCGAGTCCTCCGAAGACACGGCCAAGCTCGAAGCGCTGGAAAAGGCCGGCAAGCTGAAGCGCATCACCTTCACCGACCGCGCGCAGATGAAGAAGCTGGTGGATCCGGTGATGGAGGCGTACGCGAAGGAGATCGGCGCCGAAAACATCTTCACCGCGATCAACAACACCAAATAACCCGTCCCGTTTGAAGAAGTTCCTCGACGGCACCCATCGGCTGCTCAGGTGGCTGATGGCCGCCACGGTGGCGATCCTGATCGTCCCGGTCACGCTGCAGATCGTCGCGCGCTACACGGCGCTCATCCCCTCCTGGATCTGGACCGAAGAGCTGTCGCGGTTCCTGTTCATCTGGATGATCATGCTCGGCGCGATGATCGGCGTGCGCGAGGGGTCGCATTTCGTGGTCGACGTGTTGCCGGATCTCCCGCCGCGGCCCAACGCGTTCCTGCAGATCGTCAGCAACTTATTCGTCCTCGTGTTCGCACTGGTGTTCATCTGGTGGGGCATAGCGTTCGTGCGCTTCGGCTGGGACCAGACCTCCGAGCTCGCCGAGCTGCCGATGGCGTTCATCTTCATGGCGTGGCCGGCCGCGGGCGTGACCTGGGTATTCTTCCTCGGTGAAGCGTTCATCGCGAGCTTCCGCGTGCTCGTGGGGAAATCCGGCCGATGATGTCCGCGGCGCTGGCTCCCGGCGCGGCGGCGATCGTCCTCTTCGGCACGTTCCTCGTGCTCTTCGTATCGCGCGTGCCGGTGGCGTTCGCGTTGGGCCTCGCGTGCCTGCCGAGCCTGGTCCTCGAGTCGCGCCTGTCGCCGATGATGCTGTTCAACGAGACCTTCAAGGCCTACAACTCGTTCATCCTGCTCGCGGTGCCGTTCTATTTGCTGACCGCGAACCTGATGAACGTGGGCGGGGTCACCGACCGGCTGGTGCGCCTGTCGCGCTCGATGGTGGGCCACTTCCCGGGCGCGCTCGCGCAGATCAACGTGCTGCTCTCGGTGTTCTTCGCCGGAATCTCGGGCTCGTCCACGGCCGATGCGGCGAGCCAGAGCAAGATCTTCATCGACGCGCAGGTGAAAGAGGGTTACGGCTTGTCTTTTTCGATCGCGATCACCGCGGTCTCGGCGGTGCTTGCGGTGATCATCCCGCCCTCGATCCTGATGATCGTGTGGGGCGGGGTGATCTCGACTTCGATCGGCGCCATGTACCTCGCGGGCTTCCTTCCCGGACTGCTGATCGCCGCGGCGCAGATGGCGACGGTGCATGTCTACGCGAAGATCTACCACTACCCGGTCTATCCGCGCGCGACGCTGAAGGAATTCTTCTACTCCGCGTGGATCTCGATCCCGGCGCTGTTGACGGCCTTCATCATCGTCGGCGGCGTGCTCCTCGGCTGGTTCACGCCGACGGAATCCGCGTGCGTCGCCGTGCTGTACACGATCGTGCTGTCGGTCTTCGTGTACCGCGAGATGAACCTGAAGCACCTCTACGATTCGTTCGTCGAGACGGGACGGCTCTCCGCCGTGGCGCTCTTCTGCGTGGGCACGGCGTCCGCCTTCGGCTGGCTGCTCGCCTACTACCAGATCCCCAGGGCGCTGCTCGACAACGTTTCCACGTGGGGGATGGGCAT
>WNFU01009969.1_pt1 | contig 10610 bp, 11 predicted proteins | sample 5400121 | NCBI WGS metagenome assembly WNFU01 (sample SAMN13153360, study PRJNA577476) | soil metagenome | isolation source: 100 cm soil or saprolite under grassland replicate 1 | place: USA:California | collected 2016-06-15
GTCTGACTCGCAGGGTCGGGCGCGGGCGGGGTCAGGCTGCCCAGAGCGTCGCGGTGGGCTGCTCGACGGTGAGGACCTGGTTGGTCCGCAGCGCCAGGAACGAGGCTGCGGGCAGGTAGTTCACGCCGAGGAAGAACGCCCGGTTGACGCTGGTGACGGTGACCGGCGCCCCGTTGTCGGTGACGTCCATGGGCTGCCGGATCGCGAGGACCTCGGCGATGTCGGCAGGCGTGGTCCCCAGCGGCAGCTCGACGGTGGTCGCGGCCGGGTCGTCCCTGGCGATCGCCCAGCTCAACTGGGCGTGGTCGGAGCGGTACAACGTCGGGTCGCCGCGCAGTCGCACGCCGACGGCAACGCCGGGCGGGGTGCCGGGCTGGCTCCCGGCCCCGGTGTCCTTGTCGACCTCCAGGAACAGGTAGCTGCGCTGGTCACCCATTGCGGGCGTGGCCGGGTCGGACGGCGCCTCAACCTTGCCTTCCCGGACCATCTCCTTGGCCATGACCGGGTAGGTCCACGGGTTGGCGTCCATCAACTCCTCCCGGGCCCGGTCGGCCGGGCGGGTCTGGTCGGCCGCGAGGAAGAACCGCATGGTCCCACCCGGCGGGACGACCACCGAGTCGCACATGTTGTTGTTCGCCGTGCAGGTCTGCAGCACCGGGTGCTCCCCCTCGTAGCCGCCGGTGAAGTGCAGCGTCTGGTGCGCCGGCGCCTGGAACACGTCGGTACCGGGCACCCGGCGGCCGGCGGCGTCGACCTCGACCCGGTAGATCCACTCGATGTCGGTGGTACGGCCCCAGCGCGCCATCAGCGCCGGGGTGTTGGTGCCGCCGTCCTCGTTGCTCCACACCACCGAGTACTCCAGGATGCGGTCGCCCGGGGTGGCCGCGGGCAACTGCTCGTGCCAGGCCAGCAGCGGAGTGTCGGTGGTGGCGTTCTGCAGCGGCGACCCGAGGTCGGGTAGCACCCGGCCAACGACGACCGGCGCGTGCGACAGCACGGTGTACGGGTCGACGCCGGCGCCGACGACCTCGACCCGGACGTCCCGCAGCCACACCTGCTGGGCGGCCGGTGCCGACTTGTCGGCGGAGAACCGCGCCGTCAGCCGGTGCCACCCGGGGGTGACCGCCCCCAGCGCGACCTCCCGCGGGGTGGGGTCCGCCGTCGGCACGACCAGGTCGCCGGCGTACCGGTTGTCGACAAGGAGCTCGACGACCGCGGACTCGGCACCCGGTCGGGCCCAGTCGATGCCGGGCGCCGACGCGGTGAACCGGACCAGCGCCTCACCACCGGCCCGCGCCGGGAAGGGCACGCTGCGGGATTGAACGCCGTCCCGGCCGACCACGATCGTGGGTCCGTGGCCATCCGGCCGGGTCTCGCTGCCTGAGGCCGGGGTGGCGGTCACGACCGTTGCCGCGGCCAGGACGAGGACGGCAACCGGACGAAGAGCGCGAACGCGAAGCATCGGTAACTCCATGGCTGTCGCGGACATGTCCGGCCACAAGCCTAGACGCCTCCGATGAACGACGCAGATCGGACAAACGAACGTGGCCCGGCCAGGCGGTCCGCCCGGCACCGTTGCCGCTCGGCGTGGTGCGCCCGGTTAACGCCTGACATCGTCGCGCGCGGCCGGCCCTATGGCTGATAGGCAGGCGGGCCGACGTACGCCCAGGCGACGGCCTTGTCGAAGACGTCGACAGCTCCTGCGAACCGCACCTGCGGGCCCGTGTACCAAACCATCCCGACCGTCCGCGACGGGAGGTACCGCTCGGCGAACGCCGCCACCACACCGTTGTACCGGACGCCCTTCACCAGGTAACTGAAGCGCATCGTCTCGTACGTCAGCGGGTTCTGCCGGCCAGCCTGGCCGGAGCTGCCCAGGTCCTCCAGGCGGAAGCCGGAGACCGTCCGGCTCAGCATCGCGGCCGTCGCCTGCAACGTCCGGTGCGGCGAGGCCTGGAGTTGCCTGCCGTCGATGGTCAGCGCCAGCGTGCCGTGCGTGAAGGTAAGCCGGGAGCCGGAGCTGGTTCGGGTCCAGCTGTTCGGCGCGATCGAGCCGAAGCCCCCGACGTACACCGGCCGGTACCCGGGCGGCACGGGCCGGACGGCCGGCGGGTCGCTGACCACCGGCTTCGCCGTGGCTGGCAGGGCGGGCTTCGGGGCGGTGCTCACCGACCTGGGCCGGGTGACCGGCTTCGCCGGCGGCGCCGGATTGGCCGCGGGGTGCGCTGCGGGGGACGTGTGAGCTGCCGGGACGGGGTGGGCGGCGGACCGCACCACGGACGGGGGCGCCACGTGCGCCGTGCCCCCGGCTGACCCGGTCACCGCCTGGCCGACGACCGGGGCCGCCGCCGGGGGCGTGGCGTGATGGCTGCACGTCCCGAGTGCGAGCCCGGCGGCGGTGGCGGCCACGAGGGCCGAGGCGGTTCGGCGGAACGTGAGCAAGGAAGCCTCCAGGTGGCAAACGGCAGACGCCGTGGACGGACCGGCCCTCGGCACGCCCAGCCTCGGTGTTCACCGCGGAATCCGACAGATCCCCCTTCCGTGACGCCGGACGTCATTCAGCGATGTCCGCCTCCGTGTCCCGGCGGCGGCCCCATTGGTGGGGCAAGTCCTCAAAGGGGGACCGCAAAAAGGGCGACCCGGCGGGTGCTGGCGACCCGGCTGGACGGCTCGACCGCGGTGCTGACCGCGGGGCTGACCGCGGGGCTGACCGCGGGGCTGACCGCGGTGCTGACCGCGGGGCGGCTGAGCCGCATCTGCGGCGGACGGTTTGTCGCCCTGTCCGGCGCCCTGACCGGGCGTACTTCCTCACACGACCGGACCACCTTCACGCCATGTTGGTGGCCAATGCCGCCAACTTCGACAAGGGCGTGCACTACGACAAGGCCCGGGTGGTCGTCGGCAACGGGTTGCCGGCCTCCTCGGGTGCTTTCTACAGGCGACAACGCAGGTGTCCTATGTACATGGTCTCACTGTGGTCGACCATGAGCGAGACCGATCTGCCCACCGACGTGCACGAGCTGCTGCCGCCGCTGCGCGACTCCGCGCTCGCGGTTCGATTGGGTAACGATCTGCGCAGCTACTCGCGCGAGCAGATCTGCGGGGACCTGAACGCGCTGGCGCTCGGGATGACACCACAGCAGCTGAAACAGGGCATCCGCAGCCACACCGACAACAGCCGTCAAAAACTCCAACCGCTGACCCACCTTGGATCCGCCATGGCCCTGGACCGACTCACCACGTGGTCCACTGTTCTGTACGAGAGGATCGACTCTCGCTTTCCCGGGGCCGTGGCGGAGGACTCACCCCAATTCCACGGTGCAACGGACGACGTTTGACTGGAGTGGATCCGCCCCTACGCGGCGGCGAGTTGGTGGATCGGCCAGTCGCCGGGGAGGCTGGCGTCCCGGGGGGGACCGCAGGTGCGAGCGACCAGCGGCTGCTCGGCAGACTTGGGGAAGGCCTGCCGGTGGGACCGCTCGGCGTCGGCGGGCGGGTACAGGGCGGCGACGCGCTGGCTGGCCCACCGCACACGCGGCGCGGCAAGCTCGGGGTAGTCGCCGTACTGCTCGGCGAGCGCCGCGGCGCATCCCCGGGTGCCGCCGTGGCTGCGCACCGTCAGGCGGATCGTGGCGTCGGCCGAGGCGCGGTCGAGCGGCTTGCCGGCGGACACCGCGGACACGGCCAGGGCTGTCGTGCGGGCGAGGTCGAGAATCGTCCGAGACATCGGGTCCCTCCGGACTCTCAGGGGCGGCCTGACCACCCGTACATTGATAGGAAGCCTTACTGCGCGCCGCCGCACCAGCCATCGGATAGTTCCCCGCGACGAACGGTGGTCCTCCAGCGGTGGCCGGCCGCCCCACCGCATCCAGCGGCTCAGCGGTTTCCCGTGTCCGGCGCGCCACCGCACACCGGGCCGTGCGCGCCCAGGTCGACGCCGTTCAGCCGGAGGCAGCGGTCCACACATGCTCCCGCGGGGACCGTTCGGCGACACGAGCACCGCCTCGCCCTGGCGGAAAGACTCCGATCCGAGGTGGCGGTCGAGCCTAATCCGGTTCGGCCGTCCGCGGGGAGTAGATCGGCCGCGCGCCTTTCGTGGCGAAGCAGTTGTTTCGATCCCCGAAACAACTGCTTCGTCGACCGGCGATGGCGTTCCTACGCTGCGGGCGCACGATTCCGGCTGCCGCTCGGGAGCCGGAACGGTTCGGCTATGGGAGTCCACATTGGCACTGACGCTGGCCATCGCGGCAATGGACGAATGGTTGCGCGACGAGGCGGCCGAAGCGGGAGCGCTGCTGGCCCGGATTGCCGAGGACGACCAGGGAGCGGTATCGCCCTCGGTGTACGAGACGAGCCGCCTGGTGCGCACCGCCCGGTGGCTGCGCGGGCATGGGGCCAGGCTGCGGTTCCTCATCGACGAACAGCACAGCGACGGCACGTGGGGCCAGCCCGACGGCTACGCCCTGGTGCCGACCCTCGCGGCAACCGAGGCGCTGCTGGCCGAGCTGGGCGAGCCGGCCCGGGAGGGTCCGGCTCGCGGCGAGCTGCTCGCCTCGGCGACCGCGGGGCTGCGTGCCCTCCGCCGGTGGCTCGGCGCCGGGCCGGCGGTACCGGTACCGGACACGATCGGAGTGGAGACCCTCGGGTCGTGGCTGCTCGGTGAGATCAATGGTCTGCTGGCCGGGCTGGCGATCGATCCGATGGCCGGCCTGGACGCGTGGGCCGGCGTGACGCTGCCGCTGCCGGCCGGTCTGGACGACCGGACGCTGGCAGCCCTGCGTGAGGCGGTACGGCGTGGCAACGGCCTGCCGGAGAAGTACTGGCACGGCCTGGAGGCGTTCGGAGCCGCGGCGTACCGGGCACCGTTCGTGCACCCGAGGAACGGTGTGGTGGGTGGGTCGGCCGCGGCGACGGCGGCCTGGCTCGGACCTGCCCCGCCCGCGGACGACCCGTCCGTGCGGTACCTGCACACGGCCCAGCAGCGGCACGGCGGACCGGTGGCGGGCCTCGCGTCGATGACCATCTTCGAACGGTCCTGGGTGCTCTGCTCGCTGGCGGGCAGCGGAATGCGGCTCGCGACGCCTGAGGTACTGATCGAGCACCTGGGCACCGCGCTGGGGCCGGACGGCGCACCTGCCGGCAACGGTCCCGTACCGGACTCCGACGACACGGCGGGCGTGCTGCACGCGCTCGCGCTGATGGGCCGACCGCGCTCGACCGCCTGCCTGCGTGGCTACCGGGCTGGTCGGTACTTCCGCTGCTTCATCGGCGAGCGGACGCCATCGACGAGCGCGAACGCCCACGTCCTGGACGCGTTGCTCGACGACGTGGCGCTCGACGCCTGGCACCGCCACGATGACGCGGTCGACACCGCGGCCGGCTGGTTGCTCGACCGGCAGGAGTCGGACGGGAGCTGGCAGGACAAGTGGCACGCATCCCGGTACTACGCAACGGTCTGTTGCGTGCATGCGTTGGCCCGGATACCCCGCCTTGACGCGGCTGACGCGATCCAGCGGGCGGTGGACTGGGTACTGGGCCAGTACGAAGCGACGCTCGGGCTGGGCCATGCGCTGGTCGCGTTGCTCAATGTGGAGGAGTACGAACGGGTCATCTCCTACTGCCGGTCGTGGATGGACCATCGGCCGACCCCCGCGTCTCCGGCTGGCGTGGCTGCACGTGATGCGGGCGCGGGCGGAAAGCGGCCTGGGGAAGCACCCGAGCGCGGCGACCAGCGCCCGGCACCGCCCTGGAGATGATCGCGCATCCCGGGGAAGGTGTGGGCCGGGCCGTGGCGGCGTCGAGCACCGCCGCACTGTTGGACAGCCTCGTGGAGCTCGGCGAGTACGACCAGGCGTCGGCACTGCTGGTGGACCCATGGTGGGACGGCCGGCTGTCGGCCATGCCGTGCCACTACCTGTTGCTGTTCAGCCGCGGCAAGCTGCGGCTGGCCACCGGCGATGCCGGGCGCGCATCGGCCGACTTCCGGGAGTGCGGCCGGCTGGCCAGGGAATGGGGATTGACCAATCCCGGCGCGCTCCCGTGGCGGTCCTATGCCGCGGTCGCCGCCGCTGTGCTCGGCCACGGCGCGGTCGGCCTGGACCTGGCCCGCGCCGAGGTTGAGCTGGCCCGCCGCGCCGGTAACCGAGGCGCACTCGGCGCCGCACTCGTCGCGGAGGCCGTGCTCGGCGGCTGCGAGACGAACCTGATGGAGGCGGCGGAGTTGCTCGGCGGACGCGACGTGGGCTGGGCCGATGGCGGTCGGCTCGCGGGCGCGTTGCGGCTGCTGCGCCGGTGCGGTCGGCGGGTACTGGCCGGTGGGCTCGGCGCACTGGCGCAGACCCCTGCGAACAGGTTCGGGGCTACCCTCCGTCACGCCGGGCTGAGTGCACACGAGTGCCGCCTGATCGACATGGCGGTCGCTGGGCGGACCAACGGCGAGATCGCACAGCGCTTTACGGTGAGCCGGCGTGCCATCGAGTTCCACTTCACCCAGATCTACCGCAAGCTCGGCATTACCCGGCGGGCGCAGTTGCACCGCATGGCGCCCACCCTGACCGGGCAAACCGCCGTACCGTCACCCAACTTCGGCCGCTGATCGACGCGGAACGGCGTATCCGCCGTCCGCACAGCGGCCACCGGCCCTGTCCGGCAGGCTGGCGCGCAGGTACTGCGACGCCGTACTGGCAACCCGGCGCACCTCGGCCGCGGCCAGGGCAGGGTCGAGCCGGTCCGGCCGCCCGCCGACGGTGATCCCGGCGACCGGCCAGGAGTCCACCCGGAACAGCGGTGCGGCGACCTCGACCCGCCCGGCCCGGTCCTCGCGGAGGGTAGGCGATCCGGCGGCGCCGGGCAGCAGCAGTTCGTGCTGGAGCGCCTCCGGCTCCACATCTCCGGCCACCGTTCCGACCAGCGCGCACGCTTCCAGTCGAGGCAGCACGCCCCCGGTTCGTACGCCAGCAGGAGCCTCCCGGCCGCCTGGGCGGGCGTGCATTCCCCCGCGCGCCTTGCCACGCAGGCGTTGCGGTGGTTGTGCACCGAGCCGGAATACATCACGAAGTCCTGACCCAGCACCGCGATACTGACCGCGCCGTTCGTTCGTTCGTACAGTTCGACCAGGTACGGCATCAGCATTCTGAAGAGCTGGTCGGGATAACCTGCCCCGGCCCGGCCGGCGAGCTCGAACAGCCGGGGACCGACCGCGTAGCTGCGACCGGCTCTGGTCACGAATCCGCGCGACACCAGAGCGCTCACAGCCGGTGCACGGTGGCCTTGGAGTAGCCGATGCTCCTGGCCGGATCGGACAGCCGGACCGGTGCGGTGCTCGAGGCGAGGACTTCGAGCACCAGCAGCGCACGCTCGGCCGAGACGGTCAGCTCACCGGGACCCGGTCGCACCGGAGTGGTCATCGGACTCACGCTCGCCGGTTCGTCCAGGCTGCCGGCGTTCACCCCGGCGGTCACCGTGGTCGTCATGGCGTCGCCGTCCCCGCGAACAGGCGCGCCATCCGAGCCGCGACCTTGGCACTGACGTGCGCTGCCCGAAGGCCGGTCTCGTCCAGCAACTGCTGGCGCTGGCCATGGCCGAGGAACCGGTGGGGGGATGCCGAAGTCCTGCAGTGGCACGGTGACTTCGGCGTCGCGCAGTGCCTGGGCGACCGCGCTGCCCACCCCGCCGGCACGGAGGTTGTCCTCCACGGTCACCACCAGCCGGTGGCTCGCCGCGAGGTCGGGCAGTGCCGGGTCGACCGGCTTCACCCAGCGAGGATCCAGCACCGTCGAGGTGATGCCCTGATCGGCGAGCTTGTCCGCCACCTGCAGGCAGACCCGGCCATCACGCCCCACCGGGACCAGCAGGACGTCCGATGTGTCCCCCGTCCCGGTGCGCGCCAGCACGTCCATCCCGCCGACGCGGTCGATGGCGGCGATGTCCGGACCGGCGTTCCCCTTGGGATATCGCACCACGGTTGGGCATTCGTGTACCGCTACCGCTTCCCGTAGCTGCGCCCGTAGCTGGGCGGCGTCGCGTGTAGCCGCGATCCGCAGGCCGGGCACCAACTGCAGCATCGACAGGTCCCACATGCCGTTGTGGCTGGGCCCGGCGTCACCGGTGACGCCGGCCCGGTCCAGCGTGATCCCCACCACGTCCGGCCGTTCCGCGGCGATATCGACGACCTCTCGGGCGAACACCGAGGTCCATGACGGCCCGGTGGTCCGTGGGGAGGGGGTATCGCCGCCCGGTCGCACGACGTGCAGCCGATCGGCCCGGTCCTGTTCGGCCGCCGGGTGGCCCTTGCCCTTTCTGGTGACACAGTGCACGACAACGGACCTGCCGAGGCCCTTGGCTGTCTTGAGGGCGGGTTCCAGCGCGCCGAGGTCATGCCCGTCGACCGGACCGATATAGTGCAGGCCCAGGCTCGCAAAGAGGTTATGTACGGTCGGGTTGCTGCCGCGTAGCGCCCGCAGGTGATCGGCGAGCGCGCCGACAGTGGGCGCGTAGGACAGGCGTTGTCGTTGAGCACGATTATCACCGGCCGGTCGGGCGCGGCGGCGATGTTGTTCAGCGCCTCCCAGGCCATTCCACCGGTCAGCGCGCCGTCGCCGACGACGGCCACGATGTGCCGGCGCGGGCGGAGACAGCTGAGCTCGCGGGCCTTGGCGATGCCGTCCGCCCAGGACAGTGCCGTCGAGGCCTGCGAGTTCTCGATCACGCCGTGCTCGGATTCGACGCGGCACGGGTAGCCTGAAAGCCCGCCGCGGCGGCGCAGCCTTTCGAAGCCCAGCCGCCGCCCGGTCAGGATCTTGTGTACGTACGCCTGATGGCCGGTGTCCCACAGGATGATGTCCACCGGCGACCGGAACACCCGGTGCACCGCGATGGTCAGCTCCACGACGCCGAGATTCGGGCCGAGATGGCCGCCGGAGCGGGTCACGTGATGCACGAGGAAAGCCCTGATCTCGGCGGCCAGCGCGGCGAGCTGGACGTGATCGAGACGTCGCAGGTTACGAAGGCTCAGGGTGCTGAGTAACGGCACGACCGGGTTCGGCTGACTCCGTCTCGCCGTCGCGTCACCCGACCGACCTACGGCGTCGAACATGAGAGCCTCCACCTCTGGTTCCTGATCCGTAGCCAGGTTTTGCCCCCGTCTCGCCGGGATGTCTTTACGGATGTCCGTAATGACAAGGGCTTATCCGACGCGGACCCTCGCGGCCGGTCGCCGCGACCAGTTACCATGGCGGCCTACGAGGCGGCCGTCCCGCCGCAGGGGTGCTTGTCTGCCGCCGCAGGCAGCACGGCCTCGTCATGATCCATGCGACCACCAGCGATCAGACACGATCAGTGCTCAACGGAAATGCACATAGATGCGTCCGGAATTGGTGGAGTCGGTCTCGAGGCGCCGGTACAACTTCCTGAGGTGCTGCTGCCCGAGCAGGGCGAGGACGCGCTTCTTCAACTGACCGGTGCCTTTGCCTGGAATGATCTCCACAAGCGGCGCCTTCGTACGAACGGCCTCGAAGAGGATGCCGCGGACAGCTCGGTCGATGTCGCGATCACTCCGGGAGACGGGATGGAGGTCCAACGTCAGGGTCATGTGATGAGTGTGCCCGCAGCTCCACGACCTCCACGAGACGTTCACACTTTGCCCGGTCGGTCTGCACGGCGGGTGCCTAGAGTCGGCGGCATGCGGGATGGACAGCGGCGGGTGTTGGTCGTCGAGGACGATGTGACGCCGGGCGACAGGTCCGGTCTTGATCGTCGCCGAGAAACCCCGGTCTCGACCGCCACAACGCGGCGACGCCGCCGGGGCAGGCAGGAACCCGATCAGCGCCGCAGCTCCGCCAGCGGTCAGCACGGCTCGCCGGCTGACGTGGTGCGGGGTCGAGTGGTGATCACAGCTTGCTCGGACCTGTTCAACGGTTCCTGGCAGACACATGGCTGCGCTCCTCTGTGATGTCGGTCGACCAGGTCCTCGCGGTATCGGCGAGGGCCACCGCACCCGGCCGCAGCCGACAGGTGCGCGGCTGCGGCCGGGGCGGGTGTCAGCCGTTGGGCGGCCGGTGGTTCACCAGGTGGGGTAGGGAGACGTACCACCTGTTGTGTTGTGGCGTGTAGTGCCTGAGGCCGAGCCAGTCGAGGCGGTCGGACACGCCAGCCGCGGGAGCCCCGGGCAGCCAGTTGGCGGGATCGTTGATGTCACCGCTGCCTTGCCGGGAACCGCGGGCAGTGCAGGGATCGCCGCACGCGCCGCGGCGCCGGCAGCCGATACGGCCGACGGCGGCGCCGTGGTGGCGAGGGCGTTACCGGCCGACGAGGTCAGACCGGCCACCAGGGCGCAGGCACTCGCCAACACGATGGCCGGCCGCACCGACCGCCACCTACCAGCCGACATCGCTTTCTCCTTCCATCGAGGCGGAGAACGCTTCCTTTCCATCGAGCGCGCTGACGGAGAGTGTCCGCGTCGGCGAAGGGCTCGAACGGTGCCTAACACAGACGAACACCCACCGATACCGAGATGAACCGTCCAGTGGAAACGACCGTGACACGCCGGGCGCGGCGGGTGTGGCACGCTGAAAACCGCCAGCGAGGCGCCCGACCAGGCCTGGCTACTACCG
>WNFU01009971.1_pt1 | contig 10609 bp, 11 predicted proteins | sample 5400121 | NCBI WGS metagenome assembly WNFU01 (sample SAMN13153360, study PRJNA577476) | soil metagenome | isolation source: 100 cm soil or saprolite under grassland replicate 1 | place: USA:California | collected 2016-06-15
CGACATGGGCGACCGGCCGAGGGTGGCCGGCGAGAAGCCACACGTGACGGTCACGGTCGGGGTCGGCGCGCTCCGAGACGGAACCGGAGAGCCCAGCGAGCTGGACCACTCGGGTCCGGTCGATCCGCAGGTTGCGAGGCGGTTAGCGTGCGACGCTGCGATCACGCGGGTCGTGATGGCGGGACCGTCGGAGCCGGTTGACGTCGGCCGGCGCACACCGGTGATCCCCCCGGCGATGCGGCGAGCCGTGATCGTCCGGGACCGCCACTGCCGGTTCCCGAGTTGCGACCGGCCCCACACGTGGTGCGACGCCCATCACGTGGTCCACTGGGCGGACGGCGGACCGACGGCCCTGCCGAACCTCGTGTTGCTGTGCCGGCGACATCACCGGATGGTCCATCAGCCCGGCGGCTTCCGATTGGAGATGCTCGACGGGCGCCCGGTGTTTCGAAGGCCGGACGGGATGGCGCTCGGTCCCTGACCTGGCTCGCGATCGATTCCTGGTCGCCGCGCACGGCGGCGATTCAGAGCACGGGTCAATTCTCGACGACGGTGCTCCGCAGGATGGGGTGGCCGCTGTTCAGGCAGTCCGCCTCGGAGCGAAGCGTGTTCGGCTCGTAGTCGCGAGGGACGACGACGTAGTTGAACTGCCATAGCGGCGAGTACTTCTCCATGCCCGGCACGGAATCGTAGATGTTGAACTGGCCCTCGACGCGGTCGGGCTCGCGGGCGAGCTTGCCGTCCTCGCTCAGCTCGACCTCGTACACGACCTGGTACTCCTGGGCCACCTTCACCTGTTCGAGGTCCACGTCCAGTTCGCCCAGCTCGACGGCGAAGACCACCTTGCCGTCGAACCAGACCTGCTCCACTTCTTGTCCGAACGGGTTGGAGTAGGTCAGGTCCTCGACATCATCCCGCCAGGCCGGCTCGCGCGCCGCCTCGGTGATGGTCCCGCGTTCGAGCTTCCAGGTACCTTCGGTTGCCTGATCCACTCTCGCCCCTCCTTCGCTGAAGTTGGGGCGACCTTACAGCTCTAGCCGATGGCGCCTTCCATCTGGAGCTCGATCAGGCGGTTCAGCTCGACGGCGTACTCCATGGGGAGCTCGCGGGTGATGGGCTCGATGAAGCCGTTCACCACCATGGCGGTGGCCTCGGCCTCCGTCAGGCCCCGGCTCATCAGGTAGAAGAGCTGGTCCTCGCCCACCCGCGACACGCTGGCCTCGTGGCCGAGCTGCGCGGTCTCCTCCTCGACCTCCACGTAGGGGTACGTGTCGGAGCGGGAGATCTCGTCCAGGATCAGCGCGTCGCAGCGCACCATCGACTTCGCGTGGTGCGCTCCCGGCTCCACCCGGACCAGGCCGCGGTAGCCGGTGCGCCCGCCGCCCTTCGACACCGACTTCGACGTGATGATGGACGACGTGTACGGCGCGGCGTGGATGGCCTTGCCGCCCGCGTCCGTGTGCATGCCCTCACCGGCGAACGCCACCGACAGCACCTCGCCCCGCGCGCCCTTGCCCAGCAGGTAGATCGAGGGGTACTTCATCGTGACCTTGGATCCGATGTTGCCGTCGATCCACTCCATGACGGCGTCCTCGTAGGCCGCCGCCCGCTTGGTCACCAGGTTGTACACGTTCGTCGACCAGTTCTGGATGGTCGTGTACCGGACCCGCGCGCCCTTCTTGACGATGATCTCGACCACCGCGGAGTGGAGCGAGTCGGTCGTGTAGATCGGCGCCGAGCACCCCTCGACGTAGTGCACGTACGCGCCCTCGTCGGCGATGATCAGCGTCCGCTCGAACTGGCCCATGTTCTCGGCGTTGATCCGGAAGTAGGCCTGGAGCGGGATGTCAACGTGCACGCCCGGCGGCACGTAGATGAACGACCCCCCCGACCACACCGCCGAGTTCAGCGCCGCGAACTTGTTGTCGTTCGGGGGGATGATCGTCCCGAAGTACTCCTTGACGATGTCGGGGTGCTCGCGCAGCGCCGTGTCCATGTCGCAGAACAGCACGCCCATCGTGTCCAGCTCGTCGCGGATCTTGTGGTACACGACCTCAGACTCGTACTGCGCGGAGACGCCGCCCAGGTACTTCTTCTCGGCCTCCGGGATGCCCAGGCGGTCCCAGGTGCCCTTGATGTCGTCGGGCAGGTCCTCCCACGTCTGGGCCTGCTTCTCGGTGGCCTTGATGAAGTAGTAGATGTTCTCGAAGTCGATGTCCGACAGGTCGGCCCCCCACCACGGCATGGGCCGGGCCCGGAAGTGCTTGAGCGCCTTCAACCGGAACTTGCGCATCCACTCCGGCTCCTGCTTGATCCAGGAGATCTCCTCGACGACCTCCTCGGAGAGCCCCCTCTTGGGCTGAAACACGTAGTGCTCGGGGTCGTGCCAGCCGAAGCGGTACCCCTTGCTCAGCTCCCTGAGGTGCTCTTCCTGGGTGATTGCCACGGTCATCTCCCCGATGCGGGCGACGGTCGAATTCTATCCAGCGGGTCGGGATCTCGCTCTCGCCGCATGGCCCGGGCCCGCTGTCGACATCCAGTCTAGCTCCGCGGAGCCCTCAAAGTCCATCTGGGAGATAGGAATTACCCGCCACCTGCCCTCGCCGGGAGTGTCCAACCGCGGACGAGACGGCTAGGATCACTCCTGCCATGGCGAAGACGCGCAAGCCTCCTCCCTCCCACGCCAAGCCCAAGAAGAAGGGCGCGGTCAAGGAGAAGCGCCGTCAGAAGCGCGTCAAGCAGGGCGGCGCCGGCACCGGCGGCACCGGGATCACCACCCCGAGCTGAGCCGGCAGGCTACCCCTTGTCGACCGGCACGCCCACGAGCGAGCCGTACTCGGTCCAGCTCCCGTCGTAGTTCTTGACGCTCTCGTAGCCCAGGAGCTCGTGCAGCACGAACCAGGTGTGGGACGAGCGCTCCCCGATCCGGCAGTACGCGATGACCTCCTTGTCGGGGGTGACGCCGGCGCCGCCGTACAGCTCCGCCAGCTCGTCGGCGGTCTTGAACGTGCCGTCGTCGTTCGCGGCCTTGCCCCACGGGATGTTCGCCGCCCCCGGGATGTGCCCGGGAACCTGCGCCTGCTCCTGGGGCAGGTGGTCGGGGGCCAGCTTCTCGCCCCGGTACTCCTCGGGCGAGCGCACGTCCACGAAGGAGGCCTCGCCCTCCGAGACCTTGTCGAGGACCTCGTCCCGGAAGGCCCGGAAGTCCCCCATCACGGGGCCCTCCACGGAGCAGTCGGTCGGCCCGTAGGACGGGACGTCCTGCGTCAACTCCCTCGACTCGAGCTCCCACTTCTTGCGCCCGCCGTTCAGGAGCTTCACGGAGCCGTAGCCCAGGTAGCGGGCCAGCCAGTACGCGTACGCGGCGAACCAGTTGTTGTTCCCCCCGTACAGCACCACGGTGGTGTCGTCGCCCACCCCGGAGCGGTTCAGCAGTCGGGAGAACTGCTCCTGGTTCACGAAGTCGCGGCCCGACGGCGCATGCAGGTCGGTCGACCAATTCCAGCCGACCGCTCCCGGGATGTGGCCCTTCTCGTAGGCCGTGGTGTCCTCGTCCACCTCGACGACGCGGATGGACGGGTCGTCCAGGCTCCCCGCCAGCCACTCCGTGTCGACCAGGGCGTCCGGATTCGTGTACTCAGCCACTGTGGCACCTCCCCCTTCGAACCGAGATTCCTACTAACGAGATAGGAATTAACCACACGCCACCCGGGGATTGCAACTGCGAAAATCGACGCGGCGCGAAGGCGAGGGCTGGTGCAGATGCAAGAGGGCGGTACCTCGACAGACCGCTCCCGGTCGACCGTGCGAACGGCGGCGCCGGCCCCCGCTAGAAGAACCCGAGGGCGGCCTTGGCCTCCTCGGACATCATCTCGGGGGTCCACGGCGGCCGGAGCACCATCTCCGCCTCGAACCCCTTCACGCCCTCGACCTCGGCCAGGAGCTGCTCCATCTGGGACTCGATCAGCGGTCCGATGGGGCAGCCCATGGTGGTCAGCGTGTAGGTCACGTGGACCATGCCGTCCTCGATCCGGACGTCGTACACGAGCCCCAGGTCGACGATGTTGATGCCGAGCTCGGGGTCGTGGACGTTCGACAGCGCCTCCAGGATCCGCTCCTTCAGCCCGACGGCAGCGTCCCCGTCGAGCGCGGCCGCCTCTTTCGTTCCATCACCGTTTGTCGAGTCGATCTCACTCATCGCGTCCACCTCACGGATATTCTACCGACGGCCCTTCAACCGACCGGCCAAAGAGGTCACGACCGTGCCCATGCGAATCCTGATCGCCGACGACCACCCTATGACGCGGGCCGGCATCCAGTCGACGCTCGCCGACTCCGAGGAAGTCGAGATCGTGGGGGAAGCCTCCACGGGGGAGGAGGCCGTCGAGCGGGTGGCGGAGCTCCACCCCGACGTCGTGTTCATGGACGTGCACATGCCGGGGATGGGCGGCATCGAGGCCACCCGGATCATCCGGGAGGAGCACCCGGGCACGCGGGTGATCCTGTTCACCGTCGACGACACGCGCCCGGCCATCGCCGACGCCATCCAGGCGGGCGTCTCCGGGTACCTCCTGAAGGACGTCTCCGCAGCGGAGCTGGTGAACGCGGCCCGCCTGGCCATGGAGGACAAGGCGGTCATCCACCCCAGCCTGACCAGGGCGTTCATCGAGGAGGTCCGGTTCGTCGACCGCCGGCCGGACGCTCCGTTGTCGAAGCGGGAGATCGAGATCCTCCAGATGGTGGCCTACGGCGGCACGACGAAGGAGGTCGCCCACGACCTCGGGATCTCGCCGCACACGGTGAAGACGCATCTCGAACGCATCTTCGAGAAGCTCGGCGCGAACGACCGCGCGCAGGCCGTGGCCATCGCCATCCGCCGCGGGATGGTGGAATAGGCCCGGGGCTCGTCCCCGGGCGATCAACCTGGGTCTCACCAGGCCGAACGCGTTTTCTGTCGCTCTTTCCGGGCCGGGGGGTTCAAACTCTCGGTCCTCCCGGTCGATACCTTCCGGGATGGCCATCAGGTTGCTGCTCTCCGGCTCGCCGCCGGACGTCGCCATGCTCGAGAACGCCCTGTCCCGATCGCCGTGGGACGTGTCCACCGAGGCCAGCACGGACGGCTACCACACGGTCGAGCTGGCCGTGCGGACCCGCCCCCACGTGATCGTGACGGACCCGGCGGTCCCCCGGCTGTTCGGCACCGAGCTGATCCAGCGCCTCCGGACCGCCGCCCCGGACAGCCGGGTGATCTGCTGGGCGGGCTCCCCCGAGCCGGAGGACGCCGCCGAGCTCATCCGGGCCGGCGCGCACGGGTACGTCCTGAAGGACAACGGGCCCGGCGAGGTCATCAAGGCCCTGGGGCCCGTGCTCGACGGGGGCACCGTGGTGTCGCCCCGGGTTGCAGGCCAGCTGCTGGCGCGCGCAGCCGACGGCCTCCACCGGGAGATCGAGCTCGGCCGCGCGCTGGCCGAGGCCACCGTGAAGGTCCAGGAGGTGACCCACGCCAAGGCCGAGTTCCTGGCGAACGTCTCCCACGAGCTTCGGACCCCGGTGACGATCGTGAAGGGTATCGCGCACCTGCTGGCGGAGCGCTGCCTCACCGACGAGGAGGAGGGCGAGTTCCTGAAGCGGATGAACAAGGCGGTCGACCGCCTGACCGCGCTGGTCGAGGAGATCCTGTCCATCGCGGACCTCGACCGCGACAACGTCACGTTCCAACTGGCCCGAAGCGACCTCAGCGCGTTGGTCGTCGAGGTCACCCGGCGCATCGCGGCGAAGTATCCGCAGGTGCGGACGACGGAGGACATGGTCGGGCGGGTCGTGTGCGTGGTGGACCCCGCCCGGATCACGGAGGCCATCGCGCAGCTCGTCGACAACGCGTGCCGGTACTCGCAGCCCGGCTCGGGCGTGAAGGTCCGGCTCCGGCAGGTCGACGAGGGCATCGTGTTCTCGGTCACCGACCGGGGCCTGGGGCTGCGCCGGGACGTCGCGTCGCTGGCGTTCACCGAGCCGTTCGTGACCGGCGAGGAGGTCCTGCGAAAGGAGCGGGCCGGCGTCGGGCTCGGCCTGCACCTGGCCCGGCGGCTGATCCTGCTGCACGGCGGGATCCTGTGGGCGGACCCGCTGCCCGGCGGCGGGACCCGGGTCTCGTTCTGCATCCCGGTCGCGCCGCCCGGGGCCGAGCTGGAGTTCGACGGCGTGCAGGCTCCTCAGGCCCGCGACACCCGGGAGAGCAGCGCCTCGTAGCTCGGCGCCACCTCGGCGGCCTCCGTCTCCCGGATCTGCCGCCACAGCCCGGTCGCCGTTCCCCCGGTGAAGTCGCGCTCTGACATCGGGATCTGCTCGAGCAGGACGGTCCTGGTCCCCGACCGCGCGGCATCGAGCGCCAGGCGCAGGTTCTCGACGTTCCCCGGACCGAACGGCGCGTCGCACACCACCAGGAGGTCCACGCCGGTCATCATGCGACGGCAGTCCTCGGCGCTCGCCGCGTCGATCTCCGAGAACGGCGGGACCGAGACGCGGAGCAGGTTCAGCCGTTCCGCGACCATCGTGTCGGTGTCGCCGCCGTGCAGCACGCCCACGCTGACCTCGTAGCCCCGCTGGGCCAGCGCGCGCACGACGGGTGCCCCCCGCCCCGCACCGCCGATGACGTGGGCGCGGAGCCGGGACGGGCGGCGGGCCGGTTCCGGAGGCGGTCCGACGCTGATCACCGGCCGCCCCGTCGTCGGGCTGGGATGGACCTCGGCGTCGACGCCGTACAGGCTCCGGAGCAGCCCGGCGGTCACCACGCGCTCCGGCGGCCCCTCCCCGGCCACGGTGCCCGCGGACAGGGCCACCACGCGGTCGCACACCGCCGCCGCCAGGTTCAGGTCGTGGAACACGGCCAGCACCGCCCGCCCCTCGTTCGCCAGCCGCCTGACCGTGCCCATGAGGTCGACCACGTGACCCACGTCCAGGTGCGTGGTCGGCTCGTCCAGCAGCAGGATCGGGGCGTCCTGGGCCAGGGCCTGGGCCAGGATCACGAGCTGGCGCTCGCCGCCGGAGAGCTCCTCCACGCCCCGGTCGGCCAGGTGCTGGACGCGGGTCGCCTCCATCGCCTTCCGGACGATCGACCAGTCCTCGGGCCCGCCGGGACGCCACGCCGAGCGGTGAGGAGACCGCCCCATCAACACGACCTCCAGCGCGCTGAACGAGAAGGCGGGCAGCACCTGCTGCGGCACGACGGCCACGAGCTGCGCGGCCCGGCGGGCGGACAGCGCGTACGGGTCGTGGCCCGCGACCAGGACCCGCCCCCCGCGCGGCCGCAGGGCGCGCGATGCCACCCGGAGCAGGGTCGTCTTCCCCGACCCGTTCGGCCCCACCAGCCCCACGATCTCCCCGGCGGAGGCGGACACGGTCACGCCGTGCAGCACCGTGGACCGCCCGTAGCCGGCCACGATGCCGTCGAGCAGGAGCGTCGGAGTCACGCCGCCGCCAGCCCGCCGGCCGCGGTCCCCCGCTCCCGGCGCAGCAGGTACAGGAAGAACGGCCCGCCCAGGACCGCCGTGACGGCACCGACGGGAAGCTCCTCGGGGGCCACGGCCGTTCGCGCGGCGAGATCGGCCAGGATGAGGAGCGTCGGGCCCGCCAGCACCACGGCGGGCATCAGCCGGCGGTGGTCGGCCCCCACCACCAGCCGCAGCAGGTGCGGCGTCATGAGGCCGACGAACCCGATGACGCCGGACACCGAGACCGCGGCGGCGGCCAGCAGCGCCCCCACCGCCAGCGACTGCCGCTTGAACCGGTCCAGCTCCACGCCGAGCTGCGCGGCCCGCTCCTCCCCCAGCGAGACCAGGTTGAGCTGCGGGGCCAGCGCGAACGACGCCGCCACCCCCACGGCAACGAGCCCCCCCGCCGCCTCCAGCGAGCCCCACGTCCGCCCACCCAGCCCTCCCAGCAGCCAGAAGTAGATGTTCTGGACCTGCTGGCTGGTGAACGACATGACCAGGGAGATGGCCGCCGAGACGACCGCCGCGACGGCGATGCCGGCCAGGAGCAGCGTCGCCGCGTGCACGGTGGGACCGATGCGGGCCAGCCGGTAGACGAGGAACGCGGTCGCCACCGCCCCCACGAACGCGGCGAGCGGGACCCCCAGGCCGCCCAGGGCTCCCGTCCCGCCGGCCACGATGACCGCGGTCGCCGACAGCGCGGCGCCGGAGGACACGCCGATCACGGCGGGATCCGCCATGGGGTTCCGAAACAGCCCCTGGAACACGGTCCCCGCCACCGCCAGGCCGGCCCCGACGACGACCGCGAGCAGCACCCGGGGGAGCCGCAGCTGGAACAGGATGACCTCGGTGGCGCGGGAGACGTCCGGCCGTCCGGCCAGGTGGAGCTTCCACGCGAACAGCCGCACGGTCTCGACCGGCGAGATCCACACGGAGCCCAGCCCCACCCCCAGGAGCACCGACACCACCAGCGCCGCCGCGAGCACGGCGATGGTGAAGCGGTACCGGCGCGCCCCAGCCCGCACGGCCGCCTATCCGGTGCCCGGATGCAGGGCGTCGGCCAGCTCCGCGAGCCCGTCGACCACCCGGGGCCCCGGCCGGGTCACCAGGTCGGAGTCGATAAACACCACCCGATGGTCGCGGACGGCGGACAGGGCGTCGTAGCCGGGGCGCCGGGACACGGCCGCCACCGAGGGAGCCGACAGCGAGTCCACGAGGTACACGCGGGGGTCGGCCCTGACGATGGCCTCGACGGACATCTGGGGGTACTGCGTCTTCGCGTTCGACGTCACCGGGTCGCATCCGGCCAGCCGCAGGAGGCTGAACACGAACGAGCCCGGTCCAACCGTGTAGACCGGCGGCTGGTAGTAGACCTCGTAGAAGCAGCTCACCGCGGGGTCGCCCGCGATGCGCGCCTCGATCTCCGCGGCGTGCGCGGACATCTGCGCCGTGAGCGCGGCCGCGGCCGGGCCGGCGCCGGTGAGCCGCCCCACCGTCCGGATGTCGTGGAGCACGTCGTCGAAGCTCCTCGCGTCGATGCTGAACACCGGGACCCCGAGCTGGCGGAGGCGCTGCTTCCAGTCCTCTCCTCCCGCCGTGGCGAGCAGCAGGTCCGGCCGCAGCGACACCACCTTCTCGATGTTCGGCTCGACGCCGTTCGATCCGCCGACCTCCTCGATCTTCCTCGCCGCCTGCGGGAAGTTGTCGTAGCGGCCGGACACGCCGACGACCCGGTCGCCCAGCCCCAGGGCGAACAGGATCTCCGTGTTCGCGGGCGCGAACGTCACGATTCGCTGCGGGGCCGCGTCGAGGGTCACGGACTGGCCGTCGTCGTCCGTGAGCGTCAGCGGGAACGCCGACGCTGGCGCCCGCGTCGTCGCCGGGGGCTCCGAGGCGGCGGGCCGTTCGGTGGTCGTCGCCGGGCCACCGCACGCGGCGAGGAGCAGGGCGACGGCGACCGGAACGAGGAACCGGCGGAGCTGGGTGAACCCAGGTGCACCGGACATGGAGCGCCTCCTTTCACGCGAAGGAACGCGTGCTCCGGCCCCCGAAGGAGGTCTCCTGACTTCCGGATCGTCGCTCCCCGAACCTTCCCAGGACCATCGAGGTCCCAGTGGTCGTCTCGGTTCGCTCCCCGGTCACAGTGGCGCGACCGTGCCGGACTTGCACCGGCTTCCCTCTTCGAGGGCGCTGCTGGTCTTCGGGCGGATGGTACACCCCCGCCGGTGGCGCGACCGGAACCCCCCGGTCTAGACTGCCGTGGGGGTTTCGAGGCGGTGCGACGGATCATCACGGGATGCTGCGTCGCCGTGTTCGCGGCGGCCTGTTCCCGTGTGCCCGCCGGAACGGGCACCGCGGTCCCCGAGGGCCTCACGGTCGCTCCCGTCGCGGCCGACCATCCCACGCCCTACGAGGTCGTGAGCGCCGGCCAGGTCCAGGCACTGGTCCCCAAGCAATGGCGCGTCGTGCCGATCGCCGACGACACGCTCCGCGAGGGCGTCCTGGCGTCGCCGAACCTGGACGGCTGGGCCAGCATGGACGGCACCGTTGCCGGGCTGGAGGCCATGTGGGTCGACGTGGCCCGGGTGGGGATCCCGTTCAACTACTACTACCTCGCGGCCTCGGGCGCCGCCATCCCGCAGGTCGCCACGTCGCACGCGTGCAGCTCCGGACACCTCGAGGTCATCGTTGACCACCGCCCCGCCTTCGCCGGCGACGGATGGTCGCCCGCCGACTACGCCGTGCGGGGAAGCGGGACCTGCCGCAGCCACGGGCACCACACGCGGTTCGCCTACTTCGTGGCGGCCCCCGGATTCGGTCCGGTGCGGCGGGTCGGCATCCCGAGCTCCGGGCTGTACGTGGTCTTCGCGGTGGTCCAGGACAGCCCCGACGCGGCGAAGCGCCTGCGGACGATGCTGCTGTCGGCGCGCTTCGACACCACGTCGGTGTCACAGCTCATCCACGCCGCCAAGCGCTCCGCCCAGCTCCGCTAGAAATTGGGGAGGGGCGACCCCTCCCCAACCCCCACCCCGGCGTGGCGCGAGGGGCGACCCCTCCCCAACCCCCACCCCGGCGTGGCGCGAGGGGCGACCCCTCCCCAACCCCCACCCCGGCGTGGCGCG
>WNFU01028813.1_pt1 | contig 10606 bp, 14 predicted proteins | sample 5400121 | NCBI WGS metagenome assembly WNFU01 (sample SAMN13153360, study PRJNA577476) | soil metagenome | isolation source: 100 cm soil or saprolite under grassland replicate 1 | place: USA:California | collected 2016-06-15
GATGGCGAGGCCCTCGCGACGCTCGTCGTGAACAAGCTCCGCGGCACGGTCAACGTCCTCGCCGTCAAGGCGCCGGGCTTTGGTGATCGCCGCAAGGAGATGCTCCGCGACATTGCCGTCCTCACCGGAGGCACGGTCATCAGCGAGGAGATCGGGCGCAAGCTCGATTCGGTCACGCCCGAGGACTTCGGCAGCGCCCGCCGCGTCGTCGCCACCAAGGACGACACGACGATCGTCGACGGAGCGGGCTCGCCCGACCTGATCAAGGCCCGGATGAGCCAGATCAAGGCCCAGATCGAGGAGACGACGTCCGACTACGACAAGGAGAAGCTCCAGGAGCGTCTCGCCAAGCTGTCCGGCGGCGTCGCCGTGATCAAGGTCGGCGCGGCCACCGAGGTCGAGCTGAAGGAGAAGAAGCACCGGATCGAGGACGCCCTGTCCACGACCCGGGCGGCCGTCGAGGAAGGCCTCGTAGCCGGCGGTGGCGTGACCCTTCTCCAGGCGATCCCGGCCCTCGACAAGCTCAAGCTCGAAGGCGATGACGCAGTTGGCATGAGCATCGTCCGGAAGGCCCTCGAGGCTCCCGCCCGCCAGATCGCCGACAACGCCGGCTCGCCGGGCGAGGTCGTCGTCGAGCGCGTCCGGGCAGCGAAGTCGGGCCACGGCTTCGACGCCCTCAAGGGCGAGTACGTCGACATGTTCAAGAGCGGCATCGTCGACGCGGCCAAGGTGACCCGCTCGGCGCTCCAGAACGCCGCGTCCATCGCGGCCATGGTCCTGACGACGGAGACGCTCATCACGGACATCCCGGAGAAGAGGTCGGCGCCCGCCGGCGCCGGCGCCGGCTACGGCGGGGATATGGACTTCTAGTCCCAAGCGCAGCACCACGAAGGCCCCGGGACCATTCGGATCCGGGGCCTTCCGATTCGGCACGGTTGACACGCCTCCGCCGATCCGCCCTTGAACTGGGTTGCCGAGCGCCTCGTTCTTCCGGTAGGAGCTGTGGACCGACGCCCGGGCCTCCCGAGGGTGAGACGTACTGCCAGCTCTTCGCCGGCCAGGGGGCGACATTGATCGCTCTGAGGGTCCGCCACCGGCCCGGCTCGCACAGAATTCGAGTGCGGCGATCTAAGCGGCGGAGTTGGCGGGCAGCGAGGACCTACCGCTTCGCCGATCTCCGACCGATCGTCGTCGCGCGAGCCTGAGCGGGCGACCCGAGGCGAAGGCCTCGTCCGCTCCGACCGATCGTCGTCGCGCGAGCCTGAGCGGGCGACCCGAGGCGAAGGCCTCGTCCGAGCGGCACCGAAGGGCGGGCGCAGGGAGGTCTGGCCAGAGCAAGGACGCCGCGACAGCCCGAGCTCAACGGCACGAGTTGCGGGGGGTAGACCGTCGGGGAGCCCCTGGCGCTGCTCACGACACGATCCACCCATCGTGTCTGGGTTGTGCGGGGGTCGTAATCGCGATAGGCGGCAGCTAACCAGTTCGGTGTAGCCTCGCGAGGCCCCGGCTCCGCGGGCGGACGTGCGATCCCGGCTCTCCCCCCGAGTCGGCCAGCCGAACCGCCGCGACCGGGGCTACCCTCCGTGCGAGCTGGCGAGGGACCGCCCGGGAGCGATGCTGTCACACCGCCGGGGGAACGGCCTGGGCACCACCTCCGGTTGGCCCCTCGAAAGTACTAAACGACGGCAGTACTCCACCGTCAGGCGGCGGCGAGCCAGCCGCGTTGCCAGTTGGCACCATGGAGCGCTAACGGGCCCGCCGCTGCTCGGCGATCCATCGCTCGGCGTACTGCCAGAACGTCCCGGAATGGCGATCGAGGCCGCGCGCCTCAGCCTCGCGTTCCCATTTCGCCAGCCAGTGCTCAGCATCGAGTTCGTCGAGTCGGTGCACGTCGGCCAGGCGCCGGAAATGGGCTGCGCGCCGAGCTTGATAGATCCGCTCGGGGTCGGGCTTGCGCATTGTTCGCAGGGTAGTCCTGCGGCTGCGTCATCTCGGATGTCACGATGGGCTCATGGTGTGTGGGAAGTCTCGGACCTAGAAACCGAGCCCGCATGGCTCGCCGATCACGCCGTCGTCGACCCCAAACAGGTCGCTAGGTTAGCTTTGGCCCTCTGCCGAGGCGGAGGATGCTGACCTCAGATGGTTCGGCGTCGACCGCGGAGCGCACGGACGACGAAGAGCACGATTATCGCGCCGATGACCGCTACGACGATGCTTTCGACGTTGATGCCGGTGGGGTCCTTGAGTTTCAGGAAGATGCCGGCGAGCCAACCGCCGACGATCGCCCCGACGATCCCCAGGATGATCGTGCCGATCAGCCCTTCTCGGCCGCCCACGAGCAGGTTCGCGAGGAAGCCGGCGATCGCGCCAAGCACGATCCAGGTGACGATGCCCATGAGATCCTTCCTCCCTAGCTAACCCACTCGGTCCGAATCAATCGGGCTGAATGGCTCACGCGGGCTCCCGTCGGAAGATGCCGACGATCCAGATCGCGATCAGCTCGACGATTGTCCAGCCGACGAAGGCGACGATGGCGGTGATGTCGAGAATCGAGCCACGGGACCTGAGCGCGTCCGTGCGGAGGATCCCTTCGAACGGGGACACGAACACCTGGCTCAGATCGAGGATGCCTCGCACGAGCGCGTTGGCCTCGCGCGCATCCAGGAGCAGCAGCACGATCCGCAGCCCGATCAGGATCTGGATGAGCCCGAAGATCAGGACGACAACGCGACGGGCCAGCTCGCCGCCGCTTGGGCGGCCGCGCTCGACCACCGTCCTTCGTTCATTGAGAGTCATTGGAACCTCCCGAGTTCGATTCGGCTTGAGACATCCGGTCGACTTGGGCTCTCGTCGTCGGAGGGACCGCGGCTAACCTAGCGCCGCAACACCGCTCGCGCAACTCCGCTCGACACGAGTACGCAAGGCAGTCGCGAGGAAGCCTCGTGCCTTATCCGACCCCACGATGTCGCCATCGTGTCACGGTGCCCATTCGTAGACTGGCTCGGTTGGTTGGCCGACCCAAGGTTCTACGAGGCACGAAGGTCGAGCGATCCGCGAGCGGCGCGATGGGCGAGAAGCCGGTCGCGCAGCCCAACGTCGTTGCGAACCTGGTCGATAAACAGTCGCGCGAGCTCGGGATCGAACTGCGTGCCCGCACAGCGGGCGAGCTCCTCAAGCGCCCACTCGATCGCGCGCGCCGGCTGATACGGGCGGGGATGGGTCATCGCGTCGAATGCGTCGGCGATCCGGACGATCCGCGCCTCCAGCGGGATGCGCTCCCCGCGCAGTCCATCGGGATAGCCCGAGCCATCGATGTTCTCGTGATGCCAGCGGGCGATCCGCCGGGCGACCTCGAAGCCCTCGCCCTGAGCCAGAATCTCGGCGCCCCACACGGGATGGCGGCGCATGATCGCCCATTCGTCGGCTGACAGCGGCCCGGGCTTGAGCAGGATACGGTCGGGCACATGGAGCTTGCCGACGTCGTGGAGCATCGCCGACCAACCGATGTCGGCGGCCTGCTCGGCGTCCACGCCCGTGGCTCGGGCGAGCTCCTCCGCTAGAAGCTGGACCCGCACCACATGGTCGCCGGTATCGGTGTCCTTGGCCTCGGCGCCCCGGGCGAGGGCGACCATGCCGTCGCGTTGACGCTGCGCGATTTCGACGGCCGCCGAGCGCCAGCCGAGCGTGGCGGCTCGGGCGTGGTCGAAGAGATAGCCCGTCAGGCCACCCACCAGCGCGAAGGTGGCGCCGCGGATCGCCCACGCGTCAGGCTTTTCGACACCCCCAGCGAGACCCGCGAGGTTCGGGAGGGGCCCCAACAGAAACGCAACGTACACCGCGGTCACGAGACCGCCTCGCCAGCCAAAGAGGTAGGCCGCGAGGACGATCGGCAAGTAGCCCAGATGATTGAGCGGGTTCGGCGAGCCGCCCGTCAGTCGGACCAGAACCAGGGCCAGAAGACCGCCAACGGCGATCGCGGCGGCACCGGCCAGTCGAACCCAGGGCAAGCTCGGCGTCTCCGAAGCGAGATGGATCGGTCGAATGCGAGCGTGTGTCTGACTCGTCATCGGTTTCCTTGCGCGCAGTCTCTTCGGGACCGTCAGCATATTGGCATCTCGGCGATATGGACGGAGCCATTCGTCCCTGCGGGATGAGTACTCCCGGCCCACGGGAAGGGCCGTAGCCGGTCGGCCCGTGGGGGCCCGCCGTTCGGTCGAGGGGAGGTCGCCCGGAGGATCCGCAATGACGACCCGATAGACGACACGTTCGCAGCCCGACGAAGGAGGTCCTCATCGTGCGCGCACGTATAAACACGATTCTTCCATCGTGCCGCGCGGGACAGCCCGCCAGACCGTCAGGTCTTCTTGCCTTGCCGACCCGACAGCGGAACCCTGCTGAACAGGAGGACGCCGGGGTGGTCGGGACGGCTGCTCACGTACACGTTCGAACCGGACGCCTTGATGACCTTGTTGGCCGCCGCGCGAGCCGTCGCAGGTTTGCCTTCGTATTGCCACGGGATAACGTCCGACGCAGGGCTAACGCTGACCTCATTGACGAGCTTGGCAAGCTCCACGTCGCGCGGACTCGGCTGACGACCGCGCGGTGCGGGTTTGCGCTTGAGGTCGTCCACCTTGAGCGGCTTGCCGACTTTGATCGCCCTGTAGACGGTCACGGCTCCTCCAGTCGTTGACGGCATCGGGTGATCGGAGACGCTCAATTGGCAGTCAAGAAGACACGAGCGGAGGGGAGTATTCACCCGTCTACGCACGACGAATCCGCTAGCCGAATCCCGGGCCATGCGCAGGGCGCGCGGCTGGCCCCCCAGGGTCTCCACGGCAAGCGATTCTCCTGACGCGGGCCTGGATAAGTTGAACGGGGGGCGTAGACTGACAAAGCGGACCGGCTGGATGACTCGCCCCACACGCCCCCGGAGAGCGGCGCGCGACGGGCCGACCTCAGTTCTGACTCGCGCAGACGCAGGAACCCCTGCCTACCCGGTCGTCCCCTGTTCCTGTCGGCGCGGGAGGGCAGCTACATGGGACACCTTCGGTTGAGCGAGCACATCAACGCGCCCATCGACCACGTTTGGGACATCAACGCCTCGTGTGAGCGACTCCCGGAGTGGAACGTCGTCGTCGTCGAGATGAAGGACTGCCAGGGCCGGCTCGACCGGGTCGGGGCACGGGCCACGGGGGTCGGGCGGATCCTCGGCCGAAAGATCGAAACCTCTCAGGAGACGACGAGGGCTGACAAGCCACATGCCTACGCGCTGAAGCTAAGCGGAGCGGGTGGCGCCAAGGCAACACTGGACCAGACCTTCACCGAGGCGGGCGGCGGCACCGATACCACCATCGACGTCGAGTACGAACTGCCAATGGGCCTCTTTGCCGGCGTCGCGGAGAAGCTGCTCGGCGGATCGGTCGAGCGGGACCTCCGCCACTCGATGGAGAACTTCAAGGCACTCTGCGAGTCGACGATCCCGGCTCACGTCTGAGCCACGACCGAGGATGGGGCGGTGGGTGACTCGGCCCGCCGCCCTCATCCGTATTCGGGCGCCCGTCCGCCCAAAGGACGGGCCATTGAGGGAGCGACTCCCTACCGGCGGGTACGGCCCCGCACGATCAACTCATGGTGTTGGTGCGAGCCACGCGGAAGGCCGGTGGATTCCACCGGCCTTCTGAACAGGGGCGCCTACGCCATCCGGTAGTCGGACGTCGGACCGTAACTAAGCGTTCGGGCAGTGTGCGACGCCGGAGTCTCCATTCAGCGCTGGGCTGGTGAAGTCCACGCCCGCAAAGAAACCGTTCGCGTCGACGAGGATGACGCCGGTCGCGATCAGCGCCCGGAGGTCCGATCCGGTGGCGGGCGCGAGACCCAGGAAGAACGCCAGCTCGTTGTCGGGAACCTGTCCGACCGGGTTCTGATCGTTGGCCACGGGCGAAAGCGAAGCCCGAATCCTGTGCGGTCCCCTTGGGGTCGCTGGCCGAACGGTCGCTACGACGTTCTCCGGGGCACCCGACCCTACTCATTCCTCCGGCCAGGTAGGTGTACCACGAAGAGGGTTGAGAATCCATCCCTGCACGGGCGTCCGTTGCTCCGCCGCACCACCGGCACGCCATGTCCTCGGTGCTCGGCGGACGCGGTCGCGGCTGCCTGGTGGTTTCCTATCGAGCTCCTCCACCAGATCCCACGATGCGCTCATCGTGTCTGGCGGTTTAGGCAAGCTCGCCTCCCAGGACGCTAGCCGAGCGGCGGCGCAGACCTTTGATAGCAATCGCCACGGGACCGTCGAGCGCGTAGCTGCCCAGGAGCACGCGGCGGAGGGTCATGGTCAGTCCTGGCCGAGGATCAGAAAGCCCCGCTTCTCGTACACGGACGGCTCGGGCTCAGGCTCAGCCCCCATCCAGACACAGAGGGCATCGCACCAGGCGGCGATGCCGTCGATCTTCTCGGCGCTGCGCGCCTTGGAGGGCTTGATGTTGCCGGCGGCATCCACCTCGACGACCGCGTTGGCGACCATCCAGCGGAGGACGGGGTTGGCATCATGGTGGACGAGCCCTGCCGCAACGTGGGCCTCGAGGAGCTTGGCCGGCGATGATAGGGCGGCGAACCCCTGGCCGACCGGGACCATCTCGAACCCGTCACCGGTCAGCTCGACGACGAGCTGCGTCGCGTTCCAGCGGTCGTACCCGATCGCCCGGATCGTGACCGCTGAGGCCAGTGCGCCGATGTCTGCGCGGAGGCGGGCGTAGTCGGTGACGTTGCCCGGGGTGAGGCTGATCCAGCCGGCAGCGGCCCAGACGTCGTAGGGGACGTGGTCGCGCGCCACCCGGCTGCGCATGCCGTCAGTGGGCAGCCAGAAGCGGACCCGCAGGTCGAAGCAGTCCCGCCCGGGGTGCGCCGGGCAGCCGGCCCGCGGTGCGAGCAGGGCGAAGGCGGTCAGATCGCGGGTCGAGGCGAGATCGAGGCCGGCCCAGGCAGCGGCGCCGGCGGGGAGGGTCGCCCCGGGCTCGCCCGCGGCATCGAATGCCGCCGTCTCGAGCCAGTGGGTCTGGCCCTCGGTCCACACGCAGAAGTTGAGCCGCTGGGCGATCTCGCGCTTGGTTGCCATGCCCTCGGCCTCGGCGACCTGTTCGCGCAGGTACTTGCGCGTGACCGACACGTCGAGGAGCGGGTTGGCCTTGGGCCAGACCGCCTCATCGCGCCAGTCGTCGCCCGCGTCGAGCCCGGCCACGTAGGCGAACCAGGAGTCGTTGGGGATCGTGCCCTCGAGGACGTGGCGGGAGTACTCGTGGTGTTCCCAGCAGACCGACGTGCGGTCATAGCCGGCGTTCGTGATCTCGACGACGAGCGCCTGGCGGCGGCCCTTCGTGCCGGCCCGCATCTTGTTGACGACGATCGGGCTGCGGTGCTCGTGGATCTCGTCGATGAGCGCCATATGGACGCGCTTGGCGTCGAGCGACCGACCCTCCGAGCTGACCGGCCGGAATACGAGCCGGTCCGCGGATCGGCGAGGTTGTGGAGGTCGACCGCCAGCCGGCGCCGGAGATGCGGCGCCTGCTCGACCATCGCCCGGGCGTCGGCGAAGAGGATGCCCGCCTGCTCTCGGGCGACCGCGGCGGCGTAGACCTGGGCGGCGGGCTCGTCGTCGGCGAGCAGACCATAGAGGCCGATCCCGGCCGCGAGCGGCGTCTTGCCGTTGCCCTTGCCCATCTCGATGTACGCGGTCCGGAAGCGCCGGCAGCCGTCGGCGCCGTGCCAGCCGAAGAGCGAGCCGACGATGAACACCTGGGCCGGGGCGAGGACGAACGGGCGATCGGCGAACGCGCCCTCGGCCAGCCGCAGGAAGCCGAAGAAGTCGAGGGCGTGCTCGGCGGCGCGCTCGTCGAACCGCAGGCCGCGCTCGGCGCCGTCCTCGAGGTCGCTCAGGTGGCGGGCGCAGGCGAGGCGGACGAGCGGTCCCGCCACGATCCGCCGGGCGACGACGTCGGCGGCATAGGCATGGACGTCGGCCGCCCGCGGGCGGGCGTCAGGCGCCGCCGGCGCGACCACGGGCGAGGTACGCGGCGAAGGGATCGCCCTCGCTCTCCTCTGTGCCCCGCAGGCCCGTCCGAGCCGCCGGCGTGAGCCCGAGCTCGCGGGCGTACAGGCGGATGAGGTCGGCGTTGTCGCGGACGATCTGGTGGAGGGGGTTCTTGACCAGCTCGCCGCGTTGCCCGCGGACGAGCGGTCCCGATGCGTCGAGGGTCCGCGCCGCCACCTCGTAGCGGGCGACGGCATCGCAGTAGACGCGCAGGGCGTCGGCGTCGGCGCCGGTGATGACCCCGCTGCCGCCGTACTCGCGCAGCACGCGACGCCAGATCGCCTTCGCGCCGTCGGCCATGTCGGCGGGCAGCCTCGGGGAGCGGGCCCGTGGCCGCGGGCCGGTCAGGTTGAGCCGCGAGGGGCGGGTCTCGCCCCGCAGCAGCCGGAGGGCGGTCGGGGTGGGCGCCGGCCCCGCCTACCCATGGCCGACCGCCGTCGGCATTGGGGCGCTTTGGGCGGTCATTGGTCGTGCTCAGCTAGGCCAATTCGTGCGCGATCAGAATCGGAAAACCCGGCCGCGGAAGAACGCCCCTGGCGCGCGGTCCCGTCGGCCGGGCGGTCCCAGAGAATTGATCCCCCCTCCCCCCGACACGCCAGCGGCAGCACCGGCTCCCCTGCCCATCCGCCCCGCCTTCGCGCTGTTGCAATGGCGGCACGCGGCCACGAGGTTCTCCATCGTCGTCACCCCGCCCCGGCTCAGCGGCAGCACGTGGTCGGCGCTCGTGGCCAGGCCGGTACAGCCGCGGAGGCGCAGCCGGCAGCGATACCCGTCGCGCTCCAGCACGAGCCGCCGGAGCTGGTTGTGCGTCGCGTCGTAGCCGCGCGCCTGGCGCGAGCCTCGGGCCCGGTCGTGGGCTCGGGCGCAGGGGAGGCAGCGGCCACGACGGACGGCCGGCGCACCGCGGCACTCGAGGCAGCGAGCGGGCGGGAGGTACGGCATCGTCAGCCTCCCACCCGCTCCGCCGTCCGGCCGGTGAAGGCCTGCCATCGCTCGATGGCGACCTGGGCGTACTTCGGGTCGATCTCCATCCCGAGGCAGCGCCGGCCCAGGGTCTCGGCAGCGAGGAGGGTGGTCCCTGACCCGAGGAACGGGTCGTACACCGCCTCGCCCGCCTCGAGGTGGTTGCGGATCGGGATCTCCGAGAGAAGGACCGGCTTCTGTGCCGGGTGGTCGAACTTCGCCTCCGTTGAGCCGCCCATGATCATCTTGGGGCTGGCCGCCCGCCAGACCGTGCTCTGGTCGCGCTCGCCGTGGAAGAGGTTGGGGACGCCCGGCTTGCGCACGACCCAGCACGGCTCGTGGCCCCAGTGGTACCAGCCCCGGCTCATCGCGAAGAGGCCCTTGTCCCAGATCACCTGCGACGCGATCTCGAAGCCAATTCGCTCCAGCCCGGCCGCGACCGCCCCGGCGTACACGCCCGCGTGCCAGACGTAGCCGACGTCCAGGCTGGGGACGAGGGCGTAGGCGTCCGACCAGTCCACCCGGGTGTCGCCCGAGAGGGCCGTGTTCTGGTGACCCTCGATGCGCATGTAGGGCTGCTCCGCCGGGCCGAGCCCGTTGTACAGCTGATCTCGCCAGGTCGGGTCGAGGCTCACGCCGTACGGCGGGTCCGTGGCCAGGAGCCGCGGGGTCGCGCCGCCGAGCAGGCGGGCCACGTCGTCGGGGTTTGTGGCGTCGCCGCACAGCAGGCGGTGGTCGCCGAGGACCCACAGCTCGCCGGTCGTGACGTACGGCTCCTCGGCTGGCTCCGGTGCGTCGTCGGGGTCGGTGAGGCCGGGCCTGCGGGCCCCCAGATCGCCCAGCAAGCGCGCGAGGCCGGCGTTGTCGACGGTCACCTCGGCGAGCAGGTCGTTGAGCTTCGCCTCGTCGGCCGTCGCCATCGCGCCGATCGGATCGAGCGTCGCCAGGACGAGCGCCTCCTCATCGGGCGAGAGGTCGACGTACAGGACGGGCACGGAGGGTTCGTTGCGGCTGATCGCCAACGCGACGCGCGCGTGCCCGTCCACCACGTAACCGGTCCGCCGATTGACCAGGACCTGCTGGACCCAACCCACCGTGTCGAGCGCGCCGGCCAGGGCGGCCTGCTGGTTGCGCGGATGGAGACGCCAGTTCGCCGGGTTGGCGAGGAGCTGGTCGGGCGCCTCCTCGCCGGAGCCGCTGATCCGGTTGCGCCAGGCCACGGCGGGAGCCGCAGCGACGCGCGCGCCCTTCGTCACCGGGCGAGCCCCGATCTTCGGCCTTGCATCGTCTGGCCGCCGGAGTGATGGATGTGCGCCCCAACGCCAGATCGGGGTTGGCAAGCGAAAGGACGACGGATATGGCGGACATGCGGAAGTGCATCGGCTCGGCGCGGTTCGGTATCGAACCGCACGACGCGCCCGTGGGCGACTTCCCGAAGCAACCTTCCCAAAAGGACGGGCTCGGCCGAATGTGCAAGACGCACTGGAACCAGTACACGGCGGGCCTGGCTCGCGATGCGAAGGTCCGCAAGGCCGCCGCCGAGGCCGCCGCTCCGAGCGA
>WNFU01018256.1_pt1 | contig 10604 bp, 17 predicted proteins | sample 5400121 | NCBI WGS metagenome assembly WNFU01 (sample SAMN13153360, study PRJNA577476) | soil metagenome | isolation source: 100 cm soil or saprolite under grassland replicate 1 | place: USA:California | collected 2016-06-15
TGTTGCAACGCAAGGTGCGCGGTCGCGTCCGCTTCACGAACAGCGATCGGCTGTTCTTTGTGCAGCTGTATCGTTGGTTTCCGTCAGTCCTCAAGGCCGTGGCGATCATCCGGCCCGAGACCCTTGTGCGCTGGCATCGAGCCGGCTTTCGCCGCTATTGGCGATGGAAATCTCGCTCTCTCGGCGGCCGGCCGCAAATCGATGCGGACCTGCGGGCGCTGATCCGACGGATGAGCATTGAGAATGCTCTTTGGGGTGCCCCGCACATTCATGGTGAGCTGCTCGTGCACTGCACGCGAGCTCGGCCTCGACCTTGGCGAGCAGACGCTCAATGCGAAGGGCGCTGGGCTTCATGGGTGCTGGTCCTCTCGCGCACAGCGTTTGTCCTGTCGCGAGCAACCCGGTCGGCGATCTCGTCCATGCGGGCTTCGAGTTGCTCTAGCTTCTGCGTCTCAAGGCACGCGCGCATTATGCCCAGGCCATTGCAGATACGGGCACCGACCTGACTGTCAAGGCCATCGCACAGCCGTCTCGCCGGAAACCGGAATCACGGAACGCGAACTCAAACGCGTAAAGAACGGCCGGCTTTACCTGATACCGGCCAGCGAAGACACACGCGGCCACGGCACCACAGGCATCGCCAAGTTCTATACACCGCAATTACGGGAATTGCTCGGGACTGCGCCCCGCCGGACAATGTAGAGCTCTGACTGAGCGAAGTCCGCGGCAATTTAGACAGGTCCCTTCGGGGGCCATAACCCGACATCACGCGATTGAGGGAGCCACCCGTTTGGCGCCGAGACCTTTTTGGGTCTCCCGGTAATGGGATGGACCCGCCGTGCTCCTGCCCTACCCAGCCGCATAGCTGGTTCGGGGCTACAGAATCAAGAGCATTTCATGCCACGCACTATCAATCGCCTTGAAGCCGTTGCAACAATCGGCATCGACATCGGCAAGAACACGTTCCACCTCGTCGGTCTCGACCGGAATGGCGCGATCGTTCTGCGCCAGAAGCTTTCACGCCGCCAAGTCGAGGCTCGGCTCGCGAACATGCCGCCCTGCCTCATCGGCATGGAGCCGTGCGTTGGGGCGCATCACCTGAGCCGGCAACTCAAGGCGTACGGCCACGACGCGCGGTTAATGCCTGCCCGGTATGTCCGACCTTATTCGAAGGGGCAGAAGAACGACTTCCGCGACGCGGAAGCGATCGCTGAAGCCGTGCTGCGACCCACCATGAAGTTTGTCGCCATCAAAACGGTCGAGCAACTCGATCTTCAGGCGCTGCATCGCGTGCGCGAACGGCTGGTTTGCCAGCGCACAAGTGTGATCAACCAGATCCGCGCTTTCCTGCTCGAGCGCGGCATTGCGGTGCGCCAGGGACTGCGAGCCCTGCGCACCGAGATGCCCATTATCCTCGGCATGACGGACAAGCTGTCGCCGCGCACACATGCGCAGGGCAAAAGCAATGATTCCATTCATGGACCGAGCGCCCCAAGCGCGAGGTTACAGTTCACGCAGTTGCGGGCATGTGGTTCGATAGGCCTAAATCGATGAAAGAAAAAATGGTGACAACGTGGGCACCGAAAGTTCTGGCGGTAACGACTTGCCCCGACAAAGCCGGCCAACCAGACTCCTGATGAGCAAGGAGCCCGAGACATAACTGAGCACAAGAAACCAGAACAAAAGCTCGCGGCGGCGAAGGTCGCGCCAACTTCGCAGGTATTCTGGATCAGCGCACATCTTCGCATCCACGGAAGAGCTCCGAGGAGCAATCACTGCCCACTCCGATCGGCACGCAACCACGCAGATCAGCAGCAAACCGACTGGGTCCAAGCGATGCTTCAGCGGGCATTTGCCCGCTAGCATTTATCCGCCTGCCGCCACTCGATCGATGAACAGGCTGCCCTTGGTGACCACGCGATCGCCGGGTGAAAGCCCCTTGAGCACCTCGACAGTATTGCCATTGGCGAGCCCGACCTTGATCCGCCGCAGCTCGATCGCCTTTTCATGGTCTTTGTCACGCACCGCCCAGACGCGGACGGCTTCTCCTTCGTAAATAATCGCATCACGCGGGACCGCGACCGCGTTGTCGCCTTCACCGGTGAGGATCTTCACGCTCGCAAACATTTCCGGCTTAAGCAGTTCGGCCGCGTTGTTGACGGTCGCGCGCACCAGCAGCCGCCGAATGGTCGGATCGAACGCCGCGGCGACATAGGAAATGTTGGCTGGGAACGAGCGGTCCGGATAGGCGAGCACCGTGAAATCGATCGCTTGACCAACGTTGACCATCGCTGCTTCAGTCTCCCGGATATAGGCCACCACCCATACGGTGGACAAATCGCCGATGATGAAGACCGGATCGGTCTGCCCGCTGCCGACATATTGGCCCGGCCCGACCTTGCGTTGCACGATCGTGCCTCCGATCGGGGCCGTGATCAGGGTGGCCGGATCGATGGTGCCTTTCTCCTGGAATTCGGTAATCTCCTGATCGGTCTTGCCGAGGATGCGCAGCCGGTTGCGCGCCGCCTCCAGCGCCACCTCGCCAGAGCGCACGTCGTTTTCAGCGGCATCGAGGGCGGCGCGAGCGTTTTGCACCTCCTTGAGCGGCACCGCCTTTCCTTCATAGAGGAGGCGCTGACGCTTATCGATAATCTGCGCCAGGTTGAGCGCCGAACGGGCTTTGTTTAGGCCGGTCGCGGCACTGATAAAATCGTTCTGCGCCTGTACCATGTCGGTGGCTTGGACCGTGAACAATGGCTGCCCGACCGTCACGGTGTCGCCGGGCTTGACGAACAGCTTGATGACCCTCCCGGCGTAGGGAGAAAAGATCGGGGTCGAGCGATCCTCATCGACCGCGATCTTGCCTTCGGTCACGCGCTCGGACCGAAACACCCGCTGCTGTACTGGCTCGACCGTCAGCGTCGCCCATTGCGCATCCGTTGGATAGAACACGCCGCCCTTGGCCTCACTCGAAAATTCGCTCTGCCTGTTATCGGGTCGTTGATCATGGCGCTGGCCCGTCAGCCAGATCAGCGTTCCGGTCACAGCCACCAGAACGACGAGTATCGTCAGCAGCGGCACACCGCGCGCGATTTTCTGGAGCGAATGTTTACGCATTTGCAGCTCCAAACTTGAGAATAAACAGCTGCACCCGCCATCCGTCGACAGATGGCCGCTTTATGCGTCGCAGTGCCGAGCCCGACGCATGCAGTCTGCGCAGGAAACGGTTAGGGCCGCGCCGATCTTCCTCTTAGGGCGGTTCGCTTTCGCCCACATTACGGGAGCCTTACGCGAAGCTGAACATGTTCGGCGATGCATCGAATTGTTTTACGTGGTACATTTTTGTCACAGGCTGCATGCATTATTCAGAGCGATCGTGCATGAGATTGCTATTGGTTGAGGACAACGAGGAGCTGGGGCAACTTCTGAGCCGGCGTGTGCAAGCGGCGGGTTATGAAGCCGATCTTTTGGCGACAGCGGCCGATGCTCTCACCGCGGTGATGACAACCCGTTACGCCGCTATGATTCTCGACCTTGGTCTGCCCGATGGAGATGGCCTGGCGATCCTGCGAGAAATGCGGCAGCGCGAGGATCCACTACCCGTTCTGGTGCTTACCGCGCGCGGAGGCTTGCAAGATCGTGTCAGCGGCCTGCGCAGCGGTGCGGATGACTATCTCGTTAAGCCGTTCGCGTTCGAGAACTGATAGCCCGGTTGGAAGCACTTTTGCGGCGTCCCGGCCAACTGCTCGGGCGCTCGCTTCAAATTGCAAACCTCGCATTCGACACCGAAGGCCGACAGGCATTCATCGACGACGAACCGCAAGTCCTATCAGCCAGCGAAATGACGCTGCTCGAACTTTTGATGCGTCGCCAAGGATCGCGTTGTCGCGAAGAGACTGATCGAAGACAACATTTTTGGATCGTCCCGCGATGTCGCCTCGAATGCGGTCGAGGTCTCCATCCATCGCCTCCGGAAGCAACTTTCTGGGCGTGGTGCGAAAGTACAAATCCATACCATTCGCGGGGTCGGATATCTCATGTCGGAGGAGAAGGACTTGTCGCCGTGACCTATTCGGCGGGCAGCCTCCTACTGGATCGCTTGCCTCCGAGAACCTGATCATGAAACTCGCTCTGATCGCCATCGGGCTGCTTGCCACAACTAGCCAAGCATCATCGGCATTCGCTCGTGGTGGCTTGCACGCTGAGGACCGTTGGAATCCTCAGCATATCGACGGGCTCCCCGCAGAGGTTCGTAACACTTTAGCGCATATGTGCGGGGGCTCACGGGCGGAACACCAATTCGCCGGCTATTTTCATAATTCGCGGGTTCTTGTCTGCATTTCGAACACTTCCGCTGCGGTGATCGCGGTGCCGCTTTGCACGCAGGCTGGCTGCCTACATCAGGTTTATATCTCGACAGGCGGCCGCTATCGGTTGTTGAGAAGTTATTACGCTCCGGAGGGCGACTAACCGCGTGACGTGAGACTGATCTCCCAATGGGAAGTCCGCAGGATGCTCTACCTATCATGCTCCCCCCTCCGTCTGCTGCCATGAAGGTAAGGCTGGTGCTGAACGAAAAGGGGCTACCCTGGGACGGCAAGATTCTCGATTTACGGCGTGGTGATCAGTTCGATCCGGAATATCGAAAGCTCAACCCAAATTCCGTCGTGCCAACACTGGTGCATGACGGACGGGCCGTTGTCGAATCGACTGTCATCATCGAGTACCTCGATGAGGCGTTCCCCTCTCCGGCGCTTATGCCAGGCGATCCCTACCAAAGAGCTGTGCCACGGCTTTGGATGAAGAAGGTCGACGACTATTTGCATGGCGCTTGTGCGACACTTACGTTTGCAATTGCATTTCGCCTCACTGCTGAAGAAAACACCCGAGGAGCTCGAAACGCGCTTCGCAGCGATACCGGACCCGGCCATGCGGGAGCGCCAGCGACAGGCTGTGGTGCTCGGGCTCGAGGCGCCAGATGGGCTGCTAGCGTTACAGAACTATGAGAGGTTCGTTGGCGAGATGGAGCAGACTCTCGCGCGATCGCTATACCTTGCTGACGGCAGCTACTCGCTCGCGGACGCAGCGGCTACGCCGTACATTCATCGCGCAGAAATGTTGGCAATGGACCGCCTCTGGACCGGCCGCAGACCTCATGTGGCGGATTGGCATGATCGGGTGCGCCAGCGGCCAAGTTTTGAGGGAGGAATCGCCAGATATATAACCGAAAGTGTGCGGGAGCACTTTAACGTCCCGCGCGAGGAACCCTGGCAGAAGATCAGTCAATTTTTGGCATGAGGTGGGCCAAACGAAGCCCCATCACCCCTTCGATGGAAACATCGCCTTCGTCCGCTAATGGGATGGTCCGGCCGTGCTCCGGCCCCGCCAGCAACAGAAGCTGGCAAGGGGCGCCAAAGATGAGGAGCACGCCATGTCAGCCAAGCTCAATATTGCAATCGCTGTGGTCGGTATCGATATCGGCAAGAACTCGTTTCACGTCGTGGGTCTCGATCTGCATGGCGCGATCGTCCTACGGCAAAAGTGGTCCCGCGGCCAAGTAGAAACACGGCTGGCCAACCTGCCGCCGTGCCTCATCGGCATGGAGGCCTGTGTCGGCGCACATCATCTCAGCCGCAAACTCAGATCGCTTGGTCACGAGGCTCGGCTGATGCCGGCCAAATATGTGCGTCCCTACTCGAGAGGGCAGAAGAACGACTTCCGTGATGCCGAGGCGATTGCGGAGGCGGTGCAACGTCCGACGATGAAGTTCGTCGCTACCAAGAGCGCCGAGCAGCTCGACTTACAGGCGCTCCACCGCGTGCGAGAGCGATTGATCAGTCGGCGTACTGGCATCATCAATCAGATCCGCGCCTTCTTGTTGGAGCGTGGCGTCGCCGTTCGGCAAGGCTTGCGTTTCCTGCGCGCTGAGTTACCGCGCATTCTAGCCACACCCCGCGATGTATTGTCACCGCGCATGGTACGGGTGTTGGAGGACCTGGCCGGCGACTGGCGCCGGCTCGATGAGCGCATCGAGGGTCTATCGAGTGAGATTGAGGTCCTTGCGCAGCGGGATGTGAGCTGTGAACGCTTGATGAGCGTACCGGGCGGCTCGGGCTCAAATCTTGGCTCGAGCCAGCCAAGAAGCGGCTGCATCACAATGTCCTCGCCATTGCGCTCGCCAACAAACTCGCTCGCATTGCCTGGAGCGTCCTGGCCCACGGTCGAACATTCGAGGCGAGCAAGATTCAGCCCGCGTGATCAGCCAGATGCCTTAGAGAGAGAGGCGTCATCGCGTTTTCCCGATGCGTCCCCGTATCCTTGTGCCTCAATCCACCAACTTGGCGCCCAAGGCCTTGATGACCAGAGCGGGGCCTCCGACGCCATAGCGGCGGCGAACGGACATGAGTGGGCCGCTTTTGCTGCGATGCACGGCCCTGACCTGCTATCCGTCATCCTTGGCTTTGGGTAGGCCCGGTAGTTTGCTTTCTGGCTTATTGGTGCCGTTCTGTCGGCCGTCGCACTGGCAGTCATGACACCTGATGCCAGCCTTGCCCCTCGATACTCTGGGGCTACTCGGATACATTTTTGGCAGGTGTCGTCGCCGCAACCGCGCTCATAGTCATCGACTAAACGGGAGCACCGGCTCGGACCCTATCCCGGCCGCGCGGCGCCGATCCCACCCGGCACCGCGCGGCCGATCCGTTTCTGCCGTCGGCTCTACTTGCGCGCCAACAGCCGGTCGATGCTGAAGCGGCCGCCAGCGGTCACGAACGCGAAAACGAGGCCGCCCATTATGGCGAGGTTCTTGTAGAAGTTGTTGTCCTGCGCACGGCGCGCGGCTGCTTCGGCGAACTCCCAGTACCGGTGCGAGCTCAAGGTGGCGATGATCACGAACAGAAGCAACAACGCCACGACATAGCGGGTCGCCAGCCCGAGGATCAGCGCGATCCCGCCGAAGAACTCCACCGGCGCGGCCACATAGCCGAGCCATCCCGGCAGCCCGCGGCCCGGCCAGGCCGCTGCGCACGAAGATCCAGCCCATCAGAATGCGGGCGATCAGCAGCAACGTGTCCGAGGTGCTGGCCGCCAGGCTGTCGGTGTACGACAGCGTCGGATGCGACGATGCGGTTACGGATTGCATACTCATGGTCGCCCTTCCCTTTCGTTTCTCCGTAGCTGGCGCGAACGCATCGAGGCGCCGCGCCCGGCCATCTTACCCGACATTCTCGAGATGACCAGGGAGGGGTCGACGGGACTGAGTTCAATTGGTCGACGAAGACGGCTGCCGCGTAGCGCATAAGGAGGTCACAGGTGCGGGTACCTGCGCCGCTGCCGAACCGATCGAAAACGCCGTTAGCAAAACTACTAGCATCAACCGTGTCATCGTTTGCTCCATGCGTGAGACGGGAAACCAACCGCGGAGCACGAAGGGCCGCTGCCGCATCCGCCGCAGCATAAGCCCCAATCATCACATGATCGTTGGCGCCCCGCAGAAACGCACAAAAATGATGCGAGCCGCTTATGCCCGCGTGTGTCCAGCCCTAACTTCGCAGCCTCCTCGCACCTTCTTCTGATTTCCTCTAGCTCTTCTTCGGTTAGATGTTCCAGGCCAATGAAAGACTTTTGCGCTTTACTTACGCGAATTAATTCGTCGAGCTTTACCTGGATGGCGGCAGCGTCGCGATTCTGTGAATTTTGAATGAGGAACACCATTAGGAAGGTTACAATGGTGGTGCCGGTGTTAATCACAAGCTGCCAAGTATCTGAGAAATTAAAGAATGGCCCCGTGACCACCCACGCCACGATGATCGCAAGGGCGAAAACAAACACCCAGGCCCGTCCGGCTTCGCGGGATGTCACGGTTGCAAGCTGTGAGAACAGTCTAGTCGATCCGTGTTGCCCATCGTTGGGAGACTGAGGCACAAGCGGTTTTGTGAGGCCCTTCTCTCTTCGGGTGTTTCGCATCCGTTGAGCGAAATGGTTGCGTCGCCCTGTATCGGGCCAACGTTTTCGCTCGCGTGCGAGTTGCCTCAATGGGATCGAACCGACTCGGTTCCATGCAAGCGTGCTAAATTACAGTCATGACGCCCCGCCGACGCGAGACATTCCCGCCGGTGACGCTTGGCCACATCCGCGGCCACGGCTGTCGCAACCTTGTGGTCTATTGCCATTCCGGATGGTGCAATCACAGCGCAGTCATTAACGCCGACTGGCTGCCGGACGACATGTCGGTACGCTCCTTATGTTGAGGTTTATTCGTCGGGCTCTCTGACAACCGGCGGCTCTTCATCGCCGTCCTCGTCCTCTTCATCTTCTTCGTCCTCATCGTCATCGTCGGGATCTCGCGGCGGCATGGCGTCGCCCGCGGCGGCGAGGAGACTCCCCGATACCGGTCGGGTGTTCGTCAGGCATGCGCCCAATCTTCCCTCTGGTGGACAGGTCGCCGATATTGAGATCGGAGCCTTTCTCATCGCGGCCGGCAACGGGCCAGAGAAGCAAGAACTCCTGCGCCTGATCGGAAGGACAGCGATTAACGTAAATTTCCGAGCGAGTCCGACGTTCACGCATTGTTATACCAACGCTCACAAATACTGACTCACCATGTCCTGCCTCATGCCGGCATCCACGCCTCAAAATGCGAGTCAAATCAAAGATGTGCATGATCGGACATCGAGCTGCGGATAGGTCGCGCACAGCGAGTCTTGGTTCTTTACATGAGCCTGCTGCGTCAAGTGGTTTGTCGTCGTCACCGGAACTGAGCTGTCCGCGAGATCGTGGTTCTTTCCGACGTCCGGCGCACCGGCGTCATCATCCTGGCCATTGCGGTCTGCTCGAGCGAGCGGCAACACTGTATTAAACGCAGCGGAATGATCCGACTGGCAACCAGCATGTCCCGTGCTCGCCCGTCCGGCCCGGCCTCCCCAGGGGGAGGCCGATCACGACGATCCTCCTATCGTTCGTCTTGCTCCTCCTCGGATAGCCCTGCTGCCGTCACGCAGGTACGGCGGCGAAGTGGGTTTGATCTTTCCAAATCCGTCCCAAGAGGATGGCGAGCCTGCGCGCCACTGCGACGCGCGCCCGCTTCGGCCCGCGCCGCTTCATCAGCTTGAGGCCCCAGCTCTTGAGCGCCGATGGTCTCCTGACGGTGGTCAGGAGGACGTTAGCCGCTTCATAAAGGTAATGACGCGCCATCGCGTCCCCCTGCCGCGAGATGCCAAGCACCACGTCCATCTCGCCGGATTGGTAGCGCCTAGTCGTGAGCCCCAGATAGGCTCCGACGCTGCGCATCCGACGGAACCGGTTTATGTCCTCGATCGCCGCCATGAAGGCCAACGCCACGATCGGGCCGACCCCCGGCACGCTCATCAGGCGCCAGCACACCGGCGAGCGCCGCGCCAGCTCCTTGAGCTGCTCGTCGAGCCGCGCAATCTGGCCTTCGATCGCCGCCAACGCCTCTAGCAGCGCCGTCACGCTCGCGTGGAGCATGTTATCGCGCCACACCGCCTGATGCGCCGCCTCGGCGAACTTCTTGGTCCCCTGCCGCGACGGCAGTCGAATGCCAAACGGCCGCAGTAGTCCGCGCACCTGATTGCTGAGCGCACGTTTGGCTCGCACCAACTGATCGCGCGCCCCCAGCATGGCCTTCAACCGGTGACTGTCTTCCGACTTCACATACACCGCGCGGTACCACCCAGTCCGCAGCATCTCTGCCAGCGCATAGGCATCCGCCTTGTCCGATTTCACCCGCCGGCTCTTGACCGCATCCGCCGCCGCGCGCGTCGTCCATGCACACTACGGGAAACCCCGCTTTGGCAAGCTCACGCGCAAGCCAAGGGGTCATTGATCCGCTTTCCAGGCCGACCTTCGCAAGCTTCCCGCCCCAGCGCTGCAAGGCTCTAGACAATGCCTCGGGATGCGTATCCACCACCCCGCGCCACACGATTCTGCCGGCCTCGTCCACCACACACACACCGCCGTCCGCTTGAAACCAACGTCCAGTCCTGCAAACATTCTCATCGCTGCTCTCCTTCCTTCGCTTGAGGAATCACCAGCGGAAAGGGTCGCCTTCCCGCCGGAGAGCAGCAACCTCATGTATGGGATGTATTAGTTCGGGAAAGCGCAAAATCGCAGGGTGAGTGAACCCATGTCGATCAGCGCATACTATCGCGCACAAGCGCAAAGATGTCTCGCCTTGTCCCGAGCATGCTCGGATCGCAAGGGCGCCCAGCTCTCATTCATGGCCAATCGCTAGTTCGAGCGGGCAAAGGAGCTGGAGCAAGGGGTGTACTTCCAACCAACGCTCCATCACGAAGAAGCGCGGAGGGCTGACGATCCCGCTTGCCTGTTGCGGGCAGCGGTCAATTCTTCATCGCGAAGTCCGGCACCTTGAGCGAGGCCATCGCCACAAGGGCCCTGCTCTTGGCCTCGCGGGTGAGTTCTTGCACGGTCTTTTCGAACGCGGGGTGGAGCGAGACCATTTCCGCAACGAACCGCTCTTTCGAGATCTCCCGCACGGCCACCTCGATCTGCGCGAGAGCCTCCTCGAACGTCATTCGACAAGCTCCGATTCGGCAGCCGGGCGGATGCTGTCCGGCGCGTCGGCG
>WNFU01009980.1_pt1 | contig 10600 bp, 9 predicted proteins | sample 5400121 | NCBI WGS metagenome assembly WNFU01 (sample SAMN13153360, study PRJNA577476) | soil metagenome | isolation source: 100 cm soil or saprolite under grassland replicate 1 | place: USA:California | collected 2016-06-15
CAGGTCAAATGCCCGCGGTGCCGTACAGCACGTTCACCAGCCCCACCTCGGGCAGGGTCGTGCAGAACGACAGCGTGCATTTGACCTGGTCCTCCTCCGGGACCCCCACGGCGAGGTCGGCCTGCACCCCGTTGCCCAGGTTGGCCGCGGCCAGGGCCGCCCCGAAGTGGTCGCCGGACTCCGCGTCGTCGGGGACGCCCGGACTGTCCTGGGTCCACAGCTGGTTCCCCGCGGTGGACAGCCCGGCGGCGCTCCCGTAGAGCACCGCGACCGCCCCGGCGTCCAACGCGCCGGTGGACAGGTCCTCCCCGGGGACCCCCACCGCCAGGTCGACGTACGCGTCACCGTTGAAGTTCCCAGCGGCGAGCGTCGCTCCGAACGCATCTCCGAGCTCGGAGCTGTCCAGCATGCCGTTCGTGCCTTGCTTGAACAGCTGGTTCCCCGTCGCCGTGAGGCCGGAAGCGCTTCCGTACACCACGTGGATCTCGCCGGCGTTGACGGGGAGGCCGACGTCCTCACCGGGGACGCCAACGGCGAGGTCGGCGAAGCTGTCGCCATTGAAGTCGCCGGCCGCCAGCGCGGACCCGAAGTAGTCGCGAATCTCTGGCGCGTCCGCGAGGCCGGAGCCCGGCCCCTGCGTGAACAGCTGGTTTCCGCTCGAGTCCAGGCCCGCCGAAGAGCCGTACAGGACGTTGATCGCTCCGGCGTCCTTGAGGGTGCCCACGTCTTCCTTCGGCACGCCGATGGCGAGGTCGGCGAGCCCGTCGTTGTTGAAGTCGCCGGAGGCCGTGGCACCCGTCCCGAGTCCTCGGACCGCGACGTTGCAGGGCGAGAACTCGGAGGTGTTGCCGTTCGGGTCGGTGAGCGTGGCGGTGACGAACTGGCCGGAGGCGTCCGGGCTTGCGAGCTTCGCCACGGCCTCGGCCGTCCCGCCCCCGCCCGTGGTGACGGTCGACGAGCCGATGAAGGTGCGACCCTCGCCGTTGCCGGAGCCGTCGCAGAAATCGTTGGCGTAGACGTCGAGGGTGAAGGTCGTGCTGGGGGCGCTGTCCACGGAGGCCTGAACGGTCATCGCCCCCCACGCCAACGTCGCCCAGGTGACGATGGGGAAGTTCTGGAGGTTGTTCGCGCCGGTATCCGGGTCCTTGGGGTCGTTCGGCGTGACCCCGTCGGGACTGACGGGGTTGGGGGCGAGGTTGATGCCGAGCCCGCCGTTCGAGAAGATCGAATTGCCGCGCACGGCGTTCCCCCGGTTGGACCGGACGAGCACGCCGTCGCCGCCGTTGTAGGCGATGGTGTTCCCGGCACCCGGGGCCGTCCCCCCGACGGTGTTGTCGTCCGTGCCCGACATCTCCACGCCGTTGAACGAGTTCCCCGAGCCCCGCACGCCGATCGTGTTGCCCTGGATCGTGTTGCTTCCCCCACCCAGGATGGAGATCCCGTTCCCGTCGTTCCCCCCGATGACGTTGCCCGCGCCGGCGGACGTTCCCCCCACGGTGACGTGATCCACCGCGAGGAGCTGGATCCCGTCCGTGGCGTTCCCCACGTCCTCGCCGCCGGGGCCCTGGCCGATCAGGTTCCCCTCGATCATGGTGCCGGCGGCGGAAGCCGACGGGGCGCTCACCACGATGCCGTTCTGCACTCCACCGATGACGTTCCCCGCGCCGGCCGCGGTGCCGCCGATCGTGTTGCCGCCGGTGTCGTCCACGTGGATCCCGCTCGCGGAGGTGCCGAACCCGAAGATCGCGGTCCCGGTCGGGTCGGTCCCGATGCGGTTCCCCTGGACCACGTTGGCCGTTCCGAGCTCCAGATGGATCCCGGTTCCCCCTGCCGCCGGCTCGATCACGTTCGGCGCCGACGGGGTGCCGACAATGGTGTCCGTGGCCCCGAACACCTGCACGCCGTGGACGCCGTTGGCGATCTTCGCGTTCGCCGCGGCGTTCAGGCCGATGTAGTTGCCGATGACCCGGTTGCCGGAAGAGCTGTCCACGTCGACTCCGTACTGCGTGTTCCCGGAGATGACGTTGCGCGAGGGGATCGTCGTGCCCCCGATCGTGTTGCCGCCCCCGTCGGCCAGCACGCCGATGAAGTTCGGGTACACGGTGGACCCGCTGGTGTCGGTGCCGATGAAGTTCCCCTCGACCACGGTGCTCCCGCCCACTCGGATACCCGCGCCGCCGCCCCAGCCGCTGATGGCCAGGCCCCGGACCACGCTCGGCTCCCCGTTGAAGTTCGGCCCGCCGTTCATCACGAGCCCGTCGGCCGTCGGGCCGGCGCCTCCCCCGTCGAGCCAGATCACCGGCTGGCCGGCGTACCCCGGCTGGGAGGTCCCGTCGATCACGGTCTGCCAGGACAGCGCGGGCAACGGCGAGGACGGCGCTATGTGGATCGGAAGCAGCCCCGGGACGTTGAACACGATGCCCAGGCCGGGCCCGTAGAAGTTCGCGGCGTTGATGGCCTCGCGGAGGCTGCAATGGGTGGCGTCGCAGGTGCCGTCGTCCACGTCGTTCGCGGAGTTCACCACGACGCGCACCGGCTGCCAGTCCGGATCGAGCTCCTGGACCGTGGGGGAGTTGGTGATGTCGAAGTCCACCGTTCCGTCCAGGTTCACCGCGTGGATGTCCTGGATGCCGGTGGACGGGTCGTTGTCGGTGTCCCGATCGGTGGCGTACGCGATGCGCAGCCCGTCGGGAGACCATGCGGGATCGAAGTCCGCATAGGCATCGTTGGTGACGCGCGTGGGAGCCGTGCCGTCCGCGTACATCCACCAGATGTCGAACTGGTTCCCCGGGCGCACGCTCCAGAAGGCGATGCGGGACCCGTCCGGGGACCACGAGGGAGCCCCGTCGGACGAGCTGTTGTTCGTGAGGTCCGTCTGTCCGGTCCCGTTGGCGTTCATCACGTAGACCTCGCGGTTGCCGTCGCGGTCGGTCTCGAAGGCGATCTTGTCCCCGCGCGGCGACCAGGCCGGGTTGAAGTCCGTGGCGGCGTCGGTGGTGAGCCTGGTCTGCCCGGTCCCGTTGGCGTTCATCACGTAGATCTCGTCGTTGCCGTCCCGGTCGGACACGAAGGCGATCTTGGAGCCGTCGGGCGACCAGGCGGGCTCCTCGTCGTTTCCCGGCGCGTTCGTGAGGTTGGTCTGGCACCCGCCGTCGGGCCAGGTCGAGAGGCAGATGTCGAACCCCCCGGGCACGAACCCGCTGTATGCGAAGTGGTACCCGTCGGGGGCCCACGCCGGGTCGTAGCCGTTGGTGGGCGTGAAGAGCGCGTAGCCTTCCGACCCGCCGGGGAAGTCGGACGAGTAGCGGATCTCGTCGGGTCCTCCGGTGGGCCTGTGCTCGAACAACAGGTAGCCGTTGGCGCCGGGGACCGTCGCGGAGGCCGGCACCGTGGCCGACAGGAACCCGCCGACCAGGCCCAGGAGGGTGACCAGCGTGAGGACGGATCGGTGCTTCATCGTCTCCCTCCCTGATCGGGCATGTGAATGGCGCTCGAGATCCGCCCGACGGCTACCCGAGCCCGTGCGTAGATACGCTCGATCTCCGAGGAGGCGTCCGCCTCGAAAAGGTCGAACATCCATTCCTCCTCGGGGACGAACGTGGTGCTGAGAAGGCGGACCGTCGAGCCCTGGCGGGCCAGGTGTGCCGCAGCAGCCCGGATGCGATCAGCTTCCGCCATGGCGTGGTCGGCGCTCCTGCCCGGCAGGTATCGCTCACCCACGTAGACCGGGAGGCGCCGCTTGCTGTTCGCAGAAGCCATGGCCGCACCCTAGGAGACGGGAGAACCCGTGGAACCCGTGGAAACCGCAGAGTTTGCGCCGACGCCCCGAAGGGTCAGTCGCGGCCCACGGCCCGGGCGAGGTCCGTGCGGGAGCGGACCTGGAGCTTGCGGTAGACCTTGGACAGGTTCCACTCCACGGTGCGCACCGTCATGAACAGCCGGTCTGCGATTTCGCGATTGGTCAGGCCCTGGGCCGCGAGGCCGGCCACGAGCTCCTCCGTGGGGGAGAGCCCGGCCATGGCGGGGGCCCGGCCCCCGATGCGGCCGAGCTCGGCGCGGGCCCGCTCAGCCCACACCGCCGCTCCGAGTCCCTCGAAGATGTCCAGCGCGCGCCCCAGCGAGCCCCTGGCCTCCCGCTTGAGCTTCTTCCGTCGCTGCATCTGCCCCAGCGCGAACACGGTGCGCCCCAGCTCGAAGGGCTGGGGGAGACGCCGGTGCTCGACGAGCGCGGTCTCCAGGGAACCAAGCGCGCCGTCGAGGTCTCCCTGCGCGGCCAGCAACAGCGCCCGGCACCGGGCTCCCGTGGCCAGGGCGAACGCGCGATCGAGGCGTCGCCCCCGCGCCTCCAGCTCGACGATCACCGATTCGGCCCGCTCCAGGTCGCCGCACAGGACCAGGGCCTCGGCCAGGTCGGCGTCGACGCGGTAGACGCCCGGCTCCCGGATCCCCGCCCCTCGAACACCCTCCGACGCGGAGCCCAGCTCGACGACCGCGAGGGCGGGCTCGCCCTCGGACAGGGCGATGAACCCCAAGACGAAGCGGGCAGCCGCGTGCACCGAGGCCGGCTGGTTCCCGCTCTGGAGCCGGTGGAGGCTGTCGGCGGCCTCGCCGCGGGCCTGCTCCAGGAGTCCCTGGAGCGTGTGGACGAACGCCTTCGCGTGAAGGAGCCGGGCCGCGGCGACGGGCTGATCAGTCTCGACCGCATCCTCGTACCCTCGGTCGGCCTGGTCCTCCGCGGCCTTCCAGTCGCCCGCCCAGGCCTCCAGCATGCTCATGTGGTAGCGGAGAGTGGGCAGGGAGTTCTCCTCGCCGAGCTCCATGGCCTCCTCGATGAGCGGCCGGATCTGGGCTCGAGCCTCGTCGAACCGGTCGTGATGGATGAGGGTCACCGCCCGAACCCATGACGGGCGCTCGTCGACGTACAGCCCCTCCACGTGGGGCTCCAGCGCGATGGCCCGATCGAACGCCTCCTCCTCTTCGGGCGCGCCCCGGAGGCAGGCGAAGAAGGCCACGGACGCGAGGGCATCGGCCAGCATGCCCAGGTCCCCCGTCTCCTCGGCGGCCTGGACCGACTGAGCCGCGTGCGCGGAAGCCGCGTCGTGGTCGTCGCGGACCTCCGCCCACGCCAGGGCGTTGAGGATCACCGCGCGGAGGCGGTGGCCCTTCGGGACCTGCTGCAGCGCCAGGCGGAAGAGCTCGACGTACTCCTGGCTGAAGTCGTAGCCCTCGTGGCCCATCCGTCCAAGGCGCCACAGCACCTCACCTCGGGTCGGGCCCGAGGGGACGGAGGCGGCCAGGTCCTCCAGCATCCGCCGGGCCTCGTTGCCTTCCCCGGCCAGGAAGAGGTACTCGGCTGTGGCGATGGTTCGTCGCCACCGGTCCTCCGTACGGGCGGACGGTGTGAGTCGAAGGGCGAGCCCGGAGAGCGAGGCCGCCGCATCGGTCGCGCCGCGGGACCGAGCCTGCTCTGCCGCCCGTTCCAGGGTCGACGCGACGGAGGCATCCGGGCTCGTCGCGGCCAGGGCAAGATGCCACGCGCGCTCCTCCGGGTCGGTCACCACTGCGGCCAGCCGGCGATGCACGTGCCGTCGCTCGGACGGCGAGGAGTCGGCGTAGAGCACCGACCCCAGCAGGGGATGGGAGAAGCGGATCCGGTCGCCCTCGAAGACGATCATTCCCGACTCCGCGGCGCGCCCGAGGACGGTCGCCGCCTTCATCCGGAGGGGAAGGCCGCCCTCCACGCCCTCGCGGGTGGGGCGCGCCATGGTCGCCACGTGGAGCAGGACCTCCCGGTCCAGGGGGGGCAGGCTGGCGAGACGGTCCCGCACGAGCGCACCGAGACTCTCGGGCACCGGCTGGAAGGCGTCGGCGTGTGGGCCCGGCCTCTGCACGGGAAGGGCCCTGGCCATCTCCAGGGCGAAGAAGGGGTTGCCTCCCGAGGTCTCGTGGATCCGGAGCAGCACGGGCCGAGGCATCGACACCCCCAGATGCGCCGACACGACGTGCTGGAGGGCCCCGGCGCTGAGCGGGCCCAGGGTCAGGCGCTGCACGCGGCCCGGCTCGAGGGCATCCGGGAGGTCCGATCCGGTCTCCGTGGATCGGCGTGTGGCCAAGACCCGTACCGGTTCGGCCTGGAGGCGGCGAAGCGCGAACCTCAGGACGGCGGCCGAGGCCCGGTCCACCCACTGGAGGTCGTCGATGGCGAGGAGGAGACGCCGGCGCCGGCTGAGGGCCCGTAGCATGTTGAGGAATCCCAGGGCGACCGTGCGGCCGTGCGGCCCCCGCCGCCCGGTCGGCGCTCGGAGCAGGGCAACATCCAGGGCTTTCAGCTGAGGCTGCGGGATCTCCGGACGGGCCTCCTCGAGCACCTCGTCGGCGAGGTCCCCGACCGAAGCGAAGGAGAAGGTCGCCTCCGACGGAGCCGGCCGCGTGGTGAGCACGCGGTACCCCTGGTCCCGGGCCGTCGCGACGCCCTCGTACCACGCGGCCGTCTTTCCGATCCCGGCCTCGCCCTCGAGAATCAGGGTGGCGAAGCCCTCGCCCCCGGTGGCCAGGAACTCCTCGACCAGCGCGATCTCCGCCTCCCGGGCGACGAGTGGGGCTCGACGTGCCGCGGGGCCGTCCATCTCGAGGCCATCGTAGGCCCGGGTGTTGCTTCCGAGAACCCCTGCCCGAGAAACTCCCTCAGGGGAAGACTCTGTGCGGTGTGCGTCCCCCGCTACCCTGCGGCGACCGCCACGCGCGTGGTGGCCTGGCGCTTGCGGGCCCTTCGCACGGCCCGGCGCTCGTCCTCCGACAGGCCGCCCCACACCCCCGCGTCCTGCCCGGTGGCGATCGCCCATTCCAGGCAGTCCGCGCGAACCTCGCACGTGACGCAGATCGCCTTGGCCACGTCGATCTGCTGGGCAGCGGGGCCGGTGTTTCCGACGGGAAAGAACAGCTCGGGGTCCTCGTCCTTGCAGCGTGCTCGGTGGACCCACTCCATCCGCTGCGTTCCCCCCAGACCGACCGAATGAGTTGCGACCGCCGCGTTCCCCCGGGCCGGCGCTCGACAGGCGGCCGAGTATACTTGCCTCGCTTTTCGCGACGCAATGGTCAGATCGGACTCCCCCCTCGACACGCTCTCACTCGTCGTCGCGCACCGCGGCGCCTCACTCGCGCACCCCGAGAACACCCTTCCGTCCTTCGAGGGCGCCATCGCGGCGGGGGCCGACATCGTGGAGCTGGACGTGCGCCTGTCGGCGGACGGGGTGCCGGTGGTCATGCACGACGCCGAGGTGTCCCGGGCCACGGACGGGCACGGGTGGGTGCACGAGCTGACGCTCGACCAGCTGAAGCGCCTCGACGCCTCGCGGGGGAACGGCCCCCGGGCCGAGGTGGCCACGCTCCGGGAGGTGCTCGATCTGGCGTCCGGGCGGGCGGGCGTCGACCTCGAGATCAAGAACATCCCGGGGGAACCCGCGTTCGACTCGCCGGCCGAGCGGATCCTCGTGGCCGCGCTCCGCGAGCTCCAGGCCTCGGCGTTCGAGGGCGACGTCCTGATCTCCTCGTTCAACATGATCACCATCGAGCGGAGCCGCGAGCTGGCGCCCGACCTCGAGACCGGCTTCCTGACGGTCGCCCTGGTGGAGCCCGCCGCGGCGCTCGTGTACGCGAGGGGCGCGGGCCACCGCTGGGTGCTGCCGAACCGCGACGCCCTGCTCCGGGCGGGCGAGGAGTTCGTCCGGGAGGCGCACGAGGCCGGCATCCGCGTGGGGACGTGGACGGTCGACGACGAGGCCACGCTGCGGACGCTGTTCGGGTGGGGGGTCGACGCCGTGGCCAGCAACGACCCCGAGCTGGCGGTTCGGGTCCGGGACGGCGGGAGGCCCCCCGGGTAGCCTCGATTGTCCGGGGCGGACGGGAGGTCAGGCTGGGTTAGCCCTCGAGGCCCTCCCGGAGCTGGGCCAGGGTCCGGGCCAGCAGGCGCGACACGTGCATCTGCGAGATCCCCAGGCGGTCGGCGATCTCGCTCTGGGTCATCCCCTTGAAGAACCGCAGGTAGAGCATGGCGCGTTCCCGCGGTGGGAGGCGGTCCAGCAGAGGCATCAGGCTCGTGCGGTACTCCAGCAGCTCGAGCGTCTCGTCCTCGCCGCCGATCTGCTCGCGCAGCGCCAGGTCCTCCTCTCCGGTCGGCGCGTCGAGCGACGTGAGGGTGTACGCGTGTGCGGAGTCCAGGCCCTCCAGGACCTCCTCCTGCGTGGTCCCGGCCGCCTCGGCCATCTCGGCGACGGTGGGGGAGCGGCCGAGCTTCTGGGACAGTTGGCCGATGATCTCCCCGAGCTGGAGGTTCAGCTCCTGGAGGCGGCGGGGCACGCGCACGGCCCATCCCTTGTCCCGGAAGTGCCGCTTCAGCTCGCCGGCGATCGTGGGCGTTGCATAGGTGGAGAACTCGACCTCCCGGTCCGGATCGAAGCGGTCCACCGCTTTGATGAGCCCGATGGTGGCCACCTGGACCAGGTCCTCGAGGGGTTCCCCGCGCCCCGCGAACCGTCTGGCCAGGTACTCCACCAGGCCCAGGTGGACCTCGATCAGCTCCTGGCGCACGTCGGGTTCGTCGCTCTCCCGGAGCCGGCGGAACAGCTCCTTCACGTGGTCGCGGTCTGGAACTCCCCGCCGCGTGGCCGGCCTCATCGCGCCGCCTTCGTCACCAGCAGCGACAGGGCCGTGTGACCGTCGGAGACCTCGGGGGAGAGCTCGGTGGCGATGGCCTCCAGGATGACCCGCGACCAGTCCGACAGCAGCTCGCGGTCCGCACGGCGTCGCCCGTCGGCCGCTGCCCGGATGGCGATCCCTCCCTCCTTCACCTGGAACTCCATCCGGATGGTGGGCGGCGATTCGGTGACGGCCAGCAGGCGCGAGCACACCTCGTCGATGCAGATCTGGAGCTCGGTGATGCGGTCGACCGTGAAATCGAGGCGCGCGGCCAGCGCCGACGCCGCCGCGCGCAGGAGTGCGACGTGGGACGTGTCGGCGGGGATCTCGACCAGCACGGATTCGTGCATGTGGCGGGATTCTATCGGGAGCACCCGGAACCGACGTTTTCGGCCTGCGCGCGCCGCGCCTCGCGCCGCGTCCGCGCGGCGCCCGCGCGGCGCGCAGGGCGCTCCTACAATGCCCGCGTGCTCCGGCGAAAGCGGCTCCCCGACGACCTGGCCGAGTCCGGCGAGGGCTTCGCCTTCACGCTCCGGCTGGTGGAGTCGGCGAAGGAGTCCATCGCCACAGCGCTCCCGACGTCGCGAACCCCCGGGCGTGCGCTGGGAGAGGCGCTGTTCGGGTTCGAGGAGGACCTCCGGGACGCGGGCGGGACGATGGACGGATGGTGGCATCCGGCGGTGGCCTCGGAGTGGGAGCCGTGCCGCGACGGCATCCTGGAATCGCTCCGGCGCGCGGAGCGGCTGCGGCTGGACGCGCCGGAGCTGTCGTTCGACCAGATGGCCTTCACGATCCAGGACCTCATCGCGCCGCTCGAGCCATTCGAGGACGCCGCCGTGGTGTTCCGCTCGCTCCGAACGTAGGCCGGGGCTTGCCCCCGGCCGTCACCGACGTAGGCCGGGGCTTGCCCCGGCCTCACATGAGCTCCTGCTGGCCCTCCACGACGTCGTACACGAGATCCGTGCCGTCGACGCGGAGCGAGGCGACGGCCGGTGCGGTACCACGCGGCCGCCCTCCATGACGTGGCGCACCTCGCATCCCGCCACGACCAGCGCGTCGGCCAGCATCCGGCGGTGGCACCGCCACCACAGCGACTCGGCGCACATGACCGCGGTGGGCGTCGCGCGCGAGGTCTCGACGAGCCACGCCAGCGTTTGCCGGAACTCCGGCGTCTCCATGTGGTCGGCGTAGCCGCGGAACCCGGGGGAGGTCAGGGCGAGGTGCCGGGAGTCCGGCCGGGGCTTCCGCCACCCGCCCAGCTCCTTCCTCCACACGTAGGCGAGGCCGGCGTCGTCGAGCGAGGCCGCGAGCGCGTCACGGCCGAACTGCGGATGCTTTCGCGACCCCGGAGCCGTGCGGACGTCCACCACGCGGCGGATCCCGGCCGACCGCAGCAGCGCCAGGAAGGCGTCGACGGAGCGCGTGCCGTGCCCGACGGTGAACACGACGGGACCGCGGACCGGGCCGCTCAGCGTGCCGCCCTTGGGGACGACGGGTGACCGCCGCCGGTCACACGGCCTTCGGGGCGATGCCCCGGAGGAGGGTTCGCACGACCTGCCGGGCGAACCGGCGATCGGCCGGCCCGGCGTCCTCCTCCCCGATGAGCTCGACCAGCATGGCCTGGGCGAAGCACGGCCCCAGCACCATCCGGGCCACGGCGTCGGGGGAGACGTCCGGACGGATCCCCCCCACCCGCTGTTCCCTGCGGACGTACTCGCGAACGGAGTTGAGGGCCCGGGCCGGGCCCGCCCCGGTGTCCTTCCAGTGCGCGCGCTGTGCCTCCAGCAGCTCGCGATCCGACAGGGCGCCCGTGACCATGGGGACGATGGCCCGGAAGAACGCGACGGCCTCCTCGGCCACCCGGGCCAGGTTCGACTCGACGGTCCGCGTGCCCGCCAGGTCCGGC
>WNFU01024547.1_pt1 | contig 10599 bp, 6 predicted proteins | sample 5400121 | NCBI WGS metagenome assembly WNFU01 (sample SAMN13153360, study PRJNA577476) | soil metagenome | isolation source: 100 cm soil or saprolite under grassland replicate 1 | place: USA:California | collected 2016-06-15
CACGGTTCTTTGGGGGAGCGCTGGAGACGGAGCCGGTGACCCACGGTGACGGACTGAGCCCCCGGTGGGAAACCCCGGGACCAGGCAGCCGGGCCTACCGGTCACCACCGCCACCGCGCCAGCGCTCTACCCGGCCACCACCATTTGTGAGCACCGGTTGACGAATAGGAGTCGGCAGTTCGGCATCGAAATGCTCTCGCATTCGCGTCGTTCGACGGACTGCCATCGCGTGCGCCTGCGCTGCCGGCATGGAATGCCCCAGTTTGCCACCCAACCCACGCCCGCCGTCACTCGTCAATCAGCACCGAACGCCGGTTCATCGTGTGTGCGGCCCTGATCGAGTTCTGCTAGCGTGACCCGCACCTGCCATTGTGCTGAGTGGTTCGGCGGGGGTGGTGATGACAATTTTGCGTAGGACATTGGCTTGCGGGCTCGTGCTGCTCGCCTGCCTGATTTCTGAGGTGCCTTCGGCGAGCGCGCGGACGGCACGTTCCGCCGAGGCCCAAGCGGCCCCTGCGTTCAGCCGGCCAGCCGAGTTCGCGGAGGTTCTTCAGGAGCTGCGGGTCGATACGGTCGCGGCTGATTACGTCCTGCTCATTGACACGTCGGGGTCGATGGACCGGGCTGGGCTCTACGGTCCGGTGCGGCGTTCGCTGCAGCTCCTGCTGGACGCGCTCGATCCTTCGGACCATGTCTCGCTCATCACCTTCGACGCACGGCCGACCCTGCGCTACAGCGGCACGCCCACCGCCGAGGGTGGGCCGCTCGAGCGGCTGCCGGCAGCCGCGACCGGTCAGTCGACCGACATCGGTGCGGCGATCAGCGCCGGGCTGCGCGAGCTGGAGCGGCCCGACGCCCAGACGGTAGGCACCATGCTGCTGTTCACCGACGGGAAGCACGAGCCGCCGGCCGAGTCGCCCTACTCCGGCACGAGCGGACCGGTGTGGCGGGACCTTGCCAACCGAGCGCGGGCGCTTCGCGATCGGCACCAGGTCACCGGGTACCCTGTCGAGCTCGGCTCTGGCCCGACCGACGCCAGCCTGCTCAGCCGGGAGTTCCCCGACGTCGAGGTCCTGGCGCTTCCGCCGGATCAGCTCAGGAACTTCTTCCAGCGCGTCAAGCAGTCGACACGCGTGCGCAAGGCCCGGAGCGTGCTGGCCGCCGATCGGGCGGGTGCCGTGGTAGTGAGCTGGCCGGGCCGCCGACTCACCAACCTGAAGTTGGGCAGAGGTAACGGCGAGGCGGTGGTGACGTTCCAGTCGACCATGGCGCATGTTCCCCTTGAGCTGACCGGGGTGTCCCTCAAGGCCTCGGGGATCACGCTGCGCGCGACCGGCCTTCCGGACCGCCTGACGCTCGAGCCCGGCGAGGAGCGCAGCCTCACGCTGCACCTCACTTTTCCACCACTCAGCCGCGGCTGGTCGATCGGCCGTCGGACCGTGATCCAGAGCGGGCGGCTCGCGGTGGCGGCCACGATCACCTCACCGTGGGACCAAGTACTGCGCGAGAACCTGAACCTTCTCGTGCACGCTGGCCTGATTGGACAAGTCACGGCGGTACGCGCGACAGGACAGGTCGGCTGGAGCGGGGCCGCTGTCGTGGCATCCGCCCTGCTGCTCCTAGCTCTGGCCGGCCTGCTTCGACTCGGCCGCCTCAGGCGCCAACCGCGGCTCGTCGGCACGCTCACCATCACCCGGGGCACGGAGGTCGTGATCGATCAGGGGTTGCGGGGTCGCAGCGCCAAGATCGGCAAGGGGACGCTCAGCATGCCGCAGCCGCGGCTGCGCGGCTCCGTCAAGGGAGCGCGGCGGCGCAACGAAGATGACGAGCGGCCCGAGCACGGCGTGAAAGTGCGGGCCAGAGCCAACGGCAGAGCCAGAAAAGGCGTGCTCTGGAATGGGGACAGCATGGACGTCGGCTCATATGAGATTTCGTACGCGGATGAGGTGCCGTAGGCCAGAGCAGGACACCGGAGGGGGCACTATGAATCCCAGTATCGTCATCGGCGCCGGCGGGACCGGCAAATGGGTAGTCACGTATCTCAAGCGGGCGGCCACCCGGCATCACAACGAGGAGCTCATCCGCCGCTACGGCGACGCTGCCCGCCAGCGGATGGAATTCGGTCAGCTTCCCTCCGGGCTCGACCTGTTCGCGGTCGACGTCGACACTGATCCCGTCTTTTTTGCCGACGCCTGGTGCGAGAAATTCCAACTCGACTACGGCAGGGACAGCCGGGAATTCTCGCTGATCAGCAGCGGGTACCGTACGGTGCTCGACTCGATCCAGCAAGGCACCGGCCGACATGATTTTCCCCTGATCGCAGACTGGCTCTCCCAGGACGACGCCAAGTGCTACAAGCTCGACGCGATGGACCCCTCAACGCTCGGAGGGGCGGGTCAGCTCCGGCAACTCGGGCGGCTTTCGCTGTTCCTGCGCCTGCAGAGCGACCTGGCCCTCCCTGACCGCATAAGCCAAGCCTGCCGCAACGTCGCCGGCAGCCGGGGCGACGCCAAGGTGTCGATCTTCGTCGTCGGATCGGTGGCCGGCGGCACGGGATCGGGCACGCTGATCGACATCGCCGCCTTGGTGCACACGCTGGCCCCGGGGGTGTTCGGGGCGGAGGGCTACGAGGTCATCGGCCTGGTCGTGCTGCCGACCACGTTCGGCAGCGTCACGGTGATGGCCGGCGACGAGATGGTGCGGATGCAGGCCAATGGTTACGCGGCGTTGCGTGAGCTCATGCGCCTGACCACCACCGCCGACAACTACGAGATCCGTTACACCGAGAACCTCGCCGCCACGCTGTCACAGCCGCTGTTCTCGATCCTCTACCTGGTCGAGGGAAGCAAGCGAGGACAGGGGCTGGACCTGTCGCACGTGCTCCCCCACAAGGGGACCTACCCGGCGATCGCCGACGCGATCCTGCTGCACCTGGCCCACCCCGTCGACTACAAGCAGATCAAGACCAGCAAGGGGCAGCACCCCGAGGGCGCGTACAGCATCCTGGGGACGACGTTGTTCATCTTCCCGGCCGAGGAGATGATCTACGAGTTCGGCCACGTGCTGACCAGATCGGTCCTGGACGCGCTGCGCTGGGGTCGCCACATGGACGACAAGGACCGGCCCGGCCAGGAGGCGGCCCGGCGTGATGCCACCGCCTGGGCGCTCCCGCGCCGCAAGGCGTTCTTCGAGGAGACGGCGGGCAGCAGCACCGCCCTGCTGCGGTGGATTCCGGCCGTCCTGAGCGCAGCGCGTAAGCCGCAGCTCAGCACACCGGTCATGATGGGGCAGCTACGGCTGAACGACCAGAAGATGGACCGCTCCCTGCCAACCCTGCGGCTCAGCGAGGTCGTGGAGATCGCGCCGCTCGGTAAGGGCGGTGATCCCAGGGGCGTCAAGGCGACGGCGGAGGACCGCGTCGCCGCGGCGCTCGGAACCAAGGACGACGCGCTTCAGGGCAACCGCCGCACGGTCCACGGCGTGCTGAACCACTACCGCAAGGTCCACGGCGAGCGGTTCCGGGACCACCTGTCCGCCGCGCTCCTGGACACACTAAACGAGACCGCCGGTAGCACTGGGCTGCGCCCGCGGCGTGGCGGCCTGCTCTACGCTGGCGCGCTCCTGGCGACCATTCGGAACGAGCTGGTCGCCTTTAAGGACCGCCTGCAGGAGATCTACAAGGGTCAGGTCACCATCCCCGGCGCCAACAAGTCCCAGCTGACTCGGGTGATCGAGGAGGTTGGTGCCGCCGAGCAGCGAATGCTCGCGGCTGGCCGGCTGAGGAGCCGCCACGAGCAGGAGGAGTACCTGCGCTGCAGGCAACGCGCGTACGACCTCACCGTCCAGGACGCGGTCCTGGGAACGATCACCACGATCGTGCAGGACTTTCTGGAGATCATCACGACCTGCAGCGCGGCCACGGCTGCCTGGGCCGAGGGGTTCGATACCGACATCGCCAAGCTCTCGGGCGAGATCCGCGATATCCGACGACGACGCCGCGAGGCCGCCAGTATCGAGGTGCACCGCTACCTCACCGCACCGGATGACGCCGTGGAGGCAGACCTGCTCGCGCGCCATGCCGGCGTGCGGGACAACGAGCGCGACCTCGTCGGCGGCACCGCGGTGGAACACCTCCTCGGCCAGCTCGAGTGGGGCTGGGAGGCGGGCATCGCCAACCCGCTTGTGATCAAGCAGCCTGCCGTTCCGGGACGGCCCGCACGCGCCGGAGTCGACCACTGGGCCGGTGACGGCATCCTCCGTTTGCTGGACGCGAGCTACGCCCGGTTCGCGCCGATCCGGGACGTCACGATCTGGGAGGCCTTGGCCAAGCAGGGGGTACGGGCGGACCAGCTTCGCGACGAGGTTGCCCAGCGCAGCTCACCGATCACCGGCGTCGACGACGAGGAGCAGTCGCGCTTCCCCCCTATCCGGACCGAGGAGCAGTCCTTCTTCCTGGCCAGGTGGGAGGCGGCGCAGGAGGGCGATCACGAGGGCTCACCGCGGCGCCTGTCAGCCGAGCTCAAGGCCAACCGGGACCGCTCGGCCGCGATCTGGGACGATCCCCACCGCATCCTGGGCGTGTCTCTGCGCCACCTGATCAAGATGCCAGCGCTGAGCTGCGTGCCGGCGATGCGTGGCCCCTACGAGAAGCTGCTCACCGGAAAGGTTGCCATCCGCGGGACCGAGCGGCGCGTGCCACTGCACCTGTTCCCCGGTGAGCAACTCGCGGCCAGACTCGAGCTCGAATCGATGGAGCTGCTCAACCAGCGAGTCGTCATCCCGGCCGAGCTGATCAGCCTGTTCGAGCGGAGCGAGGAGCTGCAATGGTTCGCTCATGCGCTGGCGTTCGACATGTTCAGCTTCACGCGGGACCGCGCCAGGGGCGAGCTCAGGTGGGCCTACCGCGCCCTGAGGGAGCGCGGCGGGCAGGAGGAGGTCGCCCTGGGTGACACGGCGCTCAACGCCTGCCGCGCCTTCTGCGGCCGCAACGGTCAGCTCTCCAGGCACGTCCGTGAGGCGATCCTCGACGAGCTGAGCAAGAAGGAAAGCACGCTCGATGACGTGGAGTACGGCCGGTTCCTCCGGGACAAAGCCAGCAGGCCGATCATCCCGGATAATGACGCCACTGAGCCCGAGGAACTCCGCGAGGGTCTCGACCAGTGCCTGCGGATGCTCCTGGAGCGGCACGCCCGGAAATTCTGAATCGCGATGAACATGGGGCTCGGCCTGACGGGCGCGAACCACACCTTGCTCGGGCGGCTCCCGTCTGGCCGAGCTGCGGTCCGCGGCTATGGGCTCGCCGGACAGGCCGGCGTATCGAACCCTCCATCGCCGACTGTCAGCGGCGCGTTGCCGACGTCTCTTGGGATCAGGCCCGATATCCCGCTCGCGACTGCCAGCGCCACGATCACGGCCCTGCATCGTCTTCGAGGAGTCCTGCCACCCACCATTCCGATCGACCTCCTGTTTGGATCGCCGACAACGTAACTACTTGAGTAACTACTCGACCCTGAAAACGGTTCCCGGAGCAGCAAGGACGCTCGGGTTGGGCGCGCCTCACTGTCGGTCGCCGATCGAACGGCGGCGCCGGCTACCACCATCCCTGTCGCCTGGCCCACCGCAGCAGCGCCGCCGACATGGCCGCCATCACCGCCAGCACCACCGCCAACTGCACCACGTGGGTCTGGTTGTTGACGATCAGGTTCATCCCGTAGACCGACGACAGCGCGGTGACCGGCAGCGTGACGGCGGCGATGACGGCCAGCCGTTCCGCCGCGATGGTCATCTTGGTGTCGGTCCGGGTCTGGTAGAACTCGATCACGCCTTGCAGGAACTCCTTTTGGCCGTCGGCCACACCGCGGACCCGCTCGAACTGGTCGACGAGGTCGGCCACCAGTGCTTGCCCTTCCGGAGGGACGAAGCGGGTCAGGGTGGCCATCCGCCCGTAGATCTCGCGGCTCAGGGCGGCCATGGTGCGCACCACGATGAGCCCGTGGCGGGCGCGGAACAGCTCCTCCAGGAACGGCTCGGGATCGCCGACGTCGCCTTGCATGACCCGTTGCTCGAGCTGCCCGACCTCGCGGGCGAGCATCCCGACGAAGGCCTCCTGGTTGCGGGTCAGGGCGGAGACGATCGCGTACGACAACTCAAACGACGAGGCGGGGCGCAGACGTCCTGCCTGGACCCGTCCGAGCACCGCGCGGGTCTCGCGCAGCGCGACCTCGGGGTTGACCGCCGCGTTGAGCGGCCCGTGCACGGTCACCAGATAGCGAGGCCCGATGAACTGGTCAATCTCGATGTAGTGGACGTGGCCGCCCTCGCCGCGCTCGGGGGCGTGCAGGATGACGAACACGTGGTCGGGGTAGGCATGCACCTTGGGGACGTGGTTGCGCTCGACGCAGTCGCGGATGGCGAGGGGGTGGAAGCCGAACACCTGCGACAGCACCCGGGTGGCCTCCTGGTCGCAGGCGGGGATGTCCACCCAGACGAGCCCCTCCTCACGGTCGAGGAGGGCCTGGAGTTCTTCGACGGGGCGTTGTTCAACGCCCGCAGCGGATATCAAGCGAACCTCCATCCCGCTCGCCTCCATTCAGCCGCGATGATCCTGATCCAGGCGCCACACTAGAGCGTCTGGAGGTGGGGACTCGGCGATGCACCCGATCGCAGTGCTACCCTCCCCGGCTCAAACCAGGTGGGCAAGCAGACCGCACGCTCGTCGCGTATCCACCGCCGCAGCTCAGGCCACGCTGGAAGCACTTGAACGTCGGCCAGACTCCGAGGCGCAGGCCGCCAGCGCCGGGGCAGTCGCCCCCCGAGGGCGTGGACGGCCTAGACGCCCAGCTCAGGGCCCATGTCCCGGTTTCTGGCACCCACAGGTCAGGATCTGGTCAGGACGATCTTGAGGGCGTTGGTCTTGGCGGCGTCGGCGAAGACCCCGTAGGCATCCAGGATGTCGCTCTGGGAGAAATGGTGGGTGGCGAACGGCCGCGGGTCCAGGCGCCCCTCGACGACCAGTCGCAGCAGCGTGGGCGTCGAGCGGGTGTCCACCAGTCCCGTGGTGATGGTCACGTTCCGGATCCACAGCCGCTCCAGGTGCAGGGTGGCGGGATGGCCGTGGACGCCGACGTTGGCGACCCGGCCCCCCGGCGAGCGTGCCTTCTCGAGGCGGGAGTCGGCCTTGTCGATGGCCACGACCGTGCTGGGCCCGTACAGGCGGGCGGTCATCATCGCCGCCAACCCCACCGGCCCTGCGCCGACGACCGCCACCAGGTCGCCGGGCTGGACGTTGCCGTTCAGCACGCCGACCTCGAAACCGGTCGGGAGAATGTCGGACAGGAACAGCACTTGCTCGTCGCTGAGCCCGTCCGGCAGCTTGTAGAGGCTGTTGTCCGCGAATGGGATGCGCGCCAGCTCGGCCTGGGTGCCGTCGATGAGGTGCCCGAGGATCCAGCCGCCGCCGTTCTGGCACTGCCCGTACATTCCGTGCCGGCAGTACTGGCAGCGCCCGCAAGCTGAGATGCAGGAGACCAGCACGCGGTCGCCAGGCCGGACGTTCTCCACGGCATTGCCGGTCTCGACCACGGTCCCGACGGCCTCGTGGCCAAGCGTGCGCCCCTCCACGACGGTGGGCACGTCTCCTTTGAGGATGTGCAGGTCCGTGCCGCAGATGGTGGCGGTGTCGATCTGCACGATGGCACCGGCGTCGGCGGGCAACCCGCCCGATTTCACACCCGCGCGGCGTCCCCGCCGGGATGCTTCGACTACCCTGCTGGAGTGGAGGGAAGCTGATCGCCATGGACGCTGATGTCATCGTCGTCGGAGCCGGCCTGGCCGGACTGGCGACCACCCACGAGCTGACCAGCCGGGGTAAGAAGGTCGCGGTGGTGGACCAGGAGAACGCCGCCAACCTCGGCGGGCAGGCGTTCTGGTCCTTCGGTGGCCTGTTCCTGGTCAACTCTCCCCAGCAGCGCCGCCTCGGCGTGACCGACTCGGTCGAGCTGGCCTGGAGTGACTGGCAGGGCAGCGCCCAGTTTGATCGGCTGGCTGACGAGGATTCGTGGGCGGTGCGGTGGGCCCGGGCGTATGTGGAGTTCGCGGCCGAGGAGAAGCGGTCCTGGCTGGCCGGGCATGGCATCCGTTTCCTGCCCACGGTCGGCTGGGCCGAACGCGGCGACCTGAGCGCCACCGGTCACGGCAACTCGGTGCCCCGCTTCCACGTCGCGTGGGGCACCGGCACCGGCGTCGTCGCCCCGTTCGTCGCCTCCGCGCACCGTGCCGCCGAGGCTGGGCTGGTCACCTTCTACCACCGCCATCGCGTTGACGAACTTCTCGTCACCGACGGCACGGTCACCGGTGTGCGCGGCACCGTCCTGGCCCCCGACGACGCGCCCCGCGGCGCACCGTCGAACCGCGAACCGATCGGTGACTTCGAGCTGACCGCCCAAGCGGTCGTCGTGACCACCGGTGGCATCGGCGGCAACCATAAGATCGTCCGGCGCTACTGGCCGGCGCGGCTCGGCACCCCACCGAAATCGATGATCACTGGGGTGCCCGCCTATGTGGACGGCCGGATGCTCGACATCGCCGCCGAATCCGGTGTGCGGCTGGTCAACCGCGACCGCATGTGGCACTACACCGAAGGCGTGCAGAACTGGAACCCGATCTGGCCCGATCACGCGATCCGCATCCTGCCCGGGCCCTCGTCGATGTGGTTCGACGCGCTGGGCCGGCGGCTGCCTGAGCCGTACCTGCCCGGCTACGACACCCTCGGCACGCTGCGCTACCTGCGCACCACGCCAGACATCGCCGACTACGACCACTCGTGGTTCATCCTCACCCAGAAGATCATCGAGAAGGAGTTCGCGCTCTCGGGGTCGGAGCAGAACCCCGACATCACCAGCAAGGACCGGCGCGCGTTCCTGCGCGAGCGGCTGCTCGGCAAGGGGCGCCTGGTCCCGTCGAGGCATTCAAGGAACACGGCGCGGACTTCGTCATCGCCGACACCCTCGAGCAGCTTGTCGAGAAGATGAACGGCCTGACGGACGAGCGGCTGCTCGACGCCACCGGGATTCGCGCCCAGATCGAGGCGCGGGACCTGCAAATGGACAACCCCTACAGCAAGGATGCCCAGGTCCAGGGCATCCGCAACGCCCGCCGCTACCTCGGCGACCGGCTGGGCCGGGTCGCGGCCCCCCACAAGATCCTCGACCCCGCCGCCGGCCCGCTCATCGCTGTGAAACTGCACATCCTCACCCGTAAGAGCCTCGGCGGCATCCAGACCGACCTGCACTCCCGCGCCCTGGGCCGCGACGGCCACCCCATCGACGGGCTGTACGCCGCCGGGGAGGTCGCCGGGTTCGGTGGTGGCGGAGCCCACGGCTACAACGCCCTGGAAGGCACCTTCCTCGGCGGCTGCCTGTTCTCCGGCCGCACCGCCGGCCGTGACCTCACCCACCGACTCTGAACACCTCACGCCCGCCCACCACACCGCCCCGCAGCCCCACTCGGGCTGCGGGCCACTCGACGATCGCACACCGGTTCCAACCTGGGGGCACCGACCGTCCTGCTCCCATCACGGGTCGCGGATGGGCTGCCCGGGGGCTCGGTTGGGAATCGAAACGCTGACCGGCGTGCTCGAGGCGACAACGCGCGACCCTGCTGATCGGCCCGGCGTCAGACTAATCCACGTCCTCAACGGTCAAGAACGCACCGGCGTCGGCGGGCAACCGCCCGATTTTCACGCCCGCGCGGCGTCCCCACAGGGATACTTCGACTAATCCATGAGCATGCACAGGTCGCATGAGTGACCCAATATCTGGCACCCACACCGTCGCCGCCTCTCGGAGAGCCTCTGACAGCATCGCGACAACGATCTGACAATGGCGACCCAGTCTGTCTGATAGTCGGGCACGGAGTCGCAGATTCGCTCCGGCGGCACGAAACCGCTCGCTGGGTGTCGGGTCAACGCCGAAAGACGCGAAAACCGCGAACACTCAAAGAGATGGGTACCCCAGTCCATCGCAGATGGAGTTGAGGGTCAGCGGCCAGCTCGACCTGGCCGGCGTCGACCTCGGCGAGCACGCTGGTCGCTGCCCAAGCAGGACCGGCTGCCGGTATGCGCGACGCCCGGCCTCGGCCGCTGGTTTCTCGCGTTCCTGGCGGAATTTGGCGGAGCAGACCAAACCAGAACCGAAACGGTCCGAAACCGGGCCAAGCTCGGCTTCGCGGAACACCGGCGAGAGGGCAGCCGCGGCCGCCCTCTCGCCGGTCCCCGTCGAACCCCCGAAGCTCAGTCGAGCGAGAGCTCCGCGGTCTGCGGGTTCAGGTGGCTGAGTCGAATGGCCCCTGCCAGTCGGGGGTCGCTGACGCGGAAGACGTTCACGCCCTTGGTGATCTCCGACTCGTAGACGAAGTTGTTGTACCAATACGACGACCAGGCACCGCCGAGCTCGTTGACCAGTTGCCCGGTGGTCGGGTCAACGACCTGTCCGAGCGGCGGAGGGTCCGACCACGCCACGGTCACCGGATTGGCCGGGTCGGTGAAGTCGGTGACCCAGGTCCCGGCCTGGTAGTTGCCGCTGATGGCCACGTACCGGCCGC
>WNFU01009983.1_pt1 | contig 10597 bp, 14 predicted proteins | sample 5400121 | NCBI WGS metagenome assembly WNFU01 (sample SAMN13153360, study PRJNA577476) | soil metagenome | isolation source: 100 cm soil or saprolite under grassland replicate 1 | place: USA:California | collected 2016-06-15
TCCCGCCATGCTCGACGAGATGGCGGCCGCGATCGCGAAGAACGCGCTGCCGCGCGAGGAGCTCGCGAAGTACGCGAGCACGCTCGCCTTCTATGAGGACACGGTACGTCCGCAGCTCCTCGCGAGCGCGCTCGGGCCGCTCATCGTCGGCGCCGGGCAGTACCTGCCGGTCGTCGGCCGACATCTGGACTACCCGACGAAGTAGCGATCCTCAGGCGCGGCTACTACGCATGCCGACGGCGCCACTGAACGAGCAGAACTGTCAGCACCACGAGCGTGCCGAGCAGGCCGACGTGATACCCGATGTCTCCGGGCTCGCCTCGAGGCAGCGTGAACCGCAGCCCGACCAAGGTGCCAAGAACGGCGAACAGTGTTGCGGCGAGAGCGAAGGGCCAGGAGCTTGGCCACCAGAACAGCGCTCCGAGCGCGCCGGCAACGAGCACTGCGCCGATGATCGCCTCCGACTTCTTCGGACCTACGCCGATCAAGCCAGACCAGGTGACGTCATCCATCACGACCGCGCCTGGCTTCGCCGCGCGGAATGGGAATGCGTCGGTCGATCCGTTATTCGTGGATGCCGCGCACGGCGACTTTCGCTTGCGGCCTGGCAGCCCGGCGATCGGAAAGGGCTACCTCCCCGGAGGGTAGGGCGAGATCCACTTCGCGATGGACGAGGGCGACGGCAAGCCGAGCCGCTGGAACACGCTGCGCGCGCTGCGGGTGCTTCGCTGGGCGGGCCGAGCGTGACGCCTCAGCTCACCGCTTTCTTCACGAGCGCGCCGATCCTTGCCTCTCCGGCGGCGGTCAACTCCTTCAACGCGAAGGAGGTCGGCCACATAGCGCCTTCGTCGAGGTTCGCGGTGTCGCTGAAGCCGAGCGTCGCGTATCTCGCCTTGAACTTCGCCGCGTCCTGGAAGAAGCAGACGACCTTGCCTTCGTTGTTCGCATAGGCGGGCATCCCGTACCACGTCTTCGGCGAGAGAGACGGCGCGCTGGCCTTGACGATCTCGTGGAGCCGCTTGGCGATGGCGCGATCCGGTCCCGGCATCGCGGCGATCTTCGTGAGGACGGCCTTTTCGTCGTTCGCGCCGCGAGCCTCCGCCTTCCGCTCCTGGACGGTCTCTTTCAGCGCCGCTCGTTCCTCTGCCGTCAGTCCCTTGCCCTTCGTCGTAGTGCTCTTGGCGGACTTCTGCGTGCCCTTCTTTGCCGCTTTCCTCTCAGCCATAGCTGAACGTCGTCTCCCTTCAAAGATATGGACGACCCCACGCTAACGAGTAGCCGCGGCTAGCGGGCGCGCGCTGCCACCCCTAGCGGCAGAACACCATCGTCATGTAGAGCGCGTCCGAGCCCTGCACCGCGCCGACCCCGACCCGACGGAACTGGGGGTCCATGAGTATCGTGCGGTGATCGATCGGGACCCAGGGCTCCGACATGAACTCGATGTGCAGCGCGTCGACGTTGCCGTTCCAGATCTTGCCCGTGTTCTCCCCATACCAGCCGGTCCCGCACGCCGCCGAATCGCGTGCCGTCGCCGTGCCGTCGGGCCCGTCGTGGTACACGTAGCCGACCTGCGCCTCGACCCTGCTGTGCGCTCGGGCGGTCGCGGACACGTTGGCATCGAGCGTGAGCGCGACGAGCCCGCTGGCCGTCCGCGACCCATTGATGAGTCCGAGCATCCGAAGCTCGGCGGCCTGCGTGGATGTGTCGACCACAGGCGGTGCGGCCGTGCGCACGGTGGGCCGCGGCGTCGAGCGCGGGGTCGGCAGGGGCGTCGGCGCGGGAGTGGGCTCCGGGGTGGGTGTCGGTGTGGGCGTGGACGCGACCGTCGGATCAGATGTGGTCTCGACAGTGGCCGGTGGATCGGTGAGGTATGCGAGGTCGTCGGTGACACGGGCGAGAGCGTGCGCGACCGGGTCCGCGCGTGGAGCGTCCGTCGGGGCGGCGATGGACCCAGACCGGCCGCCTGCACGCTGCATGACGGAGCCGCTGTCAACGGACGTGAGCGCGGCCGCGAGCGTGACGCCGAGGGCGAGCAGGAGCCGACGCCGCGCGCCCGACGGGATCGTTCGCATGCCCGGTGCGAGCCTACAGCCCATGGTCCGCGCAGCCTTCGGCTCAGGTATCGGACCGCTCGTACCAGCTGAGGACACGCAGCGCCCGCAGCGTGTTCCACCGGCTGGGCCGACCGTCGCCGTCCTCGAGCGCGAAGTGGACCGTGCCGGGATGCGTGTTCTCCAGCAGCCAGGTGCCATCGGGCTGCTGCTTGGATCGGAGCAGATCGATCGCTTCGTCCATCCGCTGGTCCGCCGCATCCCCGGCCGAGCGGAAGTATTCGAGGGCACGCAGCACGTCGTAGTGCCAGTGGGTCGGGAACGAGGATCGCAGCCAGGCTGGGTCGACGACCTCACCGGTGCTCTTGCGTCGGAACAGCTTTCGCTCGAGGAGGTACTCCTCACCCCGGCGCCGAGCCGCGATGGATGCCGCAGAGCCACCGGTCGCGCGCTCGTGCGCCAACAGTCCTTCCAGGACGTTGATCGTGGTCGCGAACGACGAGCGGACAGATCCGTTCTCCACCTCGCAGTTCCACCCGCCGTCCGCGAGCTGCTCACCGAGCAGGCGCGCGACCACGCCATCGACGTCTTGATCGAAGTAGATGCCCAATGTGACGGTCCTGCCATTGATGCACGGCTCGACCTCGCCGCTGAAGAACGGCTGCCCGGCGTGCTCCCAACGGCATTGGTCCCTGACGAGCGCGACCGCGCGGCGCACCCGGTCAGAGGTCGGGTCGACCCCGAAGTCATGCAGCAGCTGGAGTGTCGGCAGCGTGGACGTCCAGGGCTGGCCCTGGCCCTCCTCGCGCCAGTTGAGGCTCCGCGCCGGGAAGCACGCGCCTCCCGCCCACTGGCCGTCTTCCCCCTGCAACGCCAGCAATTTGGCGCCCCAGCCCTCGGTGGCCACCCGCGCGCGCTCCGCCGCGACGACCTCAGCCGGTGCATGCACAAGATCGCGCAGCACCTGCCAGCGGATGGCGGGGTCCGAATCGAGCAGCCAGTCCAGTACGGACATGCGGCTGAATCTAAGAGCGCCGGAGCGGGTGCGCGAGGCCGGGCAGCAGCGGCTCTACGGCCTGGACGCCCGTGGCCTCAGACCGATGCAGACTGGGTCGTCGGCTTCGAGCAGTTCTGGAACGAGCGATCCGACCGACTCAACGAATACGTCAAGGAGCGTCAGAAGGAGGAGCCTGCGCATGGCAAGCGGAGCTAGCGCTGGACCCACGACGGATCGGGAATTCGTCGTGTCCCGCGTCATCGAGGGACCACGGCGGATCGTCTTCGACGCGTTCAGCAGCGTCGCCAGCCTCGACCGCTGGTGGAGCCAGAACGGGACCACGCACGCGTTCGAGTTCAGGCCGGGCGGCGTCTGAGAGTTCACGGTCCCCCGCGACGGCAGTGGTGGGAACGGGAGGAACGGGTGGAGTATGTGTTCCATCCGATGTTCCGCGGTCATCCGAGAAGTCACGTTCCCCGAGGGGGCTTCCTGTTGCGAACTGCAGGTCGGGGAAGGTTCCCGCCCGCCGAGGGGGACCAGCGGTACGAGGCTTCCCAGCCGATGAGCGGCCAAGGGCGATCGAGGGCGAAGAGGCCTTGACGGTGGATCCCCTTCCGCTCGCTCCGTACACGCAAAGTGATCTCTTCGATCCCGAGAAGAAGGATCCGATCAACCTCGCCTACGCCGGCGCTCTTGCCGACCTCAGGGAGGTCCTGCGACTCACGACCGAGCTCCTCGACTGCACGGCGACCGCGTTCGTCGGAGATCAGGTCTTCGCCGAGCCGCTCGACCCGATAGCGCGCCACCGCCAGGACTTCAACCAGGCCACGCAGATGTTCGCCGGCTTCGGCGGCCGATACCACACCAGGATCTACCAGATGGTGACGGCCCATCCCATCCTCGGTCGACTCATCGCGTCCCCGGTCCACCAAGAGGCGTGGGACTGGCTGCCTCTGGATGCCGCGACGAGCTTCGACCTCGCTCGAGACTGGGCGGTCACGCTGCTCCTGCAGAGCGGCGAGCGTGAGGCGCTGATGGTGCCGCTCAGCTGGTTCGGGCCGATCAAGCAGTGGAACGGACGGTGGGTGACGACCGACGGTTCGGCCGCTGTCGTCGCCGAGCTGGGATTCTTCGGCGCTCTGGGCCTGACCGAAGGCGTCCTGCACGATCGGGACCTCCCGCTGCACGCGGTCGAAGGACAAGGGCCGCCGCGATGAACGATCGGATCGTCACATGGCCGCGCCTTCCGACCTCCCCGGGGGGCTGGACACGCTTGGCCTACGCGGTGACGATCGAAGGTCAGGGACGATCGCACGTGGTCGGCGAGACCATTTGGGTCGCGCCACCCAACGCGGTCCTGCGCGAGGGCCCGGTCTTCAGGAGGGGCGAGAACGCTGCGGGACCGCGCGTCGAAATGCGCGCGTCGGACGGCGCACTGATGGAGTTCGACGTCTCCCGCAGGCACGGGACGATCCGGAGCGGTGAGGGCGCGGAGGCGAACTACGAGGCGGTGATCGCGCGTCTGGCTGGCCCTGCGGCCGCCGTCTATCGGAGCGGCGGGGCCGGCTGGGTCGCGGCGCAGGTCCGCGGTGGCACGCGCTACCGATCCACCGAGCCGGATGCCCCGGTCCGCGAGGTCGTCATCGATGGTCGATCCGGGCTGCCGCGGCTGTTCGTGGCGGACGGGCTGAGGATCACCTGGCGGCTCGTCGCCGGGCCCGCCAAGGCGCGTCCGCCCGAAGCTCCCGATATCTCTGGTTGGCGCCTCGAAGCCTACGAGTTCGACGGAGCGTCCGCCGCGGCCGTCGTGGCACCGCGGAGCGTGGGAGATGCGCAGCTGATCGCGACGTTCGCATTCCGTTCGGGTGCGATGGCGGCGGCGCACGAGTACGCGATCTGGGAGACCAAGGGCGGTCGCGTGACGGCTCTGTGGGGGGCCTCTGGCGGATCTCGGCCTCCTGGCGAATTCGTCGAGGCCGTCGACGTGGCCGGCGAGCGCGCGGTCGTGACCGCCACGAGCCGCGACCTTCTGGAGCAGGCCGTCGGGACCATGCGCGAGGCGCGAGGGGTCCGGACCGACGCGGTCGAATCGCGCATCGCGTCAGCTCGCAGCAGGCGAACGGAGTCACGAGAGCAGTGGGCGCAGCGACTACGAGACCGCGTCGCCTCGATGCCTACCGACGGGGGTTGAGCCGGCGCGGTGGGAAGAACGCCCGCCGGTGGGCTACCCGTCTTGCCGTGAGGCGCTACCCGTCGTCGGCCTGGTCTTCATCGGACCGCCGCCGCCCGGGATGCTCGTCGTGAACGGGATCATCGCGGTGATGGGCGCCATCGTGCTCTGCGCAGTTGGCGGCTCATGCGGCAGGCCTGAGCGCGCTCACGACCGCCCGCTGAGGCTGCGGGCACGACCGCGCAGGCGAGCACGCTAACTTGGAGATCAGTTCCCGGGCGGACGGAAGCCTGCAGCCTCTGGAATGGTCGGGATCAGCTCCGCCACGATGGCGTTGTCCTCCGCATCGAGGGCGGGCTCGCGCCTCGCCGCCGCGGCGCGGGTCGCGAATACCAGGTCACGGACCGCGGGCGGCAGCGCGATCGCGGCGCGCATCCGGGCGCGTGTCAGCCGGCGCCGTTCATCCGCATCGGCCTGCTGCAACGCGCGTAAGGCGGAGATCAACGATGCGACTCGCCTTTCCTCGTCGCCTTCAGCAGCCAGAGCGGTGAGGCGCTCGGTCCACCAGGCGCGGAGCTCTTCGTCGCTGAGATGGCGGATCTCATCCATGCCGTCCCCCGAGTTTAGAAGGGCCTGTGGGATCAGGGCGAGTCCGCTGGGCAATGGCGGTAGGATCTTCTCCGGCTGGCGCAAGCGCACGACCCGCGGTCCTTAGAGCCAGTCACCGAATACGGCGGAGGACATCGATGAGAGGCACCTACCTGAGCACCATGATCGCCCTCGCGAGCGCAGCTTTCGGGGTCGTCGCGGCGCTCGCGTGGAACGCATTCATCACCGAGCTCGTGAAAACGTATCTACCCGCGCAGAGCGGCCTCATCGGATTGCTGATCTACGCCGTGGTGATCACGATCATCGCGATCGCCGTGCTCGTGTGGCTCGGTCGGCTCGCCGAACGGACCGGAGGAAAGTCCGCGCTGTGAACGCGGATCTCGCCGGCTGGACCGCGGCCCACGAGGAGTTCATGACCGCCGAGGCACTCACGCGCAACGAGCGCGTCCGCGAGGTGATGCTCGGCTCGCCCCGGGCGGTGGCCGAGCGCTTGACGACCAGGGGGCGGCGGTGCTAATAACTACCTAGTTATATAACTCGGAGGTGGCGAACGAACCGCATGTCACGGGATCAGCTGAACGCCACGTTCGCCGCGCTCGCGGACCCGACGCGCCGCGCGATCCTGCGCCGCCTGACGAACGGTGAGGCCTCCGTGACCCAGCTGGCGAAGCCCTTCGCGATGAGCCAGCCGGCCATCTCCAAGCACCTCAAGGTGCTGGAGCAGGCGGGACTGATCTCCCGGCACCGTTCCGCCCAGCGACGACCCTGCCGGCTGGAGGCCTCACGGCTCCGTGAAGCCTCCGAGTGGATCGACGCCTACCGCGCCCATTGGGACAAGAGGTACGAGCGGCTCGATGCGCTGCTCGTCGAGCTGAAGGACAAGGAGAAGAGGCATGCCAAGCGAGAAGACTGACTACGTGTTCGACCCGGCGAAGCCCACGATCGTGATGACCCGTATCTTCGACGCGCCGCGCCGCCTGGTATGGGACGCGATGACCAAGCCGGAGTACCTGAGGCGCTGGTATGGCCCCCCCGAGAACGAATCGACCTACGAGGTGGACCTGCGGCCGAACGGCAGCCACCGATCCGCGAACAAGAGCCAGTGGGGGGAGTTCGTGTCCACGGGCGTCTACCGCGAGGTCACCCCGCCCGAGCGCCTCGTCTACACGTCCCGTTCGGCGCAGCTGCCATTCCAGGAATGTGTCGTCACCACGACGCTCGAGGAGAAGGGCGGCAAGACGACGATGACCACCACAACGGTGTTCGCCTCGATCGAGGACCGCGACGGCTTCGTGAAGATGCCGTATGCGACCAAGGGGAACACCGCCAGCCTGGACCGCCTCGAGAAGCTGCTGGCCGAGCTGGTGGGCGCGAACGCCTAGCGGCGACTCCGTGGGCCTCTCCAGGTACCTGAAGGTACGAGCGGCAGACTTATCGTGCGCTGATCCAGGCTCTGACCGTGCGGTCCGCCTCCCTGCGCCCCGACGCACGCCAGCCTGCGCGTAGGCCGCGCGGGTGAGGGTCCGAGCGCGCCTCCGGACCGCGCTTCTGTTCGTCCTCGCGATCGAGCTGGCCCTCGCCACCGCGATCATCACGAGGCCGCCGGAAGCGCCACCCACGCTCGCGTGGTCGGCCCTGCGGAACGCGACGTATCCCACGAGCCTCGCGCTGCGAACGGTGACGCTGCGCGACGGCGCCTTCGAGGCGGAGGCGGCTCCAGGGTCGGCGGCGCGGATCATCGTGCGGCTCGTCGATCTCGCCGCCTTCGGGGACCTCAACGGCGATGCATCGCCGGACGCCGCCGTCGTGCTCGTGACGAGCGCAGGTGGGACCGGCGTCTTCGTCGCTTCTCCTCCCCTCCGACCAGGACTACGCCGTCCGCATCGTCAGCGTCGCTGGGCAGACCCTTCCGTTCACGCTCGATCTGCGGCTCCGATCGAGCCAGCGCAGTCCTGAGCCGACGGCCCGGCCGACCGCGCCCATTCCCACGATGGACGTCGTGGGCGTCAAGAATGGGTGGTACCCAGGCGAAGAGGGGTGGCGCGTCAACAGCGTCGGCGTCGTGCGGCCGAGAGGCGGAACCCCATACGCGATCGCGGTGATGACGGACGGGCGGGTGAGCTGGCGCGAGGGGATCGAGACGATCGAGGGGATCGCTGAGAAGGTGAACGCGGCCACGCACGTGCCGAAGTAGGCTGGCCTCCCTGACATCGGCATGCGCGGAGGCCTATGCCGACCGTTGACAGCTTGACATAGGAGTATCCACTTGGGTCGCCTCCTTCGCAGAGCACTCCTGCGCGGGGCCGCACACGCGGCGGGTGCGGTCGCGCTCGGCGCGTGCATCCCACCCGCGTCCGCCCCCTCGTCGTCACCTGCGGGGTCTCCCGGCACCAGCTCCCGCGTCATCGGCTCGAACGCCTCGCCGCTGCCCGTGCCCAGCGTCGAGCGCCTTCCGCGCTGGCGCGGGTTCAACCTGAACGAGCGCGCGCCGCATCGCGAGAACAAGCCGCTTCCCTATGAACAGTGGGACTTCGACTTCATGGCCGAGCAGGGCTTCAACTTTGTGCGCCTGGCGGAGGATCCGCGCCGCTGGACGACGATCCCGGGTCAGATCAACGAGGCCGGGATCGCCGAAACCGAGCGCGCGATGGGCTGGGCGCGCGAGCGCAGGATCCACGTCAACCTCGACATGCACGCCGTCCCTGGCTACACCGAGTACACCCGCCCGCGCGTGGCGACGCTGTGGGAGGACGGTCCGGCCGGCGACGAGTTCCGGCGCCAGTTCACCGAGATCTGGCGCGCGCTCGCCAAGCGGTACAGAGGCATCCCGTCGGCCGAGCTGTCCTTCGACCTCATCAATGAGCCATACGACGGCGTGACGCCGGCGGCGTACGTGCGCGCCGCCGAGCCGGTCGTCGCCGCGATCCGTGCGGAGGACCCCTCCCGCTTGATCGTCGCGGACGGCACCAAGTGGGCTCGCATCCCGGTCGCGGAGCTCACGAGGCTGAAGGTCGCGCAATCGACGCACATGTACCAGCCGATCCAGCTCACCCACTACAAGGCGGGCTGGGTCCAGGGCTCCGACAAGTGGCCGGTCCCGACCTGGCCGCTCCAGCCGGCGGCGAATGTGTTCATCGCCGGCCCGTTCCACAAGGACTTCCAGTCGGCGCTCATTCTTCGCGGCGACTTCCCCGCCGCGTCCGAGGTACGGATCACCGTGGACACGGTCTCAAAGACGGCCGATCTGGTCGTTCGCGCCGACGCGAAGGAGATCCTGCGCAAGCAGTTCGCGCCGGGTCCCGGGAGCGGTGAGTGGAAGATCTCGACGTTCCGACCGCAGTACAACCTCTACGAAGGGACGTACGACCGTCCCTACGTGGCGGCGGTGCCGGCCGCGGCGCGCGAGATCTCATTCGAGGTCGCCGCGGGCGACTGGCTCACCTTTAGCGAGATCCGCGTGCGCCGGCCGGGCGCGGCCGAGGTCGTCCTGCTGCCCGGGTCACGCAACTTCGGCGTGCGCCAGAGCACCTACACCATCGATGCGGCCGGCCTCGCGACGCCGACGAGCGGCCACGCGACCGACAAGGAGGATCTCTGGCAGACCGAGATCGCGCCCTGGAAGGGTTTCGCCGACGGGGGCGTCGGCGTGCACGTGGGCGAGTTCGGCGCGTACAACATGACCCCGCACGACGTCGTCCTGCGCTGGATGACCGACGTGCTCGAGCTCTTCCGTCGCGCGGGATCCGGTTGGGCGCTTTGGAACCTGCGCGGCCCCTTCGGTCCCATGGACAGCGAGCGGAGCGACGTGCGGTACGAGGACTACAAGGGCCACCGGCTTGACCGGGCGATGCTGGAGCTGCTCAGGGCGGGCTAGCTACCTCCGCAGCACCTCGGCGAGCGCCTCGTACGCGGGCTTCGGGCGGAACGATTCGTCGAAGAGCAGCGCCGCGGCCCACTGGCCCTGCGCGGTGACGCCCTCTCGCGCGAGGAAGGGCGGCAGCGCGTAGCCCCCGTCGTAGACGCCGAAGACGATGAACGCTTTGCAGTTCGGGGCGGCCAGGCACGTCTCGAACATCTGACGGTAGGTCTGCGCCTGCGCGGCGAGCTTGTCGGGCGTCACCGGCGTCACGATCGGCACGTCCATCTCCGTGATCCAGACCTCCAGGCCGAGGTCGGCCAGCCGCTTCATGTTCGGTGCGACGCTGGCGGGATCCACGGCCGGCGCGGCCATGCGCGCGCCCCAGTGTGTTTGCATGCCGACGCCGTGGATCGGCACGCCCCGCGCGAGCATGCCCTTCACGAACTCGTACAGCGCGTCCGATTTGAGGTTGCGGCTGCCGGCGGGGACCCCTGCGCCGCAGCGCGCCGCGCACACCGTTCCTTCGGCGTCGGCATCGTTCAAGAGCAAGACCGCCTTTGGGTCGGCCTCGTGGGCCCAGCGGAAGGCCATGTCGATGTACTCGGGGCCGATGACGCGCATCCACAGCTGGTCCTCGCCCTTCCCGAGGCGGCCGGAGTTGTTGAACTCGAAGGCTTCGTTCACGACGTTCCAGGCGTGGATGCGTCCCCGGTATCGGCCGACGACGGTCTGGATGTGTTCGCGCAGGATGGCGATGAGCTGGTCACGGGTGAAATTGCCCTCGGTGAGCCAGTCCGGGTTTTTGGCCCACGCGAGCATCCCCGCATGCACGCGCATGTTGTTCGCCTCGGCGAACGCCACGACCTGATCCGTCGCGCAGAACCGGAACTGGTCACGCGCGGGGCGGAGCG
>WNFU01010844.1_pt1 | contig 10596 bp, 9 predicted proteins | sample 5400121 | NCBI WGS metagenome assembly WNFU01 (sample SAMN13153360, study PRJNA577476) | soil metagenome | isolation source: 100 cm soil or saprolite under grassland replicate 1 | place: USA:California | collected 2016-06-15
GTGGTAGGCGATCTGCACCCGGTTCGTCGTGTCGGCCGGCTCGTCCCGGACGGTGATCTCGCTCACCAGCTGGACCGGGAACGGGAGAAAGGTCGTCCACGGCCTTCCCGCCTCGCGGTCCCTGACGGCTTCCTCGGTCGAGGTGGTGTAGGAGATGGTGGTGACCATGCCCAGGTGGTTGTCGATCCGCGCCAGGAGGCCGGGCTTGACCGGACCGGTGAAGTCGAGGAAGCGGTAGTCGCGGAAGGGCGCGGTCCACAGCAGGCCGGCCGTGCCGGTGCCGTTCATGTCGGCCAGGCGCAGCGTCTCGGTCTCCCCCGTCGGGGGAGTGCCGCGGACCACCTGTGGCAGGCTGAAGCCGTTGCCCGACTGGTTGATCCAGTAGGTCACCGCGTCGTAGCCGACGAACACGACGTCGGCCAGCCCGTCGCCATTGACGTCGGTCAGGAACACCCGCCGGGGGTCGAACGGGTACGGGAAGCGGGGCGCCGCCGCCATCACCCGCCCCTCCGCGAAGCGGCCGTTGCCCCGCGAGGGCCAGTACTCGAGATGGCCGGAGACGATCCGGACGACGTCCAGGAAGCCGTCGCCGGTCATGTCGGCGAGGCGGATGCGGGGGTCGTCGCCGGGGAGCCCCGGGAACGTCCCGGACTGCTCGGCGGCTGGGACCAGCCGCGGCTGGTCCCAGCCCGACCCCGTCGCCGTCGACGTCGAGGAGCTGGAGGCCTCGCTCGTCGAAGCCGAGGCCGGGGCTTCGGGCGTAGTGGCGGAAGCCCTGCCAGTCCCCCTGCCCGTTGTTCTCGTAGTAGCCGCTGAGCGGGCCGCTGCCGACCAGCAGATCGGCGGCGCCGTTTCCGTCCATGTCGGCGAACCGCACCTGGTCCTCTCCGAGCGACAGGGCGGCGGGCAGGTGCCGCAGGGCCCGGGGTGGCCCCCAGCGGGAACGGCCGCGGTTGGGCCAGTAGCGCGGCATGCCGTTGTCCACCTCGACGACACCCGGCAGACCGTGCCCCTCCAGGTCGAGCAGGTCCAGGTTGGGGCCGCCGATGCCGGGAGGAGGCGCGCCGACAAGCGACGTGAACGGCCGGTACCGCGGTCGCCCCGGCTCCACGCCGGTGTAGCCGAACTCCAGGACGGGCAGCTCGCCGCTGGCGCCGGTCTGGGCGTCGAGGCCCGAAGCCGTCACCCGGGCCAGCATCGACAGCCGCGAGAGCGGCGTCTCGACGTACTCGAAGCGCCAGGCGCGCACGGGATCGGCGCCCAAGGGGAGGATGCGGAGGGTGAGCCGGGAGCACCGGAGCGCCGTGCGGATCTCGAACCCCGAGCGGAACGAGGAGAACGGGTCGGGCCGGGGCTGGTACTCCAGCTCGATCCGGTAGATGGCGTACTCGACCGTCCGCAGGTAGAGGCAGTTGCCGTCGCTGAGGTAGGAGAAGCGGAGGGTGTTGCCGTTGGAGTCGCTCAGCCGCTCCAGATGCCAGCGCTGGGTCAGCGTCCGGCCGCCCTCGGTGCTCTCGACCCGATGGTCGGGGCTCTGGCCGAAGATCAGACGGTGGCCGTCCCGCTTGATGGCCTCCCAGTGCGTCGGCCGGCGGAAGAAGCGGGTGAACTCCTTGTCTACCCGGAGCCGGTACTCGCCGTCGCCGATCGCGACCAGTTCCTCGCCGACGACCTGGAAGGTGTCGCCCTCGTCATCGAAGGCCGGCATGCCCCGCTCGGCCCGGCGGGAGATAGACGGCAGGTTGAGATTCCAGCCGACGCCCCAGGGGCCGTTGCCGGAGCCCGTGCTGTAGGTGACCCCGAGGTTGGGCGTCAGGCCGTTCGGGCCCTTGGGGAACTCCAGGGGGATGTTGTAGACGCCGACTCCGGTGCTCAGGTCCGGCTGGAAGTTCTCGCCGAGGCCCCGGACGCCACCGCCACCCACCGGAAGCGCCACCGCCTCCGGGGATGCGCCCGACTTGTTGGCCATGATCAGAGCTCGATGATCTGCAGGTCGTCGAACTGGGCGCCGGCGTTGCTCCAGGCGAAGAACCCGACCCGGCCGGCGCCCGGCAGCGAGGCATCCGATCCGGCCAGCACCATGTCCCCGTCGAGGTAGGCCCGCAGGCTCTGGCCCTGGACGCGGACCTTCAGGCGATAGGGGCGCCCCACGACGTATCCGGCCGTCGTATCGACGGCCGGTGTGGCCAGCTCCTGGAAGACACCCCCAACCTTCCTTCCGAGGCGGCGATACCGCCGACGGCTGTCCATCAGGAAGAAGTAGAAGTTGTCCGCGTCCTGCCAGCGGAACACGAGACCGAGACCGTCCTCGTCGCTCGACCGGGCCGTGCAGGTGACGATGATGTCCTGCACCGCGGGGAGGTCCGCGGCGGTCTTCCGCACCAGGTAGGTCCCCGGCTTGACCGGGCTGGTGTCGGTCGGCCCCGCGGCGCCGCCGTGGATGTCGGAGGCGTGCTCGATTCGTCGCTCCGTGGCGTTGTACGACCAGGCCGAGGGCGTCGCCTGGTCGGCCTGAGCGTCGTCGACGATCTCGAAGTCGGCCAGCCGGTCCCCGTCGAACTCCTCGCGCAGCAGCACGGAGGGCTCCTCGGGGCCCAGCCGAGGCGTGAACCCGTACTCCGCCACCAGCACGATGTTCTCGACCTGCGACCATTGGAAGCCGGCGGCGAACGCCGGCTCGTTCTCGGCCCGCGGGATCGAGATGCTCCACTCCTGCAGCAGCGACCGCCTCAGGGCCGCCCGCAGCGGAGCCCCGGCAGCGGTCGACAGCGCGCCGTCGGCGTCCGTGGCCTGGACGGCCGTGAGCCCGTCCGCGGTGGTGACCCGCACGTTCAGTCCAGCCGGCGACACACCCGCCTCCGTCCGCACCAGGATGGTCAGCTCGCGGACCACGGGGCTCAGGTGCTGGAAGGGCAGCATGGTGTCGCGGAGCGTGAACCGCACCTCGCCCGTCTCCTGGAACAGGAAGAACTCGTCGAACAGCTCGTAGCGCAGGGCCACTGTCCGCCGTCCGGTGAGCGGCTGGGTCTCGGCCAGCTCTTCCAGGATCGGGGCCGTGAGCTCCTCGTCGTAGAACGACTCGTAGTAGAGCACCAGTTTCACGTCGGTGAGGAAGCTGTAGAGCAGGTCGTTGGCACTGGGCCGCAGTTCCAGCAGCCAGGAGGTCGACACCGGGCTGTTCTCGAAGATGGCCAGCATCTCCCGGTCCGGCGTGAACACCACCGCGTCAGGCCCGATGCGGTAGCGCGAGAGCAGCAGCGTCTCGGGCTTCAGGAGCCGCATCTTCACGTCGCCGTTCCGGAGCCGCGTCAGGCACAGCCCGGTGTTGGTGAGCGTGCCGTGGATCCCGTCCCGGCCGATCAGCCCCTCCACGACCACCTCCACCCGCTTGATCCGTTGCTGGTAGCTGCCGGGTAGCTGCGGTCGAAGTCGTTGAGCTCGGTCCGGAAGCTCATCCGCCCGGTGCGCTGGAACTCCCGGAGGAACTGGACCGGGTAGCGGTCGGCCAGCGAGATGACTTCCTTCATCGGCTGTCGCTTCTGGGCATGGACGATGCGCAGGTACGAGAACGCGTCGATGTCGCGGAGCAGGAAGTCGCCGGCCAAGAGGCCGGACAGGTCGTTCCGCGTGTAGCTGGGCTTGATGAGGTCGACCGGCTCACCCACCTCGAACTCGAACGACTCCTCCATGAGCCGGGCGATGACGATGGCCTGGTCGACATAGGACTGGGCGAGGAGCCGGATCTCGTTGGCGAGGCGGCTCCAGAGGTCCGGCGTGAACTCCTCGGAGTCGAAGAGCGCGAGCTGCTGCTCGGCCTGCTGGCGGCGCAGGGACGCGATCTGCCGCTGCATCTGGGCCGCCTGCACCTGCAGCCCGGCGGTGATCTGCTGCTTCTGCGCCACGTCCAGGGCCGCGGCCAGCTCGGAGATGCGGCGGTCCAGGTTGCGCAGCTCGAACTCGCGGGTGATCTCCCGGCGACGCTGCGTCAACGTCCGCAGGACCTCGTCGACGCGATGGGTCCCGTCGGAGATCCCGTAGCCCTCGTACCCGGAGAAGTCGTACTCGGTGGTGGGCGCCCCGACGTAGGTGATCTCGGCATCCAGCGCGATCTCCTCCAGGCTGACCTGCGCGTAGTCGGTCCGGGACGCCTGGGCGTTGGCCAGCTGGGTCTGGGCATGGGCGGCATTGGCGTCGACCGCCGCCTTCTGGGCGCTGGCGATGTCCACCCGCTTCTGCTCGAGCGTCTCGTTGGCGCGCTCCAGATCGACGGCGTTCTCCAGCATGAGCCGCGAGAACGCCTCCTGCTCGGCGCTGGTCTTGAACTGAATGTAGGTGCGCTCCGCCTGGATGGCGTGCTCGGCGAAGTAACGGGCCACGCTCTGGAGAAACTCGAAGGTGAACACCGGAGCGTCCTCGCGGGCCAGGCTGAGCAGGGGCAGGTCGATGCCGGCGGCCAGGTTCTGCAGATTCAGCTGGGCCAGGAATACGACCACGGCCAGCGCCGGGTTGTGGACATTGACGTCCACGGGCCCTGCGGCGGCCAGAATAGACTCGACCTCGGCCTTGACCTGGTCGAACACCGGCAGGAGGTACAGCGGGGACGCCGGGTCCAGCACCGGGTCCGACAGGCGGACGATCTTCTCGTAGCGCAGCTGCGCCTCCGCCTTCTCGTGCCCCCTGTACAGCTGGTGGCCCCACTGCAGACAGGTGTTCGCCATCTTGAGCCAGACCACGGGCGCCTCGATCGGCTTGTTGAGAAAGGCGTAGTCGCGGGCCAGCTGATACCACTGCAGGGCCGGCTCGTAGTCGCCCATCTCGAAGTAGCAGTCCCCGATGGCCAGCGGCAGCGTGAACCCGTGGATCTGGCCCAGGTAGGCCACGAAGTTGAACGGCAGCTCCTCGTGCAGGCGCAGCTCGTCCAGTGTGGTGGCGGTCTTCCGGGGCTCGTAGAGCTTCGACCTGAGCTCGCTGGCCGGGTCGGTCTCGAGCCTCAGCCCAACGACCTTTTGGTTCACCAGGACGCCCAGCTCGGGCGCCCCGACCGTGGGCGCGGCGTCGGTGGAGACCGCCACCCAGCGGGCGTCTCCGCCCCTTCCGGGGAGCAGGAGCTGGAGCCCGGCCTCTCCCATCGGCCGGTCCATGGTGGAGGCCAGCCCGGGGTTGAGACTCTGCGACACGGTGCGGCCCAGGCCCACCGGCAGGTGGTCGTCTGCCGCCCGGAAGGCAGCTCCCGCCGCCGCCGCGTTCCCGCCCAGGGTATGCAGCACGCCGACGTTGTTGCTCACCGCCGCCATCTCGCCGGTCCGGCGGAACTTCCCGTTCGTCCGCTGCGCCGCCTCGAAGAGCTGGGACGCGCGGTCGGCGTTGCCCTGTTGCAGGGCCACCACTCCGAGGGCCGACTGGATGTCGGCGTCCAGGGCGGGATCCTGACCGGCGTTCTCCCCGCTCGACCGCTCCAGGAAGGCAACCGCTTGCGTGTGCGCGCCGAGCCGCAGATACTCCGTGGCCAGCCGGTAGAAGTGGCTGGCCCGCGAGAGCGGCGGCGCCGTGCCGGCGCGTCCAAAGCTCTCGACCAGCTTGGCCACCTCGGGCTGCGGATCCACCGGCGCGACCAGGGGCCGGTCCCCGGCCAGGTGGCGGAAGCGCGCCACCTCCGCGGCGGCGGCCACGAGCCCGTCGAACACGTCGATCCCGCGCAGCACCGAGGGCGCCTGCGCGACCACGCGATCCGGGAACTCCGGATGCAGGAAGCGGTAGACGAGCGTGTACGCCGTCAGGTATTCGGCCAGCGCCTCCTTGTGGCTCCCCCGGAAGAAGAGCTCGTGCCCACGGCTCAGATGCGCCTGGACCTGCCGTTCCAGGGCTCCGGCGTGGTCCTCGGTAGGCCGCTCCTCCACACGGAAGCCGGGTGCGATGACGCGGTAGCTGTAGAACGCGCTCAGATGCTTTGCGACCATCACGTTCTCCCGTCGTACGGGAACGGAAATGGGGTCCGCCTGCCAACGTGAGGCGTCATGACCGTCGAGAAGCTGTTCCGGGAGAATCCGGGAGATGGACGCCTTCGATGACGCTGAGGACCCGGCGCCTAGCGCCCTCTCCAAGGCCACGTCATGCCAGCGCCAGCAGGGTGTCCGAGCTAGTGGTGGCTATTGCCTGTCACACCTAACGATAAACTCGATAACCCCGTTCTGCCAATTCCAGCGCTCGAGCCGTGTTTTGAGGCCGGGCTACTCCCAATAGCCCCGACCAGATTCAGCGAAGACGAGCGGGGGAGCAGACCGGATTGAGACGGCGAAGAGGGTCGTGCAGACCAGATCCAGTCAGACATGCAAGCGGGACAGGAAGGGAAGCTGCCCCAGATCAGGTCGCAAAGACCAGCACATGTCTCAGGTCTACTGGCAATGCCTCACCTGCAATGGCAAAGGACAGCAGCGACAGCTGGAGAGCGTCAGGAAATGTCAGTGGCCGCGCACCTGACCCTCCACGGCTGGAGGTGGCCGCCGGTACGACGGACCAGCTCCTCGAGCAGCTGCCCGAGCTGGGCGGACCCGCGGCGGGTGTGCCGGCGCACGACCACGGCGACCGCGGTGGCCAGCGCCTCAAGATCCCGTCTTGAGGGGATTGCGTGGTCGCGGTAGGCGGCGCGCGAGCTCCGGGGCTGCACGGATGCTTCGGCGCCGCATGCGGCGCCGGGTGTCTGACGGCACCGTGGCCGCAGTTAATGAACTGTGGTTCAATAATGGCATGGCGCGACCGAGGACGATCACCGACGAGCGGCTCCTGACCGCGGCGGGAACCGCCATCACCCGTTTCGGCCCCGCGTTCACACTGGCCGATGTGGCCAGGGAAGCGCAGGTCGCGGCCGGCACGCTGGTGCAGCGCTTCGGGTCCAAGCACGGGCTGCTGGTGGCGATGACCAGGGCGGCCGTCGCGTCGATGCGCCGCAGCCTGCGCGCTGCGGTCGCCGATGTCGACGACCCGACGGCGGCGGTGATACAGGCCCTGGTCGGCTGGTACGCCCCGCTGGACGACCCCCACAGCGCGGCGAACAACCTGGCGCAGCTGGCCTTCGACCTGGCCGACGACCAGTTGCGCGCGCTGATGGCCGAGTTCTACGCCGTCATGGAGGCAGAGCTGCAGCCACTGCTTGGTCGAGCGGTCGCCGCCGGCGACCTGCCAGGGGCGCCGCCGGCGGCGGTGGCCACCCGGATCCTGACCGCGATCGCCGATGGCACGGCCATCCACTGGTCGACGTGCCCTGTGGGCAGCCTGCGTGCGCGCATGCGCGCCGACCTCCAGGCGGTCCTTGCCGGCTGGCGCCGCGATCCGCACACCTGATGAGGAGGAGCACCATGAACGGTCGGCTGCACGGACAGGTCGCGCTGGTCACCGGCGGGACCCGCGGCGCGGGCAGGGGCATGGCGGTCGAGCTCGGCGCCGCCGGCGCGACGGTGTATGTCACCGGCCGCAGCACACGGGTGTCGCGCAGCCCGCTGAACCGACCGGAGACGATCGAGGACACCGCCGAGCTGGTCACCAGGGCGGGCGGCCGGGGGATCGCGGTGCGCTGCGACCATCTGGTCCCCTCCGAGGTGGCGGCGCTGGCCCAGCGGATCAACGACGAGCAGCACGGCCGGCTGGACGTGCTGGTCGACGACACCTGGGGCGGCGACCAGTGGATCGAGTGGAAACCGCTGTGGGAGCACGACCTGGACAAGGGCCTGCGCGCGCTGCGCAATGGCCTGGAGACGCATCTGATCACGCTGCACACGGTGCTGCCGCTGCTGGTGCGGCGCGGCAGGGGCCTGGTCGTGGAGGTCACCGACGGCGACGACACCTTCAACGCCCGCTACCGGGGCTCGATGTTCTTCGACATGATCAAGGTGGCGATCACGCGGCTGGGCCGGATGCTCAGCGAGGAGCTGCGGCCGCACGGGGTCACCTCGGTGTCGCTCACCCCTGGGTTCCTGCGCTCCGAGGCGATGTTGGAGCACTTCGGGGTGACCGAGGAGCGCTGGCGCGACGGGATCGCCAAGGACAGGTGGTTCGCGATCTCCGAGACGCCACGCTACATCGGGCGTGCGGTGGCCGCGCTGGCGTCGGACCCGGACCTCTCCCGCTGGGCGGGCAAGGCGCTGTCGTCGGGCCAGCTGGCCAAGCACTACGGCTTCACCGACCTGGACGGCTCCCAGCCGGAAGCCAGCCGGTTCTTCGCCGACGCCTACTTCGGCGGCGACAAGGACGCCAACGTCGAGGATTACCGCCGCCAGCATGACGGCCAGAACACCCCGACGCCCAGCAATCCGCCACGCAGGACCCAGGCGCCGTGACCCCGCCGGTGATCGTGGCCTGCAATGCCTGCCAGTCAGCCCCCGTCGGGGTCGTCTTGCCGGGCGCACCTGACTATGAGTCGGTGCGCAAGCCCGCTCCTCGACCACCGGGATCGTCATCGACCTCACCCCCATGGGCTCGGTGTCGGTCGCCGGCGAGGTGGCAACCGTGCCGAGCTCGGCCATGGTCGTCCACGCGATCACCAGCCTCCCCTTCGCCCAGGCCCGCCCTGCCCTGCCGGCGAGGGTGACTGCCGACTTTGCTGCGAGTTTCTTCGCGGACCGATGTCGAGAACCCGCGGCCGGCGCCGTCCCCGGTGCGAACGCGGTCATGATGGTCGCGCCATAACGGAAGGAGAACACTCATGGAGCGGCAAGACATCGATGACGAACTGGCCAGGACCGGCGCGCAAGAGCTGCTCACGTCCACCTCGATGGCGCGTCTGGCTTACATCGGGAAGGACGGCACACCGCGGGTGATCCCGATCGGCTTCTTCTGGACAGGCGACCAGATCGTGATCTCCACGGCCACGACCTCGCCCAAGGTCACGGCACTGTCGGCTCGCCCGGACGTCGCCCTGACGATCGACGTCGGCGAAACGCCCGACCAGGCACGAGCCCTTTCGATACGCGGGCGTGCGAGCGTCGAGATCGTCGACGGCGTGCCTGAGGAGTACCTCGCCGGCGCCAGGAAAATTATGGACGCCGAAGCGGCGGCCCAGTTCGAGCTGAACTGCCGCGAGATGTACGACCAGATGGCGCGCATCGCGATCACGCCGCACTGGGTGCGTTACTACGACTTCGGCGCCGGCCGACTACCGCGATTCCTGCAAGACCTGGCCGAGCGGAACCGGTCGTGACGGTCGGGCTGGACCGCGTCCAACCGGCTGACCAGGACGGACCAGATCGAAGGGATATAGATCGTCTCACCAAACTTGCAGGATCGGACATGCCGTTCCTCCGTGGTGGGGGATCGAGTGCGAGAGTGGCCGAACTGGACCAGGTTGAATGAGACAACGTGCGCCTTGGACCAGATTCAAGTGAGACGGCGCGACGGCTGCGGCACCCCAAGCTGTGGGACGATCTGTCCATGGACGACCGAGTGACGCTCCGAGCGTTTTGTGAAGACGACCTCGGGTTTCTCGACCAGCTCTGCACCGATCCAGAGGCACTCGGCCCCTTTGAGTGGGCCGGCTTCGGCGATGTCCGCGCGCGTCGGCGCCGCTGGGAGCAGGACGGCTTTATCGGCACGGACTCCGCAGCGCTGGCCGCCGTCTTGGCGGACGGGACGGTCGCTGGCATCGCGAGCTGGAAAGCGAAGAACTACGGTTCGCCTGGAGCCTGTTACGAGATCGGCCTGGCGCTGCTGCCCGAGCACCGCGGCCAAGGGCTGGGGACAGCGGCGCAGCGGCTGCTGGTGGACTACCTGTTCAAGTTCACCACCGCCCACCGGCTGGAGGCACTTACCGATGCGGAGAACTTCGCCGAGCAGAGGGCCCTGGCACGTATCGGCTTCAACCGGGAAGGGGTCATGCGTGGTGTGTTCTTTCAGAACGGCACCTGGCGGGACCAGGCGATCTACGCACTGCTGCGCGACGACTGCTGAGGGGCTCACTGGCTGGTTCTGAGAGGCATGGAGCTATGCCTGCCTTGCTGCGGACCAGCTTGAGTGAGACAGACGAGCGTGTGGAGCGTTGGGAAAAAAACGTCAGTGGCTGCGCCAGCAGAATGTCAGACGCCGATAATGAGGTGGGGGAGGCCGACGCGCCGGCGAGGGTGGCCGTCACGTAGGCGCCGCTGGATGCACCGCAGCCTAGTGCCGCGCAGCGCTCGTACGTGTTTCGGCCCATCTGGCGCGGATCTCGGCCTGCCAGCCGACGCTGTGCGCCCTTCCGCTGCTGGCGCCGGCCAGACACACTGGCTCTGCCCACGCCCTGGATCAGCAGCCGAGGTGGCCCGAGCGCCTGCGCCACGGGCTCAGCCACCATGCCCTGGTGCTGTCGGCTTCCGAGCTGGTCGACTCACGGGCCAGGCTTGCAAACTCCGCTCGAGTGGCACCGTAACGGCCGGACGGCGAAGGTGCGAGGGGCTGGGCGCGCTTGTGCGCGGTTCGGTGGTAGGTCGCCACGATCGTCTCGTGAACCTGCGGGCCGATTTCCAGCCCCTCCAGGAAATCGTCGATGTCGTCGTAGGACAGGCCAAGGGCCGTCTCGTCCGGCAGGCCGGGGCGAGCGGTTTCCAGGTCCGCGGTCGGCACCTTGTTCAC
>WNFU01009989.1_pt1 | contig 10595 bp, 8 predicted proteins | sample 5400121 | NCBI WGS metagenome assembly WNFU01 (sample SAMN13153360, study PRJNA577476) | soil metagenome | isolation source: 100 cm soil or saprolite under grassland replicate 1 | place: USA:California | collected 2016-06-15
CGGGTCGGGGCGCGTCGGTCAATCGAATCCGCTCGCGTTCGATTTCGAGCCGCCGCGACCGGAGGCCCAGGTCAATTTTCAGCTCAGTCAGCGCGCCGATCACATTGTGAACGACATTTATCAGTGGGTGCAATTCAACCGGGCAATTATTAACGCGCGCGACGAGCCTCTGGCTGATTACCGAAAGTATCGCCGGCTCCATTTGCTCATTGGTGATTCCAACATGAGCCCCTATGCCAATGCGCTGAAAATCGGGACCACTGCCTGCGTTCTCTCATTGCTGGAAGAAGGCCGTTTGCCGCGAAATCTTGTCCTAGCCGACGCGGTGCAAAGCACGCGCGACGTCTCTCGTGATCCCACTCAAATGTGGATTGTCCGGCTTGAGAACGGCAAAACCATCGGCGCACTCGACGTGCAGTGGGAATTTCATCACCTGGCGCAGAAGTATCTACGAAATACCAGCGCGGAAACTAACTGGTTACTGGAAAACTGGGGATTCGCTCTTGAAGCAATCGCGCATAACCGTCACGCGCTGATTGGCGGGGTTGATTGGATTACAAAGAAATGGTTGCTGGAAACGTTTGTCGAATCCGAGGGAGTAAGCTGGGAAGACCCGTGGCTGCAAAGCATCGACTTGGAATATCACAACATCGATCCACGACGCGGATTGTTCTTTGGCGTCACGCCGGGCAAGGGAATTGCGGAGTGGAACAACAGCGTGCGCCGTCCCAGCGCGACTCACGTTCCTCCCGCTAATACGCGCGCATCGGGTCGTGCACGCGCAGTTGCCTTTTTCCAGTCCCGTGCCTGCGGGATCCCTTATGTGATCAACTGGGACTCGATCGCCTGCGATAGCCGCGATTTCCTCGTCATGGGCAACCCATTCGAGACCTACAACGATGAGGTGGACAGTTTCCTGTCAAAGCCTCGCACGACAACGAACGCGACAGAACAACAACCATGATGGCCGAATTAGACGAAGAAATCTTCGTGATGTTTTACGAACCTTCGTCTAATTCTCGTTAGACCTAATGCGCTGCCGGACGAAATGGTTCATTCTTATTGGGACGGGTTTGTTCTGCGCGCTGATTGCGGAAGTCTTGCGTGAGCAGTATGCGCCTGTTACAGAGCGGTACGCTCGGGAGGCCGCTCAGGTGCGATTCGCCCATCTGTGCCGTGATTTTCATCTTCAGCCATCTGATTACGACGCTCCAGTTCCTACTTCAGTTGGCGGCGCGGATTTCGCGTACGAATGGAAGAGCAAGCGCCCAGGAGTCCAGACAGTTCTTATTTACGTTGCCAGAGGTGGCATTGTGGAGTCCACATGGCTAGACAACCCCAAGTAGGTCTAACCAATCGCTGGAGCCAACCATTGGCCGGCGTACTGAAAGGCTGAAGGATGAATTATGAAGGATGAAGTGAAACCAAACCTCGCCGCCGCCAGCGGTGGCTCAGCTCATTCTCGTTAGGCGCTTCGACCGGTATGAAACCAGCTGATCAATGATCTGATGACTGCTCAAACAATGGAGCAAAATATTCATCCGACTTCCGGTTCAGGCCAGGATGGGCCGATCTGGGGCTATCATTTTGTCCCCAACCAACCGGCACGGTCAATCACTTCGGAGGCGGCGGTTGAGTTTTTGACCGCGCCGGTTCCCGGCGCACCAGATGAATTCGTCTGGTTGCATTTTTCGCTTTCCAATGTGGCTTCTGAGCCCTGGCTACGGCGGTATCTGACCTTGCCCGATACCTTTTACGAATCGTTGCATAGCGATGTAGACGCCACTCATTTGGAACAGGACGGAGACTCACTGGTGGCGCGTATCCATGATGTGCTTTTTGATTTCACATTTGACGCTCCAGTTGCGACTACCAGTCTTTGCATAAAGCCGCGCGTGGCGGTGAGCGCGCACCTCCGGCCTTGGCGCTCGATTGATCAACTCCGGGCAGCGGTGGAAGCAGGCCAGGTTTTTCGCTCGCCGATTGAAGTTCTGTCGCGCTTGTTCCGAGATCAGGCCAGTGTGTTGGTTGACATTGTGCGGAAGTCCACCAAGCGCGTGGATCCAATGGAACAGCGACTGCTGGCCAAGCGGATTTCCGTCAGTCGCAGCGAATTAGGTTCTCTGCGGCGGATGTTGGTTCGACTCCAACGGCTTCTGGCCCCGGAACCGGCTGCATTCTTTCGCCTTCTTAACCGGCCTCCCGATTGGATTGCAGAAGAAGAGCTTCAGAACCTGCAACAAGCCGCAGAGAAGTTCTCCACCGCCATCAGCGATACAGCGGCCTTGGTTGAGCGCGTCAAACAGCTTCAGGAAGAATTGGCCGCCCTTGTCAATGAACAGACCAATCGCACGCTGTTTGTGTTGACGGTAGTAACTGTGCTGGCCTTGCCGATCAACCTGGTGGCGGGCTTGTTTGGCATGAATGTAGGTGGTATTCCTCTGGCTCAACACACGTACGGTTTCTTTTTGGTCGTGGCTCCCCTGCTGGTATTGACAGCGTTCCTGGCGTATTGGGGGTTGGGCAGACGCCGTGACAGGTGATGTCTCCGTCTCGTTATCCCTCGCAAACGGGCGAGGCGTGCTCGCCGCGAACTTACTGGAGTCTCTGTAGTGACGAGATGCCGTAGTTTTCCTGAAGCGCGCGCGCTTCGGCGGCGACTTGCGCCGCATCGAGCTCGATCTGTTTTGGGTCTTCTTCGGTCTCAATTTTGATGAAACCGTTGATGGGTTGTTTTGCCGCTTCGGCCAAGTCGTCTAACGATTTGATTTCTTTGCCGTTCACTTTGGTTACTGTCAGATACGCAAGCTCATCGTAGCCAATTGTGCTGTTGGCTGGGAGGACCTGGCTCAGAATCACGACGCGCCGATTCCTCTGTGGAAACAGCTCGGATTGGAAATGGTCCATGTAAACCAAACGCTGGGGAGCTTCTCGTTGCCAGTTCGGTCCCCATTCCTTGAGATACTGGCGCGATAGCTCCTGAAAAATCAGGCCGCCCAGAACATAATATCGCGGCGGCTGATCCAGATAATACGGCGGACTCACATAATCCTTCGCATCGCGATGCTCGAGAGTCACATTTAGCTGCATCGGCTTTCCGTTGCGCTGAATGTGGAATGGGACGACATCGCCGGCGTAAGCGTGGGCCGTCAGCAAATTTGTGAATTCGATCTTGCCGTAAAGCGAATCCACATAGTTTCCATTCTGATCAATTTCGTTCTTCCCGATGCCAGTCACGATGTCGCCAACCTGGAGTCCGGCTTTCATTGCCGGCGTGCCCGGTTCCACATTGGTAACGTAAACGCCGCCGCCTTTGCCTTTTTGATCGGCGAACTCACGCAACTGCGGATCGCGCGTGGGGAAGAATGAGAACCCAGCAGAGGGGAAACCACGATAGTTCTGGCTTTCAGCCTCCTTCAAAAAATGCGTGATGACTGGCGCCGGGATGGCATCCAGCAGTTGCGAGCGCGAATCGTAACGCAGTAGCAATCCGGCGAGCTTGTTGTTCTTGACCAGAGGAACCGTGTAACTGTTCTCCCGATACTGCATCGGGATGCTGATGCGGTAAGTGAGGAACTGCCCAACGTCGATCGGGTAAGGCATCGTTTGCACCGTTGTCACCAAGCCTTCTGTCGCGAGCAGGGCACCCGTTGGCTCCAACTGCCACGCGGCGAGGCGGTCGCCGACCACGGTGTTAGCCGCGATTTCGAGCGGCGTAATTCCGTCAAGGAATGTTTTCTCCGCTGGTTCAAGGAGCGCAAGGTTCGCTTCGTAATCAATGACTTGCACGTTGGCGGCCGTTTTTTCTCCGGACTCGGCGCGCTCGAGCTCGACGTAATTTTGATTTGTAACGAGATCGGCGGTGACAAGTACACGACCTTTGGACAGAACCGCTCCGAGCGCTCGCTTTGAAAACGGCGCTTTCTTTTGCCAGGGCCGAAAATAATCATACGCCTGCCCGGTCACATTAACGCGAACCAGCGCCAGCTGTTTTTGCTTACCTGCCGCGGACGGGATGGCAGGTTCCTTTTTCGCCAGCGTCACATTAGCTGCGATGAGAACGATGCTGAAAGCAATGAGAGAGTGTCTTAGCATTTCAAGTTTTGTTCGCCTGCTTCGCTGCGTCTGGTTCCGGTCGTTCCTGGAGGTTTTGCTCTTTCACTACATTGTAGCGCGCCTTAATTCGTTCGCGCGCAGCTTCCACCTTATTGCGATCAAGCACCAGCGGAGGGCCATCGCCTATCATCCGAATGACCAGCCGCTCCGGAGCTTGCGCAAAAGCATCCGCCAATTCGTCGAGCGTCCGAATTTTCTTGCCGTTTACCTCATCCACAATCCCGCCGCGGTAGGGGGCTAGATAGGTGTTGATCGGGTCCGGCAAAATGTTGCTCAGCACAATGACATCGGGATGCTGCAAATAAATTTGCTCCAGAATAAAATATTCGAAGAAATGCCGGAGGCGCAGGTCCGTTGAGCGATACGCTTCCAGCATGTCCAGGCTTAAGGGTTGAAAAAGCAGACCGCCGTAAAGGAGGTAACGCGCTCGCACATCGTAGCTATGGCCTTGAACCGCGTATGGCCAGGGCTTGTATAGTTTAATTGTCACCGTCATCGGTTGTTTGTCGCGCAAAATATCGAACTTGACCGAATCACCCTTGAACTTGCGCTCGACGACCTCCTCGAACTGTGCGCGCTCGTCGTCCAGCTCCACATTCGCGTCGCTCGCGATTGGATGGCCGTCGATCGCAAGAAGAACGTCACCAGATTTCAGAATTCCGTCCGATGGCCCGGCCGCGACGACAGAGCTCACCAGCACGCCGCGATCGTCATCTTTTAACCCGAGAAACTTTCTTTGCGCGGGATTCTGCAATTTCGCATAGGTGATTGCCAGATCGGGATATTCGTCATAATGCCCATTGCTGATGTCCTTTAAAAACCGATTGATCACCGGTGTGGGAATCATGTAAGCCACGCCTTGGGCGACGTCGCCGCTGTAACCCTGAAATGCGACCCCAACCACTTTGCTGTCTTGCATCACGGGGCCGCCGCTGTTGCCCGGGTTGATCTGCGCGCTGATCTGGATCGTCAGATGCTGGTCAACTGACGAATGGGTGTAGAGCTGGAAATCAATTCGCGACACGATCCCGGTTGTAACCGACATCCGTTCGCCGCCAATTGGGTAACCATACGCCGAGACGGTGGATTCCAACGCCGGAATGCCGCCAAATTTTAGCGGCAACATGTTTTTGAAAAAATCTGGAGCCGGCACGGTGATGAGCGCCAGATCGCAATCATTCGCGATGAATTGCACGGTCGCCGGGTATTTGTTGGGATCGCCGTCGCGCTCCACGGTGATATACCGGCTGTTGGCGACCACATGCGCGTTGGTCATGATGCGATTTCCGCTGATGACAAACCCGGCGCCGACGCCGCGCTGAAGCCCGCCTGCGTTCCACGGCGCCCTGTAATCGGGCTCCACCGACGTGGCTGTGATTCGAACAAGACTTTTCTGCACCGGCCCGTTTGGTTTTGGCGGCGCAATCGGCACCGGCACCGGTACTACCTCTTGTGCAGGTGGACTCGATCTCCATGGGCCAGGCCGCTGTGGAGCTTGGGGTTCCAGTGCGGGAGGTGCCGGTGTGCTTTCCTGCGCGTACGAAATCGACGCAAACAGCAAAGCAGCGTAACCGATGACAAAAATGCGCTTCATTTGGCAGAAAAGCTCGAAACTTAAACAGCCTGATCGAAAATCAAGGTTCGGATTTCAATTTGCAAGTGGCCTTTCGCGACATACTGACATGCCACATGGTTCATGCGTTCAAATCTGCTGGCGTGCCGAAAATCATTTGCCCTTTGTCGACGGAGGAAGATCTGCTCAAATTCCAGCTCGATCGAGAATCGATTTAAGCACTTTTTCTGATTCGAAGAATTCGCGGGCAAGGTCGTAGGCCGAGCGGGAGTGTTTCGCGTAATCGCGATTAATTGCTTTCACGGCATCGGCAATTTCCTCCAGTGACCGAAACGATAACAGTCCGGCTTTCCCGCCATAGTTTTTGGTGAAGCTGGTTTCCTGAGTGATAACCGGTCGACCTGCTGCCAGGTAGCATGCGCTCCGGTCACTGAACCAGCCGGTGTTGAGCCGGACGTATTGGTCCTTCGCCACAGTGAACTCGGCTTTTGAGCGCCGGATGTAATTGCGGTACAGCCAGTAATCGACGCTCATTTGCAGCGGGCAGCGCAGGCGCCAACCGTTTCGTTCAAATTTTTTACGCGCCGCGCCGCGTTCAATATTTGTCGCCATTTCAAATGTTTCACCGGCTTTTTTCGGTGCGGAAATGAAACGCAGAAATTCACGCGACTTGCTCCAAAGATATTTCCGTCCGCGCCACGAAATATCTTTCAAGCCGCTGGTGCACCAGTTGGCCACCGTGGTGAACACCGCGACGCGAGAAGGGGATCGGCTTGTTCGCCACAGGTCGGTCACCACCGGTTGCCGCGTTGGAAGCCATTTGAATTCGTGCGTCGGAACGGGAAAGCTTTTTGTCCCGATGTTTTCGCCAAATGTAAAAAGAGCGCGATGCCGCCGCAGATATTCGATCGTCGATTTCACGCCCTTGTCGATCTTGATTTGCTCAACGCCAGGGTCGCTCTCGACGTAAAGGATGCGATCGGAAACAAGTAAATCGTCATTGAATTCCTGTGTGCCGCAGACGTTCAGGATCGCATCGGCCTCTCGATAAAGTTGCCGGATCTTTTTTAACGGCAGACCGGCAGTTGGATTGCCTGGCAAATAGCGCGCGCAAAACGCCCAGCGATTTTTGAAATCAAACTCGCCCGCTAAACGCCTAAGAACTTTCGCCGCATAATCGAACTCATCGGTTACTTCGAAAGTTTCCGGGTTGTACGGAAGCCGCGCCGAATCTTCGATGTAATACACGTCGTGATGGAGGCGTTGCAGGCCGACGATGTAATGAATGTGCTGCCAGATCACGCCCGCGATGGGCATCGAGCCCATGAAACCCATGACCACGACGCGCTTACGTTTCATTTTGAAACCACGAAGGACACGAAGAGCACGAAGAATTACAAGACGAACCGCTTGATGCCGGTCTGCAGCCTTGTGACATTGAAATTGATAAGCAACCCAATGGGAACGTTAGCGAGCCGCATGTATGTAAGGATTTGCGCCTCGTGGATTGGAAGAAGCGCTTCAACGCTTTTGATCTCGACGATTAGTTCACCACGCATGAGCAAGACGATGCGATAGCTGCAATCGAGCAAGATGTCTTTGTATCGAACTGGTAGCGGCACCTCCATCTGTAAACCCAGTCCGAGGTTGCGGTGCACTTCGATCGCGCATCCAATTACACTGCGCGATAACTCATCAAATTCCATCTTCGTGTCCTCCGTGGTCTTCGTGGTGCTAGAACTTCTTTACTACAACCGCGGGATTTCCGGCGACGACGGTATTTGGTTCAACGCTTTTAGTGACCACAGAGCCTGCAGCTACAACCGAGTTTTCGCCAATGGTAACGCCTTTTAGAATCACCGCGTTCATGCCGATCCAGACGTTGTCCGCGATTTTCACTGGAGCGGTTTTCAGTTTGGGACGGGCCGGGCGGTTCTTGAAATAGGGCGCGAGCGCTTGCGCGTCGATCAGGCGTTGCGCAGGCTCGAGTGGATGAAAATCGGAATCGGCGATGCCGACGTTCCATGAAACGAGACAATGCGATCCGATCTCGATCTTTTCCTCCGCCATAATGAGCGCGCCATTGAGCAGCGTGAAATCGCCGATCGTGCAATGGCCGTTCTCGCCGATCGCAAATGAGCAGCCCGCGTAACATGAAACATGTTTGCCGATAATCACTGCGTGCGGCTTTTTGCTCCGAAGCTTGCGGAAGATTTGCGCGGTCTCGCAATAGAATCCCTCGCCAAACTCAACATTTGGCGGGATCGGCTCCGGCCACCAATCGCCTTCGATGTGTCGATCTTTTCTAACGTTGCTCACGAAGGAAAATGTCCGGAGCTGTAAAGTTTCGCGTAAATGCCGGCGCGCGAGATCAGTTCCTGACCGCGGCCTTGTTCAACGATCCGACCGTGGTCGAGCACGATGATTTGATCGAGGTTGTGAATCGTGGCCAGGCGATGTGTAGCAATCAAAGTTGTCCGGCCGCGCATCAATTCTTTGATTGTCTCCATAATCGCGGATTCGGTGGCCGGATCGAGGGCAGAAGTTGGTTCATCCAGCAACAGGATCGGCGCGTTTTTCAGAAATGCTCGCGCAATTCCAATGCGCTGCCGTTGACCAACGCTCAGATGTCCGCCCCTTTCGCCGACGAGGCTGTCGTACCCCTGAGGCATCTCCCGGATAAACTCGTCGGCCTGCGCCCGACGCGCCGCTTCAATGATTTCTCTTTCGGTCGCATCCGGCCGGCCATAGGCAATATTTTCGCGAACCGTCGTCGAGAAGAGCAACGTGTCCTGAAGCACGATCGCGATCTGTGCCCGCAAAGTCTTCTTAGTGATCTCGCGAATATCGCAGCCATCAAGTGTGATCGAACCTGTTGTAGGATCATAAAAACGCGGGACGAGACTGAGCAGTGTGCTCTTGCCGGCTCCGGTGCCGCCCGCCAGTCCAACGATTTGATTTGGTTCGATGCGCAGATCGATTTCCCGCAAGACATATCGATCTGCGGCATAACCGAAGCTTACGGCTTGAAATCCGATCGCGCCTTGAGCGGATGAAATGGCAATCGCCCCGGGAGAATCAACCACGTCGTCCTGCCGGTCCAAGACTTCGAAGCAGCGTTTCGCGCCCGCGGTAGCGCCTTCCATTGCCCAGGCGGTGTAGGTGAGCGACTCCAGAGGTTGATAAAGCATTAGCAGATACGCGCTGAAAACCAGAAGCGAGCCGAGGGTAAGCGTACCCGCCAGAACATGCAGCGTACCGATATAATACATCACCGCCGTGCCTACCACCATCAGCGTGCTGATCACGAGGGCGCTGTTCACGTTGGTCAAAGTCAGCCGCAAATTGGCTTGCAGACTCTGGCGGGCTTGCTGCTGAAATTGCCGCACTTCAAACTCCTCGCGCCCGAACGCGTGCACCATCCGGATCGAGCTGAGGCCTTCCTGCGCCTGCGCGAGAACAGCACTCTCGTGTTCTTGAATGGATGTCGATTCGCGGCGAATCCGATGTGCAAAGAGATAAATGGCGCCGACAACCAATGGGACAATCCCAAGCGAGACTAGCGTAAGCTGCCAGTCCAGTCGCAGCATGATCACGAAGGTTCCGATCAACGTGATTACCGACCCAAAGATGTTGGTGAATCCCTTGTTGTAGATTGTCTGAATCGATTGCGAATCGTACGCCACGCGGAAACTGGAATCACTCGAGCGGCGCGCGTCGTGATATTTGAGCGAGAGCGATTGCAGATACGAGTACAAATCGGTGCGGAACTTAAGCAACGCCTGCAGGCCGATTTTCACGAACAGATAATTCGTGATCCAATTGATAATTCCCCAAAGAAACTGGATACCGATCAGCGCCAGACACAGCAGGAGAACCCACATGCGCCAGTCGGGCCGTATCGTTGGCCCTGCGCGCAGAAAATCGTCAACGATGATCTTGAATGGCCACGGCTTGAGCAGGTTCAGACCTACGCCCAAAAGCGACAGGCACAATCCGAGGATCGTTTGTGCTAGAAACGGTCTATAGTAACGGAGAACGCGCCGGTAGATCGACATGTGAATTTCAGATTGCAGATTTCAGTTTTTAGACTGAACTAGGACGAATTTATTGCGCATCGATATCGAAAGATTCCGCCAGACCTTCGCATAAAGCTATGGCTTGGCAGGCGACTTCGCTCGGAATGACAACATGCATCATCTTCTTGAAACTTGGTTCAACTGGGTGTTGACCGGCGGCTATACCGGGATCGTCGTGTTAATGGCGATGGAAAGCTCGATCTTTCCGGTCCCGAGCGAAATCGTCATTCCGCCGGCTGCATTTTTGGCCGCGCAAGGAAAACTGAATCCTGTTGGGGTAGTGCTGGCCGGGACATTGGGATCGTATTTGGGCTCAGCCATTACGTATTGGGCATCGCGGTTCATCGGGCGTCCGCTGGTCGTAAAGTACGGCCGTTTCGTGTTGCTCAGCGAAAAGAAACTGGAACAAGCCGAGCACTGGCTGGCCCGCTACGAAGCGGGCGGAGTTTTCTTTGCCCGCCTGCTTCCGGTAGTTCGCCATTTGATCTCGATCCCGGCGGGGATTGTTCGGATGAACTTCGGAGTTTTCAGTTTTGTCACCATCGCTGGCTCCGCGCTTTGGTGTTCGATCCTGGCTTACCTCGGCGACAAAGCTTATCGCCTTGAGCCGGAGCTTTTGACGAGCCCGGAGGCGCTCATGCGTTTCATTCATGGACAATCGCGCGGGATCCTACTGGTGATCGCGCTCTTTGCCGCCCTTTACATGCTAAGCTTGCGGCTAATGAAGCCGCGCTCTGGTTCGTAACCTTGGTAGCATCGCCTTCCAGACAATCCCATCGGCAGGGATGCCGACGCCACAGCGCACAGACTTTTGTGTTTGAAAATTG
>WNFU01009990.1_pt1 | contig 10594 bp, 9 predicted proteins | sample 5400121 | NCBI WGS metagenome assembly WNFU01 (sample SAMN13153360, study PRJNA577476) | soil metagenome | isolation source: 100 cm soil or saprolite under grassland replicate 1 | place: USA:California | collected 2016-06-15
CGGTTCGTTGGAGGAGTTGGCCGCGGCGGCCGAGCAGGGTGTGGGGCGGGTACGGGGCGAACCCGAACTGCTGTTCTCGTTCCTGCATCAGGCGGGGCTTTCCCTATGAGTGTCACATCATTTTACGAGACTCTGTAGCACCGGAGGATGCTGGGTGAGGAGATACTCCATCGCACAGCAGTCGCCTGCCTGCGCGGCGCGGATCAGGGACACCTCGGATTGGTACTTCTCGGAAACGCTCGCCCTTCCGTTCATGACGGCCTCCTACTGTTGTGGAGGCCCAACCCGGAAGGGGGCAGTTCTTCGTGTCCGCCTACTTCGTGCAGCGCTTCTCGCCGCGTCGGAGGGGACCTCCAGGGATATGTAGTGAACCCCAGTGCACCCAGTGTATCAGCAGCGATCTCCACGCCAGCGACTCGATCGACGAGTTGAGGTGGCCGGAGCGAGTTCCCCGTCCAACTTGCCGTCGCGGGGTCGGCGGCCGCTTGTCGGGCAGGATCCGGCGCACTCGGACCCATCTCGGTAGTCCTGCGCGACGGCCCTGGGACACGTCTGGGTTGCTCGGCGACCGCAGCAAGACGAACGAGCTCGTCGCGTAGGACGCCGGCGACCTGTACCTAGCGAGACCCGCACCCGCTCGACTCTCTCCGCCGAAGCGATTGCGAACGGCTCGCGATTCGACCGTTACCGCAGAGGCCAACTGCACCATCACCTCAGCGACACGCTGACCAGGCGGCCGCAAGGGCTGCCAGAAAGGGACAGGATGGCTGAATTCGAAGTTACCTTCGTCGACGTCGGGCATGGCGACGCGACGCTGATCAGGATCCCCGGCGATCGCTACATCGTGGTCGACGTCTACCGTTGCCCCGGCGAGGGCATCGACCTGTTCAAGCTGCTCGACGACGTCCTCCCCGACGGCGACGACGGACGGAAGCGGCTCGACGTGCTGGCGATCACGCACGCGCACGACGACCACATCGCCGGCATCGGCGACCTCTACGACCGCTACCAGGTCGTCGAGCTCTGGCTGCCGCAGCACGCGAAGAAGCTGCAGGAGGTCGCCGGCAACTACGCCGAGTTCGAGCGCGTGCAGGAGGAGCACCCGGACGAGCAGACGGAGTGGCCGAAGGGCAGCCGCTCGGTCTGGAAGACGGTCGGCGAGAACGGCGAGGTGGCGGTCCGCTGCTTCTCGCCGCCCGGCTACATCGACCCCGAGGAGGAGCTCGACGAGGCGGAGATGGAGAAGGTCGTGCACGAGAACTGCGTCGTCTTGAAGTTCTCCTACGCCGGCTACTCCGTGATGCTGACCGGCGATTCGAACAAGTCGTGCTGGGAGCGCGTCGTCGGCTACTACAAGGGGCGCGAGGACGAGGCCGGCGTCGAGGTGCTCAAGGCGCAGAACCTGCACGCGTCGCACCACGGCTCGCGCACGTTCGTCAAGAACTCGAAGGACGACCCCGAGCCTTACCTCGAGGCGCTCGAGTTGATCGACCCAGAGGATGTGATTATCTCGGTCGGCCCGGACTCGAAGTACGAACATCCACACGAGGACATGCTCGACATCTACAACGGCCACATTGGTGCCGAGAACGTGCTGCAGACGTGCGTCGAGGGGACGATGCGGCTAGAGGTCGAAGCCGACGGCACGGCGCGTCTCGTCACCGACGACGGGCTGCGCTACGACGGCTATGGCTGGGACGATGACGACGATGGAGGCGGCGGTGGCAAGCGCAGCGTCCCGCCGGCGGCACCGCCGCCGGGGCACCACGCGACGCCGCGGAGGGCGCCGCGTGAGCGCTACGGGTAAGCCGTGGTTCGAGCGCGAGCCGGAGCGGCTGCAGTGGGAGCTCGACGAGTTCGCGCGGCACGCGCTCGAGATCGAGATCGCAGAGGACGAGGAGCGGCACCTCGTCGTCCGCGTCGTCGGCGGGCTCGTCTTCCGAGGCGAGCCCGCCGTGGCGACGGTCGAGTACTCGCATGGGCATCCGTACTTCCCACCAACGATCACCGGCGACGCGAAGTTGCTCGACCGCCACCAGGACCCGGTCGGGCTCAACTACTGCCTGCTCGAGGATCCGCTGAACGAATGGGCCCCGTCGCGCTCGGCCGGGCAGTTGGTCGGGAAGAGCCTGCGGCGGCTGCTCGCCGACTCCGCCGCCGGCGTCGACAAGATCCGCGAGGGCGAGGCGAACATGGCCGAACCCGTCTCGGCGCAGTTCCCGTGTCTCACGCTCGGTGTGACGCTCGTTCCGGAGCCGTTCCTCGAGCGCGAGCTCGCCGCGCGCGGTGGCGACATAAGGGTCGCCGCCGACGGCGTGCTTAGGGTGCTGACGACCGCGAGCGGCATCGGTACCGCCGACCCCGCGCTCGTGGCGAAGTTCATCGACGCCCCGACCTACCTTAAGGGGCGGTGGGTTGCGCTCGACACGGTCGTCCCCGAGCGGCCGCCGGCGCACGAGCTCCTGAAGGTGGTCGCGGCCGTCGACGCGACGATGGAGCGCCGCCTTACCAGGCAGCTGAAGGAGAAGCGGAAGCTCAATGCGGCCTCCGCCGTGCTCGGCATCACGTTCCTCGAGCAGGGCCCGACGCGCGACGATGTGCGGCGGACATGGGTCTTCGCCGACGTCCGACAGAAGCGGGCGTGGCCGCCGGGCGTGCGCCACTTCATCCGCGCGCAAGCGCTGACGAAGGCCGAACGGCAGAGGCGCATCCCCGAGCTGGCCGGCCTCGACGCGGTCCGCGTCGTCGTCGTCGGCGCCGGCTCCCTCGGCGCGCCGCTCGCGCTCGAGCTAGCGAGAGCCGGCACCGGCGTGATCGATCTCGTCGACCTCGACATCTACGACGTCAACAACACCGTCCGCCACGTTGTCGACGCTGCCAAGGCAGGCCACGAGAAAACGGAGCTCGTCGCCGATCGCTGCCGCGCCTTGAACCCGTTCATCGACGTCCGTGTCCACACGACGCTGCTCGGGCACCGGCTAGACCAGGAGGAGCTGCTCGACGAGTTGACGCGCGACGCGACGATCGTTGTCGACACGACGGGCTCGCAGACGCTGGCGCGGCTCTTGTCGGACCACTGCCGCGCCGTCGGGACGCCGCTTGTGATCTTGGGTCTGACTGCGGCCAGCTACGGCGGCGAGATCTTGGTCGTCAGGGCCGGGCCGTGCCTCGACTGCTTCATCGCCGCCGAGGAGCGCGGCGAGATCCCGCAGCCGCCGGAGGGCGAGAGGAGCGCGGTCACTCCGATCGGCTGTCGCCATCCGGCCTTCGCCGGCGCCGGCTTCGAGGCGACCGAGCTGGCGGCGATCGCCGCGCGGACGGTCGTCCGCGCGACCGGTGCGACCGACTACCCGGCACTGGAGGCGAACTGGATCATCCTCGACTTCCGCGGCGCTGAGCACTACCGCGAAGGTCGCATCGACGTCCAACCAGACTGCCACGCTCACGAGGAGATGGCGTGACCGTTTGGCTCGACGCCACGGCACGGGCGCAGATCGAGCGCGAGGCACGCCGCTTCCGCCTTCGCGAGACTGGCGGGCCGTTGTTCGGGTTTGAGGACGAGGACATGGATGAGCTGGTGATCGTCGGCGCTGGGGGGCCGGGACCGCAGGCGAAGCACCGCCGTCGGCTGTTCGTCCCCGACCGCGAGGCCGTCGATCGGGCAATCGCCCGCGTCCACAACGCAAGTGAGGGGCGCTACGCCTTCCTCGGTAGCTGGCACACACACCCGCTCGGGCAGCCGCTGCCGAGCCCGACCGACATCGCGACCGCGCGCGACGTTGCGGCCGACGATTGCGCCGACTTGCCGCGGCCGCTGGTCCTGATCCAGGCGACGAATCCGCTGCGACGGACACTGCGCGATCGCGAGCTGCGCGCCTACCGCTGGAAGGCCGGCGACGCGACGCTCGCGCCTAACGCGATCGCCGTCGTTCCCGAGCCCAGCTACCCGATCGTCGACGTCGACTGGGCGACGGTCGTGAGCTAGATGGAGGCGCGGGCACGGATCGGCGTCTGCTTCTCCGGCGGCGGCTTCCGGGCGAGCTTCTATGCGCTCGGTGTCCTCCGCTACCTGGCGGAGGCCGGCCTCCTCACCGACGTCGTCGCCGTCTCGGCCGTCTCCGGCGGCTCGATCGCCGCGGCCGCCCTCGCCGACCGCGTCGACGGCGTCACCGCCGGCGGTTTGACCGACGCAGCGTTCCTGCGCGAAGTCGACCGGCCGTTTCGCACCGTCGTCACCGGCGAAAACCTGCGCAACGAGTGGCTCGTCCGCGCCGCGGCGGCCTGGCTACGCGGGCGACGCGTCGGGCGCGGTGTCATCCTCGGCGAGCTCCTCCAGGACCGGCTCTACCGGACACGGGACGTCGGCGCGCTGCCGCCGGGGCCGCAGATCATCCTGACAACAACCGATTTGGCGACCGGGCGCGCCTTCCGCATCGGCCGCGACTTCATCGGCAGCTTCGACTTCGGCTACGTCACGGCGCCGCCGGCGATTACCGTCGGCTTCGCCGCGGCGGCCTCGGCGGCGGTGCCCGCCTTGTTCGCGCCGGTCTCGTTGCCGACCGCCGGGCTTGGCCTGCAAGACGCGCCCGATGTGCTCTCGCTCGCCGACGGGGGCGTCTACGACAACCTCGGCCTCGAGTGGTTCCAGGGCTGGGACTCCGGCCGTCCCCCGTCGGCCGAGGCCGCCGACTTCCTGATCGTCGCCAACGCCGGCGGCCTGCTGACACGGGCGACACATCCCTACGGCGGGCTGCGGGGGCTGTGGCGGGCAAAGGATGTGCAGTACAGCCAGACGACGAAGCTCCGCGTCCGCTGGTACGTCGGCGAGCTACTCGCCGGGCGGCGACGCGGCATTTACCTTGCCATCGAGCTCGACCCGCGGCACTACCTCCTTCCGGACGGCACGCCCATCAACCCGGCTCTCTACGACGGCGCACTACCACCAGACCTCGTCCCGGCGCTCGCGAAGCTCCGCACCGACCTCGACCGGTTCACGCCGGAGGAGGCCGATCTCCTCTCGTACCACGCCTACTGGTCGACGCACGCGCGCCTTGGCGCTCTTCACCGCGAGCTCGCCGTCGCGACGCCGACGTGGCGCGAGTACGCCTCGCTTACAGGTGACGAGGTCGCCGGTTTGCGACGCGTCCTCGTTCGTGGCTCGCGACGACTTCGCTTACCCCGGCGGCACGACTGCGTGTGAGTCGAACGCATGTCAACGCGAGAGCGCCATGAACGTTCCGGACCCAGCGCACGCTCGACCCGGAGTAAGTCTCTGATCGAGAAGGCGCTGGCGTGCGGGCGCTTATGCAGAGCCCTCTGACGGACTCGAACCGTCGACCCTCGCCCTTACCGTGTGCTGACGCTCCTATAGACGTCAAGCGGCGGCGGTCAGGTCGTGCTGGTCGGTCTGGCGGAGCGCTGCGAAGACTTCTCGGGCGACGTAGCGCTTGAGGCAGCGGATGATCTCCTTCTTGGTCTTGCCCTGGGTGGTTCGCCTGGCCAGGTAGTCGCGGGTGGGCTGGTGCCAGCGCAGCCGCACGATCACGATCCGGTGCAGCGCGGCGTTGGCTTGCCGGTCGCCGCCTCGGTTGAGCCGGTGCCGGCGGGTCTTGCCGGAGGAGGCCTCCACTGGGGAACTGCCGCACAGCGCGGCCAACGCGGCCTCCGAGCGTAGCCGGCTGGGGTTGTCACCGGCGCAGATCAGCAGCGCGGCGGCGCTGTCGGGGCCGACCCCGAGTAGGGCGCGCAGCTTGGGGGCGGTCTTGGCGGTGAGCTGGTCGAGCTTGCCGGTCAGCAGGCCGATCTCGGCGTCCAGGTGCTGGTAGCGGCGGGCCAGGCCACCCACGGCCAGCATGGTCGCCGCGGTCGGGGTGGCCAGCGTGCCGGGCTCCAGCGTGGCGGCCTGGCGGATCAGCGCGGTGGTGGGCAGCGTGGCGAGCTGCTCGCGGAGTTCGGTGGGGGCGGTGACCAGCAGCGCCTTGATGGCGTTGATGGTCTGGGTGCGGGCCTTGACGGCGCTGTGGCGGGCCACGCGCAGCGCCCGCAGCATCTCCACCCTGCCGTCTTGGGCCTTGGGGGTGCCGCTGGCCTCGCCGGCCTGGACGGTCCGGGCGGCGGCGTCGGCGTCGACGGGGTCGCTTTTGCCGCGGTGGCGGCGGGCGGCCCGGTCGGGCCGGTTGACCTCCCAGACCTGCTGGTGGTGGGCGGCCAGGAAGCGGGCCAGCCCAGCGCCGTAGCTTGAAGTGCCCTCCACCCCCCACGCCTGGACCTGGCCGAGCGATCGGGCCCAGCCCAGCAGCTGGGCGTAGCCGGCACCGCTGGCTTCGACCTGGGTGGTGGCCAGCCGACGGCCAAGCTGGTCTCTGGCCGCGGCGACGTGCAGGTCCTTGTGGGTGTCGACCCCGACGGTGACGCGTGGCGGTTGGGGGTGTGCCATGGTGTGGGGCCATCCTCTCGATGCGACAGGGGCAGGTGGTCGCACCGGCCGGGCGGGCGGACAGCACTGCGATGGGTCTGGCGCAACAGGCTCCTATCAGGTCACGTTCGCCCGGTCAGTGGTGCCGTGTGGTGACGGCCGCGGAGCAAGCCGACGGGTCGAGGCCAGGACACAAAGCCAGAGGGGGGAAGGGTCAGACTCCCACCACGGCCGCCACACCACACCTAGCAGGTGACACGGCTAGCGTCGACAGGTCAGAAACCAGGCACGAGCCAGCGAAATCAAGGGTCAGACCTCACCGCGACCACTACCGGGATCATCGCAGCGGAATCGTTGCGACCGGTTGCCGGCAGTTGCCGACCGTGTGCCCGTCTCGAGGTGCCAGTGGGCGTCAACGCTCTGGTCCAGCCGATAGCGCCGGTCGATGAGCGGCCTGACAGCCCGGACTCGATGAGCTTCCTGAATTCCGCAGCAGCTTCTGGTCGGGCGCGAGATCCGGAATCTGACCGTCCCTGCAGCTCCCTCAGATACACAGCTACAACCATCGCCAGGTCTCGGACGCTCTCGACTCACGACGCGGGCATGAAGCCGGTAAGCGGCTCCTTGCCGGAATCTTCAGTGGCTAGGAAGCGAACCGCATGCCCTTGAGCCGCGCGTGCGCCGCATCCGGTCCTCCATCCTTGTACGGCTCATCCCAATCGACGGGTTCTTGACCGATATCTGGTTCACCGTCGTCTCGCCGGAGAACCAGAGCGCAGTCGCGAGCGGTCGCCTGGCCCTTGGTCTCTCCCCAAATGCGGCTGACTTTGTTCTGAACTGGCAGCTGGTCCTCCACCAGTCCGAGAAGCTCCAGCCCGGTTTCGCTCCCCACGTCGTTCCAGATCTGGGCGGCAAGCGGACGCGGGTCTCTACCAGGATCAGCAACGTCACCGATCACGATTGCTGCCACACCGTGCCTCTTGAGCACCCGCCGCACGCCCTGAAGCGTCCGATGCATGAAGTCCTTGTATGACGCGTACGTATGGTTGTGGTCCAAAGCCGCATCTAGTTGCTTTCGGCCGGCACCGCGCTCGCGACCGACTTCATCGAGCCCAAGTAACCACAGCCGGATCCAGTTGGCGGTCCCATAGTTCACCACCTGCAGATACGGCGGCGAGGTTACGATCAGATCGACGGAATTCGCCCTCAGGCTCCGACCCTTCAGCAGCGAAGTGGCGTCCAGCTGGTATGCGCGGCCCGGGAGCCCGCTTGTGTCATCCAGGTAGAGCCGTGCGAGCTTGTCACGGAGGCACTCGAAGACGTCCTGGTCCGGCCGGACGAGCCGGTTGTCGCGGATGTACTTCTCGACGTACGTCGGAGACATGCTGAACGTGTTCGGCATGCTGATGCTCAGGTACTGCGAGGTGCCGTCCCTCCGAAACGACCCATGCATGATGCCCGCCAGCGCGCCACTGATCATCAGTTCGTCTGGTGACCACTGGGTGATCGGCTTGCTGAGCAGGTGGTCCCTTATGTAGCAGAGCTGCCGCAGGGTGTTGGGGTGGTAGAGCATGCGAATGTCGGCAGGCGCGTTGGGCTCGCGCGCATGCGACCGCTGGTAGCCCTCCTCCAGGCTGGTCAGAAACTCCTGGACGCTGTCCCATGACGGCGGGTTGACCTTCGCGCGCGACAGCACGTAAGCGAGCGGATTGAGATCGTTACATACTGCTACCCGCCCTTCGACCCGCGCTTGCAGCGGCACTGTTCCCCGCCCGCTGAACGGGTCTAGCACGACATCTCCGGGTCGGGAGTACCGCTGGATGAAATAGTGGGCGACCTTCGCCGGGAACATGCCGTGGTACGAGCACATCGTCTGCATGGAGTGGCCCCACCGAACGCTCACGCCATGCCATAGCGTCCCACCACTGGTGGTGCCACCATCGACGGATTCGCGCTCCGGGGCGGCAAAGAACGCGTCGTCCAACCAGTCGGCGACTATCATTGCAGATACTCCTGCAAAGACTTCGCCGCCGCGCGCAAGACCGGATCGGGCGACCGCTTCGAAACCCGATTGAGGTGTTCGAACGCATCGCTGAAGTCCATCGTTGGCTTCGGTATGGGTGCTGCTCCACCATCACGCTCCACCGGACGCACTTCCTCCGCGACGGGATAGTCCATCAGTGGCAGCGGTGTGGGTACCGTTCCGCCTTTACGTTGACCAAGATCACGCTTCACGGAACGCACTGCCTCCCCGACGCGGTAGTACTCGGGCGACAACGAGTCGGTGATGGCCTCAACGAACTCGATTGGATACCGGAGGCTGTCGCCCCGACGCGCCCGGGTGACCGTTCGCTCGATCCAGACCTCAGGGGCCGCGCCTTGGCTGAAGTTGTCTTCGATGACCTTGCGCAGACCCGATGCCTTCAGACGCAACCATGCGTACGGGTTGGAGGAGGGAATGACCGCAACATCCATGAGTTCGACGATCTTGGCAAACAGACCGCCGCGCTGCAGCAGCCGCCAGAGCCCGGTGTAGTTGCGGAGGGTGGCCGGTGACACCCCGATGTAGCGGGCGATGTCGATCTTGCGCACCTGCTCCGTCTTGTGCAGGTGCTCGACCAGTGCTGCCAGCTGGCTGGGCAGCAGGTCCTGGTAGATGTCTGACTGGTAGCGGATCTCGAACCGCCGCTCGTAGTCGAAGAGGTAGGCCGGAACCGTCGAGAATTGCTCGGGCTGCTTCTCGCGGATCGCGCGTACGGCTCGCAGGCGCATCGTGCCGTCGATGACCAGGTATCCGCCCTTGGGCAGCGGTGCCACCTTGAGCGGCTCCGCGAGACCGATCTCCTCGATCGATGCCTTCAGCCGTTCCTCGAACTGCTTGGCGCTCCCGGACCGGCTCAGCTCGGGGCTGAGCTGTAGTTTATCGGGGTGAACCTCGATGAGCCTCATCGAGTCACCAGCGACCGGACGCCGCCCTGTGACTCAAACGCGAGCGGCAGATTGAGCGCGAGTTGGCGAAGCCGCTCCTTGGCGGACCCTTGTGGCAGGTTGGCGAGTTGGTGGCAGGCCCAGCCCAGCAGGAGCAGGCGTTGCTGCATGTGCTCGTCGCCCAGTGCCACGAGCCGTCGCCAGCCGAGCGCGACGAACAAGGTTTCTATCTCTTTTGTCCGCAATGAGTACGACGCGATGGTTGACACGATCTCCGGCCGTTCCTCGGGGCTGACGTGGCGGGAGATCACGGCGTGGAGTGCAAGGTTGACCTTGCCTGATCGCAGCGCGGCAACCTCGCTGTTGGTCGCACCGTCCAGCTGGGCTTCTAGCCGCCGGACAGTCGCGGGCGAGACTCCGAAGCGCTTGGCGACGTCTGCGGTCTCCTCGCCGTTCCGGCGAGCGCGGGCGATGAGCAGGGCGCGGTCGACCGGACGCATCTTCAACCGGGCCACGTTCTCGACCAGAAACTGTTGGACCTTCTCGTGGTCGGCGTAGCGGTCGTCAACCACTAGCGCCGGGATCGTCTCAATGCCGAGCAGGCGGCACGCTAGCGTGCGTCCTTGGCCCTTGATCAGCAGGTAATCACCGGTGCCGTCTGGTGCTGGACGGACCGTGATCGGCGTCAGTACTCCAAACTGTGCGATCGAGCGCTGCAGCTCGCGGTGGCCGTCACGGTCACGCTTGCGGCCGAGTCCATCCTCAGGCCTGATCCGCGCAACCGGAACCTGCCGGACCTTATACGAACGACTGCCCGAGGCTTGCTCCGCGCTCACATTTACACCTTTCGTCCGGTTATCCTTTCCGCAGCGGAAGTCGCAGCGGGCCTCCTCGCCACAGGCACCAGCCCGCTACTTACATCGATGTGATTCTCTCACACCGCTCCCCCGGAGGATTCGGGACTCGAGACCCTGGCCGGACGGCCCGCGCCGCCGCAAGACGAGTGATCCTCCCGACCTGATGCTCGGACGATAGGGCGACACTACGGCAGAACGCCCAAGCGGCACCAAGTCCGTCCACAGGTGCCGCCCGAATGGGTGATGAGCTGTTCTTGTCTCGTGTTTCGGGGTTATGCGGCGGGGTGGAGCTGGGTGAGCAGGGCGTCTGGGAATAGGTCGAGGGTGTGCTGGTGGGGGTGACCGTGCGGATATTGGGCGTGCAGGAGGGCACGGCGGAGGGAGGCGAGCATGT
>WNFU01015858.1_pt1 | contig 10593 bp, 11 predicted proteins | sample 5400121 | NCBI WGS metagenome assembly WNFU01 (sample SAMN13153360, study PRJNA577476) | soil metagenome | isolation source: 100 cm soil or saprolite under grassland replicate 1 | place: USA:California | collected 2016-06-15
CTCAAATTAGCCCCGGAGGGGCGAGGGAGCGCACCGAGTTCGCGACGGCGCCGTCGCCCTCCAGCGACTTTGCATCATCGCGGCACTGTCAGCGCGAGCAGGCTCGCGGCGTCCGCGCTTCGATCCAGCGCCCATACCGCGTCGATCAGCGGCGCGACGTCGTGGCCGGGGCGCCAGCCGGCGGCAATCGTGCGCAGCTTGTCCTCGATATCCTGGTCGCGCATCGGATTCGACGGGCTTCCGCGCGCGGCGGAGGTCGACAGGCGGTGCTTGGTGCCGTCCTTGGTCCACAGCTCGACCACTGCCGCGATGGTCGCGATCGCCGGGTCGCGGATGACCTCGATCTTGCGGCGCATATCGGTCACCGCGGGGTCGCGGGCGCAGGCGTCGGTGAATTGATCGAGCCCGGCCTTGCCGAGCACGAGCGCGGCGGCGAGCGCGTGTTGCACGCTGACCTGCGACTCGCGGCCGGTCGCGATGTCGGGGCGGTCGGTCCGGTCGCTGAGCAGAGGATTGCCGCGCGCGATGACCCGCTCGACCACGTCGGCCGGGTGCTGGCGCCGCCAATCCAGCACGCAATCGAGAAACGGATGGATCACGAAGCCGCACGGATACGGCTTGATCGAATTTTGCGCGATCTCCCAGGTCTCGCCCAGACCGTCGGTGAGGGATGACCAGCTCGGCGGCTCCGCCATCGCGTTGAGGAAGCCTTGCACGCCGGCGATCGGCTCGGCCGGGCCTTCGAACCCTTTTTCCGCCAGCAGCGCCGACCACAGGCCGTTGCGCGCGGCATTGCCGACACTGATGCTCTTGGCCGGCCAGCCGAGACATTCGCACAGTCCGGCGGACTGCGTGGACGCGTTGCCGAGCGCCCAGATCATGCGCTGTTCATCGAGTCCGATCAGCTTGCCGGTGGCGATGGCGGCGCCGAAGACGCCGCAGGTCGAGGTGATATGCCAGCCCTTGGCGTAGTGGCCGGGAGAAATAGCGCTGCCGATCCGGCATTGCATCTCGAAGCCGAGGACGAAGGCCAGCAGCAGCTCGGGCCCGGTCACGCGCCGGCGCTCGGCCATCGCCAGCAGCGCCGGTGCCACCGGAGCGGTCGGATGAATGACGGTCGGAAGGTGGGTATCGCAAAAATCGAAAACGTTGGCGCCGGCCGCGTTCAGAAAGGCCGCGCTCAACGCATCCATGCGCTCGCCGCGGCCGATGATGGTGGCCTGCCGGCGATCGGAGAACTCGGCGAGAGATCGCAACGCCAGCTCGACCGGACCAGTGCGGCAGCCAGCCAGCGCTACCGCAAAGAAATTCAACAGCGCGCGCTTGGCCTCATGGCGGACCGGCTCCGGGATGTCGTCCCAGCGGGCTTCGACGACGAAGCGGGCGAGATTTTGCGTGACGGCGGGTCTGTGCAGCATGAAGTTGGCCCCGAATGTTTCTGCCGACGCAAGCGTAGCCCGGCCCTCCTTCGCCCCCAAGGGGCTTCGGAGGATTGACCCGTCCTCCGTAGCGCGGAACGCGGAGGAGGAATGGAACGCCGGCGAAATCCGGAAACGGTCGATCCGGTCGCCAAAGCCTATGGTGCTCGGTCGGGGATTTCCGTAATCGTTCGTCGAGCCTGTCCCGGATGTCGCTACGCTCCATCCGGGCTACGGTGTCTGAAAGGCCATGAACATGTCTGAAGCACCCCGTCCGACCTGGAAGCAACTGCTCGCGCGCGAGCGGCCGCTGCTCCTCCCGTTCGCGCATGACGCGCTCTCGGCACGGCTGATCGAGCGCGCGGGCTTTGCGGCCTACGGCATCGGCGGCTTTGCGCTGATCGGCGCGCGCCTGGGCCTGCCCGACGTCGGGCTTGCCGGCTTCGGCGAGATGAGCGCGGGCGTGCGGGATATCGTGGCGGCGAGCCGGCTGCCGGTCCTGGTCGATTGCGACGACGGCTACGGCGACACGAAGAACGTCGCGCGCACGGTGCAAGGCTACGAGGCGATGGGGGTCGCGGCGATCTTCATGGAGGACCAGACGGCGCCGAAGCGGTGCGGCCACATGACCGGCAAGAGCGTCATCGCGCCAGCCGCCATGGCGGCGAAAATCCGCGCCGCCGCCGCCGCCCGGCGCAACCCGGACACCTTCATCATCGCGCGCACCGACGCGCGCGCGGTGCACGGTCTCGACGACGCGCTGCGCCGCGCCGAGCTCTACCGGCGTTCGGGCGCCGACGGCCTGTTCATCGAGGCGCCGCAGAGCGTCGAGGAGCTGGCGCGGATCGGTCGCGCCTTCGCGGGCGTGCCACAGCTCGCCAACATGGTGGAGGGCGGCGGCCACACGCCGATCCTGCCGCCGGCCGAGCTCGTTCGGCTGGGCTTCGCCATGGTGGCCTATCCGACCACGCTGATCTTCGGCGTCGCCCGCACGATCGAGCAGGCGCTCGCGGATCTGAAAGCGGGCGCACCGGCGAATAAAGGCGCAGGCGTCGATTTCGATACCTTCAAGGACATCCTCGGTTTGGCGCACTGGGCCGACATCGAGCAGCGCGCGGGCGACGCAGCGCCGGCCCTGAAGGCGCGTGCCGCGAGGACGTGAGGCGTTTCGGCCATTTGCCGATGATCTTGCGGCATTTGGCCGAATGGATTAGATTTCGGAAAGACGGGGTTTTGAGAGGGCCATCGAATGCCGCGGACCGCTTCGAAACGCCCCCGCCGGCGCGCGCCGCCACCCGAATTTGCGGAGGAAGAGCGTCCGTTTGTTCACGACGACAAATGCTGAAAGTGCCGGAAGCCGACGCCATCGCGCGGCTGTTGCGGGTCACCGAAGCCGCCAAGAAAACGTTCGGCGATGCGGACTTCGCAACCAGATTTCTGAACCTGCCGAACCCCGCATTGAAAAATCGCGTCCCGATCGACTTGGCCGAGACCGACGCCGGCGCCCGCGAGGTCGAGGCCATCCTCCTTCGCATTGCCTACGGCGACTACACCTGATCATGATCGTCTGGCGGCTTTCACCGCCCGCTTTCGCCCAGGTTCTCAGTGGCGAAGGCAATCGCATCGCGGGCGCCCGTTGGAATTCGCCCGGCCGAGGCGTGGTCTATACCTGCGCGCACCTCTCACTTTGCGTATTGGAAACCTATGTCCACATTGCTCCTGAACAGCGGCTATCGCTTCCGGACTTCGAGGCGGTCCGCCTCAGCATTCCGGATGATGCCGGCACGACCGAAGTCGCGGTCGCCGAGTTGGAGCACTTGTTGTCGACGCCGAACGCCGAATTGGCTTGCCGCAGGCTCGGCGACCGATGGCTCGCTGCTGGCGCAGACTTGATTCTCGTTGCCCCATCCGTCGTCGTGCCGGAAGAATCAAACCTCATGTTGAACCCGGCGCATCCTCGAATGCCCGAGGTCGCGATCCTTTCGCGCCGCCGGTTTCGCTTCGATCCGCGCCTGACCCAGCTTTAGACGAGGTCTTCGCGCAGCGATGATGTATATAAACGATTGAATATACGATGCTTTTCGATGTATATCTGATAGACGTAAGATATATCTTGCGTAGCTAGGACTTTTGATCTATCTAAAGATATATCTTTCAACAAGGAGAACCCGACATGTTCGGCATGAGACATTTCCAATCGCGCTGCGAGGAGCGCTGGGCCGCCGGCCGCGGCTGGCGCCATCGCCACGGCGGCCACGGCTGGGGCGGACGCCACGGCCTGGGCGGTGGCGACATGATGCGCGCCGGGCGCATGCTGGCGCAGGGCGACCTGCGGCTGATCGCGCTCGCGCTGATCGCCGAGCAGCCGCGTCACGGCTACGAGATCATCAAGGTGCTCGAGGACAAGACCGAGGGCTGGTACTCGCCGAGCCCCGGCATCGTCTATCCGACGCTCACTTATCTGGAAGAGGCGGGCTACGTCACCGCGCAGACCGAGGGCGCCAAGAGACTCTACACCATCACCGAGGAAGGCCGCGCGCACCTCGCCGACAACCGCGACTTCGTCGACGCGGTGCTCGAGCGGCTGGCCGCGGTCGGACGCAAGATCGCGCGCATGCGCCGCCGCTCCGGCGAGGACGACCGCCGCGAGTCCGGCGTGCCGCCGCTGGTCAAGGCCGCGCTCGACAATCTGCGCGAGACCGCGATCAAGCGGCTCGAAGACGACGCCGAGGCGGAAGCGAAGGTGGTCGAGGTGCTGGCGCGCGCGGCCTGCGAGCTAAGAAAGTCGTAGAGCCCCAGTTCGGGGACCATGAAGGCAAACTCGCACCCCCGGCCTATTGGTGGGAGCGTTAGTTGTCTCAGCTCTTGCAGATTCTGGGGCTGGCATCGCTGGCGGCACCTGGGCGCCGCAACCGTCGTAGCGCTGCTCGTGACGGGGCAGATGCTCGGCTCGATTGTCTTCGATCACTACGGCCTGTTCGGTCTTATGCAGCATCCAATCGATCTTTCCCGCCTCACCGGCGCATTGCTGCTGATTTTTGGCGTCGTCCTGATACGGCACTGAGCCGGCGCAGCGCCTCAGAATGTGCCGCCTTTATGCCGCAGAAAGTGCAGGAACTGCAGAAAGCCCCTGATCGCCTGCCTACGCCGCCTCGGCCATGCGTCTTTCTGCACTTCCTGCACTTCCTGCACTTTCTGCACCCCCGAACAGCGCGGGATTGACGGTCCAACGGTGCGCCGGCGTTTTGGCCAAACGAACCCATTAGTGAAAGCCCAATGATTACAACGCCCGACCCGGCGCGTTGGTCGAATAGCTCGCGGCCCGATCCGTGCGCGGCTGCGATCGAGCCCGTCGGGATGCAAACGGGTCGGCAAGCGGTCAGTATCGTTCGCACCATTTTGGCCAAACGAACCCAACGGGTGAAAGCCCAATGATCATCGGCCCATTCCCGACGGGAGTCCGACCCCGCGCTCAACCGGTCAAAACCTGTGTCAACCAACTAGCCGTCTCGCCGCATCGCAGGGCGAGGAAAACAACGCCCCCGCCACCGCCGCCGAGGCGACGCACGGACGCAGGCCCGGTTGTTGTCCGCTGCGTGCGGATGACCTAGCCTCGCTTGCGGCTTCGTAAGCCGCAGCCCGCGGAGGCAGCGATGTCGTCCACACCAACAAAATTCCCTGTCGGCCTGGTCGGGCTGGCGGCGGCCGTCGGCGCAATCTTGCCGACCGCGCCGGCGGCGGCGGCCGATTTCTACTCCGGCAAGAGCATCGATCTGGTGATCGGGGCGCCGCCCGGCGGCGGCTACGACATCTATGCGCGCGTCGTCGGCCGCCACCTCGGCCGCCACATCCCCGGCCAGCCCGCGATCGTGCCGAAGAACATGCCGGGCGCGGCCAGCGGGCGGGCGGCCGGATACATCAGCGCGATCGCGCCCAAGGACGGCACCGCCATCGCCGCCGTCATGCCGGGCGCGGTCATGGGCCCGCTGCTCGACGAGAAGGCCGAGGCGCTGTTCGATCCCACCAAGGTGCTCTATCTCGGCACCGCCAACAACGGCACCCGCGTTTGCCTGACGCTGAAGGGGACCAAGATCAAGACCTTCGACGATGCGCTGACCCAGAAGGCCGTGTTCGGCGGCGTTTCCACCAACGACTCCACCTATGAATACGGCCACCTGCACAAGCGGACGTCCGGCGCCCAGTACGACGTCGTGTCGGGCTATCGGGGGACGCCCGATATCGCGCTGGCGATCGAGCGCGGCGAGGTCGACGGCGTGTGCGGCTGGGACTGGTCGAGCTTCAAGTCGCAGAAACCCGATTGGCTGCGCGACAACAAGGTGAACGTGATCCTGCAAGTCGGGCTCGAGCCGCATGCCGAGCTCACCCGCATGGGCGTTCCGTCGGTGTTCAAATACGTGAAGAGCGACGAAGACCGCAAAGTGGTCGAGCTGGTGATCAGCCAGCAGGTGTTCCAGCGCTCCTATATCGCGCCGCCGGGCATCCCGGCGGAGCAGCTCAACACGCTGCGCGCCGCCTTCGACGCGACCATGGCGGACAGGCAGTTCCTCGACGACGCCGAGAAGCTGCGCATCGAAATCTCGCCGCTCTCCGGCGGCAAGGTGCAGGAGCTGGTGCAGAAGCTGCATTCGGCGCCGAGGGACATCGTCGAGCGGGCGCGACAGGCGATCAGGCCGTAAGTCTGTGAAATTTCCACGCCCAACGCGCGGCAGTTAAGCCCCATCTTGCCCTGGGCCCATGCAATGCAAACAAAACCGACATGGAAGCAATTGCTGGGGCGCGAACACCCCCTGCTGCTGCCCTGTGCGCATGACGCGCTGTCGGCGCGGCTGATCGAGCGCGCCGGTTTTGCCGCCTATTCGATCGGTGGCTTTCCGCTGGTCGGGGCGCGGCACGCGCTGCCCGACATCGGACTCGCCGGCTTCGGCGAGATGAGCGCCGGCATCCGCGACATCATGGCGGCGACCGACCTGCCGGTGCTGGTCGACGGCGACGACGGCTATGGCGACGCCAAGAACGTCGCGCGCACGATTGCGGGCTACGAGGCGATGGGGGCGGCAGCGATCTTCATCGAGAACCAGCGCGCGCCCAAGCGCTGCGGCCACATGGCCGGCAAGGAGGTGATCGACGCCGACGTGATGGCGGCCAAGCTGCGCGCCGCTGTGGCGGCGCGGCGCAATCCCGACACATTCATCATTGCCCGCACCGATGCCCGCGCGGTGCACGGCCTCGACGACGCCTTGCGTCGCGCCGAGCTTTATCTCAAGGCCGGCGCCGACGGCCTGTTCGTCGAGGCGCCGCAGACCGTGGACGAGCTCGCGCGCGTCGGCCGCGCCTTCCAAGGCGTGCCGCAGATCGCCAACATGCTGGAGGGCGGCGGGCGCACCCCGATGCTGCCGTTGCGGGAGCTGTTTCGCTTAGGCTTCGCCATGGTGGTCTACCCGATGTCGCTGATCTTCCGCGTCGCTCGCACGATCGAGAAAGCGCTCGCGGAGCTGAAGGCCGGCACGCTCGCGATCGAGAACGAAGGCGTCGATCTCGAGACCTTCAAGGACATCACCGGCTTTGCGCGCTGGGCCGAAACCGAGCAACGCTCGGACGCAACGAGAGAAACCAAGTAGCGGAGGAACGTCATGCGAGGCTGGCTCACGGCTACCACCGTTTTCGCCGCGCTCATCACCGCGGCGCTCCCGGCCAACGGCCAGGACAACAAGCCCGAAATCTCCCGGATACGGCTCGCGGTCGGCGGCAAGCCGGCGTTGTTCTACCTGCCGCTCACGGTCACCGAGCGGCTCGGCTATTTCCGCGAGCAGGGCCTCGAGGTCGAGATTTCGGATTTCCCGGGCGGCGCGCGGGCGTTGCAGGCGCTGATCGGCGGCAGCGCCGACGTGGTGACGGGCAGCTTCGACCACACCATCCAGATGCAGGGCAAGAATCAGCCGATTGTCGCCACCGTCCAGCTCGGCCAGTTCCCCGGCTACGTGCTGGCGGTGCTCGCCGCAAAGGGAGAACGCTACAAGGATCCCAAAGACCTCAAGGGCATGAAGATCGGGATCACGGCGCCCGGATCGGGCACCCACCTGATGGTGCAGCATTTCATGACCAAGCACGGCCTGCGGACCGACGACGCCTCGTTCATCGGCGTCGGCGCCAGCGCCAGCGCGGTGGCGGCGGTGCAGCGCGGCGAGATCGACGCCATCGTCAACGTCGACCCGGTGATCAGCCTCTTGGAGAGCCAGGGCCTGATCAAGGTCGTCGCCGACACCCGCACGTTGGACGGCACGCGCCAGGTGTTCGGCGGTCCTTATCCGGCGGCGGTGCTGTACACGCCGCGGGCCTTCATCGAGAAAAATCCGCGCACCACCCAGGCGCTGGTGAATGCCTTCGTGCGCGGCCTGAAATGGGTGGCCGGCCATTCGGCGGAAGAGATCGCCGGCCTGATGCCGGAGGAATACGCGCTCGGCAACAAGCCGCTCTACCTCAAGGCGATCAAGAGCAGCTTGCCGATGTTCTCTCCCGACGGCCGCTTCACCCGCGAGGGCGCCGAGACCGCCTATGCGGTGCTCAAGGCGTTCGATCCCGACGTCCGCAACGCCAGCATCGACGTGACGGCGACCTACACGGATTCGTTCGTCGAGAAGGCGCTGGCGGGACAACGGTGAGCGCAGGGCCGGTCGGACTCACTCGATCTTCAGGTTGAGTTGCCGCACCAGCGCGCCCCATTTGGCCTCCTCGCGGTCGATCTCGGCGGCATGGTCCTCGGGCGTGCCCGGCAGCGGCTCGGCGCCCTCGGAAGCGAGCCGCGCGCGCAAATCATCGGCGGCGAGCGCGGCCTGCAGCTCCTTGTTGAGCCGCTCGACGATGGCGCGCGGCGTACCGGCGGGCGCCACCAGCCCGTAGCGGATGGCGGCCGAAAAGCCGGGCAGGCCGGATTCGGCGATGGTCGGCACCTCCGGCAACAGCTGCGAACGCTCCGGATTGGTCACCGCCAGGGCGCGCAAGGTGCCGCCTTTGACGTGCCCGAGCACCGGCAGGATCGAAAGGAACATCATCGACACATGGCCGCCGACCAGGTCGGCCATGGCCGGGCCGTTGCCCTTGTAGGGGATGCGGGTGATGTCGATGTCGGCGGTCTTGGCAAACAGCTCGGTGGTGATATGGCCGACCGTGCCGGGCACGAAGGCGTAGTCGATCTTGCGCGGATTGGCCTTGGCGAAGGCGAGCAGCTCGGCGACCGAGCGGACCGGCAGCGAGGGATGCACGGTGAGCACGCTCGACAGCGCGGCGATCAGGCCGATCGGGGCGAAATCCTTGCGCGGGTCGTAGCCGACATTGGGATAGAGGCTCGGGTTGATGGCGAGGGTGCCGGTATAGGCGAGCAGGATGGTGTAGCCGTCGGGTGCGGTCCTGGCGACCGCCCGCGTCGCCACGGTGCCGCCGGCGCCGCCGCGGTTGTCGACCACGACGTGCTGGCCGAGCGTCTTGCTCATGCGCTCGGCGACCGCGCGCGCCAGCGCGTCGTTGCCGCCGCCGGGCGGAAACGGGACCACGAGCGTGATCGGCCGGATCGGGTAGGACTGGGCGGCCGCGTTCGTCGCGGCGCCTGCGATCAACGCGGCGGCGAGAAGTGCGGCCCGAAGCATGTCACTCGACCTTCAGATTGAGCTTCTTGATCAGGGTCGCCCACTTGCGCTCTTCGCTGTCGATGTCCTTGGCGTATTCGTCGGGCGTCGAGGTCAGCGGGTCGCCGCCTTCGGCCTGGATGCGCTGCTTGACCTGGTCGCTATCGACCAGCGCGCGCAGCTCCTTGTTGAGGCGCTCGATGATCGGCCGCGGCGTGCCGGCCGGCGCCAGCAGCCCGTAATGCAGCACCGACTCGAAGCCGGGCATGCCGGACTCGTTCGCGGTCGGCACATCCGGCAGCAGGCTGAAGCGGACTGGGCTGAGCACTGCGATCGCGCGCAGCGAGCCGGCCTGCAGATTGCCGAGCGCCGGCGGCAACACCCCGAACGCGACCGGCACATGGTTGCCGAGCAGGTCGTTCATGAGCTGCGCCGTGCCCTTGTAGGGAATGATGGCCGCGTGGACGCCGGTGATCGACTTGAACAATTCGGCGGAGAGATAGCTGCCGGTGCCGATCGCCGACGAGCCGATGTTGAATTTGGTGCCTTCCTTCTTGGCGAGCGCAATGACGTCCGCCACGGTCTTGGCCGGGAACGACGGATGCGCGAGCAGCGCGACCGGCATCGACGCGATCAGCCCAATCGGGGCGAAATCCTTGCGTGGGTCGAAGCCGGCATTGGCGTAGAGGCTGGGATTGATCGAGATCGAGCCGGTATGGCCGAGGAACAGCGTGTAGCCGTCGGGCGCGCTCTTGGCGACCGCCCGCGTCCCGACCAGGCCCGAGCCGCCGGCGCGATTGTCGACGACGACCTGCTGGCCGAGCGAAACCGAAAGCCGCTCGGCAACGACGCGCGCCATGGCGTCGACGCCGCCGCCCGGCGGATACGGGACGACCAGGGTGATGGTCCGGGTGGGATAGTCCTGGGCGGTTGCGGCCCCGCAAACGCCGAAAGCGGCCGCGGTCAGGGCCGCAGCCATCAATAGCCTACGCAACATCTCCTCCCCATTTTTTTATCTGCGACGAAATAACTCATCCCGATCCCGCGTTAAACTGCGGTCGAGGCGCGACACTCAGTTACTTTAAGTTACGCTGCGCGCGTTAGTGGACGAGGGCGTCCTGCCGCAGCCGCGTCATTTCGTCTTTCACCAGCAACTTGCGACGCTTCAACTCTACGATCTTAGGTCGACCGCCGTTTCCATTGTGCATTGCAGCAATCCCCGCTTTGCGTTATCGCTCCGCGGCACCGAGACTTGAATAAGGAGCCCCAACAAGGGATAATTTCCCAGATTCCGGCGCAATAGGCGCGCCTTCAGGCGGAACACGCTCTAACCGGCGGGTTGTGCGGCTGGCCTTCGAATCACGGCGGCGATGATCAAAGAGGAAGAACGCGAGTTGCGGGAGCAATGGGCGCGCCTCCAGCAGGAGCACCGCGACCTCGACGCCGCGATCACGGCGTTGCAGCACACCCGCGGCTCCGACATGCTGCAGGTCCAGCGGCTCAAGAAGCGCAAGCTCTATCTGCGCGACCGCATT
>WNFU01009995.1_pt1 | contig 10591 bp, 9 predicted proteins | sample 5400121 | NCBI WGS metagenome assembly WNFU01 (sample SAMN13153360, study PRJNA577476) | soil metagenome | isolation source: 100 cm soil or saprolite under grassland replicate 1 | place: USA:California | collected 2016-06-15
CGCAGCTCGTTCTCGGTCGCGAACGCGTCCATCAGCGGCAACTCGGTGGTGCCGGGATTGCCAAACAGAACCTCGACGCCTTCCTGCTTGAGCAGCTCCAGGAAGGCGCGCTTTCCGGACATGACGGGCAAACGCTTCCTCCAATTGGTTTTCGAGAGGACAATCTGACGAGCTCGATTGTGGATGCTCGTCGCGATGACCACAAGGCCAGTCACGCAGTGCAGCCGTGTCCCGGGCGCAGCGCAGCGCGCAGTGAAACGAAGCGGTGCGCTGCAGACCCGGGACCGTTACGGTCCGTGGCGGTCCCGGATCAGCGGTGCACCGCTTCGCTAACGCTCGCGCTGCACCGCGTCCGGGACACGATGCCGAAATATTGCGCGGCCACCCTCAAGGCGTCGCCGGGGCGGTCAGGTCGATGACCAGGTAGTCTTCCTCGACCGAGACCGCGAAGGTCTCGGCCACGTAGGGGCCTTTGACCAGCGTCTCGCCCGGCTCGACCGTGACCCGGAATTGCCGGGCCCGGGTGGAATTTGGATCGCACCAGGATTGGCCGGTGCGGATGTCGTACTCCCAGCCGTGCCAGGGGCAGCGCAGGAATTCCTGATGCCGCGCCAGCCGGTAGTGACCGGGCCCGTCGGACTGCACCAGCGGGACGATGCGGCCGCGGCAGAGCGGGCCGCCGGCGTGCGGACAGCGATTGGCGAGCGCGAAATATTCGCCGCCGATGTTGAAGATGCCGATCTCGCGGCCCTTGACCGTCACGATCGTGGAGCTGCCCGGCGCCACGTCGCTCGCGCGGGCGACGACCTGGCGCGTCATTCGGGTTGCTCTCTCCGCCGTCATGGCCGGACTTGGTCCGGCCATCCACGTCTTTGATGCAGCGAGAAAGAAAGACGTGGATGCCCGGGACAAGCCCGGGCATGACGATCAACAACGACGCCCTGCCGCGTCACTGCAGGCCGTACAACGCCTTGGCGTTGTCCCGGAACACCAGTGCCTTCTGCGCTTCGGTCAGCTGGAACTTGAACACCTCGCGCGGATGGTCGAAGTCCCAGTGCGGGTAATCGGTCGAGAACATCAGCCGGTCCCAGCCGAGCCAGCCGATGATGTCGGCGAGATGCTGCGGGTTGTCCGGCTCCTCGATCGGCTGGCTGGTGAACCAGCAATGCGCGCGCAGGTATTCGGACGGCGGCCGCGTGAGATGCGGCGTCTCCTTGCGCATGCGCTCCCAGTGCTTGTCCATCCGCCAGGCCAGCGCCGGCGCCCAGGCGAAGCCGCCTTCGATCAGCACCACCTTGAGCTTGGGAAAGCGCTCGAACACGCCCTCGAACACCAGGCTGGTGACCGTGTTCTGCATCCCGCTCGAGGCCGCGTAGTGCTCCTGCATGTAATAGGTCGGCCAGCCCGACGCAGTCGAGGCGTGGCCGCCGCTGAAGCCCTGCACGTGCAACGCAATCGGCCGGTTGGCGCGCTGCGCCGCCTCGTAGATCGGCCAGTAGCGCCGATGCCCGAGCGGATCGCTCGAGCGCGGCGAGATCAGGATCTGCGCGAAGGCCGGATCGTCGGCGCGGTGCTCGATCTCGCTCACCGCGAAGGCGGCGTCCTCCTGCGGCACCACGATGCCGGCGCGCAGCCGCGGCTCCTGCTTGCACCAGGCCTCGAGCTGCCAGTCGTTGACGGCGCGAGAGAGGGCGGCGGCGAATTCCAGGTTGCGCTCCTCCATGCCGCCGCGGCTCAGCTGCATCAGCATGCCGTATTCGACGCCGTTGGGGTCGAGATGCTGCGTCCGCATCAGCGCGAGATCGGAGCCGGGCGGCCCTTGCTCCGGGAACGCGTCGACCCGCATGCCGGCCGCCATCATGCGCGGCCAGGCGAGCTGGCCCGACAGGCCCTGGCGCAGATGCTCGCCGAACGTGGTCATGTGCTCGCGCCAGCGCGCCGGCAGGAACGGGTGCAGGTCCGCGGGCGAGCGATAGGCCGGGTGGATGTCGCAATCGACGATCGCGAGCTTCTGCGCCGCGGACGATTGCCGGATCGGGATGTTCATCGCACCGCCTCCGCTGTCCTCGTAGTATCGCCGATCACGGCCTCGTCGCGCAAACGCGGATAGGTGTCGAGCGGGTTGTCGATCATGAGCTTGCGGACCGCGTCGTCGGGAAGCCCGTCCGGCAGCACGTCCTCGCCGTCGAAATGCCAGTGCGGATAGTCGGTCGAGAAGAGGAGCATGCGGTCGGAGCCGATATGCGCGAGGGTGCGCGCCAGCGTCTCAGGGTCGTTTTGCGGGGCGTCGACCGGCTGCAGGGTCAGCCGCAGATGGTCGCGCAGGATCTCGGCCGGCGGCCGATCGATCCACGGCACTTCCGGCCGCACGCCGCGCCAGGTCTTGTTGGTCCGCCACAGCAAGGTCGGCAGCCAGGTGAAACCGGATTCGATCAGCACCAGCTTGAGCGCGGGAAACTTGTGGAACACGCCTTCGGCCAAAAAACTCAGCACCTGCGATTCGAAAGCGGTCGACTGGGCGACGTAGTCCTCCACCCGGTGCGCCGGCCAGCCCGACGCCATCGGCGCATGGTGATAGGTGCTGCCGGCGTGGATGCCGATGGCGAGGCCAAGTTTCTCGGCAACGGCGTAGATCGGCCAATAGAGCCTGCGTCCCAAGAGCATCTCGCCCATTGCAAACAATAGCACCTGCACGAAGCGGCGATCCTTCGCCACCCGCCCGATCTCCTTGACCGCCAGCGCCGGATTGTGCGCCGGGATCAGGATCGAGGCGCGCAGCCGCGGCTCGCGGTCGAGCAGTTCCTTCGCCACCCAGTCGTTGACGGCGGTGCACAGCGCGGCCGCCATGTCCTCGTTGAACAGCGCCACGCCGCCGTGCAGCGTGTTGCAGATGGCGAGGCGCGTGCCGAACGGATCGAGCGCCTGGCGGCGGATCGTATCGAGGTCGCCGGCGGGAGCGCCCGAGGCCTGCCGCCAATCCGGGCGCGCGGAGAGCGGCGAGTTCGGCGGATAGCTGGTGAGCACGAAGGAGTATTTGTCGATATGGCGGTTGACCAGCTGATCGCGCCAATAGTCGTCGAGATACGGCAGCAGCGCCGCCGCGCCCGGCATCGCCGGATGCAGATCGCAGTCGATGGCGCCGGCAAAAGGCAGTTTCATTGGGTAGGGCTCTTGCGACCGGATGTAAATGCTCCGGTGTGATTCAATATAGTCCTTGGCGGCGGCCGAGTAACCCGCCTTTACCTTCAACACTCGGCGAGTGAGCCACTGGCGGCACGATAATCTCAAGTTCGCCGCCACTGGGTGGGACTACAATTGGTCCTTGCTGGCAGCGTTGGACATCTGGAACGCGGTTCGTCAGATTGCCGGTTGCCGTTGACCCCCTCCGGGGGCCCCGGCATTATCTAAGAAAAGCGCGCCTACGAAAAAGTTACCGGCGAACCGTTTCGCCGGGGCAAATCAAATGCAAAGCAGCCGCGATGTGCCGATCGGCGCCAACGGCCTCGGTTCGGCAGCGGTCGCGATCCAGCAGGGAGGAAATCATGGCAGGCAAATACGAGTTGAATCGAAGGCGGCTCTTGCAGGCGACGGCCGCCGGCGGCGCAGTGCTTGCAGCGCCGTTCATCCGGCCGGCGCAGGCGCAGGATCCCATCAAGATCGGCGCCCAAGGCGTTTCTTCGGGCTCGCATGCCGATTACGGCCGGCAAATTCAGATGGGCGCCCGGTTCGCCGCTGAGGAAATCAACACCAAGGGCGGCATCATGGGCCGAAAGATCGAGATCCTCTATCGGGACGACGAGCTCAACAACGAAGTCGCCTTGAAGAACGCCCGTTTCTTCAAGGCGCAGGGCGTCAACTTCATGATCGGCACGGATTCCAGCGGCGTTTGTCTGGCGCTCGGCCCGGTGCTACCCGAGCTCGACCTGATTCAGATCTTCACCCATGCGGCGACCGAGAAATTGACCGAGGACCTGGTCTTCAAGAAGGGGATCAAGCACATCTTCCGCGGCAGCGTTCCGGTCTACCAGGACGCCATCCTGCCGGCGCTGGTTTTCAAGGACAACATGGACATCAAGCGCATTGCCAACCTGGGCGCCGACTACGAGTACGGGCGCACCTCGTGGGCCATGTTCCACACTACGCTGAAGAAGTACCGGCCCGACGTCGAGATCGTCGGCGAGACCTGGGCGCCTTTCTTCACCGCCGATTTCACGCCCCATCTTAGCGCCCTGTCGGCCAAGAAACCGGACTTGATTTTCGCGACCCCGTGGGCGGGGGAAGCGGTGCTGATGCTGCGCCAGGCGACGACGCTCGGCATATTCAACGACATCAAGGCGTGGTGGCAGTGCATGGGCGGCTCCGTCGACGTGATGGAAGGCATCTCCCGCGACGTTGCGACGGGCAAGTTCAAGGACAAGCTGTGGGCGACGGCCCGCTACATCTGGAATTGGCCGGACACTCCGGACAACAAGGCCTTCGTCAACAGCTTCGCCGAGCGGTGGGGCCGCCTGCCGAACTACTCCGCGGAATGCACCTACTCGGCGGTCTTTGCATTGAAAGCGGCGGTCGAAAGGGCTGGCTCCGTCAAGACGGCGGACGTCATCAAGGCGCTGGAAGGCCTCGAGCTTTCCACCCCCGCCGGCAAGCGCGTCTACCGGCCGGAGGACCACCAGGCTGTCTACAACGTTCCGGCCGGGCGGGTGACCTACAACAAGGAGGTCGCACCGATCGCGTACTTGACCGACCTCAAGGTGTTCCCGGCGGCCGATTACTTCCGCAACCCGCCGTTCAGTTGAGGCGCCCGAAGCCGAACCATCAAAGGGAATGCATCCGCCCCCGGATAACATTCCCTTTGCGTTCGCTCGCCAGGTGGACGCCATCCCATGACCTTCGACGCGCTCGTTTACCAGGGGCTGATCGGTGTCAGCTTGGCGATGTATCTCTGGCTGCTCGCCGCCGGGCTGACCATCGCCTTCGGTGTCCTCGGTGTCGTCAACTTCGCCCACGGCAGCCTGTACATGCTGGGCGGTTACTTCGCCTTCACGTTCTACCTCACGCTGCAAATGAATTTCTGGCTGTCGCTACTGCTCGCGGCGGCCAGCGGCGCCGTCATCGGTTCGATCATGGAGCGCTTCTTCCTTCGCTATATCTATCATCTCGACCTCGCCTATCAGATTCTCCTGACGTTCGGGTTCGTGCTCATCTTCGCCGATGCCGCGAGGATCTTCTGGGGCGGGATTCCCTTGATCCCGCCGATGCCCGAGATATTCGATTCGACAGTACCGATCGTCGGCCGTCCGTTTCCGGTCTATAACCTGTTCGTGATCTTCGTCGGGATCGCGGCCAGCGCGTTGCTCTGGCTCCTGCTCGACAAGACGAACTGGGGGGAAACGGTTCGCGCCTCGGCCTCGGACCGTGAGATGGCCGGCGCGCTCGGCATCAACATCCCCCGGCTGTTCACCATCGTGTTCGCCTTTGCGGCCATGCTGGCGGCGCTGAGCGGGGCGCTCGGCACGCCGGTTCGCGCGATGACGCCCGGCATCGGCACCTCGGTCATCATCGACGTCTTCATCGTCACCGTCATCGGCGGACTCGGGAACCTGCCGGGCGCGTTTGTCGCCGCGCTCATCATTGGCCTGATGAAGGCCTACGGCGTGCTGCTGTTTCCCGACGCGGATTTGTTCATGACCTATCTCGTCATGACTCTCGTCCTGCTGTTCAGGCCGAAGGGACTGCTGGGAGGGCGCTGAGCGATGGACGGCTGGACCACGCTGACGAAGGCCGGGCGGCAGACCCGGCTCGCCGCGGCCGCTTGGGCGGCTCTCGCCGTCGCGTTGCTGACGATTCCCCTGTTCGGGGACTACGTCATCTGGCTGACCGCCAACATGCTGATCCTGGCGCTGTTCGCGGTCGGCTTCAATCTGCTGTTCTCGTTCACCGGGCTTTTGTCCTTCGGCCAGGCCGGATTTTTCGCCGTCGGCGGCTACGTGTGCGCCTTGATCCTGTTGGCGCTCCCGTCCTTGCTGCTGGGGGTCATCGGCGGGGTGATCGCCGCCGGGGTGGTGGCGCTGATCATCGGCTTCCTGTGCGTCCGCCACACGGAAATCTACTTTGCCATGCTGACGCTCGCCTTCGGGATGATGATCCACTCGATCATCTGGAAGTGGCGCTCCGTCACCGGCGGCGACGACGGGTTGGTCGGCGTGCCGCGGGCACCGTTGGAGATTCCCGGTGTGCTCACCATCGAGATGGCCGATCTCGCGCGTTACTACTACTTCGTCCTCGTCCTCGTGGTGCTCGGGATCTTCGCCATCTGGAGGGTGGTGCGGTCGTCGCTTGGACTGACGCTGCAGGGCATCCGCGACAGCGAAAGCCGGGTCACTTTCATTGGCCTTTCGGTCATGAAGTACCGGCTGATCGCCTTCACCATCGCCGGCCTCGCCTCAGGGCTGGCCGGCGCCCTCATGGTTCCCCTCGGCCGGTCGGCGTCGCCGGCAATGGCCAACTGGACGTTTTCGGCCGAGCCAGTGATCGCCACCCTGCTCGGCGGCGCTTTCACCTTCGCCGGTCCCATCGTCGGCTCGTTTCTATTCTACATCATCAAGGAAATCGTCGTCATTTTCACCGGCTACTGGATGATGACGCTCGGCATCATCGTGCTCGCCCTGGTGCTCGGATTCCGGGGCGGCGTGGTCAGCGTCATCCAGGACCGCCTGCTGCCGTTGCTGGCGCGACGGCACAACGACCAGGGAGGAGACGGATAAGCGCCCTGTTTCACTCGGAAGCACTTCGCAAGACGTTCGGCGAGTTCGTCGCCGTCAACGGCGTCGAGATGACGCTGGAAAAAGGCGTGCTGACCTCGATTATCGGCCCTAACGGCGCCGGCAAGACGACGCTGGTCAACCTGTTCACGGGTAACCTGCCTTGCGATTCCGGCCGCCTCGTCTTCGATGGAACCGAGATCACCCGCCTTACGGCGCACCAGCGGGTGCGTCTGGGCATCAGCCGCTCGTTCCAGATCACCAATGTCTTTCAGCAGATGACCTTGGCGCAGAACCTGCAATTGCCGGTGTTGGCGCGCCTGGGGCGTGCCAGCCGCCCGTTCGCGCGGCCGGATCGCGACCCTGACGTGCAGGCCGAGGTGGAAAGCCTGCTCTCCGACATCGGCCTCGCGACGGCGCGCGACGTGCGCGCCAAGGCGCTCCCGCACGGCGATCAGCGGCTCTTGGAGATCGGCATGGCGATCGCCTGCCGGCCGCGTCTTTGCTTCCTCGACGAGCCGTGCTCGGGAATGAATCCAGGCGAGCGCGCGCAGGTGCAGGAACTGGTCCGCAAGTTGACCAAGATGCGCGACGTGACGTTCGTCATCATCGAGCACGACATGGACGTGGTATTCGCACTCTCCGACCGGGTGATCGTTATGCACCAGGGAAGCGTGCTCGCCGAAGGCAAGCCCGAGGCGATTCGCAACAATGCCAGAGTCAAGGAAATCTACCTGGGGGAGGACGTCGGTGCCTGAGACGATCCTGGCGTTGCAAGCGGTGGTCGCCGTCTACGGGTTCAGCCGGGTGCTGCAGGGCGTGTCGCTGGCGGTCGAACGCGGCCGGATCGTCGCGCTGTTGGGTCGCAACGGTGCCGGCAAAACGACCACCCTGCGCAGTGTCATGGGGCTCGTCGCCGTGCCGTCCGGCAGCATCGGCTTCGACGGTGTCGAGCTACGCGGCATGCCGACGTTCAAGATCGCGCAGCTGGGCATCGGTTACGTGCCCGACGACCGGCGCATCTTCCCCGACCTCAGCGTCGAGAGGAACCTGGCCATCGGGGCCCGCCACGTCCCGCGCTGCGCCGGCGGCTATTGGAATCTGGACACGGTCTACCAACTGTTCCCGCCGTTGCACGAATTCCGTACCCGCAAGGGCGCCGTCCTCAGCGGCGGCGAACAGAAGATGCTGGCGCTCGGCAGGGCGCTGATGGGCAACCCGAAGCTGCTGATGCTCGACGAGCCGTCCGAGGGGCTGAGCCCGTTGATCCTGAGCGGCCTGGTAGAGGCGATCCAGAAGGTCGGCGCCGAGGGCATGACAATCCTGATCGCGGATCAGAACTTCAAGTTCGCGCGCCGGCTGGCCGAGTACGCCTACATCGTCGAGAACGGAATCATCCGCCACCAGGGCGCCATGGAGGAGTTTCTGGAGGACGGCGAAACCGTGCGCAAGTATCTAGCCGTGTGAGCGACGGGCCTGCGCGGGGCAGTGGTTTTCGCGCAGAGCTGCATCCTCTTCCGACGTGGTCCTGCCGTGCTCTTCCAAGGGAGAACAACATGAACGTCGAGGGAAAAGTCATTGTCATCACCGGTGAGGGATGGGGTGAGGGGTTATGGTCTCTCGATAGGTTTCGAGCCCCCTCACCCCAACCCAGCCGAAGTCGGATGTATCCGACTTCGGCCAGCTTAAAGTGCCGAACTCGGGTAAACCCGATTTCGGGTGGGGAGAGGGAGCCCACCGAGTTCGCCGACAGATCATCGGCTCAAACACGAATTCGACTCACGCTTGAACGATAGTGGATAGTACGGTCGTGACAAATTATTCCAGGGGAGGACCCCATGTCCAAATGGCGCCATCGGACCGCCGCGGCCGCGGTCGGCATCGCGGTTGGGCTCGGTCCCACGATCGGCAACAGCCAGGAGATCGACATCCTGATGGCGCTGCCGGCGGCAACACTCACCTTCAGCGCCGCCTTCATCGCCGAGGACGGAGGATTCTACAAAAAGGAAGGCCTCAAGGTCAGCTATCGCACCATCGTCGGCGTCGGCTCGGTCAATGCGGTGATCGCCGGCAGCGCCGACTTCACCATGGGCACCGGGCCGGTGTTCCTGCGCGCGGCGGCGCAGGGCCAGCGCCTGCTGGCGCTCGCCAACCTGGTCGACAAGCCGCTGGTCGAGCTGGTGCTGCGCAAGGACGTCGCCGCGGCCGCCGGCATCACCGACGCGATGCCGCTCGGCGAGCGTGCCAAGGCGCTCAAGGGCAAGACCATCGGCATCCAGGGCGTCGGCTCGATCGTACACGCCTGGGAGCGGCTGGTCGCCAACCGCGGCGGGCTCGACATCGAGAAGGACGTGCGCATCGCCCCGATGGATCCGTCCGGCATGCCGGCGGCGCTCGAGACCAGGCAGATCGACGGCTACGCCACCTCGCTGCCGTTCACCACCCAGGCGGTGCTCGGCGGCAGCGCCGTCATGCTGGCGAGCGCGGTGCGCGACGCGCCCGATCTGCTGCCGTTTGCCTATGGGCTCGTCTACACGCGGCCCGACACCTGCGCGAAGCAGCGGGAGAAATGCGTGCGGATGGCGCGCGCGCTCGCCGGCGCCAACGCGTTCATCCACGACAAGCCCGCCGCAGCGCTCGAGCTGCTGAAGAAACGGTTCGACAAGATGGACCCGGCGGTGCTCGCCGCCGCCTGGCAGATCGTGGCGCAGGCGCATGCGAAGGATATCCGGGTGACGGTGCCCGGGCTCGATCATTCGCAGAAGGTCAGCCTGGAGGCGAAGCTGTTGGAGCCGAAGGACGCGCTCACGAGTTTTGATGGGTTGTACACCGACGAGTTTGTGCGGTGAGCCGCGTGGGGTGATCTCGTGTCCCGGGCGAATGAAGCGAGGGCTTCTTCAGCCCGAGCGGAATGAGACACCGATCTCGGGTTTACCCGAGATCGGCACTTAAGATGCGCGCAAGTCGGGCAAGCCCGACTTGCGTGGACCCAGCGCAAGACTCGCGAAGCACAGTATCGAGACGCGCTGCGCGCGTCCGATTCTCTCCTGGGTCCCGGCTCTCGCTCCGGCTACGCCGTCGCTTCGGCCGGGACACGAGAGCGATGCCCTATCGTGGATCCCAACAACACGCTACATCCTCCGCATGACCCTTCCACTTTCAGGCCTACTGGTCATCTCGCTGGAGCAGGCGGTGGCGGCGCCGATGTGCGCGTGTCGGCTCGCCGATGCGGGCGCACGCGTGATCAAGGTCGAGCGGCCGGAGGGCGATTTTGCGCGCTACTACGACAAGCTGGCGGGCGGCGAGTGCTCGTATTTCGTCTGGCTCAATCGCGGCAAGCAGTCGGTGTGTCTCGATCTCACCCAGCCGGACCACAAGGCGCTGCTGGCGGCGATGCTCGCCAAGGCCGACGTGTTCGTGCAGAACCTCAAACCCGGCGCGGTGGCGAAGCTCGGATTTCCGATCGACGAATTGCGCCGCCGGCATCCGCGCCTGATCATCTGCTCGATCTCCGGCTATGGCGAGGACGGGCCCTACGCCGCGCGCAAGGCCTACGACATGCTGATCCAGGCCGAGTCCGGGCTCGCCTCGATCACCGGCGGGCCGGAGGCGCCGGCCCGGGTCGGCGTCTCGGTCTGCGACATCGCCGCCGGCATGAACGCCTACGAGGCGATCCTCGAGGCGCTCATCGCGCGCGGGACGAGCGGCGACGGCGCCGCGATCTCGATCGCGATGTTCGACGCCATGGCCGACTGGATGGCGACGCCGCTGCTGCAACAGGAGGGCGGCGCGCCGCCCAAGCGCATCGGGCTGGCGCACACCTCGATCGC
>WNFU01009996.1_pt1 | contig 10590 bp, 10 predicted proteins | sample 5400121 | NCBI WGS metagenome assembly WNFU01 (sample SAMN13153360, study PRJNA577476) | soil metagenome | isolation source: 100 cm soil or saprolite under grassland replicate 1 | place: USA:California | collected 2016-06-15
GCAGCCCGCTGGAGGGCCATCCCAGCGCGGCGCTGCCCTGGGTCGACGTCGCCACCGGCTCGCTCGGCTTCGGCCTTCCGGTCGGCGTCGGCATCGCGCTCGCTGCGAAGACGGTCGACGCCCGGCCGTACCGCGTCTGGGTGCTCGCCGGCGACAGCGAGATGGCCGAGGGTTCGGTCTGGGAGGCGTTCGAGCACGCCGCTCACTGGCAGCTCGACAACCTGACCGTGATCCTCGACGTCAACCGACTTGGCCAGAGCGGCGAAACGATGCACGGTTGGGACCTCGACTCCTACGTCGACCGCGCGCGCTCGTTCGGCTGGGCCGCGTTTCCAGTCGACGGCCACGACGTCGAGGCGATCAACAGGGCCTACACGCTGGCCACCGCTGCTTCGGAGCGGCCCAGCCTGATCGTGGCGCGGACGGTCAAAGGCAAGGGCGTCGCCGCGGTCGAGAACCAACCCGGCTGGCACGGCAAAGTCCTTGCCGACAGCGAGGCTGCGATCGCCGAGCTCGGTGGGATGCGCGAGATCCGCATCGCGCCGAGCCTCCCTCCGGACGCGCCGCCGCGACGCCACTACGACGCCGCGCCCATAACGTTGCCGGCCTACGAGCTCGGGACGATGAAGGCGACCCGGCGCGCGTATGGCGAAGCACTCGCCTCGCTCGGCGACGCCCGCGACGACGTCGTCGTGATGGACGGCGAAGTCTCCAACTCCACCTTCTCCGGCCTCTTCGCCGAGCGGCACCCGGAGCGCTTCTTCGAGATGTTCGTCGCCGAGCAGCAGATGATCGCCGCGGCGATCGGCTTCGGCGTCCGCGGTCTGAAGCCGTTCACCTCCGCCTTCGCGGCCTTCTTCAGCCGCGCCTACGACTTCATCCGCATGGCCGCGATTAGCCGCGCCTCCCTGCGCATCGTCGGCTCGCACGCCGGCGTCGCCACAGGTGAGGACGGCCCCTCGCAGATGGCGCTCGAAGACCTCGCGATGTTCCGCGCCGTCCACGGCAGCACCGTCCTCTACCCCAGCGATGCGAACCAGACCGTGAAGCTCGTCGAGCTCGCCGCGAACAACCCCGGTATCACCTACCTGCGCACCACCCGCGCCGACACACCCGTCATCTACCCCGCAGATGCGAGCTTCTCGATCGGCGGTAGCCGCGTTCTGCGTGCCACGCCCGAGGACGTCGTCACCGTCGCCGCCGCCGGAATCACCGTGCACGAGGCACTGAAGGCGAGCGAGCTGCTCGCAGCGGAAGGGATCCGCGTCCGCGTCCTCGACCTCTATTCGGTCAAGCCGATCGACGGGCAGACCCTGCTGGAATCGGTGACCGCGACCGGCGGACGCCTGGTCACCGTCGAGGACCACTGGCCGGAAGGCGGCCTCGGCGACGCCACGATCGCGGCACTCGCCGACTCCGGCCTCACCGTTCACGCCGTCAAGCTCGCCGTCCGCGATCTTCCCGGCTCGGGCCGCCCCGCGGAGCTCCTGCACACCGCCGGCATCGACGCCGAGGCGATCGTCCACGCCGTCGACGCACTGATCGGAGCAACGCCATGGTGAGCACCTCATGCCTCGCAGAGCTCTCACGCCACGGACAATCCGTCTGGATCGACTGGCTCTCCCGCGACCTCCTCCTCTCCGGAGGCCTGCGGAGGCTGATCAGCAAGCACGCGGTCACCGGGGTCACCACGAACCCGACGATCCTCGAGCGCGCGATCAGTGGCGGTCGTGCGTACGGCAGGCAGATACGCGAGCTTCGGCACTTCAACCTTCAACCCGTCGACATCTTTGGCGAGCTCACCGCGACTGACGTGACTGAGGCAGCGCTGCAGCTCGTGCCCGTCTGGCAGGCGACCGGCGGCGCCGACGGATACGTCTCCTGGGAAGTCGATCCAACGCTCGCCTGGAACGCGGGCGCAACACTCGCCGAGGTGCGGCGGCTGCAGCGCCGCATCGACCTCCCGAACCTGCTCGTCAAGATCCCCGCAACCGAGCCTGGACTTGCGGCGATCGAGGATTCGGTCGCCGCCGGCTATAGCATCAACGTGACGCTCATTTTCGCGCTCGAGCGGTACGCCGCAGTGGCTGAGGCGTATCTGCGCGGGCTGCGGCGCGCAGCGGATGCCGGCCTCGACCTGTCAACGATTCACTCGGTCGCAAGCTTCTTCATCTCGCGGCTCGACAGTGCCGCCGACAAGCTCCTCGACCGCCAGAGCTCGCCTCTAGCCGCCGCACGCCGAGGCCGCCTCGGGCTCGCGAGTGCCAAGCTCGCCTACCGCCACTACCAGGCGGTCTTCAGCGGACGACGCTGGGAGGCGCTGCGCGCGCAAGGCGCCACGCCCCAGCGCTTGCTCTGGGCCTCGACGTCGAGCAAGGACGTCGCCTACCGAGACGTGCGTTACGTCGAAGGTCTGATCGGGCCGGAGACGGTCACGACACTGCCCAAGACGACGCTCGAAGCGTTCGAGGAGCACGGACAGGTGGCAGCGACGCTCGAGCGCGACGTCGAGGAGGCAGAGCTAAGCCTGGGCGATCTCGCCGCACTTGGGGTCGACCTCCGCCGCCTAACCGACGAGCTCGAGCGGGACGGGATCGCGCAATTCGCTCGCTCGTTCGACGCAGTCGTTGAGCGGATTCGCGCACTCGGTGAACGACCGCTCGCGGCGTGAACCATGCGCCTGCTCGTCTTCGCCCGGCACGCCGAGTCCGTCGCCAACGTCGCGCACGTGATCAATAGCGACCCTGCCCACCCTGCCGCGCTCACGCGGCGCGGCCGGGTACAGGCGTGCAAGCTCGGGGCGCAGCTCGCCAACCTCGAGATCGACATCGCCTTCTGCACCCGCTTCCTCCGTACCCGGCAAACCGTCGATGTCGCGCTGCGCGGCCGTCCCATCCCTGTCCTTGTCGAACCCCGCCTGGACGAAGTGCAGGCAGGCGTCTTCGACGGTGCGCCGATCCAGTCCTACTGCGCGTGGAAGGAACGGCACGCTCCGAGCGAGCGCTTCCCCCACGGTGAAAGCCTGGACGAAACGGTTCGCCGCTATGTCGACGCGCTGCAATGCCTCCTCGCACGCAGCGAAGCGGTCACGCTGATCGTCGCTCACGAGCTGGCGCTGCGCTACATGGCGACGGCCGCCGCTGCGAATGCCTCACCCTCGACGGCGCAGTCGAGCATCGCGAATGCGGTTCCCTACCTCTTCGACGAGAACGCGCTGCGCCGCGCGGCCGACTGCCTCGACGTGCTCGCGCCGCCGGCTCCTCACGAACTGCACCGACCGCAAGCCGCATGATCGCGCAACCGCACCCCCAGCTCGTCGGCGCAGCGGCGAAGGCTGATCGGGCATCGCGCTTCGTCAGATGGCTGGCCCCGACTCGCGTTGCTTACTGGCTGTCGGTCAGGCACTCGCTCGCGAGCGAAGCGGTCGCGGTCCTCGTCCTGTACGCAACCTACGAAGCGGCCCGCGGCCTTGTCGTCCGTGATCGACGCGTCGCGGTCGATCACGCTCAGACCGTCGCGTCGACGGAACACACGCTTCACGTGTTCATCGAGCCGAACGTGCAGCATGCGGCACGCGCGTTACCGGGACTGCTCACGTTGCTCGGAGGTGCATACCTGACCCTTCATCTCTCCGTCACGGCGGCGCTCCTACTCTGGCTGCATCAGCGGCGACCAGCCGTGTTCGCACGAACTCGGACGACCCTCTTGCTCGCAAGCGCGCTCGCCCTGATCGGATTCATCGCCTTTCCGACGGCACCGCCCCGATTGGCGGGTCTCGGCATCGCCGACACCGTTTCCGGCAGCCACGTCAATCTCAACAAGGGACTGGTCAGCGCGCTCTACAACCCGTACGCGGCCGTACCGAGCATGCACGTCGGCTACGCGCTCATCGTTGCAGCCGCCCTTCTCCGCTACGGCGGCGCGCGCACGGTGCGGATCGCGGCAGCCGCATACCCGCTTCTCGTCTTGCTCGTGATCGTCGCGACCGGCAACCACTTCCTCTTCGACGCGGCAACCGGCGCACTCGTCGCCCTGCTCGCCTACCCCTTGGCCGTGGCTATCAGCAAGGCCGGGAAGACGGACACTCTCGAACGATCTCGCCCAGCTGCGCCCGTCCACCAACTGCCGCAGGTAGCCACTGCCAACGCGCGAGATATCCAACCGGCGGAGGAAGAGCTCGCGGCTTGATACGTCGGTGCCGCCGACCGGGGTGGGGTTCGAATCAACTCGCCCCCTAAGCCACTGGTTCTCTTACGTCGACGTCCGATCTGTCGTGGAATGTCACGACGGCGCCGCGTCCGTCTGGCAGCGGGACGGCGGCAGACGCATAGGCGACCGGTATCAGGGAGCCGTCTTGTCGGACGAACCAGTCGTCGTCCACGCGAACGGTCTCTCCGCTGAGACGTGGTCGCAGCAGCGGGCACTCGGCCGCCGGAAAGGGCGTTCCGTCGCCGCGCAGGTAGTGGATCGTGTCATGGCTCGGGCGGCCGAGCAGCTGCCGCTCGTCCTCGTAGCCGAGGATCCGTAGCGCGGCGGGATTCAGGAACCTGATCCGGCCCTGCGCATCGACGATGTAGAGGGCATACGCGCTCGCCTCGACTGCGGCGCGCAGCATTTTGGCCTCCTGTGACAGCTCTGACATCGAGCGCTGGCTGCCGGTTCGATCTGCCAATCGTGGGGCGTCGTCAATCGGCGGCTCCGTGAGCGGGAGTTCAATCGCGATCCGTGTTCCATGGCCAGGCGGGCTGTCGAGCGTGAACCGTCCACCGAGTGCTTCGACCCGGTCGATCAGCCCGACAAGCCCGGATCCGCCGCTTGCCTCGGCGCCGCCGACACCGTCGTCTTCGACCGTTGCCCGGATGGCATTCGCTGACGTCCGAAGCGCGACCGCGATCTCGGATGCGCGCGCGTACTTGACCACGTTGGCAAGCGCCTCCGAGATCGCGTAGTAGATCGCGATCTCGATCGACTCCGATGGGCGGGCAACAACGTTGACGTCCAGCTTCACCGGAACCGGGAAGTTCCGTGTCAGTGCGCGCAGCGATGCTCCGAGGCCGGCTTGTGTGAGTAGCGCTGGATGGAGTCCGCGCGAGAGTTCGCGCACGTCCTCGAGCACAGCTTCGAGGTCGTCGCCGATCCGCCCGAGGCCGGTGTGGGCGTCCACGAGCTCGGCCGGGATTCCTGCGCGGACAGCCTGCAGATCGAGACCGAGCGCGATCAGCCGCTGCTGTGTACCGTCGTGGAGGTTGCGTTCGATCCGCCGCCGTGCCTCGTCGCCAGCGGCGACGATTCGTGCACGCGAAGCGATTAGCTCCGAGCGAGTGGTCGCGTTCGAGACGGCGGTCGCGATCAGCTCGGCGAAGCTCGCCACCCGTCGCTCAGCACCAGTCGGCAGCGGTTCGTCACCGTCTGTGCCCGCGATCAGCGCGCCCCAGATGTGGCCTTCGACGATCACCGGCGCGCCGACCTCTGACCGGATCCCACGCTCTCGGATGACTGCGGCCAGCTCCCCGGTTGCGTCCTCGTAGCTGTCGAAGCGTGCGGGTGCGACCGTCTGCTGGATCACGCCGTTGATGGTGTCCGGCGCGAGCGGAAGCCGTGTTCCGGTTGGGACGTGAGTATCGCGCAGGCTCCAGCCGGCCATGGTCAGGTTGAGGCCGTCGGGGGTAAAGCGGGCGAGGTTAACGCTGCTCGCGCCGATCAGCTGACCCGTCTCCGCGCAAACCGCGTCGAACACCAGGTGCGCTTCGGTGCCACGTGCGACCAGCGTCGCCACGCGTCGCAACGCCGCCTGCTCCTCGACAAGCTGTCGCAACTCGTCGCGTGCCTGCGTGTTTGCGATCGCCGTCGCCACCAGCTCGGTGAAGGCGGCCAGACGATCCTCGGTGCCAGCCGGAATCGGCTTCTGGGCCGTCGACAGCGCCATCATCACGCCCCACGGCCTGCCGTCGACGAGCACGGGGGCGCCAATGGCGGTGTGGATCCCGGCCTCGCGTGCCAGCGTGGCGGCGATGCCGCCGGAGATCTCGTCGTAGTCGTCGACCCGGGCCGGCCTGCCCGTGTGCCATACCTGACCCGAGACACTCTGCTCATCGAGCGGCCACGTTGTGCCGAGCGGGAACGGGTTCTCCTCGCCCCATACGCCAACCTGCGTTGCGGTCGCGTCCGGCTCAAAGCGAACGAGCGCCGTCAGCGGCACGTCTAGGGTCTCCGCAACCTCCTTCGCAACGGCACTGAAGACGTCCGTTGGCGTCGCCTCCTCTGCGATCAAGGTCGCGACCCGCCGTAGCGCCGCTTGCTCATCGGCCAGCCGACGCAGGTCGTCGCGTGCCTGCGCGTTCGCAATCGCGGTCGCGACCAGCTCCGTGAAGCGGGCAAGCCGGCTCTCAGCGTCGGCGGAAATGGCTCCTCGCTCCGTCGAAAAGGCGATGACCGCTCCCCAGCTCTTCCCGTCGACAACGATCGGAGCGCCGACCCCCGAGCGCATTCCCGCCTCGCGGACGCGCTTTGCGTGCGCGCCGGCAACGGACGCGTAATCGTCGATCCGCGACGGACGGCCCGTCTGCAGGACCGACGCCATCACGCTCGGGTCATCAAGCGCCCAGCGCTCACCAACCGGGAAGGGGCTCTCGCCCCAGCCGGCGATCTTCGTTGCCGACCCGCCGGCTTCGAACCGGATCATGCTGATCGTCGGCACGCTCAGCATCTGCGCGACGCCCTCGGCGACCGCGGCAAACACCTCCGCGGGCTCGGAACCGTGCGCCACCAGCGTCGCCACCCGACGCAGCGCAGCCTGCTCGTCGGCGAGGCTGCGCAGATCATCCTGCGCCCGCCTAGCGTCCGTTAGATCGCGCAGCGCCCCGCAGATCAGAAGCGGCTGCCCCTCGACCTCGCTGAGGGCGAGCTCAATCGGGAACTCGCTCCCGTCCGCGCGCATTCCGGTCAGCTCAAGCCGCCGCCCGAACAGCCTCTGCTCGCGCGTCTCCACGAACCGGGCGAACGCACGGGTGTGCGTCTCGCGCAGCGACGGTGGCACGATCAGCTCTGCCAACGTGCGCCCGAGCGCCTCCTCGCGCGTGTAACCGAACGTCCGCTCGGCGGCGGGGTTGAACTCGACCACGTGACCGGAGGCGTCCGCCATGATCACGCAGTCGAGCGCGGCCTCCAGGTACGCATGCAACCGCTCGCCACGAGCCGCGCTTTGGGCCGTCCCCAGCATCACAAGCCATTCATCTTCACACCCGGCCAGCAGGATGTCGATCCGGCTGCGACCGCCTGAAGTCTCAGGCGGCGTAAGCTCGTTCCGACATGGCCGCCGGCCGCCTGATACTGGCCGATGACGACGTCCTCCTCCGCGAGGGCATCGCCAGCCTCTTGAGTAACGCCGGCTACCAGGTCGTCGGCCAAGCCGGTGACGGCCGCGAACTGGTCGAACTCGTGCGCGAGCAACGGCCCGATCTCGTCGTGGTTGATATCCGCATGCCGCCGAGCAATACGTCCGAAGGCCTCGAGGCCGCGCGCGCGATCCGGAGCGAGTTTCCGGAGATCGGGATCCTCCTTCTCTCCGCGCATGTCGAAGTCGAAACGGCAGTCGACCTGCTCGAGGAAGGCGAACGAATCGGCTACCTGCTCAAGAGCAGGGTCATGAAAGCCGCCGACTTCCTCGACGCCGTCGAGCGGATCGCTCGTGGCGGGTCGGTACTCGATCCCTCTCTCGTCAAGGCGCTGGTCGGCGGCGGCCGGCGCGACGACCCCCTCGCCGAGCTAACGCCCCGAGAGCGGGAAGTGCTGGCGCTCATGGCGGAAGGCCGCTCGAACAACGGCATCGCGCATCGGCTGTACATCACCGAAGGTGCGGTCGAGAAGCACGTGCGCAGCATCCTCATGAAGCTTCGCCTTCCGACGACCGACGATGACCATCGGCGCGTGCTCGCGGTCGTGACCTACCTCGAGTCGCGCTAGCCGAGCAGCTTCGCGATCGCATCTGCGCCGAGTGCCGACTTCGGCAGGAAGCCGGTCGCCGGCGTCTCAGCAATCAGCTCTGCGAGTTCCTCCTTTGAGTGGCTGGAGATCAGGACCACGCATGTCGATGGCGTCGTCGCGGCGAGCCGTCGCGCCACCTCCAGCCCGTCCTCATCGCCGAGCTGCACGTCGACAAGCGCGACGTCCGGCTCGAGCTCTTGGGCGAGTCGCACCGCCTCGGCCCCCGACGAGGCGCGCCCCACGACCTCGACCCCCTGCGCGGACAGCAGACGCGAGGCCGAGGCGAGAAACGCCTCGCTGTCGTCGACGATGAGGCAGCGCAAAGCCACACAACCCAGCGTCGCGTAGAGCGCCCTGCCTACGCAATGAAGCTAGCACTACTCCGAACTGGCCCGTCTGCGGGTCATCGGTTCGCTAGCTGGCCGCAGCGACACGCCCGCCTCTCGCTGCCATCGTGGACACACCAAGAACCGAAGGGGGCGCCACGATGGCAACCAACTCGACCAATCCCTACCGAGAGCTCGCATACAGATCGAACGACGGCGTCGAGGTCGTGCTCTTCTGGCACCAGAACACCGATGAGCTGACCGTCACCGTCTCCGACCAGCGCAGTGGCGCCTACTTCGAACTCGCCGCCGCCCCGCACCAAGCCCTCGACGTCTTCAACCACCCGTACGCGCACGCCGCGTTCCGGGGCCTGGCCTACGTCGAGGAGCCCCTCGCCTCCTGGGCCGAGACCGCCGCCAGACACGTCAGCACCAGCCGGACCGAAGAGCCGACGAAGTAAAGGAGGGAAGCGCAGATGCCAGCCAACGACCCCCCCAGCAGGCCGCAGTTGGTGAGCCTGCCCCGAAGGGAGCGAGAACGCGCTCGGCTTGAGGACTTCGAGATGATCGAGCGGACACGCGCAGCACTCGCGCTCCTCGACGCGAAATGGAGCGTGGACATCATCATCCTCCTCGCCAGCGGCATGCACCGTCACGCCCGCTTGGTCGACAACATCGCCGGCCTCTCGAAGAAGGTGCTGACCTCGACGCTTCGCAAGCTCGAGCAGGACGGCATCGTGACTCGACAGGTCTACGCCGAAAGCCCGGTCCGCGTCGAATACACGCTCACGCCGCTCGGCTGGCAGCTAACCGAGCCGCTGATGGCCCTCTACGAGTGGGCCGTCGCGCACGAAAGCGAGCTAGCAGCGTCTCAGCAGGAAGAAGAGCAGGTTGCGACCCTTCCCCGGCGGTCGCTGACACTGGCGGAGGCATCGGTGGCATGAAGGGCGTTCAGCACAGCCGCCGCGACGACCCCACGCGCCCGCGTCTGAGCCTAGTCACAACTCCCGCGCCGACCTCCGCAACGACGTGGCAACGCCCCGAACCGGAGACGCATGAGCTGAGACTCAGCTTCCGCGAGCTCGCGCTGATCTACAAGTCGCTGCAGGCAGCGAAGACGCTCGGCGCGCTGCCCCCGCAGGACGAACTCCTCGACGACACGATTCAGCTCGTCGAGCTGGCATTGAACCGAGCAGTCTGATCGGCTCCACCGATCGCGACGCCTATTGAGCCGCGGTCCTAAGTCGCCGCCACGTCCGTCACGAGATCCAGCCGAAAAGACGTTGGACATCAAAGCAGGTATGTCGCCACCGCAGACAACTAAGGATGGAGCCTTTATGGAGCCCCGTGGTTGCAACCGGTGGCAATCAGTGGCAAATCCGATCGGCTCTGAACCCGCCAAAACAGGCGAAATCCATTTGCCGACGGTTGCGACCCGTTGCCGGTTGGAGCGCAATAGGTAAGCAGGGCGTCTGCCGTGGGCTGCCACCCGTTGCGGGAGGTCCCCTCCCTGCGAAGGAGGAGGTCGCCCTTCTCCATCCTTTTGGTGGTTCTTGGCAATTGGACCGGTGCAGCCGCCAAACCTCATCGTCGGCAAGCGCGGCTCAGTCGCGGACTTCCCCCTCCACGATCGCTTCCGCGGCCTCGAGGGAGACGCCGAGCTCCGCGAGCGCGCGCGCGGCGAGGGAGTCGGGAACGTTCAGCATTCCGAGCAGCACGTGCTCGTCTCGAACCGGTTGTTCGCCGGCGCGCTCGAGCGCGTGCTCGAGTGCCTGCTTCAAGCGTGGTGCGATGCACCGGATCGCGGCGCCGGTCGGTTCGAGCATCCCCGCCCGAGCTTCCTCGAGAGCGCCGTGTCCAAGTGTCTCCTCCAGCCGTTCGCGCACCGCTTCGAGGTCGATTCCAAGCGCCGCGAGGGCGTCTGGGTCGATCCGCGGCGCCCAGATTCGGGCCAGGAAGGCGGAGTGCGTGATGTCTTCGTGCGCGACACCGAGCTGGCGGAGGACACGTGCGGCGACGCTCTCCGGATCGCGGGTGAGCGCGAGCAGGACGTGCTCTGTGCCGATGTAGCTGACGCCGAGCCGGCGCGCCTCCTCGGCGCCCGCGGCAACGTACCGAGCTGCCGGCCTCGTCGTCCTTGTCAGTGGTAGCGCCCGTCTGCGAAGCAGTCTCATCCGAATCTCCTTCGTGCTCGGGGTTCGCCCTTCCCGTACTTCTGGTGCACCGCCTGCTTGGAGACGCCAAGCAAGTCGGCGATTTGCCGCCAGCTCCAGCCCAGCTC
>WNFU01010001.1_pt1 | contig 10589 bp, 7 predicted proteins | sample 5400121 | NCBI WGS metagenome assembly WNFU01 (sample SAMN13153360, study PRJNA577476) | soil metagenome | isolation source: 100 cm soil or saprolite under grassland replicate 1 | place: USA:California | collected 2016-06-15
CTATCCGCATGGATACGGCTATTACCCGTACGGATACTACCGACCTTATCGGTACTACGGCTATTACAACGGCCCTAGGTACTACTACGGGCACCGTTACAACCGCCACTATCGGCATCATCATTACTATCGCTACTAATATGTAAATCGTTTGAGCTGGCTCGAAACTGATTTCGAGCCAGCTCTTTTTTGTCGAGATCACGTCGAACCAAACTGAATTAACGGCAACCGCCCAATCATCCGTGTCCGATTCCTCGATAGAAGGGAGGGTGATAGCGCCAAGGAAATTCCTGGCAGAATGTCCCATCCTCGCAAAGCAAAAACAGAAAGGCAAAGCTATGAAAAAGCTTCTCTTAATTGGATTGGCGGTAAGCGGATTGGCTTTCGTTCCCGCACAACGTTCCGATGCTCAGATCTCGCGCGGACTGCCGGGAGTTGGAGGAATCAGTTTCGGATTTCCGGGCGGTTACTATGCTTATCCGACGGCCTACAATTATTATCCGTATGGATATTACAGGCGACCGTACTACTCTTATTCTCAACCTTATTCATATTATTACGCAGGCGCTTCGTACGGCGGGCACCGAACGCACCGTCATCATCGCCATTATCATCACTACCGTTAGCGAGTTGGCATAACGTCGCTCCGGCGAAAACCGGCATCTGATGTTAAAGCCACGTCTGGGTGAAGCCGGCAAAATTTGGAAGAAGATCGCCGGCAGCGTGAATGAGCATGATCGCGAAGAGATTTTTCGTTCGTGCCCAGATGACACCGAAAGTGACTCCGCTTACTGCCAGGACAACGATGGAGTAGGCAACCGCGTCGAGTGCGCTCGGATTGGAGCCAAGTCCTTCAACTTCGCCAGCGTGTCGGAAGATAAAGCCAGGTGCGTGCGCCAGTCCGAAAATCAGCGACATCAGTACGACCCCGCTTACTTCGGATTTAAACGCGGCGGCCAGGTGTGATTGGACAAGGGCGCGAAAGAAAAATTCTTCGACTAATCCGGCTTCGACGAAAAGCCAAATGAAGCAAAGCGGCAGACCGAGAAGCAGTTGATAGACGGTAAAGTGTCCATGTCGAAACGCGGCTCCGCCGCCGCTAAGAAAATATTGGAAAGCAAGGAACGCTCCGCCCACAGCCAGAACAACCGGCAGATGATTACGAAGGAGCGCTCGCAAGCCCTCGCGTTGAATTCCGAAATCGCGAATTCGATAACCGAAGCCGAATCGAAAGATCGCGAAAGGAATAACAACGAAAACGACGAGCTTCTTTGTGAGCGTGATAAAGAATTTGATCCGGACGGACTCGGTCCAGGAAGAAGGAAGATGTTGATCAATCCATTGCGGACCGCCAATCAGGTAGGCAGATAAGAGAATAATATATCCGATCAGGACGATTAATTGGGACTTGCTCGGCGTTACGGAAATCGAGAGCGGAATGGCGCGCCGGGTCGCGATCCATGCGATGAACGGAAATACAATTCCGAAGACGATGAGCACGACGATGGCGTCGGAGACCTCGAAGCTCTTGTTCCGCAAAAGGACGCCGAAAGCGAAGGCATAAAGGATGAGGCCGCCGATAAGGATGCGATTGGGGACTAAACGCTGGGAGCTATTTACAGGTTGTGGCATTTCACCTGTTCGATGCACTACAGAGTGCCCGTGGATTCAAACCAATTTGGATGAACGGGCGGCAAGAAGTTCCGCTATTCGTTAGTCCAAACGCGCGCCACCAGGTTTTGCGACGGGGCTATAGCTTGGTCGCCCGGCCACTGCTGCAATGTTCGTGTGACTCGCCGATCTATCTGCGATTATTGTTTATCGTAAACTGCGACGTTCTTGAACTTTTTCCCTTTCGGAGTGGTGCCGTTCACAGTCGCAGTGCGGGTTTTGCCATCAGCAGAGACCACAGTGTGTGCCGTCGCGGTCACTTTCCCGTTTTTCTTAACAGTTACGTGCAAGGTCCGATCGTTCACCTTCGCGTAAGAGCGGGTGTCTCCGTTCGGGTCGCCAGTGACGGGATAATCTTTTCCGTCGAACTTTCCGGACCACTCAACATGGACGGGTTTACCGTCCGCGCCGATACCGTCGTTAGCCACTTTTATGTTTCCGAACATGTTTTTGAAGGTCACGGTCGTGAACTTCATTGTGCCGGGTGTGATCTTCGATTTCGCTTCGTTTAGCTTCCAGGTACCCATGGTTGGATCGGCGGCGAAGCACGCCACCGCCGACAAGAAGCAAAACGCCAGGGTTACGCCAATCGTTCTTATTTTCATGTACGCCATCGAGACAGGATTTCGATCCGCCGTCAATATTTTTCCAAGCTGACCGCAGACTGATTGCGTTGTGGCGCTCCAAGGGTCAGCAAAAAGGACCAAGAAACGGCACACGCAGAATCCATCGGCCCACGGGTTCGTTTGGTTGTGACCGATTAAGCGCCCCTCGAAGGTGGGCTTTGTTGTTTCGCCGTTACCGCGAGCGATTTCCCTTCGGCTGCAGGTAATGGCTGCCGCTCCATTCACCTATGCTGATACCGGCTTGCAGGCCATCCTCGTTTGCCGAGCGGAAGTGAATGCCACCGTAGAGACGGCTGACCGCGGCTTCCTCCGCTGCAGCGAGACAGGTTGGAAAGCTGCGGTACACCCCGGGCAGGAAATCTGAGCCGGTGGTGAAGGGCAAGTCGCCTGTGCCGTAAAACAGTGCGAGCACGGTCGCCGCTGCGCCGCTGAACGTGCTGTGGCCTGAGACGTAATCAGGGAATGGTGGTGTTATGATGAACGACATCCAGTTCAGTTCTGGTTCGGCGAAAGCAATCGCGGTCACCGGGCGCCAGAAATTGAAGACGTACTTGGCGTCCCAAGAGCAAATCGCAGCGTCGGCCATAGCGATGTTCAACAAGGCAAACAACCTTGCGTTCTCTTCCAGTGTATTGCCTCGCGCATCAGCAATAATCTGAGCAATGCTGTTCCAGTGACCAGGAGGCGTTTCCGTGCCAGCGCCGTCGGCCCAGAACAGGGCGATCTCGGTTTGGTCGTCTGTGCGCGTCGAACCGTCAGCCGCGCCGAGTTCCTTGACCTCCTCGTAATCTGCAGCGTATCGCTGGCTATCGAGTGAAGGCGGGCCAGGCGGACGGAATTGCGAGCTGTCTCTCATTCCAAACGGCACAACAAATCCCCATTGCGGCAGCAAATAAGGAAGAAATGCCGGAGGAGTCGGGATCCACACCCCAGGACCACTGCCCCCAGGCGGCGGCACGATGGCGTCGGAACCATCGTTGGCGCGCGCGGCGAGGATTCGCCCAACGACGAATTCACCCCACACGATGCCTGCGGTCTTATGCGGGCTATCAGGGATTGTCGCGAGAATCGCGGCATGAAGTGTATCGAAGCTGGACGCGGAAGCCGGAAACAAATTGACGAGCGCCTCATGCGCCGCAGCACTGGCAGCGGCTTCACGCGACGCACTGGCCGGCACTGCACTTTGCACCAGGTAGGGTTCGTGCGTGCGGGCGATACCGTTCACCGCGTCGTAGATTGAAACGTGAGCAATAGCGAGACTGCGAGAGGCGATCGGTGGTGGAGTGTGCCCATCGCGAATCGCGTCGAGCGCGGCATTGTTCCAGTCCGTGACTACATCGGCGTCGGCGAGGGTGCCGATGAGAAGTGCGGTTGAAGCGTACCATGAAAGAACTTTAAAGGTTTTCATAAGTGAACGGTTGCCCAATAGAAGTTTGCTTGCAGCGGGCCGCGCTTGGATGGCGGCATCGCGGTGCACTTCCGGTGCGCCGCGATGCAGTCGCGCCCGTGTAGGTTTCACCTAACGTCGTATGACCCGATCTAGTGAGTGGGTGAATGTGAACGAGAGATTGAATAAACCGGTTCCGTTGATGCCGATCCGGTATTCTGTGTTTTGTCCCTTAACGTTCTGATAAATGCCCGTACCGCCAATGGTGGCACGCATGTCACGGTGGTCCATTCCCACCAAGCCATGCTCAATACCTTCCGTTGCGATGGCGGTGGTGTCATCGGGAAGGTAAAATTCCTGAATGGTGAAGACCTCGGGACGCTGTTCATCAGCGTTGCGCGTAAACGTTCCACGGCAGGTCCACTCCCCAATCGGGTTCGGCGGGGCTACTTGAGGATTCCCTGCAAGCGTGCCCCCCGGATAGATGTATCCTGTCACGATAAAGGTGGTGCCGGGGTTGGGCCCGGGGGGTCCGCTGAAAAAGATCGTGTTAGCGTCTATGAAGACATCGAATTGGAGGTTTTGCGTGCCTTGGGCATTCGCTGGGCTGATCGAAAGCGTCGCAATTGCGATGCCGATGACTGCCCCGAGAGTCGAAAGACTCCACACGCACTTTTGCATGACTGATGGTCTTTTCGTTTTGTTGTTATTCATGATTTAATTTTCTTCTGTGGTTTTGGCCTTCTTTGGCTCCTCATCGTGAGAAGTCATTTCTGGCGCTTCACTGATGTACTGCGCGAAAATTGGCCGGGCCTTATGTGGAAAGTTGGAGAAAATCGTTAAATCGCCTGCTCGCGAATGCTTTCGGAGTTGAAGCGTTAAAGCGGAGACCCCCGCCTCCGCTAGGCTTCGGAGTGGCAGGCCGTAATGACGCGGATCTCAGGGAAAAGATCGTTTCGGCGAGCCGCCAAAACCAACACGCGAGCCGCCCATTCGACTTCGCTCCGGGCACGCGTGCGCCAGATAGGTCAGTCGTCCTTACTCGGAAACCATTTCTTTCGGCGCGAGAGAGGCGACGATTTTTTCGAAGCGCGGATCGCCGCGGAGCGGGTCCCAATAAGGTAGTAGTTTCAATTGGCCATAGCTGAGGGTACCCGGTAACCGAGTGGCGATGGCTAGCTGTTCGCAGGCGAGGTCGTTGTCTCCGACCCACGCAGCGATGATGGCGAAATATTCGATCATGTGCGCGCCCTTGAGGGACTCTTTCTCCACCGGCATTAGCTCAATCGCGCGCCGGCCTTCGCGCAGCGCGTCCTCTTTTCGCCCGAGGCCGGCATCGATTACACCAAGGACGCAAACTGCCGGGGCATAATTTGGCTGGGCTTGCACGACCTTCTCCTGCTGTGTACGAGCGGCGGCGAAGGCAGAGCGCGCTTTTGCATCGTCCTTCGTCATCCGGGCGAGGAGACCCTCGAGGAAAGCGCGGCTGAATTGAATAGCATCATAATTAAAATTTTCGCCAATCACCTCCAAGGCATTGGCAGCTGCGGCAGCGTCACGCTCGGCCAGCGCGCAGATCCACCACCAATACGCGGCACTCTGGACCGCGGCGGGATTTTTTTCCCGGATGGAATCGATCGTTTGATGCAAACGCCGCGTGTCAGCTTTCCAATTCAATTCGAGGAACGCGCGGCTTACTTTTGTCCCCACGTCATCCGGGTCGATTGCCAGTGCGCGATCCCGCAGGGTGGCCGACTCGGCATAGCGCCGCAGCATCTGGTAGGTGTCCGCGGTGTTCTGCAGAATATCGAGCGTGCGCGGTTCCAACTCGACGGCGCGCTCGTAATAGCGCAATGCCTCTTCGAATTTTCCCTGGCGACGCGTGATGTTGCCGATCATCTCGAAAACACGGGGATTATTCGGTAGCGTTCGTCGCGCGATCTCCAACTCGGCCAGAGCGTTTTCATAGTCGAGGTAACCCCAGTAAAGGTGCGTGGCGCGTGCGAGGTGTGCTTCTCCGGAATCCGGCTGCAAACGAAAGGCGGCGTTCAGAGCGGCCTCGGCCAACGCAAGCCGCTCCGCGGTGTGAGCATACCCAAAGAAATAGAGTGCGTCGTGCATATTCGCCAGCCAGCAGTAGGCTTGGAAGAAGGATGGATCGCGCGCCACCGCTTGATTCAGCAGGTCAACGGCTTGCAACAGATTCTGCGTGCTGCTGCCCCTTGTCGAAAAAATCAGTGTCTTGGCCCGACTGTAAAGATCGAAAGCCGCGACGTCGGCCGTCGGGGTTTGCTTGATTGCCGCTTTTTCACGCGGTGAAAGTTTCGCCTGAAGCTGATTGGCGACTGTTTTGGCAATTTCGCTTTGGATTGCGAACATATCGCTCAAATCGCGATCGTATTCTTCGGCCCAGACGTGAGTGTCGGTGCGTGTGTCAATCAATTGCGCATTCAAATGAATTCTGGCTCCGTCCCTGCGTACGCTTCCTTCCAACACGTGGGAGACACGCAGCGCGGCCCCGATCTCCCGCGCATTCTGCTTGCCCCGATATTGCATGACGCTGGTTCGGCTGATCACTTTGAGAGCGGCCACTTTTGCCAGCTTGGTCAGAATATCGTCCTGCACGCCATCGGCAAAGAACGCGTGCTGTTTATCGTCGCTTAGATTTTCAAACGGCAGCACGGCGATCGATTCCTCGGGCGCGCTGCTGGTCGTCGTCTCGATAGCGACCGGCTGTTTCGCCTCCTCAACGAGTTTCTCAAAACGCGGATCGCCGCGTAGCGGATCCCAGAACGGCAGCAATTTCAATTGGCCGTAACTAGGGCTGCTTGGACGGCGGATGATGCTGGCAAGCTGTTCGCAGGCGAGATCTTTGTCACCAACCCATGCAGCGATCATGGCCAAATACTTGACCATGTGCGCGCCATTCATTGAATCTTTTTCCACGGGAAGAAGCTCGACCGCGCGCCGGCCTTCGCGCAGCGCTTCCTCTTTCCGCCCAAGACCGGCGTCGATCAAACCAAGCACGCACAACGCCGGGCCGTAATTTGGTTGAGCCTGGACGATTTTCTCCTGCTCCGCGCGTGCCGCAGTGAAAGCCGACCGCGCTTTCTCGTCGTCTTTCGTCATACGCGCAATGACGCCTTCTGTAAATGGACGATTGAAACGAACATTATTGGGAGCAAAGCTGATTGGCTCCTCGCCAAACGCCATTAACGCATCTTTTGCAGCAGCGGCGTCGCGTTCGGCCAGTGCGCAAATAATCCAAAAATGAGCGATATTCGACACCGCGGCAGGATTTGTGGCCCGAATTGAATCGATTGTTTGATGCAACGGTCGGGTATCGGCTTTCCAATCAAAGTCGACGTATGCAAGCCATACTTTCGCAAGGGCATTGTTAGGTTCAAAAGCCAATACACGGGCGGCCCACGGTTTTGCTTCCGCATAGCGCCGAAGAAACCAGTAATTCCCCGAAACCCCCAGCACCAGCGTTTCAATATCGCGCGGATCAAGCTCCACTGCGCGCTCAAAGTTTCGCGTGGATTCTTCCCAGCGTCCCTGACGCCTCTGAATGACACCCGTCAGCTCGAATATCCGAGCATCGTTAGGCAACGTCTGGCGGGCAACCTCCACTTCAGCCAGAGCACCTTCGTAATCGCCGTACGCCCAATAAAGATTCCGTCCACGAGCGAGATGCGTTTCACCAGCGTCCGGACGAAGGCGAGACGCCGCTTGAAGGGCTGCTTCCGCTAATGCCAGGCGCGCCGATGTGTGGTCGGGGCCAAACCAATAAAGCGCGTCATGAGCGTAGGCGAGCTGGCAATACGCATCGAAAAAGGATGGATCACGCGCGACAGCCTGGTTCAGCAGATCGACCGCCTCTAGTAAATCGGCGTTCCCAACAAACGCCGTCCTCAGCAGAATATTTTTGGCGCGCGCGTAGAGATCGAACGCGCTGATGTCGCTCGTCGGGTGACGTTCGATTGCGTTCTTTTCACTTGGCGAAAGTTTCGCCTGCAATTGATCGGCAATCGTCTTTGCGATCTCACTTTGAATCGCGAACACGTCCGCCAGATCGCGGTCATAAGTTTGGGCCCATAGGTGCCGATCGGTACGGGCATCGACCAACTGCGCGTTGACACGCACCCGATTTCCGGAGCGCTGAACGCTTCCTTCTACTAGATGCGCCACACCTAATTGCTGGCCGATCTGGCGCAGGTTGCGCGCTATCCCGCTTTTATATGACATTACACTCGTCCGACTGATCACTTTCAGATCGGCCACTTTCGCGAGGTTACTCAGAATCTCGTCCTGCACGCCATCGGCGAAAAAGGCGGTGTCTTGTTCCATGCTCAGATTGCTGAGCGGCAGCACTGCAATGCTTTTCTCCGGCGGTGCCACATTCGAGAGTGGCGAACGCTCTGATCCGGTTTTCCAAATCATCACGCCCAATGGCACCGCGAAGGCGAGCAACAATGCCGCCATTACCGCGATACTTGGATTCCGTTGCAACCATTTCCTTCCCTGTGTGAAGACGCCGGTCCGCCGCGCCCGAATGGGCTGGTGCTTTAGCCAGCGTTCAAGATCTTCGGCCAAAGCGAGAGCGGAGGCGTAACGGCGCTTTGGATCTTTCTCGAGACACTTGAGGCAAATGGTGTCGAGGTCTCGATCTATTTTCGGACTTAAGAGGCGCGGTTTTCGCGGCTCAGTGTCTAAAACCAGCCGTACCGTTTCAAAAGTTGTCCCCCCAGCGAAAGGCGCATGGCCGGTCAGTAGTTGATAGAATACCGCGCCAAGGCCGTACACATCCGTCGCGCTTGTGATCGCTACGTTGTTGCCTACCGCCTGTTCCGGGGCCATGTAACTGGGCGTACCCAACACTTCCATCGTGCGCGTGATCGTGCTCTCTGTCTCGACCAGTCGCGCCAGCCCGAAGTCGGTGAGATGTGGTTCGCCTTGTCGATCAAGCAGAATGTTTCCCGGTTTGATGTCGCGATGCAGGATGTTGTGCTCGTGAGCGTAATGAACAGTGCGCGCCACTTTGGCGATTAATTCCGCGGCGCGACGAACTGGCATTGGTTCGCGCCGAACCACTGCATCGAGTTGATCGCCTTCGATAAATCCCATGCTGAAATAGCAAGTGCCCTCGCGCTCGCCGACTTCGTGGATTGGGACGATACCGGGATGCTCTAAACTGGCTGCGGCTTCGGCTTCGCGACGGAATCGCTTCAGATGCGCTTCTGTGGCCCAATGTCCCAGGCCGATTAATTTGAGTGCGACGGTGCGGTTAAGACTTTTCTGGTGCGCCCGATACACGACGCCCTGACCGCCGCGGCCGATTTCCTCCAGCAACTCATAATCGCCAAACTCGGCCAGCGTCTTTGCCGGACGCGGAGCTTTCTTAATATGGGGCGCAGCATTTGCGTCACTCGCTTCAGTATTTTCAACGGAGCCGCGGTCGCCAGCGGCCACAGATGGACGTGCGATCAGACCAAGGCCTGTCTCAAACAGGCAAACTGTGCAAAGTCCTTCCGGCGCGTCGGCGAAGATTTCCGCTCCGCACTTTCGGCAAACTCTGAGTACGCTACTCATCAAAGGAGAGTCGCCCATCCGCTCCCCATCTTGTACTGCGCGGAATTCTACCATACCTTACGCCCGCAACACGGAAAATAGATAGCGCAGCTCATCTTCGATATCGCTGGCAATGGCAACAGTGTGGCTGATTTCCTCCCGCAACAAGACTTGATAACGGTGGCGAAACCGATGCAAGGCCTGCCAAACTGCATTCTCGGTCATCCCCAACCGCGCAGCGATCTCCGCGCGGGACGGCGCTCCCGGCTCGTCTGTTAGCAACTGTTTCAGCCAATCAAATAACGCGGCATTGCCCGCCGCGCGGTATTCCTCCTTTAATCGCCGCAGCACCTGCTCCATGAGGCTCGAGGCCCAGCGGCGCTCATAAAGCCGGTCGGCGGTGAGATGGTCTGCCGGTTCCAACTCGATTCGCTCGTTCGCGCTGAGTTCTTCCAGTGGCACCAGCCGTTGTCCTTTGCCTCGCTTGATCGCCATCGCATGGCGCTGTTCGCTGGCGAGGAAATGTTTCAGTGACGTTAGCAGATACGAACGCAAACGTCCTTTCTCCTTGCGGACAGAATCGAAATCGCGGCGCTCTAGCAGCAGCGAAAAAAAACCTTGGGTAAGATCTTCCGCTTCCTCGGGTCCTGAGCCTTGTCGCCTAATGAAGCTATAAACGGGCCGCCAATAAGTGCGGCAAAGTTTTTCCAACGCCTGTTGTGCTGCTGGCGATGGGCCTTGCGCCGCCAGCACCACACTCCAATGCGTAGTGGCAAATGCAACGGCACCGTTTTGAGTGCTCGGGCTAATCCGACTCTCTGAGGCCTGATCATCAGCAGGCACCCTGTAATTCAAGTAAAAAGCCGTCCAAAAATCAACCCCCCTTTTGGCACGTCGATCGGTGCCTTCCGCACTGGCGCCAATTCACAACGTCGGCAATGACTTTTTAGACGGGGGCTGTGGAAATTCCCGATCGAGATCGGCGAAGTCCTCGTTAGTCAGTTCGATCTCGATTGATCGCACGTTGTCGCGGACATGCTTTTCCTTGCTTGCTTTGGGAATAGCAATGACTCGCGGTTGGCGCAGCACCCAGGCAAGCGCGATTTGGGAGCTACTCGCGTCATAGCGCTTGGCGACTTTTTTGAGCGTCGCGTTTTCAAGCAAACCGCGCCCGTGACCAACCGGAGAATAAGCCATCACGACTGGTTGATAGTTCTTAGTTGAGCGTTGATGGCTCCATTGCAGAAGACCGGATTCAATCTCCCGGTTTTCCAGGTTGTAGAGAACCTGATTGGTGGCGCAGTTCGTGCCGTTTTCGATGGACCAGAGTTCTT
>WNFU01011260.1_pt1 | contig 10588 bp, 10 predicted proteins | sample 5400121 | NCBI WGS metagenome assembly WNFU01 (sample SAMN13153360, study PRJNA577476) | soil metagenome | isolation source: 100 cm soil or saprolite under grassland replicate 1 | place: USA:California | collected 2016-06-15
ATGCAGAAGCGCTGGTCGGTGAACTCGATGATGATGGCCTTCATCGCGTTCGCGCTGGTGCTGATCGTCTGGGTTGGATACGGCTACAAGCTTGGCTTCGGAACACCGGTCCACGTCTTCGGCGCGGACCACGGGTTCTTCGCCAACCTGTTGGGCCATCCCGGCTCGATTCTCTCAAGCGACGCGCTTCGCCACCAGGGGAACATTCCGAACGTTGGGAAGGTGGTCTTCCCGCAGTCGACGCTGGCGTATTTCCAGTTCGTGTTCGCGGCGATCACGCCGATCCTGATGCTCGGCTCGGTCCTCGGCCGGATCAACTTCAAGGCATGGATCCCGTTCGTGCTGCTCTGGGCGAGCTTCGTCTACACGATCAACGCGTTCCTGATCTGGGGAGGCGGCTATTTCGCCCAGCATGGCGCCCTTGACTTCTCCGGCGGTTACGTCATCCATCTCGCCGCCGGTGTCTCGGGGTTCGTCGCGGCCGCGGTGGTCGGACCGCGCCTCCAACGCGATCGCGAGATCGACGCGCCGAACAACTTGGCGATGGTCGCCGTCGGGGCCGGGCTGCTGTGGCTTGGCTGGAACGGCTTCAACGGCGGCGACCCCTACCTCGTGAACGACATCGCCTCGGCGGCGGTCCTCAACACGAACCTGTGCACCGCCGTGGCCTTCCTGGTCTGGGTCGGTTGGGACTACGTCACGGGCCACAAGCCAAGCCTGATCTCAAGCGTGAACGGGATGATCACCGGGCTCGTGGCGATCACGCCATCGGCCGGCTTCGTCAACGGCTGGGGCGCGATCGCGATCGGCGTGATATCCGGCTCGATCGTGTACCTGGCGCTGAACTACCTGAGCCGGATGGCGCCGTTCCGGAACGTCGACGACACGCTGGGCGTGGTCTACACGCACGGGTTCGCCGGCCTCTCGGGCGGCCTGCTCGTGGGCGTCTTCGCCAACTCGGCCATGGGGGCTACCCCGGGCCTGATCTCGGGAAGCAGCGAGCTGCTCGGGTGGCAGGCGCTCACGGCGCTCTGGGTCATCGTGTTCTGCGCGATTGCCACGTACGTCCTGCTCAAGCTCGTGGCGCTGTTCGTCCCGCTGCGGATGGACGAGAAGGACATGGAGGAGGGCGACCTCGCCGTTCACGGCCACGAGGTCTATCCCTCGGACGTGCCCTCGCTCGCCTTCCCCTCCGGGGTCAGTTCCCCTCCCGCGCCCGCGCTGGCGCCGGGGGCGGGCGGCAGCTAGAGCCGTCCGCGGGTCTCTCAGTGCCGACCGCCCCCGCCAGCCGGCGGGGGCGGTCGCGCGCTCGGACCGCTGCGCCGGGTACCGCTGCGTAGCCGGTGCGGTTCGGTCCCGCCGTCGACCGCCTGTACAAGCCGCATTGGCCAACTTTCGACACGGGGCCAAAGACAGCTCGCCCGCGTGCGCGTAGCGTGGCCGCCAAACAGCGAACGAGGAAGGAGCTGAGAACAAGTGTCAACCGTCACCGAGTCCACAACCACCGCCGACGACGTCCTGAGCCGGGTGGCCGAGGACAAAGTCGAGTTCATCCGCCTCTGGTTCACCGACATCAACGGCCAGCTGAAGAGCTTCGCCGTGGGTCGCGAGGAGCTCGAAGGGGCGCTCGAGGACGGGATGGGCTTCGACGGCTCGTCCATCACGGGGTTCAACGCGATCGAGGAATCGGACATGATCGCCATGCCCGATCCCTCCACCTACGTCGTCCTGCCCTGGCGGACGGATCACGACAAGGGCAACGTCGCCCGGATGTTCTGCGACGTCCTGAAGCCCGGCGGCGAGCCCTACGAGGGGGACCCGCGCTTCGTCATGCGCCGCGCCCTGGACCGCGCGCGAGGCCTTGGCTTCGACACCTACAACATCGGTCCCGAGCTCGAGTACTTCTACTTCTCGAGCGACGAGCTCGGCGAGGACGGGCGGCCAACCATCCTCGACAAGGGCGGCTACTTCGACCTCACGACGCTCGACGCCGCGTCCGATTTGCGCCGCGACACGGTGAATGCGTTGAAGGCGGTCGGGATTCCAGTCGAGTACACGCACCACGAGGTCGGGCCCTCCCAGCACGAGATCGACATGCGCTACGCGGAGGGGCTGCGGATGTCCGACAACGCGATGACCTATCGGATCGTCGTCAAGGAGATCGCGGCCCAGCACGGCGTCTACGCGACCTTCATGCCGAAGCCGCTGTTCGGCGAGAACGGCTCCGGCATGCACGTTCATCAGTCGCTGTTCTCCGACGGGCAGAACGCCTTCTTCGACACCTCGGACCCCTACCACCTGTCCGGGACTGCGAAGGCCTACATCGCCGGCCTCCTGCGTCACGCGCGCGAGATCGCGGCGCTGTTCGCGCCCAACGTGAACAGCTACAAGCGCCTCGTGCCCGGCTACGAGGCGCCCGTCTACTGCGCCTGGTCACAGCGCAACCGCTCGGCGCTTGTGCGGGTCCCGGTCTACCACCCGGGCAAGGAGCAGGCGACGCGGTGCGAGCTGCGCTGCCCAGATCCCTCCTGCAACCCGTACCTGACGTTCGCGGCGATGCTGCACGCCGGGCTCGACGGGATCGAGAACGGATACGAGTGCCCGGAGCCGATGGAACGCAACCTGTACGAGCTCACCCACGACGAGCGGGTGGCCCGAGGAATCGAGCAGCTGCCGGAGACGCTCGGGGAGTCGATCGAGGTGCTCGCCGAGTCCGACCTGGTCCGCAGGGCCCTCGGCGACCACATCTTCGAGCGCTATGTGGCGCTCAAGCGCGAGGAATGGGAGGAGTATCGGGTCCAGGTGACCAGGTGGGAGCTGGACCGCTACCTGCCCATTCTCTGATGAGCGGCGGCTCGGGCCCCCGATAGTCGCGAGGTCTAGGCATGGTCGATCTTCAGGCCCGCATGGTGAACGCGATCCTCGAGGGTCACGGCCTACGCGGCGTGGCCGAGCTGGCGGCGGTTGAGGCGGGCGGGCCGGTGGCGATCGTGCTCCCGGCCCGCGGCCTCGCCGCGGCCTCCGACGACCAGGTGCCCCTGGACGATCTCGCGGCGGCGGTGGCCGAGCGCATGCGCGCCACGAATGGCGGCGCGCCCGGCGACTTCGCCGGCGCCCAGCCGGTGGTCGCGGGCTCGGAGACGATCGGCTACGTGCTCGCCCTGCGTCGTAAGGGCAAGGGGGCACCGGAGGTGGCGGTCGACGTTGGCGAGGTGCTCCGCGCCGCGGCCATGGTGGCGATCACCGAGGTGGCGGTGATCGATGCTCGCGACGAACTCGCCGACGAGATCCGCGGCACGCTGCTTGACGACCTGCGGGAGGACCGGGCGAGCCCGGAGGAGATCGTCCGCCGGGCGTCGCGGCTGGGCTGCGACCTGAGCCACGGGGCTATCGCGCTCGTCACCGAGGTGCACTCCTCACGCCCCCAGCACGCCGCCGCCCTCATCCGCGGCGAGCACCCAGGCGCGATCGCGGAGGTGCTCTCGTCGGCGGCGAGGGTCGCCTCGGGCCCCCGCCAGAAGCAGGCGCACCCGCGCATCTACGCGGTTCTACCCGTGGGCCCGGGCACCGAGGGCGAGGAGCGGGCGCTGGCCTCGGCTAAGTCGCTCGCCCGGCGTCTGCGTCCGCACGGCCCGGCGGCGTTCTCTTCTGTTTGCGGATCCCCCGCCGAGGCCAGCCGTGCGATCTCCGAGGCCGAGCTCGCCCTCGAGGTTGTGAGCACCGACGAGCGGATGGCCGACCAGCTCGCGGATGGGATGGGCAACGGCGTCTACCGGCTGCTCTTCCGCGCCCTCGCCTCCGAGCCTGACGAGGTGCACCTGTTCTACGAGGAGACGGTCGAGCCGCTGGTCACCCACGACCTCCAGTACCGCACCGACCTGATCGGAACGCTCGAGGCCTATCTGGGAAACGACGGCAACATGAACGCGACCGCGCGGGCGCTGTATGCGCATCGCCATACGGTCGCACACCGCCTGGGGCGGATCAGGGAGCTGACGGGCCTCGACCCGGCGATCGGCGAGGACCGCGAGCGCCTCGGGCTCGGCCTGAAGGCATACAGGATCCTCGCCCCGACGCTGCCGCACTGAGCACCGCAGCGCCCAGTCAGTCGACGAGCCGCACCTCGAGTGTCGGCGCGACCAGCTCGCCCGCTCCGCCGAGCAGGCCAAGGATTCGGGCGACGTAGGCCTGGGTCTCAGGGATGTTCGGGACGCAGCGGCATGCCTCCACCGGAGCCGGGCCGGCGTTGTAGGCGGCGAGGGCCAGCGGGGTCGAGCCGAACTCGTGCATCAGATCTGACATCAGGTGTGCCTGCGCGTCGATCGCCGCCGGCGCGTCGAAGGGGTCGTCGAGGCGGTAGGCCTGAGCCGTGCCCGGCATGAACTGGGCGATGCCCTGGGCGCCGGCCGCCGAGACGGCAAACGGGTTGAAGTTCGACTCCGCCATCAGCTGCGCCGCGAGCAGGCCGGCGGAGACGTTCCATCGCGCGGCGGCCCGTTCGATCGGTGCCCGGAACTGCGGGGGAACGAAGTCGGGGAGCCCCTCGGTGGCCAGGCGCTCACCCCCAGCCGACGGCGTCGAGCCGATCGCGTTCCCCGCTTCTGAACACGGCGCAGGGCCGCGCGTATAGCCGAAGTGCCATGGCTCCCACGAGTAGCGCTTCAGGAAGCCGAACCGCGAGGCGTTCGCGGCGAGCCACCTGAAGGCGGACGAGGGTCCGAGGTCGAGCTCGGTGGCGCAGCGATGAAGCGAGGTGCCCGGCGGGGCCACCCAGCGGGGATCGGGATTCTGCTCCCAGAGCTCCGCCTGCTCGGCGTCGGATCGGAACGCGGAGGTGATGATCAGCGAGATGCCGTCGCTCTGCGCCGCGGCCGCCATGCGGTCGAACGCCTCGGCGACGTCGGGTCTCATCCCCTTGCCCTGCCGGTAGGCGAGCGGGCCGGAGTAGCCGCCGCCCGTGGCAACGGCGGGCTGCCCGGCGAGGCTCTGCCCCACGTCCGCTGGCGGCGACGCCTCCGCCTCGGCACGCGCCGCCACGTCCACCACGCGGCGGTCCCATCCCCCCACATCCTCGTGAGCCTGGCCGGCTGCCGGCGCGACCTCCATCGCAGTGGCGATCCGTGCCTTCACCCGAACGGGGGCGAAGGAGCGGACGTCGGGAAAGGTGATGCGCACGTCCCCCGGATCCACGTCGTTGTGAGCAGCGGCCTCGCGGGCCGCAGCCGCGGCCCGAACGAGGTACTCGCGCTTGTCGAGGTGGGCGGGGTTCGACGCCCCACCTGGAAGCCGGGCCGGGACAAACAGCCTCGAGAAGTCGTCGCGCATCGACCGGGCGCCGGAGAGGGCGATCAGGTCCGCCGCGCGCTGAACCCGTCCCGAGGCGGTCATCGCCCCGCCGAGCGCCGCCAGGAGCCCCGCCACGAACAGGATCGCGAACGCCGCCGCGACCACCAGCGGCAGCGATTGCCCCCGATCCATCGCCGCGGTCATCCGCAGCGATCTCCCACGCTCGGGAACTGCGGTCGCGATGCGTCCCGTCAGTCCTCTGGCAAGCCGGCGAAGCCGCTCCCCCGCGCCGCCGCCGCTCTCGAGGCCGGCCAGGGCACGGCGCGAGGCCACCAATCCGAGTGGGCGCGAAGCGATGCGTACCGTGAGCCCTCGCTCCCGAAGCTCGATTGCGGCCAGCGCCGCGGTCGGCCGCTCGGCTGGCAGATCCGCGCGCAGCAGGGCGGCACGCGGACGAAGCGCCGGGTCGTCGAGCGCGGCGAGCCAGCGCGACGCGGGAACGTGAACGAGAGCGAAGGTGCCCGGCGGGGAGGCGTCGAGCGCCACCGCCAGCCCGCCCGGCGCGCCGTCGGCCGCAGGGAGTCCGAGCCAGCAGAGGCGCCCGCGGGCCGCCACTTGATCGAATTCACGCTCGCGAAGGCACTCCTCGAGCTCGCGCGCCGCCCGCGACGCGAGCATCGTCGGGGTCCGGCCGCGGTCGGCCCCGACCTCGGCGAGCAGCACCCCCGAGCCCTCCTCCGCGAGGGCCACGCCGATCCCGGCGGCGATCGCCAGCCCGCCACCGGCGGCGCCAAGCTCGGTGGCAACGACCAAGGGGCGGGTCCCAGCGTCCGCATCCGCCGGCGTAACGGCATGGTCCGGCTCGCTCATCCCGGCTCGGGCCTCCGGACCCAGGCCGAGGAGGTGACCTCGAGCCGTCGCGCCACCGTCTCGAGCGGGGACGGTGGTCGCAACGCAACGGTGAGCTCGCCACCCGTCACCCGGACATCCACCCGCTGACGCGCCCAGCCGGGAAGCGCCTCGCGAACCGCGGGCTCGGCCGGTCGGCCGGCGGCGAGCGCCATCGCGCCGGCCTCGGCCGCACCGTCGGCCAGCGTCAGCGAGTACCCGGCGGCCAAGAGCTGAAGCGCGACAAGCCCGGCGAGCAGCAGCGCGGGAAGGCCCGCCAGCAGCTCGACCGATGCCTGCCCGCGCTCAGCCGGCTGCATCCCCCGCCCCGATCCCGGCCCGCGCCGTGACCCGAATGCCGGAGACCCCGGGCACGAGGGACGGCGCCTCGACGCGCACCCCCACCCCATCGCGGTCGCTCACCGACGCGCCGCTTCGCAGTAGGAGGGGCAGCGCGCTGCGCGCAGCCGCCTCGGCATCGCCGCCCACGTAGGCGGCCCGCGCCCCCGCCCGCGCGGCGATCCCCGCGCTCCACAGCGCGTATCCGGCGAGAGCGAGCTGAGCTGTCACGAGCGTGACGAGGAGCAGCACCGGAACGACCGCCACGAGCTCGACAGATGCCTGGCCGTCTTCGGCGGATCGCTGCGCCATTGGACGAAGCTAGGTCGGCCCGTCGCGCGGATGGCACGACGTTTGCGCCGAGAGGCGCGCCTACTAGGAACGAAGGTCGGTCAGTAGGTGTGGGCTTCGGTCCACACGCGGATGATCGCGACGACGGCGAGCGCGATCAGCCCGATCCAGACCAGCGTACCGCCGCCGCTGGCGAGCAGCTCGTCCGCGGCAACCACCATTAGCACCAGCAGGCCGACGGCGGCGAAGAAGACGGCGCGCGACACATCGGGGAGGGTCGAGATCGTGAACTGGTTGGCGCGGTAGCCCTGCCAGCCGGCGAAGCCGATCGACGCGAGAAACCCGATCCCCAGCGCGGCGAGGACGGCACGCGTCGCGGCGCCGCCGCCGGGAAGGAACGCAACCGGCACGGCGATGAGGGCGATGATCGCGACGTTTCGGAACGTGCGCATCACTTCTGGGTCATGACGATTATCCCGATCGTGACCGCCGCCGCCGCGGCCCCGAGCGCGATCACGCCCAGGATCCCGAACGCCAGCGCGGCAACCGGGCGACCGTCGCGGCTCATGTCGGCGAATCGAGCCGCGCCGACGATCGCCAGCGAGAAGATGAAGGTCACCCCCACTCCGGCGACGAACGCCGCAGCGATCGTCCTCAGCAGGGCCTGCGTATCGACGACCGTCGCGAGCATCGACTCAGCTCATCACCCTGCGGGAACCGGCGTTCCGTGTCGGACCCGGCGCGCGAACGCCGCCACGACGAGCGCCAGCCCGATCGCAGTCACGATCGCGGGCCCCAGCGCACCGGTGCCAAAGATCCTGGTGAAGCCATAGGCGGCTGCGCCGATCGCGGCCGCCGCCGGCAGGGTCAGGAGCCACGCCGTGACGATGTTGCCGGCCACCCCCCAGCGAACCGCGGACAGCCGCTTTCCGGCACCGGCGCCCATCACTCCTCCCGAGATCACGTGCGTCGTCGACAGCGGAAAGCCGTAGTGGGACGAGGCGAGGATCACGGCGGCTCCCGCTCCCTGCGCCGAGAATCCCTGCGCCGGGTCCATCTTGATGATCCGCGTTCCCATCGTACGGATGATCCGCCAGCCGCCCGAGTACGTCCCGACGGCGATCGCGCTGGCCGCCGAGACGATCACCCAAGTTGGCGGATCGGAGTTCGGGGCCAGGTTGCCGTTCGTGATCAGGGCGAGCGTGATCACGCCCATCGTCTTCTGCGCGTCGTTGGTTCCGTGCGCGAGCGCCAAGAGGCCCCCGGAGACGACCTGGCCCAGCCTGTAGCCGCGCGCCACCGGGCCGGGCCGCAGCCGCCCCGCGGTGCGGTAGCAGACGACGATCGCCACGCCACCAACGACGAAGGCGAGAATCGGCGCCACCACCGCGGGGATCAGGACCTTGCCGAGGATGCCGTCGCCGAGCACGGCGCCCGCTCCGGCGGCGGCGAACGCGGACCCCACCACACCGCCGATTAGGGCGTGCGAGGAGCTCGAGGGTAGGCCGAAGTACCAGGTGATCAGGTTCCACGCGATGGCACCGATCAGTCCGGCGAAGACCACCGTGGGGGTGATGGCGCCGGCGTCGACGACGTCCTGGGCGATCGTCGCCGCCACCGCGAGCGAGATGAACGCTCCTGCGAAGTTGAATGCGGCCGCGTACGCGACCGCGAGCCGGGGAGACATCGCCCTGGTGGAGATCGACGTGGCGACGACGTTGGCGGTGTCGTGAAAGCCGTTCGTGACGTCGAAGGCGAGCGCGGTGCCAACGACGATGACGATGATGACGTCGTTGTGCATGGGCCTAGATGACTGATTCCATGGCTACGCGCGTCATCCAGGTGCGCGACGTCGTGGGATCAGTCATCTCACTAGGAGTTCTTGATCACTATGCCTTCGAGGATGTGCGCCGCGGTCTCGGTGGCGTCGATGGCCCGCTCGAGCACCGTGAAGAGGTCCTTCCAGCGGATCACGACCATCGGATCGATGCCGTTCGCGAACAGCGCCGCCACCGCGTCGCGGTAGAGCCGGTCGCCGTCGTTCTCCAGCCGGTGGATCTCGATCCAGTAGCGCTCCAGGTCCTTGAAGCCGCGCAGGTCGGCGAGCGCGGCCGCGAGCTGCTCACAGGACTGCACGAGGACGTCGGCCATCGCCTGAGCCTGCTCCATGGGCGCCTCGATCTTGTAGAGGACCATGAAGTCGGCCGTCTCCTCGGTGAAGTCAACGATGTCGTCGAGCTGGGTGGCCAGGCCGTAGATGTCCTCGCCGTCGATCGGCGTCACGAACGTCGAGTTGACCCGTTGCACGATGTCGTGGGTGATCCGATCGCCCTCCTGCTCGGCGAGCAGGATCTCCCGCGCGAGCCCGGAGTCGTCGGGCCACTTCTCCAGCATCTCCTGGAGCATGCGCGCCGCCCGGAGCGTGTTCTGACCCGCCTGGTTGAAGAGGTCGAAGAAGACCTTGTCGCGCGGAACGAGGCTCGGAAACGGCACCGGGCGCAAGCTACCAGCCGGCGATGACATCGGCGGCACGCTCGGCGGCCCTTCCGTCCCAAAGCTCGGGCACATCCGAGGTCCGCCCGGAGGCATCGCGGAGGAGGTCCGGAATCTCGGCGATCCGCGCCGGGTCGAGGCCGAGCAGGGTGTTCGTGCCGGCCCTGACCGTGACCGGGCGCTCGGTGTTGTCGCGCAGCGTGAAGCAGGGAATGCCGAGGTAGGTCGTCTCCTCCTGGATGCCGCCGGAGTCCGTAAGGACCGCCGCCGCGTCTGCCTCGAGCGAGAGGAAGTCGAGGTAGCCGACCGGGTCCGTGAGGATGACGTCCGGATACTCCCCGCCGTCGAGCATCTTCCGCGTACGGGGATGGACCGGGAACACCACGGGAAGCTGGTGTCCCACCTCGTCGAGGCGCGCTCCGCCGCGGCGCCACGGTCGCGTATCCGCTCCTCCAGTGCGACCAGCGTGTCGATCATCGTGTTCCCCACGAACTTCACGCGCGACTCCTCGACCCCCTCGGCGCGCAGGTTGTCGACCGCCTCGTCGCAGTGGAGGAAGCAGAGCTCCGACAGGTGGTCCGCGGCGATCCTGTTCGTCTCCTCGGGCATCGTGCGATCGAAGCTCCGCAGCCCCGACTCGACGTGCGCCACGGCGATGCCCAGCTCCGCGGCGCAGAGTGCGGCGCCGAGCGTCGAGTTCACGTCCCCCGGGACGACGACGAGATCGGGGCGCTCCGCTCGCAGGACCGGCTCGAGGCGCTCGAGCACCCTCGCGATCTGCTCGGAGTGGCTTGCCGAGCCGACGCCGAGGACGTGATCGGGCTCCGGCACGCCGAGCTCCTCGAGGAAGATCTGGGACATCATCCGGTCGTAGTGCTGTCCCGTGTGGACGATCGCAGACGGCCAGTCCGGGAAGCGATCGCGAAGCGCCGCGATCAGCGGCGCCATCTTCACGAGGTTCGGCCGGGCCCCGACTACATGCAGGATGCGCATCGAGCCGGAGAGCGTAGCCACAGTTGGCTGGCGGTCGCTCGTCTCCAGCGCCTAGCGACCGGCGACTTCGTCTATCCGCTTCGCGAGCTCGAAGTCGTTCTCGGTCAAACCGCCCTCGGCGTGCGTCGTGATCGAGATTGCGACCTCATCCCAGGAGACCGAAAGGTCGGGATGGTGCCCCATGTCCTCGGCCGGTTCCACGACCGCGTCCACGAAGCGCACCGAGCCGACGAAGTCGCCACGCTTGAACGTCTTGGTGATCGCGTCGCCGTCGCGCTCCCAGCCCTCGAGGCCCTGG
>WNFU01013785.1_pt1 | contig 10586 bp, 8 predicted proteins | sample 5400121 | NCBI WGS metagenome assembly WNFU01 (sample SAMN13153360, study PRJNA577476) | soil metagenome | isolation source: 100 cm soil or saprolite under grassland replicate 1 | place: USA:California | collected 2016-06-15
CTCGGAAGCCCACTGAGAAGGAGCTCGGGAGGCGAGCCGCCTCCCGGAGAAGGTGTACGAGCGCCCACGCCGCCGTCAGCTGGCCGTCCTGGCCCTGCTGCTCGCCGCCTCGATCGTGGTCATCACGGTCGACTTCCGCCAGCGCCAGGGCGGCCCGGTCGACCGCCTGCAGCGGGTGGCGATCGCCGTGTTCGGGCCGCTGCAGCAGGGGGCCAGCGCGGTCGTGCGGCCGATCGGGAACCTGGTCGGCGGCGTGGCCGAGATCGGCAGCCTGCGCGACGAGAACCGGCGCCTGCAGTCCGAGGTGGCCCGGCTCCAGGGCCAGGAGCGCACCTACCAGGACGTCCTGTCCGAGAATGAGCGCCTGCGCGGCACGCTTGGCATGGCCAAACGCTGCGGCTGCCGGACCGTCGGTGCCAAGGTGGTGGCCAGCTCCGGGTCGAACTTCCAGCTGTCGGTGACCGTCGACGTCGGCGCCCGCCAAGGGGTCCGCAGGGACATGGCGGTGGTCGACGCCGACGGCCTGGTCGGGCGGGTCACGCAGGCGACCGCCGACTACGCCACCGTCCTGCTGATCACCGACCCGACCAGCGGAGTCGCGGGCACCCTCGCCCGCGGCAAGGCGCCGGGCATCCTCAAGGGCGGCGGCGAGCAGCTGCTGCAGTTCCAGCCGCTGCGGGCCGGCACCGAGGTGCGGCTCGGCGACGCGGTGGTCACCCAGGGCTACCAGGGCGGCGTGTTCCCGGCCGGGCTGCCGGTCGGGGTGGTCGAGCGGGTCGACCCGGCCGGCGCGGCCAGCCTGGTCCCACGGGTCGCGGTCCGCCCCTACGCGGCGCTCGGCGCCCTCGACGTGGTCGCGGTGGTGCTCGACAGGCCGTCACCACCGCCGCGCGAGCGGGGAAGCTGACGATGCGCCGCGTGCTCGCCCTCGCCGCCGTGGTGGCCGCCGGCCTGCTGCTGGAGTCGACCGTGCTCGCCGGGCTGCGGCTGGCCGGGGTGCGGCCGGACGTGCTGGTGCTGGCGGTGGTGGCGGTGGCGATGGCGTCAGGGCCGACCTCAGGGGCGGCCTTCGGCTTCTCCGCCGGGCTGGTCGCCGACCTCCTCTTCGACCTGCCGGTCGGGGTGTCGGCGCTGGTCTACACGGCGGTCGGCTTCGCCGTCGGCATGGTCCGCCTGTACGTCACCAGCCCGCGCCCCCTGGTCCACCTGGCCCTTGCCGGCGCCGCCAGCCTCGCCTCGGTGTGGTGCTGCGGCCTGCTGCTGCGGGTCTTCGACCTGTCCTCGTGGGAGGTCGTGGCCCGCTCCGGGCCGCTGGTCGCCCTCTACAACCTGCTGCTGACGCCGTTCGTCTACCCGCTGGTGCGGACGCTGGCCGAACGGGTTCCCACCAAACCGGTCGAGCGTTGGTAGGTTCGTGGCATGCGCCCGCCGTCCTCGCCGCTCCGCGCGCGGCTGTCGGTCCTGTCGGTCCTCATGGTCGTGCTCTTCCTCGCCCTCTCCTCGCGTCTCTGGTACCTGCAGGTGCTCGCCGGCGAGCGCTACGGCGACCTGGCGGAGGGCAACCGGGTCCGCCAGGTGGTGGTGGAGGCGCCACGGGGTCGCATCCTCGACCAGCACGGCCGGGTGATGGTCCGCAACCGGGCCGCCTGGGCGGTCACGGTCAAGCCGTCCCAGCTCGGTGACCGGGAGCGGGAGGTGCTCGCCCGCCTGGCCCGCGTGCTCGGCACCACCACCGGCAGGCTGCGGGAGCGCCTGCGCGACTACACCGGCTCGCCGCTGCGCGGGATCCCGGTCGCCGAGGACGTGCCCGCCAGGCAGCTCTTCTACCTGACCGAGCACGCCGACCAGTTCCCAGGGGTGGCGCCGGAGGTGCTGGCGCTGCGCGAGTACCCGGCCGGCACGGTCGCCGCGCACGTGCTCGGCTACGTCGGCGAGATCGCCGCTGAGGAGCTGAAGCAGAAGCGCTACAAGGGCTACCAGGCCGGCGACATCATCGGCAAGGCCGGCGTCGAGCTGACCTACGACCGCTGGCTACGGGGCCGCGACGGCGTCCAGGACCTGGAGGTGAACGCGGCCGGCGAGGTGATGCGGGCGCTCGGCGGCCGCGCACCGGTGCCCGGCAAGGACCTGCGCCTGACCGTCGACCTCGACCTGCAGCAGACCGCCGAGCAGGCGCTGGCCGACGGTATGAAGGCCGCCCGCGGCCTGGCCGACAGCGAGCGGGGCGGCACCTACCCGGCGCCGGCGGCCACCGCGGTGGTGCTCGACCCCGACGACGGTGGCCTGCTCGCCCTCGCCAGCCTGCCCCAGTACGACCCGCGCCGCTTCGTCGGCGGCATCTCCCGGCGCGACTTCGCCGCCTACAACCAGGACCCGGACAAGCCGCTGCTGAACCGGGCGGTGCAGTCGGCCTACCCGCCCGGCTCGACCTGGAAGCCGTTCACCGCCCTGGCCGGCCTGCGCACCGGGGTGATCACCCCGTCGACGACCTTCACCTGCCCGGGGTCGTTCACCCTCGGCAACTACACCAAGCGGGACTGGACCTCAAGGGGACACGGCAGCGTCGCCCTCACCGACAGCCTGCGCCTGTCCTGCGACGTCTACTACTACAACCTCGGCGCCCGCTTCCTGGCCGCCGAGAGCGCCCAGGAGGACCGCGGCGCCAAGGTCGACGAGCAGATGCAGGCCACCGCCCGCGACTTCGGCTTCGGACGCCAGCCCGACCTCGACCTCCCCTTCGAGGTCGAGGGGACCGTGCCGACCCGCTCCTGGCGCAAGAAGTACTGGGAGCAGCACAAGAAGGAGTACTGCGCCGGGTCCAGCGCCCTGTACCAGGAGCTGTGCCGCTACGGCTGGCGCTGGCAGGGCGGCGACAACCTGAACATCGCGATCGGCCAGGGCGACCTGCAGGTGTCGCCGTTGCAGCTGGCCCTCGGCTACGGGGCGGTGGCCAACGGCGGCACCGTCTACCGGCCCCACGTCGGCCAGGCGGTGATCGACCCGGTCAGCGGCCGGCCGGTGCGCACGGTGACGCCGCGGGTCGCGCAGGCGTCCAAGGTCCCCGGCGGGGCGCTGGCCGCGGTCGGCCAGGCGCTGGCCACCGTGCCGGCGGGCGGCACGGCCACCTCGGCGTTCGCCGGCTTCCCGCTGGACCGCTTCCCGGTCGCCGGCAAGACCGGCACCGCCGACCTGCCACCCAAGGCACCCTTCGCCTGGTTTGCTTCGTTCGCCCCGGTCGGCGATCCTCGCTACGTTGTCGTGGTCATGGTCGAACAGGGCGGGCACGGCGGCGAGTCCGCAGCGCCGGTCGCCCGCGCGATCTACCAGAAGCTGTTCGGACTGCCGCTTGGCCCGGTGGCCCCCGGCGCCGATCAGAGTGGGTGAGATGCAGGAGTCGTGGGGTTCCTTCTCCGACCGGGTCTCCCGGCTCGGCTGGGAGACCGCCAGCGAGCGGCCGATGGCCTGGCGTGCGCCCTGGCGGCACCTCGACCCGACGGTCCTGCTGGTGGCCTGCGCGCTGGCCGTGCTGGGGCTGGCCGCCATCTACTCGTCGACCTTCTCGAGCCTTCGCGCCCAGGGCCTGCCGGAGGCGCTGATCATGCGCCGCCAGCTCCTCGGCCTCGGCCTCGGCCTGGCGGGGATGGTGGCGGTGATGCTGGTCGACTACAGACGGCTGCAGGCGTGGGCCCCGCTCGGCTTCGCCGGGGTCGTGCTGGCGCTCGGCCTGGTGCTGACTCCGGTCGGGTCGACCACCAACGGCGCCCAGTCCTGGTTCCAGCTCGGCCCCTACCAGGTGCAGCCGTCCGAGTACGCCAAGATCGGCGTGATCGTCGCCCTCGCCGCCCTGTTCGGCGCCGGGCGGGAGCCGCCCGGGCTGCGCCGGCTGGCGGCCGCGCTCGCCGTGGTGGCGGTGGTCTGCGCCGAGATCCTGCTGCAGCCCGACTTCGGGACCTTCATGGTGTTCGTGGCCATCCTGTTCGGGATGCTGCTGGTCGGCGGGGTGCGGCTCCGCTGGCTGCTGGTGCTGGTCCTGGTCGGGTCGATCGGTGTGGTCGGCATGTTCAAGCTGAACATGCTGAAGGAGTACCAGAAGGAGCGGTTGACCGCGTTCGTCAACCCGAGCGCGGACGAGCAGGGCCGCGGGTTCACCTACAACGCCAGGCAGGCGCTGATCGCGATCGGCTCTGGCGGGGTCGACGGCAAAGGCTACCTGCGCGGCACCCAGACCAATCTCCAGTACGTGCCGGAGCAGAAGACCGACTTCATCTTCACGGTGGTGGGGGAGGAACTCGGCTTCGCCGGCTCGATGCTGCTGCTCGCCCTGCTCGCCCTGCTGGTCTGGCGGGGGCTGCGCATCGCCGCGGTGGCCAGGGACCCGTTCGGCGCGCTGCTGGCCGCAGGGGCGGTGTGCATGCTGGCCTTCCAGGCGTTCGTCAACATCGGCATGACCATCGGCATCATGCCGATCACCGGGATCCCGCTGCCGTTCGTCTCCTACGGCGGCTCCTCCCTGGTGGCGAGCTTCCTGGCCGTCGGGCTGCTCGAGAACGTCCACATGCGCCGCTACCGGTGAGGGCCTCCGTTGCCGACCCATGTCGCTTCTGGCAGACTCAACAGCAGTCTTGCGCCATGCCATACGGCGGTGCGGCCCGACGGCGTGCCTGCCCGCCTCCTGTGTTTCCTTGGGCATCTTGCGCTACCCGGCCTCAGGGCCGCGGCGCCGGGCTTGCCCGGAGGGGGTGCGCCGGTCGTGCGGCTCGTGGCCGTTCCCGCTGGTGGTGGGGGAGTTGGCTCCCCAAGCGCGCAGTAGGTTTGCGGCTGCCCGCGCCGGTGGCCGTCCGACTTGGTGAGGAGCATCGATGGCTTCCCCCGACGAGTCTCGGGTGGACGAGGCCCGCGACGAAACCGACGCACCCGTGGCGTCCGACCCCGACCCCGCACCCTCCGACCTGCAAGAACCGGCCGCGCAGACGGCTGACGCCGTCCCGGCGGCGCCCGACATGAACGGCGGCTCGGTGCCGCCCGGGTCCGCCGGCGCGGTCTCACCCGGTCGTCCGCGCGGGGCCGCCTCCTTCCCCGGCGGTGCCCCGCCGGTCGTCACCCCGATCAGCGAGGTCCCGATCCTGCCTATTCAGCCCACGGTCCCCGACAACCCGAGCATCCAGGTCACCACCGTCGAACCGACCGCCGCCTCCTTCCCAGGCGGCCCGCCACCTCCCGCCCCACCGCCGCGCCCGGACCCGGCCCCGCCGGTGGAGGCTTCGGCGCCGGCGCGCCCGGACCCGGCCCCGCCCGCGGAGGCCGCGGGCGCGCTGGCCGAGGCGTTCACACCTGACCCCGCGGACCGGGCTTCGCCGACGGCAACGGCGGCGGAGACGGAGGCCGGTCACGCCGCTCCGGCGGACCAGGCGCCACCGGCGGTGCCCGCGGCGGAGGCTCGTGCCGCGATGGAGCCGGCCGCCTCGGCCGCTGTGGCGCCGGCGCCGCCAGGGGAGCAGGCGCATGGCATGGCGGACGAGGGGACCGGCGGGGGCCGGCCGAGTGGCCGGCGGCGCCGGCGCGGTCGTGGCGGGCGGGTGCTCGCACCCGCCCAGGCCCGCCCGGCGGGCGGCGCTGGCACCGCGACGCCGCCCGAGACGGCCGCCGAGCCGCCGGAGGCCACCGCCAGCCTGGACGGAGAGGACCTCCAGGCCACAGAGCACCAGCCCGATGCCGCCCAGCCCGCCCAGGGACCCGCCGCGGCCGGCGCCGCCGGGTCGCCCAGGACCCGCGCCCGCCGGCGCCGGCGGGCGGCGGCGAGGGCCCGCACCCGCGAGACCACCGAGCCGGCAGCGGCGGGCGAGCCGGCCGAGGCCGAGACGCCGGCGACGAGCCCGGCGGCCGCCGGCCGCGCGGCCAGGGCGCCGGCATCCGCGGGCGAGCCGACCGCGGCAGGGTCCGCCGAGGCCGCTCCGGCCGGCCGGACGGCTTCCCGGCGGCGCGGCGGACGCGCTGGCCGCACCGGCGAGCCGAGGGTCGCCGGCGACGGAGCCGCGGCGGAGGCGCAGACCTCCCGCGCCGGAGAGGCGCAGACGGGCGCGGCGCCGGCAGAGGGCGGCACCGGCCGGGCGCGGCGCCGCGGGCGCGGCCGGTCCGCCGCCGAGCCGAGGGACGAGGCCGCCACCGGGACCGCCACCGAGGCCCCTGCCGGCCAGCGCGGCAGCGAGCGCTCGACCAGGCTGGAGACACGGACCCGCGACCGGGGCGCGCGTCAGGCCGACCGCGGCCGCCGCCGTCCCTCCGGCCTCACCGAGGAGCAGAAGCGCGTCATGCGCGAGGAGGGCCCCGAGAAGCGGATGCTGGTCACCGAGGGTGCCGAGCGGACCCAGATCGGCGTGCTCGAAGGCCCCACGCTGGTCGAGCACTACGTGACCCGCAAGTCCGGCCGCTCCCTGGTCGGCAACGTCTACCTGGGAAGGGTCCAGAACGTCCTGCCGGGCATGGAGGCCGCCTTCATCGACATCGGCCGTGGCCGCAACGCGGTGCTGTACGCCGGCGAGGTCAACTACGACGAGGAGGACCTCGACGGCGAGGCCCCGCGCATCGAGAAGGTGCTCAAGCCCGGCCAGTCCGTGCTCGTCCAGGTCACCAAGGACCCGATCGGCGCCAAAGGCGCGCGGCTCACCGCCCAGGTGTCCCTGGCCGGCCGCTACCTGGTGCTGCAGCCGGAGGACAACACCTTCGGCATCTCCAGGCGGCTGCCTGAGGCGGAGCGCTCGCGCCTGCGCGACATCCTCAGGGAGGTGCGGCCAAAGGGCCTCGGGCTGATCGTCCGCACCGCCGCCGAGGGCGCCAGCGCCGACGACCTCCGCGCCGACCTGGCCCGCCTGCAGGCCCGCTGGGAGGCGGTCGAGCGCAAGGCCAAGAAGGCCAGCGCCCCGGCCGTCATCTACTCCGAGCCGGAGCTGGTCGTGCGGGTCATCCGCGACATCTTCTCGCCCGACTTCACCGAGCTGGTGGTCGACGACGGCGAGCTGTACCAGCGGGTCGAGGAGTACCTGCAGGAGGTCGCGCCCGACCTGCTGCCGAAGCTCCGCAGGCACGACAACGGCCTGCCGCTGTTCGAGCACTACCGGGTGGTCGAGCAGATCCACAAGGCGCTGGAACGCAAGGTCTGGCTGCCGTCCGGTGGCTCGATCGTGATCGACCGCACCGAGGCCATGACCGTGGTGGACGTCAACACCGGCAAGTTCGTCGGCCGGGCCAACCTCGAGGAGACGGTGGTCGCCAACAACCTCGAGGCGGCCGAGGAGATCGTGCGCCAGCTGCGCCTGCGCGACATCGGCGGCATCATCATCATCGACTTCATCGACATGCTGTTCGAGCGCAACCAGCAGGCGGTGGTCGACCGCCTGCGGGCCGCCCTTGCAAGGGACAAGACCAAGAGCCAGGTGATGGAGGTCTCCTCCCTCGGCCTGGTGCAGATGACCCGCAAACGCGTCTCCGGCGGCCTGCTCGACAGCTTCTCGGAGACCTGCCCCACCTGCGACGGCCGCGGCGTGGTGATCACGCATGAGATCTAGTACTGTTTGCGGCCGGTGTGCCGGCGATCCCGCCGGCATCCCGCTCCCATGGTGAAAGGACGATCTGACGTGTACGCCGTCATCCGGACCGGCGGGAAGCAGTACAAGGTGGAGGTCGGCGACGTCATCGACGTCGAGCGGCTCGCCGGTGAGGACGGCGCCAGCCTGGAGCTGGAGCCGCTGCTGGTGGTCGACGACGACGGCAAGGTGACCTCGGCCGCCGCCGACCTCGCCAAGGCGAAGGTCACCGCCAGCGTGGTCGACCAGCACCGCGGGCCGAAGCTTCGCGTCTTCACCTACAAGAACAAGTCCCGCCAGCGCCGCACCCTCGGCCACCGCCAGTCCCTCACCAGGCTCAAGGTCGACCGGATCGACCTGCCAGGACGCAAGCGGGCGGCCAAGGCCGGCGCGCGCAGCAGCAAGCAGAGCAACGAAGAGCAGCAGGAGACCTGAGATGGCTCACAAGAAGGGCGCCTCCTCCAGCCGCAACGGCCGCGACTCGGCCGGCAAGCGGCTCGGCGTCAAGCGCCACGGCGGCCAGGTGGTGACCGCCGGCACGATCCTGGTGCGCCAGCGGGGGACCCGCATCCACCCGGGCGAGGGGGTCGGCCGCGGCGGCGACGACACCCTGTTCGCCAAGGTCGACGGCCACGTCGTCTACCACATGGTGCGCGGCCGCAAGCTGGCCAGCATCCAGCCAGGCGCAAGGGCCTGAGGCGCGCCCCGGCAGGGGCCCCCTCGCAATCGGCCTCACGCGCCGCCCAATGTCCGCCCGGATCCCTTCGTGGCTGCCGCTGCATTGCGGCACGTGAGGGCGACGGCGTGACCTCCTTCCACCGCGAGAAGTACCGCCCTCGGGGCGGGCCGGACGGCGGCGACGGCGGCCGCGGCGGTGACGTCGTGCTGGTCGCCGAACCCGGTGTCGGCACCCTGGTCGAGTACCACTTCCATCCCCACCAGCGGGCAGGCGGCGGCGGCCACGGGCAGGGCAGCAACAAGAAGGGCGCCGACGGTGCCGGCCGCGTCCTGCCCGTGCCGGTCGGCACCCTGGTCCGGGAGCAGGACGGCAAGCTGCTCGCCGACCTGGACCGGCCAGGGACACGCTTCGTGGCGGCCCGCGGCGGCCGCGGCGGCCGCGGCAACGCCGCCCTTTCCGGGCCCGGCCGCAAGGTGGCCCACTTCCACGAGAAGGGCGAGCCGGGCCGGCGTCGCCGGCTGACCCTCGAGCTGCGGCTGCTCGCCGACGCCGCCCTGGTGGGCTTCCCCAACGCCGGCAAGTCGAGCATCGTCGCCAGGGCGTCGGCGGCGAGGCCCAAGGTGGCCGACTACCCGTTCACCACCCTGGAGCCGGTCCTCGGCGTGGTCCGGGCGGGGGACCACGATTTCGTCATGGCCGACGTACCCGGACTGCTTCCCGGCGCCGCCGCCGGCAAGGGACTCGGCCACCGCTTCCTGCGCCACGTGACCCGCTCTGCGGTGCTGGTCCACGTCGTCGACCTCGCCCCGGCGGAGCCCGGCCGCGACCCTGAGGCCGATCTTGCCGCCCTCGAGGCGGAGCTGGCCGCCTACGACCCGGCGCTGGCCGCCCGCCCGGCGATGGTGGTGGCCAACAAGCTCGACCTGCCGGACGGTCGTGCCCGGCTGCCCGAGGCGCAGGCGGCCGCGCGCCGGCGGGGGCTGGCCTGCTTCGCGGTCTCGGCCGCCACCGGCGACGGCATGCCGGCGTTCCTGTACGCCCTCGGCGAGGCCGTCACGGAGGCCCGCGCCGCCAGGGCCGCCGCGCCTGCCCGGGCCGCCGCGGCGGGCCCCGGAGCCGGCCAACCTCCGACCGAGCCGGAGGTGCCCATCGGGGTCGTGCGCGAGGGGGCCGGCTTCAGGGTGCTCGGCGACCGCCCGCGGCGCTGGGTGGCCATGACCGACCTCGACAACCCGCAGGCGGTCGCCTACCTGCAGCAACGTCTGCGCCGGGCCGGGGTGGAGGAGTTGCTGACCAAGGCGGGCGCGCGACCGGGCGACGAGGTGCTGGTCGGCGATGCCGCCTTCGAGTACGAGCCGGACCCCCTGGCCGAGTCCCGCGGGCGCGGCCGGCCCCGCCGACCAGCCCGCTAGCTGGTCCGCTGCGGCGCGGTGACCTCTGGACGGCGGACCGCTGAAATCATATGTTTGCGGTCACGACAGGCAGGATGGAGCTGTGCCGCAGCGCCGTGGCCAAGTCACACGCGGCCACGGTCTGCGAATATGCAGGCAGCGAGCGTTTCAGAACAGCCCAAGCTGGGGAGGTGGACGGGGTCACGCGTGTAACGCGTGGGTAACCTGAAGCGCCGGCAACGTGGGGCGGCCGCTGGGGAGGGCGGCTGACCTGGTGGGAGCAGACGTCAGGGTCAGGAGGGAACGCATGCCACGCAGGTTAGGCAAGTTCGTGATCATCGGCGCGATCGTCGCAGTCGTCCTCAGCGCTTGCGGCGGCCCGGACGAGGGGGGCGGCGGCGGAGGGGCGCAGGGGACCGGGCCGATCACCTTCGTGGCCGGCAAGGACACCAGCGGCAAGTACCCGGCCGTGATCGAGAAGTGGAACACCGCCCACCCCGACCAGAAGGTCTCGATGATCGAGCTGCCCGAGGCGGCCGACGCCCAGCGTGCGCAGTTCGTCACCAACCTGCAGGCCAAGAGCGACCGCTACGACGTCCTTGGCATCGACGTGGTCTGGACGGCGGAGTTCGCCAAGTCGGGCTGGCTCAAGGAGCTCGACGAGGGCCAGTTCCCGGTCAACGAGATGCTCAAGCCGGCCGTCGATACCGGCAGGTTCGAGGGCAAGCTGTGGGCGATGCCCTATGACACCAACGGCGGCCTGCTGTTCTACCGCAAGGACATCCTCGACAAGGCCGGCAAGGAGGCCCCCAAGACCTTCGACGAGCTGACGGCCGACTGCGCGCTCGCCAAGCAGAACAACATGGGCTGCTACTCGGGCCAGTTCGCCAAGTACGAGGGCCTGACGGTGAACTTCGCCGAGGCCGTGCAGGCCGC
>WNFU01021624.1_pt1 | contig 10586 bp, 9 predicted proteins | sample 5400121 | NCBI WGS metagenome assembly WNFU01 (sample SAMN13153360, study PRJNA577476) | soil metagenome | isolation source: 100 cm soil or saprolite under grassland replicate 1 | place: USA:California | collected 2016-06-15
CGCCTCGCGATCCACGTCCCCGGTGCGCCGGCGTCCCGCGCGGTGCTCCACGTGGAGGCGGCGGCGGTCGTCCCGCGCGCAGGACCGGCGCTCCTCGTCTCGGCGCGCGCGGGCGCGGCGGGGGACGTCGCGGGGCGGTTCACCGCCCGGAGCGCGGGGCTCGTCGTGGAGCGCCCGTCCGCCGGGGGGTTCGCGCTCGGCGGCGCGGACCAGCTCGCCTGGCGGCTCGAGGTGGAGGGTCTCGACGGGTCGCCGCGCGCGGCCCTCGCCGCAGTCCTCGCGGGCGCCGGCGTGCACTGGGGCGGCGCGGGCGGGGCCGAGCTCGAGGCGGCGGCGACCGCCGGCGCGCTCCTCGCCCCGGGACGCGCCGCGCCCGCGGCGCGGCTCGCCTTCTCCCTCGGCCTCGGGCGGAGCTGGGGCGCCCCGTTCGTCGAGGCGTCGCTCCTCGCGGCGAGGACGGGGGCGCCCGGTGCGTTCGCGGCGCTCGGCCTGTCGGCGGGCGTGCGGTTCCACGTGGAGAGCACACATGGCAACGATCCTGATCGTCGATGACGAGCCCGTGATCCTCGACGTGTTCCGGCGGTTCCTCGTCGGGGAGGGGCGCACCCTCGTCCTCGCTGCGTCCGCCCGCGAAGCGATCGCGCGCGGCGAGGAGCCGGGGGAGCTCGACGTTGCCCTCGTCGACAAGAACCTCGGCGACGGCTCCGGGCTCGACGTGGCGCGGGCCCTCAGGCGGGTGAAGCCGGACGTCGAGGTGATCCTCGTCACCGGGTACGCCTCGCTCGACAGCGCCATCCAGGCCATGCAGATCGGCGCGTTCGACTACGTGACGAAGCCCATCTCGGACTACGAGGCGCTGAACCTCAAGGTCGAGAACGCGATCGAGAAGGTCCGCATGAAGCGGCGTCAGCGGGAGCTCGTCTCCCAGCTCGCCCGGAGCGAGGCACTGCACCGGGGCGTGTTCGAGACCTCGAGCGACGCGGTGCTCCTCGTCGAGGCCGCGAGCGGCCGGCTCGAGGACGCGAACCCCGCCGCCGAGCGGCTCTACCTCCGCCCGCGCGAGGCGCTCCGCCAGCTCCGCTTCGCCGACCTCGCGGATCTCGCGGAGGATCCGGCGCTGCCCCCGGCCGGCTCGCGCGCGCTGCCCGCGCGGCACCGGCGCGCGGACGGGAGCGCGTTCCCGGTGGAGGTGTCGGCCGGCGACCTGTTCCTGCGCGAGCGCCAGCTCCGCGTGCTCTCCGTCCGCGACGTGTCCGAGCGCGAAGCGGCGGAGACCGCGCGGCGCGACCTCGAGCAGAACCTGCGCCAGGCGCAGAAGATGGAGGCGGTCGGGCGGCTCGCCGGAGGGATCGCGCACGACTTCTCGAACCTGCTCGCGGTGATCCTCGGCTACTCGGATCTCCTCGCGCGCGACCTTCCCGCGGGCGACGCGCGCCTGCGCGAGTCGGCCGAGGGCATCACGGAGGCCGCTCACCGGGCGGTGGGCGTCACACGGCAGCTCCTCACCCTCTCCCGCAAGAAGCTGCTCCGCCCGGAGGTGCTGTCCCTCGACAAGGTGGTCGCGGATCTCGGCAAGCTCCTCGTCCGGGCGATCGGCGAGCGGATCGATCTCTCGACGACCCTGCAGGGCGAGACCTGGCCGGTGATCGCGGACGCGGACCAGCTCGCGCAGGTGCTCCTGAACCTCGCCGTGAACGCGCGCGACGCGATGCCGGAGGGCGGCCCGCTCTCGATCGCGACCGCGAACGTCGAGCTCGCCGCCGCCGCGAAGGACCTCGGCCTCCCGCCCGGCCGCTACGTCACGCTCACGGTGCGGGACGGAGGGCACGGGATGGCGGACGCGGTGCGCGCCCGGCTCTTCGAGCCGTTCTTCACGACGAAGGAGACCGGCACCGGCCTCGGCCTCGCCACGGTCTACGGCATCGTCCGGCAGGCCGGCGGGGCGATCCGCGTCGAGTCGCGCCCCGGGGCGGGCTCGACCTTCACGGTCTTCCTGCCGGCGGTGGACGAGCGCATCGCCCGCGTCGTCCTCCCGGTGGCGGCGGCCGCGCCGCGCGGGCTCGGCGAGACGGTGGTGCTCGCCGAGGACGAGGACGCGCTGCGGGTCCTGCTCGGGCGCGTGCTCGCGGGCTCGGGCTACCACGTCATCGCCGGACGGAACGGGGTGGAGGCGCTCGAGGCGGTCCGCGCGAACGGCGGGCGCGTCGACGTGCTCCTCACCGACGTGGTGATGCCGCGCATGACCGGCGGCGAGCTCGCCGCGGCGCTCGCCGGCGAGCAGCCGGGGGTGAAGGTGCTCTTCATGACCGGGCACACCGACGACGCGACGCTCCTCGGCCGGTTCGGCGCGGGCGACGCCGACATGATCCAGAAGCCGTTCACGAGCGAGACGCTCCTCACGCAGCTGCGCCGGCTCCTCGGTCCGGCGCGCGCCACCGCGTGATCAGAGCGCCGCCGGATCTCCGCTCGGCGTGACGCCTCTCCTCGTCGACCGCTCGCGCCACGTCCGGCCGAGGGGGCGGTGCATCGACTTGCGGGAGGGGGTGCGCATCTTCACGATCTCGCGCCTCACGAGGCGCTTCAGCCGCTCGGCCGCCCCGAGCAGCGCCTTGTGGAGGTCGTCCTCGACGCTCTCGACGTGGAGCGTGCCGGCGCGCGGCAGCCGGAACGAGATGCGGCACTCCTGATCGACGCCGCCGCGGCGCGTGCGGGCGTCGCCGAGGTGGATCGAGAGCTCGGCCGCGGCGTCGTCGAAGATCCGCGCGAGCGGACGGGTGACGTGCTTCTCGAGGAACTCGGGGAGATCGGGCGGAAGGGCGAGGTGCTGCGCGTGGATGGAGAGCTTCATGACAGGATGATGGCCACGGCCGCGGCGCCGCCGCCGCCCCGGTCAGCGCAGCGTCACGAGCGTCGCGCCCCAGCCGCCCGCGTCCTCGCCCGCGGGCCGGTGCGAGAGCACGAGCGGGTGCCGCGCGAGGAGCGCCTCGACCGATCTGCGCAGCGCCCCCGTCCCTTTACCGTGGACGATGCGCAGCTCGCGCAGCCCCGCCGCGCGGGGCCATTCCGGCACGAGGCTTCCGACGTCCGATGGGGCGAACGCATGGAGATCGAGCGTGCCGTCGAGTGGGAGCGGTACGGGCGGGCCTGAGGGGGAGCCCGGGTCGGGCGGATCGCCGGCGTGGGTGGCCACGGGGTCTCCTCGGGATGATAGCGCCCTCTTTGGCCTTCTAGCTCCGAGCAGGCGCGCCGCCGGCTGCGCCCGCGGCGGGGAGCAGCACCCGGAAGGTGGACCCGCGCCCCGGGGTGGTCTCGACCTCGATCGCGCCCCCCAGCGCCGAGACGACCGCGTGGCAGATCGAGAGCCCGAGGCCGGTCGCGAGGCCCGGGCCCTTGGTCGTGAAGAAGGGATCGAAGATGCGCGGCAGATCCGCCTCGGCGATCCCGCGCCCCGTGTCCTGCACCTCGACGGCCGCGCGGCCATCCTGCGTCGTGAAGGTCGAGATGCGGATCTCGTGATCGTCCGGTCGGCCCGCCGGGATCGCCTGGGCGGCGTTCACGACGAGGTTCAGGAAGACCTGCCCGAGCCTCGCCTCGGTCCCGATCACCGCCGGGATGGGTGCGAGCTGCCGCACGAGCCGGGCCCGCCCGTGGATCTCGTTCCACGCGACGTTCAGGCAGGAGTCGAGCACCGGGAGGAGCTCCACCGGGCGGTGCCGGTCCTCGTCGCGTCCCGCGAACGTCATGAGGTCGCGCACCACCGTGCGCATGCGCTCGGCGCCCGTCCTCGCCTCGCGCATCGCCTCGTGCACGTGCCCGGCGAGCTCGGCGTCGTCCGGCGTGGGCGGCGCGCCGGAGAGGATCGCGACGACGCGCGCGGCCGCGTCGGCGAGGAAGGCGAGGTTCGCGCACACGTACGCGAGCGGGCTGTTGAGCTCGTGGGCGACGCCCGCCGCGAGCGTCCCGGCCGAGGACATCCTGTCCGCGAGCGCAAGGCTCGCGAGCGTCGCAGCGGAGGGAAGTGCGGAAGGGTCGTCCACGCGGCGCCGGTACGCTGCACGAAGCGTTCACCCGACCGGCTCCCGGTCGCGTCAGGAGCGGTCGGGAATCACGGGCGAATGGCGCAGGTGCGCGGGTTTGTCGCGGGGGCCTCGCTTACCCCGGGTTGTCATCGACCCGTCGCGCACGTCCGGGCACGACGAGCTCGAGGACCCGCTCGGGCGGGCGTCCCACGACCGCGCACTTTTCCCCCTCCAGGATCGGTCGCTCCAGGATGCGCGGGTGCAGCGCGAGCGCGCGGAGCAGCTCCGGGTCGGGGGTGCGGTCGGAGAGGCGCAGCGCCTGGTACTCGTCGGCGTCCGGGCGGGCGACCGCGTGCACCGGCACGCCCAGCTTGGCGACGAGCGCCGCGAGCTCCTCCGGCGTGGGCGGCTCCTCGAGGAAGCGCCGCACCGCCGGCTCGATGCCACGCTCGCGCAGGAACTCGAGCGCGCGCTTGCTCGCCGAGCAGCGCGCGTCGAACCACAGGACCCACTCGCCTCGCATGCCGAGCGCGAATATACAGGGCAGCCTGGACCTCGCGCACCACCTCGGCCGTCTCGCCGCGCTGCTCGACGCCGAGCGGGCGGAGGAACGCCAGCGCGTCGAGGAGGCGCGCGGACGGTTGTCCCTCGTGGAGCGCGAGGCGCGCGGGCTCGCCCTCGCGGACGTGGAGGCCGTCGAGGAGGGCGCCCTCGCCGGCCGAGCCCTCGTCACGTACGCCCGCGGTGGTCAGCCGCTCGGGGCAGGGCGGGTCGGGGTCGGCAGCCTCGTGTCGGTGACGCTCCGGCGCGAGGTGAGGCCGGACTCGCCCGCGGGCGTCGTCGCGCGCCGCACCCGCGCGACCCTCGCCGTCGCGTTCGACGAGCCGCCGCCCGACTGGGCGACGGACGGACGGGTCGTGCTCGAGCTCGTCCCGTCGCCGGTCACGTGGGAGCGGCTCGCCGCGGGCATCGCCCGGATCCGCGATGAGAAGGACGGACGCCGCTGGCACGCGGTGCTCACGGGCGCGCCGCCCCGGTTCCTCGCCGCGGCGCGCGGCCCGGCGCTGCCGCACGTGCTCAACGCGGAGCAGGAGGCCGCCCTCGACCTGGCCGACCGCGCCGAGGACGTCGCGCTCGTCCACGGCCCGCCGGGCACCGGCAAGACGACGGTGCTCGTCGAGGTCATCCGCCGCGCCGCGGCGCGCGGCGAGAAGGTCCTCGCCACGGCGCCGTCGAACCTCGCCGTCGACAACCTCGTCGAGCGGCTCGCCGCCGCCGGGGTCTCGTGCGTCCGGCTCGGCCATCCCGCCCGCGTCCTGCCCGCGCTCCTCGCCCACACCCTCGAGGCGAGGACGGAGGGGCACGAGGCGGCGCGGATCGCGAAGGGGCTCGTCGTGGAGGCGCTCGCGCTCCGGCGCTCCGCCGCGAAGCGCCGCCAGAAGCGCGGGCCGGGGCGCTTCAGCGCGTCGCGCGCCGTCGAGCGCGACGCCCGCGCGCTCCTCGCGGAGGCGCGGGCGCTCGAGGCGCGCGCCGAGGCGGAGGTCCTCGACCGCGCCGAGGTGGTCCTCGCCACGCTCACCTCGCTCGACGCGCCGCCGCTCGCCGGGCGGCGGTTTCCCCTCGCGGTGGTCGACGAGGCCACCCAGGCGGTCGAGCCCGCGCTCTACCTCGCCCTGCTCCGTTCCGGGCGGGCCGTGCTCGCGGGCGATCACCTCCAGCTCCCTCCGACGGTCCTCTCCGCCATGGCGCAGGAGGGCGGGCTCGGCGTGTCGCTGTTCGAGCGGCTCGTGCCGCTCGTCGGCGCCGGCGCGCGTGTCACGCTCGCGGAGCAGCACCGGATGAACGCGCGGATCATGGCGTTCCCGTCCGAGGCGCTGTACGGCGGTGCCCTGCGCGCCCACCCCGCGGTGCGGGACCGCGCGGTGGACGACGCGCCGCTCGAGATGGTGGACACGGCCGGCATGGGCCTCGAGGAGGAGACGCCACCCGGGATCGCGGTGATCTCTCCCTACGACGGGCAGGTGCAGCGGATCCGTCAGCTCCTCGCGGGCGAGGTCGAGCGCGGCCTCGAGGTGGACACGGTGGACGGCTTCCAGGGCCGGGAGAAGGAGGCGGTGATCGTCTCGCTCGTCCGCTCGAACGACACGGGAGAGGTAGGGTTCCTCGCCGATGTCCGGCGCATGAACGTCGCGCTCACCCGCGCGCGCGCCAAGCTCGTCGTCGTCGGCGACGGTGCGACCGTGTCTCACCATCCGTTCTACGAACGCTTCCTGCGGCACGTCGACGCAGCGGGCGCCTGGCGGAGCGCGTGGGAGCGCACGCAGACCGCAGGTTGAGTGCGGTCGTTCGTCGCGGAGCCCGGTCCTCCACCCCGAGTCCTTGGATCATGGGGTGAATATCCGTACACTGGCGGTGTTTTTCCCGGAGGGGAGATGGACGCGCCGGGCGTAGCGGAGGCACCGCGAGGGAGCGACGGACGCTCGGGCGCAGACGCGCCCGCCGCGAAGCTCCTCGCCGGCATCCTCGAGTCCGCCGCAGCCGGCATCGCGGTCCTCTCCGGCCGCGAGCTCCGCTTCGAGCTCGTGAACCCCGCTTATCGCGCGCTGACGGCGCGACCGGATCTCGATCCGGTGGGGCGCGCGTACGAGGAGGTGTGGCCCTCCGACGGTCCCATCGCGCTCCCCGCGCTGCGGCGCGTGCGCGACACGGGGGAGCCGTGCCACACCGACGACTACGCCTTCGCCGACCGCGGCGTCTTGCGGCGCTTCTCCTTCCACGTGAAGGGCATCCCCTGGCGCGGGGGCGAGGGGCTCCTCGTCGTGCTGTGGGAGACGACCGCGCTGTGGGACGCGCGGCGCGAGGCGGAAGAGGCCGCGCAACGCGCGATCCGCAAGGCGTCCGAGCTCGAGGCGATCGTGGAGGCCCTGCCGGAGGGCCTCGTCCTCTACGGCCGGCGCGGCGAGATCATCCGGATGAACGCGCCCGCCGAGCGGTTCTTCGCGCTCGCCCCCGGGGAGAAGGATCTGCCCCTCGCCGCGCGGGCCGGGCGGTACCACGTCTGGAGCTCGACCTGCGGCCCCGTGGCGCTCGACGAGCTGCCCGCGGCCCGGGCGCTGCGTGGCGAGACGGTGCACAGCGCGAACCTGCGCGTCGAAGGAACGGGCGGAACGGCCTGGTTCCTCGTCAGCGGCGCACCGATCCGCGCGCCGGACGGGACGGTGTGGGGCGCGGTCGTCACCTTCTCGGACGTCTCGGAGCTCCACCACCTCGAGGCGGCGCGCGACGACCTCGTGCGGATGGTCTCGCACGATCTGCGCACGCCGCTCAACGCGATCCTCGCCCAGGCCCACCTGCTCAGGGCGCACGGCGAGGAAGGGCGCGTCGAGGAGCGCGCGCGCTCGATCGCGCGCAGCTGCGATCGGATGCGCTCGATGATCCAGGACCTCCTCGAGGCGACGCTCCTCGAGGCCGGCCAGCTGCGGATGAGCCCGATGGAGGTCGAGCTCGCCGCGTTCTCGCAGGAGTTGCTCGAGCGTCACCGCGGCGCGCTCGCGGTCGATCGCGTCCGCGTCGTCGCCCTCGCGCCGGTCCCGGCGCGCGCCGATCCCGAGCGGCTCGAGCGCATCTTCGTGAACCTCCTCTCGAACGCCCTCAAGTACTCGCCGCCGCAGGGCGAGGTGACGGTCCGCATCGAGCGTGCGCCGGGGGGCGCGTACCTCTCGGTCGCTGATCACGGGATCGGCATCGCGCCGGAGGACATGCCGCACATGTTCGAGCGCTTCTTCCGATCGCGCGGCACGCGCCAGCCGGAGGGGCTCGGGCTCGGGCTCTACATCACGAGGCTCCTCGTGTACGCGCACGGCGGCCGGATCGACGTCGAGTCGCAGCTCGGCTGCGGGAGCACGTTTCGCGTGTTCCTCCCGGGCGGCGGCCCTTTGCCCACCCCGCCTCCCGCGCCGTAAGCTGCCGGGCGGATGATCCGCTCGACCTTCCGGCTCGCGCCCGGGATCGGCCCGTTCCTCGAGGGCAAGCTCTGGACGGCCGGGATCCTGCGCTGGGACGACTTCCCCGCGCCGCCGGCCGTGGCGCTCTCCGCCCGGGTCGACCTGCGGCTCCGCGCGGCGATCGCGCGGGCCCGGACCGCGCTCGACGGAGGCGACGCCGAGGCGCTCGCCACGCTGCTCCCCCGCAACGAGCGCTGGCGGCTCTACGGCGTCTTCGGCGAGGACGCGGCGTTCCTCGACGTGGAGACGGACGGTGAGGCGCTAACCGCGATCGGGATCCTCGACCGGCGCGGTCCGCGCCTCCTCCTCGCCGGCCGCGACCTCGACCGCTTCCCCGCCGAGGCCGTGGGCTGGAAGCTGCTCGTCACGTTCAACGGCCTGTCGTTCGACGTCCCGGTGCTCCGGCGCGCTTTCCCCGGGTGGCGCCCGCCGCGCGCCCACGTCGACCTGCGCCACCTGTGGGGCCGGCTCGGCCACCACGGCGGCTTGAAGCTCCTCGAGGCGGAGACCGGCGTCGGCCGCCCCGCCCACCTCGTCGGGCTTCGCGGGCGCGACGCGGTGCGGCTGTGGCGCGCGCACCGGGACGGCGATACGGCCGCGCTGCGCCTCTTCGCCGAGTACAACCTGCTCGACGCGGTGAACCTGCGGACCCTCATGGACCTCGGCTACAACCGCATGATCGAGCGGCTCCGGCTCCCCGCCGCGCCGGTCGTCGTAGAGGAGCGCGGCGACGTCCGCACCGACGTGGCGAAGGTCCTGCTCGCCCTCTAGGAGGCGGCCCCGCCGCTCGCTCGCCATGAAGCCGCCGCGCGCCGCGTTCGCCCAGCCCCGCGACTCGAAGGGGCGCTTCACGAACCTCGACGGCTCGAAGCCGCGCGGCCTCTCCGTCGTGCTCCGCTGGAAGGTCTGGGAGCGGCTCGCCGGGAAGGGCCGCCGGTCCCCCGATCGCGCGCCCGTCCCCACCGCCGCTCCCGACCTCGCGCTCCTCGCCGCGCCGCCCGCTCCGGGCGAGCCGGCGCGGATCACCTGGCTCGGCCACGCGACGTTCCTCGTCCAGCTCGACGGCGTCTCGCTCCTCACCGATCCGGTGCTCCGGCCGGCGCTCGGCCCGTCCATCTTCGGCGGCATCGCGCGGAACGTGCCTCCCGCCGTCCCGGTCGAGAAGCTGCCCGCGATCGACGCCGTGCTCGTGACGCACTCGCACTACGACCACCTGGATCTCCCCACCGTCGAGCGCGTGCGCGCGCCGGTGGTGGCGGGGCTCGGTCTCGCGAGCTTCTTCGACGCGCGCGGTCTCGCCGCGACGGAGCTCGGCTGGTGGTCGGCGACGGACGTGCGCGGCGTGCGCGTGACCTTCGTCCCCGCCCAGCACTGGAGCCGCCGCGGGCTCTTCGACACGAACCGGACGCTCTGGGGCGGGTTCGTCGTCGAGGGCGCGCACGCGACGATCTACCACTCGGGCGACACGGCCTGGTTCTCCGGTTTCGCGGAGATCGGGACGCGCTTTCGGCGCATCGACGCCGCGCTCCTCCCCATCGGCGCCTACGACCCGGCGTGGTTCATGGAGACCCAGCATCTCAACCCAGAGCAGGCGCTCCGCGCATTCGGCGATCTCGGCGCCCGGACCTTCGTCGCGATGCACTGGGGCACGTTCAAGCTCGCGGACGAGCCGCTCGACGAGCCGCCGCTGCGGCTCGAGGCGGAGCGCCTCCGTCTCGGGCTTTCTCGCGAGCGCGTCCGCGTGCCCGCGGTGGGCGAGACGCTCGTCGTCGGTGGCGGCGTCGAGGCGCACGTGGGCGCACATCCGCGCGAGTGATCGGCGTCACGCCGAGGCGCGTCCTTTCGGCAGAATCCGGGGTCGCCTACTGTGGGCGAGCACGTTGCAGGTATCCTGTCCCGGAGGTCGCGCGCCGAGGGAGCGGCGTCGCCACCGGAACGGGTCGCATGCGTCAATCATCGAAGGTCCCCGTGGCTCTCGCGGCGGCGGCCGCCCTCACCCTCGCCCTAGGGTGTGAAAGCTACGTGTCGGGGAACGGCGTCTATGGCGTGGAGTATCGCGTCATTCCCGAGTTCCACGGCGTGCGTGTCTCGGACGGCGTCCAGGTCATCGCCACGTCCGGGGTGGCGCTCCAGCCGGTGAAGGTGATCGGCGATGCGAACGTCATCCCGCTGATCAAGACGGAGCTCGATCACGACCCGACGGTCGTCGGCACGACGACCATCAGCGTGCTCCACGTCTGGGTCGACGGCCGGTACGACCCGGTGATCGCGCCGCAGGTCGTCGTGTCGATCCCGTCCCTCTCGTACGTCGAGGCTGCCGACACGTCGATCGTCACCGCGAGCGGCACCGGCGGCGACACGTTGTACGTGAAGCTCGGCGGAGAGGCGCTCCTCGACGCGACCGGGTACCCGACGGTGGGCGCCGACGTCGAGCTCGCGGGGAGGGCGATCGCGAAGCTCGACGCGAGCGGATCGGTGACCGGATCGGTCCTGGATCACGCCACGCTCGTGAACGTCGGCGTCGGCCCCTGCCTCGCGACGACGTCCGCCAACGCGACGATCT
>WNFU01010007.1_pt1 | contig 10585 bp, 8 predicted proteins | sample 5400121 | NCBI WGS metagenome assembly WNFU01 (sample SAMN13153360, study PRJNA577476) | soil metagenome | isolation source: 100 cm soil or saprolite under grassland replicate 1 | place: USA:California | collected 2016-06-15
TCAACGCCGAGGACGTTGCGGCTCACGGCGGCGGACGCGGCCAGGATCTCCGGTACGGTGCGCTGCGACGCCACCGTACGGGCGATCAACTCAGCCGGAGGGGGCACTACCGCTCCCTGGTTCAGTGAGGTTGCAGGATGGGCCGCAGCGCGTCGAGCGCGGCGGGGTCGTCGATGGTGGAGGGGACCGGTTCGTCGTGACCCGCCGCGATCCCCCGCATGGTCTTGCGCAGGATCTTCCCTGAGCGGGTCTTGGGTAGCGCGGGCACGACCGCCACGTCGCGGAACGAGGCCACCGGGCCGATCTCGTCACGGACCAGCTTGACCAGCTCGTCGCGCAGCGTGTCCGGGTCGATCTCGGTGCCGGCCTTGAGGACCACGAACGCGCGCGGCACCTGTCCCTTGAGCGCGTCCTGCACGCCGATGACCGCGCATTCGGCCACCGCCGGATGGCTGGCGACGACCGCTTCGATGGCGCCGGTGGACAGCCGGTGGCCGGCCACGTTGATGACGTCGTCGATGCGGCCCATGACGAACAGGTACCCGTCGGCGTCGCGGCAGCCGCCGTCGCCGGTGATGTAGTAGCCGGGGTGGCTGGTCAGGTACGACTCGATGTAGCGCTCGTCGTCGCCCCACAACGTCGGTAGGCATCCGGGTGGCAGCGGGAGCTTGATGACGATCTCGCCGTCCTGCCCGGGCGGCACCGGCGCGCCCGTCCCGTCGAGGACGTGCACGTCGTAACCGGGTACCGGAACGGTCGGCGAACCGGGCTTGATGGACATGGGTTCCAGGCCGCGCAGGTTGGCCGCGATCGGCCAGCCGGTCTCGGTCTGCCACCAGTGGTCGATCACCGGGACGCCGAGCTGGTCGCTCGCCCAGTGGTAGGTCTCCGGGTCCAGCCGCTCCCCGGCGAGGAAGAGGTACTTGAAGCCGGACAGGTCGTACTTGCCGATGTAGGTACCGCTGGGGTCCTCCCGGCGGATGGCGCGGAACGCGGTTGGCGCGGTGAACAGGGTCTTCACCTTGTGCTCGGCGACCACCCGCCAGAACGCGCCGGCGTCGGGGGTACCGACCGGCTTGCCTTCATAGAGCACCGTGGTGCAGCCGGCGAGCAACGGCGCGTAGACGATGTAGGAGTGCCCGACCACCCAGCCGACGTCGGAGGCGGCCCAGTACACCTCCCCCGGCCCGGTGTCGTAGATGTTGTCCATGCTCCACTGCAGGGCGACCGCGTGGCCGCCGTTGTCGCGCACGACGCCCTTGGGTCGCGCGGTCGTCCCTGAGGTGTACAGGATGTAGAGCGGATCGGTGGCGGCCACCGGCACGCAGTCGGCGGGTTCGGCCGTCGCCATGGCGTCGGCCCAGTCGAGGTCGCGGCCGGGAATCAGCTCCGCCGTCGCCTGCGGGCGTTGCAGGATCACGCACGCGTCCGGCTTGTGGTTGGCCAGCCCGATCGCCCGTTCCAGGATCGGCTTGTACGCCAGAACCCGGGTGACCTCGATCCCGCACGACGCCGAGACCATGACCTTGGGTGCCGCGTCATCGATGCGCAGGGCGAGCTCGTTGGCCGCGAACCCGCCGAACACCACCGAGTGCACCGCGCCGATGCGGGCGCACGCGAGCATCGCGATCGCGGCCTCCGGTATCATCGGCAGATAGATCACCACCCGGTCGCCGGCACCGACCCCCAGGCCGCGCAGCACCCCCGCGAACCGGGCCACCTCGTCCAGCAGCTGCCGGTAGGTGTAGGTACGGGCCGAGCCGGTGACCGGGCTGTCGTAGACCAGCGCCGGCTGTTCGGCCCGACCCGCCGCCACGTGACGGTCCAGTGCGTTGAAGCAGGTGTTGAGGATCCCGTCGGGGAACCACCGGTAGAACGGCGCGTTCGACCGGTCGAGGATCACCGTCGGTTCCCGGTACCAGTCGATGGCGGCGGCGGCCTCGCCCCAGAACCCTTCCGGGTCCGTCACGCTGCGGCGGAACGCCTCCTCGTATCTGCCCATGATCCCGTCCTCCTCAGCGCTTCTTCGCCAGCGGCCAGACCGGCAGGACGGTGCGGCCGTACGAGGCCTCGCAGACCTCGGCGAACGAGAGGTAGGCGGCCAGCGCCGCGACCGCCAGTCCGAGGTAACCGCCGGTCTTCACCAGACCGGGGATCCCCGCGTAGGTGCCGATGCCCAGGACGAAGAACGTGGCCGTCAGGTCGGCGAGGGCGATGTTGACCACCACGTTCGTGCGGAACGAGGCGGCCCACATCCAGGCGCTGAACGCGCCGAACGCGAACAGGAACAACCCCAGTGCGTGCCCGACTTCGGCCTTGGGGATGTCCGCGAGGTAGAACTGCACGATCGCCCAGAAGGCCAACCAGAACGCGCCGAACGTGCTGAACAGCACGCCGGTGAAGGTCTTCCCGCTGCGCAGCTGGATCACGCCGGCGATGAGCTGGGTGAGCCCGCCGAACGTCAACGCCACCCCGAAGACCACGGGCTCGACGCCCTTGGCCACGAAGCCGGCATTGACCATGCTGAGCAGGAAGGTGGTCACGGCGAAGGCGGCCAGGGCCAGCGGGGCGGAGTTGCCCCACTGCGCCGGGCTCTCGGCCTTCGGAACCGCCGGTGCGACATCCGGAACCCCTACCGCGTTCTCACGCAACGGGTGCTTTTCGATCAGTGCCATCAGATCCTCCCGGGGAGCTCTTAGCGACTGGGATTCCGACAGGGTGGTTCAGGTGTTCACGGATCGGCAGCGCCGAAGGTCCCAGGTTGTGCCCCGCAATAAGTAGGGTGTCGGCCCAGATCTTGAGTTTTTCGTCCCGGCCGTCTCGCCCTGGCAGCGACAATCGTTCGCTTGGAGTGTGCTCCGCGGCGCCTGCCGGATGCAGGGCCGTTGGCCATCCGGTGAGCGGGCCGTTGCGCCCGCCGGGGCCTGAGGTCGCGGCCGGCAGACCGGGTGACCATGGTGGCCGGGAGTGGTCTCGCCCTCGGTGCCCCGCATCGCGCAAGGGGCGCGGCGGTCACCGGGTCACCGTCAGGGTGATCGTGGTACCGCCCGCGTCGGTCCGCGCGTCGATGCGGTCGCACAGCCGGGTGGCCAACAGCAGCCCGCGTCCGTGGAGACGATCCGGGCCGGGCGGCGCCGTTTCCGCCGCGATCCGCCGCCCCCCGCGGCCGCAGTCGTGCACCGCGACCACGACGGTCCTGCCGGTCGATGTATCGGTGGTGGTGATAGTCAGCGTGACCGGTGGCGTACCGTGCGTAATCGCATTGGCGACCATCAGCGGTGCCCGTGGTGGTTCGTTGGTCACATCTCCGTCTCCACCGCGCGCTCATACCCGCTGAATCGTCGGGTTACGCCTGGTCTTGCCGGGCCGGTTGGACGCGGCACCATTAGAGTCTGGGTCGGAGCCGAAGGGCCGGCAGGAGGGGGAAGGCGAGTGGAGGCGAGTGTGTCGGTCTCCCGCCACCGCAGCGGCGGCGTCTGCACCGTGGTCGTCTCCGGCGAGGTTGACCTGGCGACCGGTCCGGTCGTGGAGGACGCGATCATCGACGCGGTCGCCGCCGACGGGGTGAGCGCGGTGGAGATCGACCTGTCCGCCGTGGAGTTCCTGGACTCCTCCGGCATCGCGCTGCTGCTCAAGGGCCGCCGTGCCGCCGACGAGCGGGCGGTGGCGTACCGGGTGATCGGGGCCCATGGCATCGTGGAGCAGGTACTGAAGTTGGGCGGCGTGTGGGCGCACCTGTGCGGCGACTCCAGCCCGAGCGAATCCCCAGCGACGTGACCGTGCGGTCACCGGGACGCCGCGGAGCCGGCCGCCCGTCCCGACCCTGTGGTACGGGGTCGTGGCGGTGACGGTGACCGGCGTCGTGACCGAGGAAGGTGACGAGCGGCTGCGCCGGCTCCTCGCCGTCACCGACGCGGCGTTGGCCCAGCTCGGTGTCGACGATCTGCTCACCGAGCTGGCCTCGCGGACCCGGGAGTTGATGTCCGCGGACACCTCGGCGATCCTGCTGCTGGACCCGTCCGGGCGGGAACTGGTCGCGACCGCGGCCAGCGGCCTGGAGGAAGAGGTCCGCCAGGGAGTGCGGATCCCGGTCGGGTACGGCTTCGCCGGGCGGATCGCGGCCTCGGCCCGGCCGCTGGTCATCAATCACGTGGACCGCAGCACCGTGGTCAACCAGATCCTCATCGACGAAGGCCTAGCCGTCATGGCCGGGGTACCCATCACCGCATCCGGCCGGGTCCTCGGCGTGTTGCACGTCGGCAGCCGCACCCCCCGCCGGTTCAGCGACGACGACATCGAGCTGCTCCGCCTGGTCGCCGACCGCGCCGGCATGGCCGCCCAGGCCCGCATCTCCCGGCTGGAACGAGAGACCACCGTCGCGCTGCAGCGCAGCCTGCTGCCCGCCCGGCCACCCGACATCCCCGGGTTCGACGTCGCCGCGCGGTACGTGCCCGGCGCCGAGGTGGGTGTGGGCGGCGACTGGTACGACCTGTTCCGCCTGCCCACCGGACACGTCGGGGCGGTGATCGGCGACGTGGCCGGCAACGGGCTGCACGCCGCCGTCGTGATGGGCCGCATCCGTAGCGCCCTGCGCGCCTACTCGCTCGAAACCCATGACCCCGCGGACGTGCTGACCCGACTGGACCGCAAGATCCAGCTCTTCGAGCCGGATGCGATGGCCACCGTCGCCTATATCGTGATCGACCCGGCGCGCACCGCCATCAGCGTGTCGCTGGCCGGGCATCTGCCACCGATCCTGCTCGACCCCGACGGCAACGCCCGGCCGCTGGACGCCCCGGTCGACCTACCCCTCGGCGCCTATCCACACGCGCCCCGAAGGGTCAGCACCGCAGCATTGCCGCACGCGCTGTTCCTCTACACCGACGGACTCGTCGAACGGCGCGGCCAATCGATACGCGACGGCATCGCCGGTCTGCTCGCGGCACTCGGACCCGGTAGCGCCGACGACATGTGCGTCCAGGCCACCGCCATGCTCCACCACGCTCCCGCCCGTGACGACGTCGCCCTCATCGCCCTCTGCAAGACGGAGTGACCTTGTGGCGACCGCCGGCCTGACGGCCAGCGCGCCGCTAGTCAGGCTCGGCCGTGAGGCCTTCCAGCGGCTCCGCCGTCCGCCATCGGAACTGGTAGTCGGGCTCTTCGCGGTAATCCAGGACGCCGGCCCTAACCAGGGCAGCAGCATGTCGTAGAGCGCCTGACCGAGCGGGTTGTCCGCCCAGAACACCCACTTGACCTGTAGAAATGTCTCGGTCCGAGAACAGGCCCAGCGCTCGGCCCAGGTCGTACTGGGCACTATCCACGTCGGTCCACTCAGCCAGATCATCCGCCAGTGCCATGCCCCCGATCCTCACACCGCGAATGGCGCGCGTCAGTGGGTGTATGAGCCGCCGTCGACGTCGTAGGCGGGCGCCGGTGGTGTCGCCGGCCTCGTCGCGGCACCGGAAGCGAAGACTTCATCGGCATCGGGCACCACGGCCGCTGCGGTCTCCTGCTGCCCCGGAAGCTGCGCCCGCTGAGCACGTGCAGCCAAGCGGCACCCCGCCGGACGCCCGCGCTACCGGTCCTGCTGGCATACCACCATGACGATCGTCCGCTCGCTGCTGTTGTTCACCCTCGCCGCCCTCACCGAGATCGGCGGCGCCTGGCTGGTGTGGCAAGGCGTCCGCGAACACCGCGGCCTGCTGTTCGTCGGCGCCGGTATCGCCGCCCTCGGCGCCTACGGCTTCGCCGCCACCTGCCAACCCGACCCCCATTTCGGCCGGGTCCTGGCCGCGTACGGCGGCATCTTCGTCGCCGGCTCCCTCGCCTGGGGCGTCCTGGTCGACAAGTTCCGTCCCGACCGCTACGACCTCCTCGGCGCAGCCATCTGCCTCGCCGGCGTCGCCGTCATCATGTACGCACCCCGGAGTACCTGAGCAGCGCCGGGGGTGGCAGTGGCCCGACAGCTATCTCGCATCGGATATCTTGCATGTCAGGACGGCAGCGATCTACGACGCCCGATACGGCTGCGACACCGAATCGAATTGGCGCAAAACACCGCCAACCGCCATGACGAGTCGTGAGGCGTGCGATCTCGCACTGTCGCGGCGTAGTCATGCCGAAATGAGGATGTTTGTCATGCCCGTTTATTGGGAGCTGACCTGATCGCTGGGCAACTCGTGTCGTATCGTGGCCGACCAGACGCCGCGTCACCATCCCGGACCTGGTAGGGCTTGCGACTCGCCACCAAGCTGATCGCTTGGGCGGCCCCGCCCTGCCGTCGTGAGCGTTTGCAGCCGCGCTCGGTTCTGTGGCTCGGGCAACAGGTTGATCGTGGAGCAATGCTGTGATGCCTTCCAATGCCCGCGACCACGATCGCGCCGGCGCGTCGGGCGACGCGCCCGGCGGCCGTGTCATCCAGGGTCAGCCGTGGCGCGCCGTACCAGTCGTCACGGAAACTGCCGTCACGCCGTCTTGGCCTCCGTGACCCCTCACCTTGGTTGTGCGCTCGTCGAACGGGACCGGGCCGTAGGCGGGACCGGTGCTGGGGCGACCACGACGCTCGTCGGTTGGCGCTTGGCGCGTTGCTGCCGTCTGCGGAGCCGGCGGATGAGTCGGGCATACGCGGAGCGGCGAGAGTCCTCGGCTATGGCAAGCATTTCGGCGCGATGGTGGCGGGCGACCTCGGCAAGGATCTGGTGATGGATGTACATCGGAGGCCTCCTGGCCGGGGCGGTGAAACGACCTCGCTGGCACCGTCTCAGTTCGCGTTGACCGGTCGGTGACGGATTGGTCGCGGCCCGCTTGTGCCGCCTGCCGGCCTGGCGAAAGCATGGCGGTGAGCGCTTCGGGTGGTGACATGATGGAGTCTTCGCGAGGGGCCGGGGATGCCGGGACCTCCGCAGTGGGCGCAGATGAGCTGGCGTTTCGGCTGCTGGGTCCGCTGGAAATAGGGCTGGGTGACCGGCCGGTGACCGTGACCGCGCCGCAAGAGCGCGCGCTACTGGCGTTGCTGCTCACGGCGCCTGGTCGTGTCTGGCCGGTCGCGGAGATCGTCGCTGGGAGTGAGGGCGCGGTACTCCTCGGCGGGGGCGCTGGCTGCGGCGGCGGGCGATGAACGCGCGGTGATGCGCGATGACGTCCTCGGGATAGATGGCGGCGTATCCCATCATCGTTCCAACAGGATGGCCGAGGATCTTCGCCGCGATGTGTGGCGGCAGCCCGCTGCGCAGGGCGTCGGTGGCGAACAGCCTGCGGAAGTCGTGGGGCGAGAACGACAGCGGCGCGGCCGGTGGCGTCCATGTGGGCGACCAGCCGTGCGAACCCGGCCGGGTCGATCAGTGCACGAGCCTCCTGCAGCAGCACAGTCGTCCGGTACCGCGGCAGCCACCGGTAGCTGGGGCGGATCACCTGGCCGCACGGCAGCAGCCGCATCGCCGACATCAGCTCCTGCCGCAGGTTGGCGGGAGGCCGAGCCGCGAGCGTCGGCACGTGCTGCGGCGGCAGGTCGAGCCAGTCGGGGCCGGCCTAGCCCGGTGCTGGCGGCGGTGGCGTGGTGGGCCGCGTGGCCTGCCGGGCGTGATGGGCCAGCACGTGGGCGACGACCTCGTCCGGGTCGGGCTCAAGATAGATCTCGCGTTCTACCCGGCTGTCGCCCCTGGGCGGGACCGCTTCGGGGGGATCCACGTCTGCGTGGTGGTCATCCTCTTGGCCGTGTTCAGCCCTCGGGCGTACCGCGGCTCCGGTTCATCTGGGCCGCGAGCGGCGGCGGTACGGGTCGGGGGTGTGGCGATGGTGGTGCCTGCGGCTCATCCCGGACCGGTCCGGGTCAGCGTCCACGAGCCGCTGACCGTGTCGCCCGTCGTGCCGGTGACCAGCGTGTCGCCGGCACACCGCCAGCTGCTGGACACGATCGGGTTGCCGCTCACGGCGCTGCCCGCGCCACCGAGCTGGCCAGCAAGCTGGCTCAGGTTGAGCGGGCCGATGGTGGTGGCGAACGGGCTGGTGACGTGGACCGTTGCGCTGATCGTCGACACGTTCGGGTTGCTGACCCCGAGCGAATCTCCGGACGTCACCGAGGCGGGCGGCAGCACGAGGGTCTCGATGATCGTCCCGCTGTAGGTGAAGTTACCGGCGACGTGGGTGGTGCCGGTCTGGAAGGTGAACGTGACCGGGGCCATGCCGTCGAAGGTCAGGGTCAGGTGCCCTTGTGGGTCGATGTGCAGCCGGACCCCGGCGCCACCCTGCTCGGCGAGCTGCGCGGTGTGAGCCTCCAGCCTGGTCGTCGTCCACTGGCCGACCAGGCACGAGCGGGACGGCTTGCGGCAGAAGTCGGCCAGGCTCTGGCCGACCAGCGTCACCGTGCCGGCCTTGGCGCCGCCGGTCAACCCGACGTACTGCTGGCCGCCGGCCATCGCGTCGAAGTGGGTACCGTCGCCAGGGCTGCCTGCCGGGCAGGCGCAGCCGGCCACCGTGCAGTACGGACCGCCTGCACCGAGGACGGCGTCTCGCCCGTCGCCGAGTGTCATCCGCCCGGTGGTACCGGCACCCGGCGCGGCGGTGACCACCTGCGCGTCGACGTCGAGCTGCTCGCCGGTCGCGGAGAACTCCTTGGCGGTCAACGTGAGCGTGTCCCCGTCGCGCAGCCGCGCCGCCGGTAGGGCCGGCTGGTATCGGGGCAGATTCGGTCCCGTCGAGCTCCACGCGGCGCCCGGGTACTGGCCCTGCACGAAGCCGCCGCCCCACGAGTCGAGAAACGCCGGTGTCACGCCAGCCGCGGCCCAGCCGGCGCCGGTCTCCGCGACCGGACCGTTGGCTGCCAGCGGCTGCATCGCCGCGCCGATCGCGTCGATCGCCTTCCACACGTCGGTCCCCGTCTCGGCGAGGTGGACGAAGAAGCCCAGACCGCTGTAGGTGCGCCGGTACAGCTCCCAGGACTGGTTGTCGAGGTAGTCCTTCCAAATGCCGCCCAGGCGCACGCTGCTCGTACCGAGCTGCGCCATGACCCAGGTCGGCGCGCCCTCGACGTACCACTGCGGCATGTCGCCGTACGCCACCCCGAACCTGCCGTCCAGGTAGCAGTGGGTCAGCTCGTGGATGAGGAAGCTGTGCACCTCGGCGTCGGTGAAGCTGCCGCCCGTCGTCCGCGGGTTGATGTGCACCGTGCAACCGGTGTACGTGCCCCGGGCGGTGCGACCGCACGGGTACACATACATCAGCGATGGGCCTTCCAGGTTGCGCGCGTTGACCGACACGACCACCGAGAACGGGAACGGGAACGGCCGGCCGAGATGTGCCGCCAGTTCGGCCTCGATGTCCGCCACCTGGGCCCGGTACGGCTGCGCGCCGGCCGAGTCCGCGGGCAGGCAGGCGAGGCTCGGGTTGGGCGACGGCGCGCGCGGGGCCCGCAGGACCAGCCCGGCCGGCGCGGTCGTGGCGGCCGACGCGCCGAGGTCGGCCAGTACCGCCGCCCGCTGCTCCGCGCTCAGCTCATTCCAGTGGCCGAGGACCCACCGCAGCGCGAGCGTACCGGAGGGGATCGCCGCGGCCGGCCCGGGTACCGGTACCCCGCCGGGTACCGGTCCGATCGCCAGCGCGAACGCCGACAGCGCGGTGGCCAGGTCGACCCGCCCGTCGGGGCCGACCCGCCGCAGCGTCAGGTCCCAGGCCGACGGCCCCGCCGGCGCCGAGGGTTTGGCGCTTCCGTTCCGGCCTGAGGTGCACGCGCCCACCCCCCCGGTGAGCGCGATCGCCAGTACCGCAACCAGCACGCGACGCATCCGCATCGGTCCCCCCTCGACGTCCGGATGACGACGGTACCGAGGGACTCGCTACCGGCCCAGGCGTAACCAGCGGAAAGCCCGGCAGAAAAACCGGCGGAATCCGCGGATCCGCCCGCGGCTCGCCCGCCCGGCATTGCCGGGCCCGGCGCGGCGATGCTTTCAATGCGGTCCGTTTTCCGTGATGTCGGCTGAGGAGCGGACCAGCACAATGGCGATGGCGCCCTTCACCAACAACTACAGGATCTTCCAGCGTTTGAGTGTGGCGACCGCGCGTTCGCCGAGGCCGCGTAGCCGGGCGTGGCAGCGGTTGACAGCCTTCTCGTTGCGCGACAGCCGTGGTCGGCGGCTGTGGCGTTTGAACGGCGTCACGACGCTGCCACCGGCGCCCTGATATCCCTTGTCGGCAACAGTGAGGACGTTTGCTGGCGGTCAGACGGAACGTCAAGCATCAGGTGGGACTGGTAGTCCAGCCCGGGATCGTTACCTAGATGTGGGTCGATGGTTGGTCGGTGTCGGCTCGGGCGGGTAGTGGCTGGTCCGGGTGCGGGCTTGGTGGAGGTTGGTGGCCCAGGTTTGTGGATGATCAGTCCCGGAATGGGCGCCGCTGCCGGGAGGGGCCTGCTACGCGCAACGCGGACGAAAATCGCTCGCGACCATCGGAGTCCGCATTGGTAGCGTCGGCCGGACGACACGAGCGGAGACGACGCCATGGCGGGCTGGACCCTCGACGAGGCCTACGACAGGTACCCCCGGATTGAAGAAGAATTCGAGAAGGAGCTCGACGCGAGCCTCGACCCGCGCGG
>WNFU01015746.1_pt1 | contig 10585 bp, 5 predicted proteins | sample 5400121 | NCBI WGS metagenome assembly WNFU01 (sample SAMN13153360, study PRJNA577476) | soil metagenome | isolation source: 100 cm soil or saprolite under grassland replicate 1 | place: USA:California | collected 2016-06-15
CGACCAACACAATCTGCAATTGCTACCGCGCGATCGCGGTGGGCGCCTACGATTCCAGCCGCCGCGATCGACCACCGACACGCTTCAGCAGCCGCGGCCCAACGGCCGACGGGCGGCAGAAACCCGAAATCGCCGCCCCCGGCTACAAGATTCTCGCCGCTCGATCGCTGCCTCGAGGCGGCTGGCGAGGTGAACGGCGACTGGTGGCGAAGTCGGGTACCAGCATGGCGGCGCCCTGGGTGTCCGGAACAGTGGCACTCATGTTTGCCGCCGCGAAGCGGCCGCTGACGATTCACGAAGTGCGGCGCGCGCTCATCGGCACTGCCGACCCGCATCCGGGTCCTGCGGGTCGAACCTCGACTCAACTTGGCTACGGCTATCTCAATACCGTTGCGGCAGTCGCCGCAGCTCGCCGCATCGGGCTGGGAAAGGACGATCAGCTGCCGGCCGGAGTGCCGATCGCGCAGGAGTCCGAGGAAGAAGCAATCGTCGAAAACGTCGGATGGGCGCCGATCGCGGTCGAGGCGGCAGCGGAAGCCGCGGAGATCGATCAGGGTGCGCCTGAGTCGTCGATTGGCGAATGCGCCTGCGGCCGGCACACGACGGAATCGAACAGGGAGATCGTCGCCGCCGAGGAATCGCACGCAAACTTCGACGAGGGCGGCGCCGCGTTGGATGACCTCGACACGATCGAAGAAGAGATCGAGACCCCCATTATGTGGGAGGACGTTCAGGAAGCGCTCGAGGCCATAAGCGAGATCGAAGCTTGATGCCAATCGATCGCGAGCCGCGGACGGCCGCGACGCGCGGGCTTTGAGGTGGACCGCGCGTTCGAGATCTGGGAGATCACGCCATGCGCTACTTCAGCGAACGGGAACGGCGTGAAGCCGATCTGTTCTACGCCGATCTCATGGGAATGCCTGCCGCGAGGCGGCGCCGCATGGCGCCGATCGAAGCGACGTTCTCCGGCGAGACTTTGCCCACGCCAGTCACCGAATCGGCCGATGAAAGCGTGGACGAGGCGTTCGTCGAAACCGTCATCGATCCAGCTCGCGTGTTCGACCAGGTCGTGCAGGCCGGTGCCGATCCGACGCCGTTGCTGGCGACACCCGATGAAGACATCGTGTGGGAGCCGGTGGCACTCCCCAACTCGCCGACGCCCCCCGACGCGCTGCAGCCCGGCGCCTTGGTCGTGACGCGCGCGCTGGGCGACGGGCGACTCGCCTTCCTGGAAGTCCTCGGCGAAGACGTTCAGGTCGAGTCGTTGTACGGCGATGGCAACTGTATCCGCTCCGACGTCCTGGTCCTCGATCGCCGATCGAGGGCGCGAGCGGCCCGAACGGCCGGCGATGAGGACACGATCGAACGCTGGATCGAGGACAACGCCGAGAGTTCCGAGACGAGTGAGGACATCGAGCTGTGGCAGCCCGCCGAGACTCCGGAGGACTCCGAGGTCATCGAAATCACGCGCACGTTGGACAACACCGACGTCTCAGACATCACGGAAGGTCTGGAACTGCTCGAGCGCGTCGAGGCTGACGATCAAGAGACGCCGAGCCCCGCGCAGACGCCGAGTCCCGTACGCGCGACGAGCGCAGCGTCAGGCGTGACGATCGAGCCGGCGTCAGCACTCGGCACCTCGCGGACGGTGGCGCCTATCGCCACTGTGTCGCCGCAGCGCCAGATGAACGAAGTTCTCGATCGTGAGCTGATTCTTTTCGCCAAGGCGCGAATAATGGTCGAGTGGATCGATCGCAACTTCTCGGCGACTTTCGAGCAGGCGTTCAACGACGCGGCGCTGCGCGCCCGCCTCGATGTTTCCCGGAACAAGGTGCTGCTCGACAAGCTGCGCCCATTCCCGCAGCAGAAGGTTCCACCGCGGCGCGACCAACTCTTCACGACGGATGCGGTGTTGAAGTCGTTGCTCAAAGCGCCCGTCGACATCAGCGGCCTGTGGCCGATCTTCGATGTGCTTCACCACTACGGCGTCGTGCTGCTGCCGCCGAGTCGAGAGGATCCGTTTGGCCGTCCGTCGGTGATCGCTTCTATCACCCGCGTGGAGGCGCGGCTCGATCGCGCGCGCTTCGATACGGAGACCGCAGCCGTCGAGAAACACGCCATCAAATTCAAGAAGGCCGTCGCAAACAAGAGCATCCTGCACCACGCGATCGAGCCCGAGGAAATCCCTGCCGAATGGTCGGCGGGCAAAAAGGACCAACCGCTTCACGTTGCCAAGCCGGTGGTGGCGCTGCTCGGTCGATTGCGCGCGATCAATCAGACGTGGCGGGCGGGAACCTATCCAGGACATTGGTGGAACGACTTTTCCGTCGATATTTTCATCGCCGCCGGACTGGAGGCGTCCGGCTTTTGGAAGCGCGACAGCGTGCGCGCTTTCTTCCGCGCGTTGAACACGGCGTGTGAGCAGGACGTGTCTCCAGGCCGCTTCGCGTGGAAGGGCATCTACAACGATGCCGGCCTGGCGCAGGAAATGGACGCGTTGTACGGCGCCGGCCGCGTGCTGTCAGGGGTGGAAGGTCACGGCCCTGGCCCGCGCATGCACGTACACGTCGACGTCCGTCCGCTGACCGTTCCCTTCGACGCCACCACCGGTTTCTGGCTCGATGGTTCGCGAGTCGTCCTGTCGCCTCCGGCGCCGCGTCCTTCAATGTCTGCGGCGCCGCCGCTCCCTGTTCAAGTGCGCACGCGCGAGGAAGAAGACGCCGGCGTTGCCGAAGCGACGCCGAACAACGGGCGCGGTCGTTTCCGGCACGCCGCGGTTGGAGGCGACGGCGACAACGTCGAGGCGCGCTGGAACGTCGATGCATCCACTGCCTCCGGCAGTACCGTCGATGTTGTCGTTTATCTACACGGTTATGGAGCACCGGCAGCAGACTTCCTCGCACGCAAAGCTCAAACTGCTGGTGTCGATCTGCTCGACAAGACCGGCGCGTTGCGCGTGCGCGCCTCGCGACCGACGCTCGCGCTCGTCCCACGAGGGCGCAACGCCAGCGGCAGTCGCTGGGTGTTCGACAGGCTGCCCGATGCCGCCGCGTTCAATGCGCTCATCGATGCCGGGCTGTCGTGGCTCTGCGCCAGCGTCCTCAGACTGCCGGAAGGCTCGACACTCGCGCGCGGACGGTTGACGCTGATGGCACACTCGGGAGGAGGCGCGGCAATGAGCGCGCTGCTTGCCAGCGGTCTCGATCCCGATGAAGTCGTCTGCTTCGATTCGTTGTACGGCGGCGAAGCTCCTGTTGCGCGCTGGGCTGAGGCACGCATCGGGTCGCCGCGCGCGGCGCAGAGCGGATTGCGTGCGTTCTACACGCCGTGCAGCGCCGGGTCGTGGAATTACTGGACAACGGACGGCCGCTGGCATCTCATCTCGACGGAGGTCGCTGCGCGTCGCCTTCAACACGCAATCGACCGCGCGCTCTCTGCCACCTCCAACGCTGCGCTCGCGACTCGCTTCCGCGTCGAACTAACCACTGTCGGCCACAGTGCGATTCCCGCGCGCTACTCGCCCTTGTTGCTCGACGACATTGCCGCGACGGTACCGAACGCGTCACCAGCGCCAGCTTCCACATCGCGGCCGTCGTGTGTCGCCAACGATGACTGGCTGACGCAGCCGCCGCGCAGACCCGGTGGCGACGATCCGCCGCCGCCGCCAAAACCGTGATCGCACCGAAAGCCCCTCGGCGAGGGCGATGGCTTGTGAAAGGGACAACCCATGAGTGAAGAAATGCGTCGTGTCCTCGCGATGCTGGTCGACGGGAAGATCTCGGTAGACAACGCACAGCAAGTCATCGAGGCGCTCAACACGCCACCCGTGCGTGAGGAAGACGACGAGTATGCGTGGCAGCCCGAGCCGATTCGGCCACGCTTCCTGCGTATTCGCATGCACCGCCCGCCGAGCGAAGGTCACCTTGAAAAGGACGTCAATATCCGGGTGCCCATCGCGGTTGTGTGCGGCGGCGTGCGCTTGGGAATGCTGATGCCTGGTGTCGGCGATCGCATCAACGCGAGACTGCGTGCCCGCGGCGTCGACTTCGATCTGGGCCGCGTGAGCGAGGAGCAGATTGAATCGCTGCTGGCGCGGCTCGGTCAGCTGACGATTGACGTCTGCGAAGGCGGTCAAGAAAAGCAGCTGCGCATCACCTGCGAGTGACCTAGCGCGTTCGTACGCGATCGCACCGACGCGTGGCCGCATGCTCGTCAACATGCTCGCGAGAGTCCCCATGAGACGCAGCAGAGTCGCAACCTTCTCGAGGAGGGATTGGGACTTCGGATGGACCTCCCCACAAGAGCAGCGACAGGCCGATGCCTTTTATGCCGATCTGATGGGTCTGCAGCTGCCGGGTCGCGATGCCCACGGGCGGTCTCGGCCGACCAGTGGCGGTCGTTTCGAAACGGAGGCGGATGCGGCGGAAGCGGCACCGGTCACTCTGCCGGCGGGCTTCCGCATGGGTGTGTGGCTCGACGTGGGTGGTAAGAGCCTCGCGGACAACGGGGCGACGCACGCCAGCCGATTGCATGCGCTCGGGATCGCCGACGCGTGCATCATGATCAACCCGCTCGATTCGACGAGCTTCGGCTTTGGATCGGTGTCGCAGGCGCGCATCCGCGCCTTTGCCGCGCTGCTGCGTGGCAGCGCGATCCAACTGACGCTTACCAGTTGGCTGCGTCCCAACCGGACGTTCATCGACCAACTCGTGCGCGATCTGCCGCCCTTCGCGCAGGAAATCGGTGCGCGCGCGATTGAGTTCGACGTCGAGGAACCGTGGACCAGCAACTCCCCGTCCGGATTCACCACCCACGACGAAGCGGCGGATTATTTGTTCGCGGGATTGCGGCGAGCATCCGCTCCCGAAGTGGCCGTCACGTGCCAGGTTGATCAAACCGACAGAGCGCGCATGCGCGCGATCGTGCGGCAAGCCGACCTGGTGATTCCGCAGGCGTACTCGACCACAGGCACCGGAGCGAGTCACGCCGTGGGTGGCGTCTACGGTCCGCGTGGTCTTCAGCGGCGAGCGGCGCAAAAAGTCGCCGACGCGGTCGCCGCCTCGGGAAAGCCAGTCATCATGGGGCTCGCCGCCTACGGACGCACGGGATGGTCCGGTCACTCCGCACGGGACATCATGACGATGGAGCTCGAAGAGGCGGTCACGCTCACGAGCAGTCACGCGATTCGCGGCGCGCGCTACTGGTCGTGGAAGCACATTGCGGGCTTCAATGGTCGCCTCGGGAATCCCGCAAACAGCTACGCGAACAGCTTCCTCCAGGACATCGCGTTGCCGCCTCCGTGAGGCACTCCATGCCCGCTGTCCGAATCGGAATCTATGTATACGAAGACCCCGATCGGTTGAAGGCGACGCTCGACAGCGTCCGGCGGCACACACCAAAAGGCGTCGCCGTCTGGCTTCTGCCGGACGGTCCGGATGCGCCCACGAGGGCGGCGCTCGCAGCACTGGTCGATATTCCGCAATTCGGGACAGACGATCCACGTGGGACGGCCGCCGTGTTCAATCGTCTTGCGGCACCGCCTGGAGCCGACGTCGTCGTGTTGCTGGAGAGCGGCTGTGTGGTGTCACGCGGCTGGCTCGAGCCGCTTCTGGCTGCGCTACAACAACCCGCGACTGGACTGGCTGGTCCCACGACGAATGTGAGCTGGAACGAGCAGGGTGCCTACCCGCGTGCGGGCGGCAGTGAGAGCGAGATCGCCTCGGCGGCGCGGTTTGTGGCGTATCGATTCGGCGATGTCGCGCGACCGCTGGCGCCGCTATATAGCCTCGCCGACTTCTGCTACGCCGTTCGCCGTGACGTCATCGATGCAATCGGCGGCGCCGATGAGGAATACGGCCTCGGCCCCTGCTGGGAAATGGACTTCAACATCCGCGCGGCGCGTGCAGGTTTCCGCGGCGTGTGGGCGTGCGGCTCGTACGTGCATCGGTCAGCCATTCCGGCGCGGCGTCGTGCGGAGGAAGCGCAGCGCTTCGAGGCAAGCCGTCACCGATATCAGAATAAGTTCTGCGGTGCACGCCTGCAGGGCCGCAAGGCCGACTTTCGCGATCATTGCCGTGGCGATGACTGCCCGAACTTTGCGCCTGCATCGCTCATCACGATTCATGAACCACCGGGCAACACGTCGAACGCTGCATCGTCACCTGCTGTCGTGCCTGCAGCCCAGACACGACCACCGGCGTGCGATGTTGCGGCGCCGCTCGTCAGCTGCATCATGCCAACCAGCGACCGTCGCCACTTCGTTCCGCGCGCGATCGCCTGCTTTCTGGCACAGGACTATCCACACCTCGAACTGATCATCGTCGACGACGGGAATGAGGGGATTGCGGATGTGCTGCCGAGCGATCCCCGGATCACGTACATCCGTCTAAGGCAGCGGATGTCGGTAGGGGCAAAGCGGAACCTCGCCTGCGAGCGCGCGCGCGGCGATGTCATCGTCCATTGGGACGACGACGACTGGTATCCGGCAGGACGGGTCCGCCTCCAGGTACGCGCGTTGCTCGATCGAAATGCGGACGTCTGTGGCAGCAGTACCCTCTATTACTACGACGCGAGTCGCGATCGCGCGTTCTCGTATCGCTACAGGCGCGGATGCCAATGGGTGGCAGGTAACACGCTCGCCTATCGCCGTGAAGCCTGGCGCAAGCGACCGTTTGCCGACGTGCAGGTCGGTGAGGACACCCGGTTCGTCTGGGCTGCAGGCGACCGCCTCGTTGACATGTGCGATCCAGGCCTCTGCGTTGCGTCGATTCACACGTCTAATGTCAGCCGCAAGGATACCGCGGGCATGTACTGGGCACCCGAGAGCCTCGACGTCATCCACCGGCTGATGGCGAGCGGGGGACCGGGGAGATGTGTCGCGCCAATGCCGCTCGTGTCGTGCATCATGCCGACCTACAATCGCCGGGCGTTCATCCGGCTCGCGCTCTCATGTTTTCGTGCCCAGACGTATCCAAATCGCGAACTGATCGTGATCGACGACGGCGGCGATGCGATCGGCGATCTCTTGCGCGACGTGCCGACCGTTCGATATGTCAGACTCGATCAGCGCCTGTCCATCGGGGCAAAGCGCAACCGCGCGTGCGCCGAGGCGCGAGGCGAGATCGTTGCGCATTGGGACGACGACGACTGGTATGCACCGGATCGGCTGGAGCGGCAGGTTCGTCCCGTCTTGCGAAACGAAGCAGATATCACCGGGCTCGAGAACCGGTTTGTGCTGGAGATGCCGCAGCGCCGCTTCTGGACGGTCGATGCGCGACTGCATCGCGCGATGTTCGTCGGCGACGTGCATGGCGGCACGCTCGTGTTTCGTCGCTCGATTTGGGCTGATGGCGTTCACTACCCGGAAATCGACCTCGCCGAGGACGCGGTGCTGCTCCGACACGCGATGTCGCGAGGACATCGTTTGCTGAAGCTCGAGAACTGCGGGTCATTCGTGTACATTCGTCACTCGAGAAACGCCTGGCGTTTTGACGCCGGCTCGTTCCTCATCCCGTCGGGCTGGTGCCGATCCGATCCACCCAGCGGATTCACGCAAGCTAATCTCGACGAGTACGCCTCCGCGGCCTCGATGTTGAGCGCGTATCCGTATTTCACGAGCACCGTTGTGTCGCTGGTCGCAACGGGCGCGGTCATCGGATTCAGTCTGTGGTATGCAATCCGGCTCGGTTGGTGAATCTGGGGGCTCCGCGACACGGATTGGCTGGCGATCCAGCCCCTGGTTGCTCGACTGCCACCGATTCTTCCCGGTTACGCTCGACTCATGCGAGCTCACGACGGCAGGGGCACCGGCGCCGCGATGGTTGGCGGTCGTCCAATGCCTGCAGCCGCGTAGATCTCCGCCTCGTCGAGACTTTCACGTTGCAGCAGCTGGGCGACGATCGCATCGAGCTTGTCTCGGTTCGCGCGCAGGAGTCGCCGCGCTTCTGCGTAGCACTCTTCGGTGATACGACGGACTTCGTCATCGACGGCGTCCAGCAGGCCGTCCGATACTCCTGCCATCCGAGGATCACCGTCCGTCGGCAAGACCGAGAGCGTGCCAACTCGATCGGACATGCCCCAGCGGCCCACCATGGATCGCGCGATGCGGGTGACAATCTCGAGGTCGTTTTCCGCACCGCTGCTGACCACGTCAAATACTTCCCGCTCGGCCGCCATCCCGCCAAGCGCGCCGATGATTCGCCCCCGAAGATAGCGCTCGTCGTATCCATAGCGATCGGTTTCGGGCGTGGACAACGTGACGCCGAGCGCGCGGCCGCGAGGAATGATTGACACCTTCCGCACCGGGTCGGCTCCCGGCTGGAGCATTCCCAGGAGCGCATGCCCCGCTTCGTGATACGCCGTGCGTCGTCTTTCTTCTTCCGGTATCACGACGTTGCGTGCGGTGCCCAGTTGGACCTTCTCCAGCGCATCGAACAGATCGCGCTGAGACACCGCGTCCTCTTTGCGGCGGGCCGCGAGCAGCGCCGCCTCATTTACGAGATTCGCGAGATCGGCCCCGGTCATGCCGGGCGTTGACGCGGCGAGTCGCTCCAGATCGACATCTTTTGCGAGAGGAACCTTCCGTGTGTGGACTTTCAGGATCTCCACTCGCCCCTTTAGGTCCGGCGGGTGGACCATGATCTGTCGATCGAAGCGGCCGGGCCGAAGCAAGGCCGGATCGAGGACGTCGGGCCTGTTGGTGGCGGCGAGAACGACAACACCCTCGTGGCCAGAGAAGCCATCCATTTCCGTGAGGATCTGGTTCAACGTCTGTTCGCGCTCGTCGTGACCGCCCACGGCACGTGCACCGGCGCGGGAGCGTCCAATCGTGTCGATCTCGTCGATGAAGATGATGGCCGGCGCCACTTTGCGGGCTTCCGCAAACAGCTCACGCACACGGCTCGCTCCGACTCCGACGATCATCTCGATGAACTCCGAAGCGCTCGCGCTGAAGAACGGAACGTTGGCCTCTCCCGCAGTGGCGCGCGCCAGCAGGGTCTTGCCGGTGCCCGGAGCGCCGGCCAGGAGCACGCCCTTCGGTGCTCGAGCACCGAGACGACGATATTTGCCGGGGTCTTTCAGGAAATCGACGATCTCGTTGATCTCCGCTTCCACTTCGTCGATGCCGGCGACATCGTCGAACGTGACGCGAACGCTTTCCGGGTCGACGCGTTTCTGTTTGCCAGCGCCCAAGAAGCCGCCCAGAGCTCCCTGCTGCCGGTTGAACATGAACGCGTAAAAGCCGACGAGCAGGAGCAGTGGCGCGATCGACATGAGCAGGTTGGTCAGGAAGCCACGCTGCTGGACCAGCGGTGTCGCACGGACGACGGCCTCACCGGCCGTCAATTCCGCGAGGAGATCGTCAGTGGCAAACGTGGGTCGCTCGGTGGTGAATTGCTCGTAGGTTCGATTTTGTTGTCCAGGGACGCCTGCAGGCTTCTTCAACTGGCCTTCGATTGAATTGCCGCGCGCAAACAGCTCGGCGATGTTCTTGCTGGCGACTTGCGTTTTGAACTCGGTGTATGGCACCGACTGCGGTCCCGAGAGTCGATCCTGGACTGTGAGCAATCCAAACACGAGCAAGTAGCCAACCAGCCCAATCGCTATCGTGAGCCAGCGCCGCTTGGGCTTCGCCGGCTGCCCTTTCGGGAGTCCTTCGGTGCGCCAGGGCCGTGGCGGCGGCTGCTCGGGCGGTATTTCGGATCGTTGCGGTCCGCGCTGCGAGTGCGGAGGCGGTTGAGGGGTCTGCGCGGCCATACGTCCCGCTCTGCTGTTCGGTTGACGACTCTCGCGTCCATCATGCGACGGTGGCCGGCGGATGGCAATCAGCTCACGACTGCTGATGGACAGCGCCCACTCATCGTCCGTGGCAATTCTGCCACGGGCCGTTTAGGGTCGAAAACTGCGTGATCGGCGTCCACCGGGACACAGTGGACAATGACGTGACGATCGTGAGAATCGAGCGCGTACGATAGTGGCGCGAGTGTCGATTGAACTTGCGCAGACCGTGGAGCTTAGCTGATGACCGCGATGGCCAGGCCTCCATGTGATGAGGCAGTAATCCTCACTGGCGCTCGAACCACCGCTCGGGCCGGACGAGGTCGCTGGGTGCTCGCGGCCACTATTCTCGGATCGAGTCTGGCGTTCATCGACGGCACCGTCGTGAACGTCGCGCTGCCGGCGTTGCAGACCGCTCTCGACGCCACGCTGGCGGACGTCCAATGGGTGGTCGAGTCCTACTCGCTCACGCTCGCCGCGTTGCTGCTGACCGGTGGGGCGCTCGGAGATCTTCGCGGTCACCGCAAAGTTTATGTCGCCGGCGTGTCGATCTTCGCCGCCTGCTCCGTGTTGTGTGGCCTGTCGCTCACGATTGGTCAGCTCATCGCCGCTCGCGCGTTGCAGGGAGTCGGAGCTGCCTTACTCGTCCCGGGCAGCCTCGCCCTGATCAGCGCCTCATTCCCGCCAACCGAGCGCGGGCGCGCAATTGGCACCTGGTCGGGGTTTACCCCGATCACGGCTGCGCTCGGCCCCGTGCTTGGCGGCTGGCTCGTTGAGCACGTCTCCTGGCGCGCGGTCTTCTTCATCA
>WNFU01015740.1_pt1 | contig 10584 bp, 9 predicted proteins | sample 5400121 | NCBI WGS metagenome assembly WNFU01 (sample SAMN13153360, study PRJNA577476) | soil metagenome | isolation source: 100 cm soil or saprolite under grassland replicate 1 | place: USA:California | collected 2016-06-15
CGATCGAGGGATTGCCGGCCGGCGAATATGATTTGTCTACTGCCGCAAATTGGATCGCGGATGTAAGCCAGCAGCCGGTCAATTCGCCGGGATCGAATCAGCGTGTCACCGTCAGAGAAAATGAGGAGACCTCGGTCACAATCACTATCGGCCCGACCCGCATAAATAGGCGTCAACAACAGAAGGAGCGTCAATGAAAGCGTTAAAAGTGTTGTCGCTGATTATTATCTGCGCGACGACGTTTCGGATCGCGACCGCCCAGACCATGGCGAAGGAGAATACGAAGGCGGCGAATCAGGCGCGGCGCGACGGAGTAATCACCGTGCGCGTCGTCAATGACACAGGGCAGCCCATCGCGGGCGCGCCGATCCTCGTCGAAAAAGTCGGCGATAAGGGTATGAGCGGATTGCGAATAGGGAACGCCGATGACGAGGGCGCGTTCAAGGCGACCGGGCTTGGTCCGGGCTCTTACACGATCTCCACGATCGTTCCGGGATATGTCGTCGCCATGACCGATTCCGAGCGCAATCACCATCATCCTGGCGAGAACGTCACGATCAATCTGGTCAAGGGCGGAGTGATCACCGGCCGCGTCACCGACGCATATGGCGAGCCGATGGTCGGCGTTGGCGTGAAGGCCGTTAAAGTCCGCGATCTGGAAGGCGGGCGGAAGTATCCTGGCGACGGTGCGGATTGGAATACAAGATTGACCGATGACCGCGGCGTCTATCGTCTCTACGGCCTGGCGCCCGGGGTTTACGTCGTTGGCGCTTCAAGCGACCAGTCGGGCTTGTACAGCGGTTTTTACCACGGGCGCGAGGTTATGACATGGCATCCGTCCTCTCCGCGCGCGACGGCCAAGGAGATCGTTGTGCGGAGCGGCGAAGTGGTCGCCGGCGCCGACATCCGCCACCGCGAAGAACGAGGCCACACGATCAGCGGAATAATCATCGGCGACGCTGCGTCCGAACGCACAAACATCATGCTAGTGAGCGGCGCCGGCAGACAATTGATAGGAATGACAAGCGCATACGCAACGAAAGGCTTCGAGATGTTTGGCGTGCCTGACGGCGAGTACGAGATGATCGCTTTCTGGATGATGGGCATGGAAATCTGTTTTTCAAGCTCGACGCCCTGCCGTGTGGTCGTGAAGGGCGCCGACGTATCTGGTGTCGAGCTGAGTGTGGCGTGGCCTGCTTCCATCTCCGGGCTGGTTAAGATCGATGCCTCCAGTCTGGGCGCCGTGGGCGGCGTGAGAAACAGTCCTTGCGAAGACGGAGCGCAGACGAAGGATCGGTCGTCGATTGAAGAGGTTCTGTTGAGCGCGACGCCTGATAATGAGTTGGTGTCATCAAGACAATCAATAGAATCAATCGCGTTTCAGTTTCGTTACTTCTTCGACGCAATGGACTCCGCACCCGATGAAAAAGGCAACTTCGCTTTGAGGGGGTTGGCTGCGGGACGATTCCGGATCAAAGCGGATTTGCCTGACGACGGCTGGTATATCCGCGCCATTACGCAACCGGCCTCGGGCGCGGCGAAAAAGCCGGTCGACGCTTCTCACAACGGCATTGCCGTAAAGGCAGGCGAAGAGCTGTCAGGCGTTGAAGTGGTCATCGCCGAAGGCGCGGCAAGTTTGAATGGGCGAGCTGTTCCAGCGAATGGGGAATCCAAATTGCCTTCGCGGCTGCGCGTTCATTTGATTCCGGCTGAGGTTTCGGCGGCGGACGATGTTTTACGCTACGCCGAGACGATGGTTCGCGCCGGCGGCGGCTTCGAGTTCAGACACGTCGCGCCGGGTAAATATCTGTTGCATACGCGACAGGTCTCTGAGAAAGAAGCGAGCAATGATCAGGCTCGCCCCCTCGCCTGGGACGCAGTCGAACGCACGAAACTCCGCCGCGAAGCCGCAGTCGCGAAGAACGAAATCGAACTGAAAGTTTGTGAACGCGTGAAAGATCATCTGTTGCGGTGGCAACCGTAGCGCAAACTGTCTAGCTAATGTCTCTACACAAGCGCCGTCATTTTCTGGGGGTGTGTCACTGCAGTGAGCCCTCGTGAAAAAAGAAGATATTCGCGCTCCGGCCTTGGCGTTCGTTTTTGCCTGGCATAGGATCGGCGCGATCGGCGCCTATGAAAAACAACGATGACATTCCCACCACTGATACGGACGAGATCAAGCAGCTCATCAATCGCGTCAAACGGGGCGAACTCGATCAAGGCGACGCGCTATTGATCGAGAAGCTGCTGAACATTCTGCTCATGATCGTCTCTCTCCTTCAGCGAAAACACACATCGATTCGGCGAATGAAAGAGCTCCTGCTTGGAATGAAGGAGAAAAAGCGGGGCAAGGACGAAACTAAAAATAGAGCCGAGGATCACCGGTCCGGAGCTGATGGAAGTTCTCAGACCGATTCGCCGAGGAGAAGATGAGACCTCTGGTTGAGAAAGGGTGAGAGAAAGGGGAAAGAAATCAGGAGCGGGCACCGATGAGCGGCGCGGAGAAGCGCTTGAGGAGGATCGCCGCCGGAGAGTGCGGAGATTGACACCGCAGACGCGGCAGACCATTGAGGCGGAATAACGATCGAGCAAAGCCGCTGCGGCTTTCAAAAGGCGATCTGGAGTTTTGGATCGTTTGGCGCGAGTTTTCCGCCAAGCCTCGAAGCGTTTTTTGAGTTTGAGTAAATCAGATGGAATTGCCGATTTCATTAAGAGCCTCCGTGTAAAAGCTATGTGACATCAACGGAGGATATGCGAATAGCGCTTCCTGATCACGACGCCTCACCGCAAGGACACGGTGAACCTCTGGTTTGGCAGGAGCATACCTGGGAATCCAACCAAATTGGAGGATCGCTGAGGCCGCGGCCCCCCTCCTGAAGATTCACGTCCGGTTAATTCCCAGAATAGGCGCAAGCGACTTCTCAGGAAGCGAGGGCGCAAAATTACTGCGCGGGTTCAAATTTCGAGGCGGGGGCGGGAATTTCATACCGGCCATCTACGTAGCAGCTAAGTGGAAGCCTGATCTGCTAATCTACTGACCGACTTGCAAGGCGAAGCCGGCGTTGTGCCCGCATTTCCGGTCTTATGGGCAGTGCCCGAAGGCAAAGCGAAGGCGCCCAGGGCAAGTCGTCGAGTTGAGGTGATTCGAATATAGACCTCCGACGTAAGTGGAACATTTCGCCGAGCAATTTGGCATTGGCTTGCCAATCGCGAAGAAATTTACACTAAAAAACTATCTCAAAATAGAGAAAACCCGCGATATATTGTGGTTAGCAATATGAGCTGAAACCCTTATGACACTGTCGGCATCAGCCTTATTCTCTTGGTTGATGAGACACAAAACAAAAGGGTGACAAAAATGTATCCTTAGCGTATGCCCCTGACCAACCTGCTCCAGTTCACTCGCTGTGAGGAGTCGTGGCGCATTCCGCGCACGGGCTTTGAAACCATCCCGGTGTTTGGGAATAGTAGATGCCTAAGCGACGGGATCGCTCCCGCCGCTCGGCTACAAAACCGTGCTTGATGCTTTCACATCACACGGCTCCTCAACCATCTGGCATTTGTCAAATGTACCTGCTCGGGCAGAGTAGGCTCGATAGATGCTCTTTTGAAGCTTAAACACGCCGCGCTGGATTTCCTTCCAGTCGATCGTGTTCCATCCATCCATCGGTTGTGTTGCGACCGTGGTCATAGCGTATCAACTTCTACTTGTACCTCTATCTTCCGGATGATCGTGTCTCCGTCTGCATATCTCACAGCTTTCCCGTGAGCCTTGGCTTCTGAGACAATCCCTCTCCGCAAGGGCTTGCGGTTGACACCTGCTCTGTTGATGACAGAGAGCCGCCTGTGGAGTTACTTCGTTCCGCACTTCCGTTTGACGTTGGAGGAAGGCCCCTGCTTTCCGCCGGGTTTTGCGAGAGCGCATCCGGGTCAGTTCAACAGTGCCCGGCTCTTATCCACGACCATTTTGGTCCAGGCCGATAATCCGCGTAGGCCTGTTTACATTTACGACGGTTCAGACGCAGGTTCGTGCACCTGGCCATTTCCAACTGTGCTCGGCGGGATTCCCGGTCGGATTCCGAGTGACCGCCTTTCGGCCCCGCTTCACGGATTGATGGTCAGTCGCTACCGTGGGGGCCGCGCTGTCATCCCAGCGCCTGGGAGGCAGGAATTTCACCTGCACGAAAGTGAAGTTATCAAAGAGCCGTGGCTCTTTGTCGCCAATCCTTGTACGCGAAAATTGCTGTTCGTGTACATTTCTGACGAACGAATCGCACGAAGAAAATGTAACGCTAACAGCCCGGCCTCTATTCCAGCCCCGGCGTGTCCGCTACCGAGTTGGCTTCGCTTGTATGAGAGCGTCGGCGTCCCGGCCGACGTAAACACACGCATCAGCCATTTGGCCGAGTGTCAGAGTGCTGCCCTTGAACACGCTCCTGCAGCCGCCGGCGCCGCGGCAGGTCGTCAGTGCTCGGCCAAGGAATTCCTCCGCGGTGAAGTCCCGGAAGGGTAATCGTTGGAGAGGCGCCAGAACCGGACGCACCTGCGTCTTTAGAACCCGGTCGAACTTTTGATAGTCTGGATCAATGTCCTCCTCTTTGACGGCGGGCGGACGATCGAGGGCGCCAACGCGAATCACTGAGAGCCAACGACCTGGATACTCGAGGTCAAGAGCTCCTGCCAGAGGGATGTTGTCGCCCATCGACGCCCGGTAGTCCGCGGGGGCGTCCAAATAGAAGTGCGCAGCGCCGTAGATGATCAACGCCTTCCCACGCCTTTGAAACACCGGCTCCCGCAGCACGGAGGTCGTCGAGTTCCCGCGACCCGTGCTCGCCGCCCCGCCTTCGCCGCCGAGAACGCGGATGCGCGCATCGGCCGGCAGTGTCGAGTTGACCTCGCGTGCGGCAGCGAGAAAGTCCGTGTAGACGGGGGAGTCGCACATGCCGCTGGGTCCGTTTCTAGTTGTCTTCCAGACGCGCTCCAGTTGGGCTTTCGGGACGCTTTCGCCGCGAATGTACCTATCCAGTGTGGATTGTTCCGCGATGCTACCGCACTCGATGACGATCGTTCGCACCTTCTTCGCGAAATCGGGATGGCGGATAAGCGCGATCCGAATGTCGGAGTCCAGTCTCCGCATGTGCGCCTCGCCTAGCGCGACAATGTCGACCTGATCGAACGCGGAAATCAGGGTCCGGACAATCCCGTCGATCCCTGCGGCTTCGTCTGGCAGGCGCAAATTCGGCCGTCTCGCACTCTGGGGCGGCTGAGCACGAATAAAAGACTCATTCGCCACGCTAACTGTAACTAGGGCGGCCCCGGCGACGGTCATCACCCCGACCATTCGCAGGACCACGTTCTTTGCGGCAACTGATCTGAACGACATGGAAGGCTCCTCTAGATGTCTCATCCTTGCAGTCTAACATGTAACTATATCCGTGCCTCCCGCTCGGAAGCTACGTTCGGGGAACCTTACGCTTCACAGGTGATGGGGGTGACATCATCGTTTCCATGACGTAAGGCCGTTCCCTCAAGACTTCGCCGTTGCACATATCTGTATCTACGTACCGCCAACCTCGAACGGGTGCGGTTCGGAGAAGCCCTCGATCGATTCAACCTTTGCGTAGTTCTCGGCGATGCTCTCGGGTGTCAGATGTGGATCGTAGAAGCCAGGTCCCATGACGATAGCGATACGTTGGATTGCTCCGGCTTCCAAGTGGTAGATGCGGTTCGTCTCCGAACAACTATCGCTTGCCAGCCAGACGATCGCTGACGCAACAGCCTCAACCGGCATGGCGGCTTTTCCATCTGCTTCGGTCAAGCGGGATCCCGCGGCCGGGTGCATCCTCGTGTACGCGACTGGCGAAATGGTGTTCACGAGAATCCCATGCTCAGCACCTTCAATTGCAAGGATGCGCATCAATCCGACTACTGCACACTTGGCCGCCGCATAGGTGGCTTGGCCACGTAGTCCGAACAGGCCGCTGACTGACGTCGTGAGGATGATCTTCCCGTACCGCTGTGCGACCATATACGGCCAGGCAGCCTTCACCGTGTTGACCGGCCCGCCGAGGTGCACGCGCCAATAGTGATCGAAACCGTCAAGGGTGGCGTCCTCGAATAGCTGGCTTCCGCAGATACCAGCATTGTTCACGAGGAGGTCTATTCTCCCGAAATGCTCGACGGTCTTCGCGATCAGGTCACTGCCACCTTCAGGGGTGGAAACATCGCTGTCATTCGCGATTGCCTCGCCTCCACGTGACCGAATGACGTCGGCCACCTGTTCCGCTATCGTAGAGTCCTTCCCGAACCCCGATACGTCGGTCCCCAGGTCGTTCACCACGACCCGAGCACCGCGTTCGGCGAGAAGTTCGACGTATGCCCGCCCCAGCCCGCGGCCTGCCCCAGTCACAACCGTGACCTTTCCCTCCAACGAAATTAGTTCAGTCATCTCGCTATCCTCCTTCCGACAAGATTCAATGCCCCTCCGCGCGCGAGTGACCCAACCTGTGATCGGTCCACCTGTTAGGGATAGGAACCATTAGCGGCCGATGCTGCCCTTGACCGACGCAACCTGCGCTACCACGCCGCCACGATTTCCAGTTTCGCGGATCGTATACGGGACATCCAATCTTGCATCGTGAACTTTTCCTGCGGAGTTAGGTGGCCCAGTGGCTGGCGGCCTAACGTATTAAGAATTCGTGTGGCGCGGAACTTGCGCGCGCTGACATGCTCGATGAACCAAGCACATCTGTTGCGCGCGCTCAGCTACCACCACTGTTCGGCAGCCGGACAAGGTCCACCGCCATCTCGCGCCAGAGTTACTGCACTTCTAGAGCCACTCACGACACGAAGTTTTGCATCATAACGAGTGCGGCCTGATACCGGTCGGCTCCAACCCAGGTGATCAGGTACTCACGGTTGGCAACGAACTCGTCCATCCTATACAGGTGCGGAATGATCGGCAGGAGTTCGTCGTGCTCAAACAGATTCTCGATCAATCCGACAGTCTCTATCGTTAATACATCATCTGCCGCTGTGCTCCCTTCGGGGTGATTAATGCACCACAGATGAAAGTCGACGACCCGCCTGATCACATCTGGATCGAGCACCGGACGGGCGACTGTACGCAGCCAATCAACGATATACCCGGCGACGAGGTAGGGGAGTTCCTCATCTCCGTCATTTATGAAGGGCAGCACTTCCGGGAACCGCCGCACGATTTCGTCGTGGAATGCCGTGTTCATAAGGGCGAGTGTCTCTCCGAATCTGCTGAACGCCATGCTTGTGCCGCGTGGCTTTGCAAGCGTCAGCACCAAGCATTTCTAGGCGTCCTCATACTTGGCACCAAAGTGTCACGATGGCGCAGATCCAATTTGGTTATACGATACTCGGTGTCCTTTCGGCAACCTTCCCTTGCCAGCCTGAATGGCTCTGGATCAAGCCTCTTACCCATCCTCCGCAATCCCCCTGATTCGGCAAGGGTACGTGATTTGTGATCGCCACCTCATCTATCCTTTCCATCGATGCCCGATCTTACTTTTGGAGGTATTCGATGGATCATATTCCTGATGACTTGCTCGACCTGCAATCCCGCTTTGTTCGAGTCCCGGACTATGCCGACTAGAATCGTCGTCACCGCATCAATCAATATATTGACGTGAGATTACTCGGCATAGTTTAGGGCTCCTTCCCACAACATCCCGCCGTGGAAAGACAATCATCGAGGAACAGTTTTTCAAGTTTCCTCAGCTATTGCGGCTTTCTCGGGGTACGATCGAGCTCGATACCCAGATGACCAGTTTTTAGGGCCTTGGAATGAGGGGGAAACTATGCCGAGAGATGGGGCCAATAAATCTCAGCGCAGCCTTTATAAGAAGGGACTCTGACAATCGATCAAACTTTCACTCGGCATAGTCCGGGACTCGGCATAGTTCCTGATCAATTGCGCGATGCGGCTCTGGAAATGAGCCGCCGATATCCGCCTTCGCTTCTACGGCGGGTTTTGAAAATCCAGCTTTGCCGCTTGACGCCGAAGGCGAAGACACACACACGCCGATCAAAACGACAACAAGCACAAACCGCTTTCTTCAAGTTGCCGCTGCCTGCGGCCCAAGCCCCGGCCGAATCTTTGACCTCTCAATCTTCGACCGCTTATCGTTTGCAAATCGAACGTCCGGACGGTTCGCGACTCACTCTAACTCTTCCTCCACTCGACGGGGCCACCTTAAACGCTCTGTGCGCCGATTTCCTTCGAGGTTCATCCCGATGATTCAGATCACACCGCAATTGAAAATCCTGCTCGCTTACAAGCCCGTCGATTTCCGCAAGGGAATCGATGGGCTGATCGGCTTGTGCCGCGATCAACTCGGCGCTGAAGTCTATGACGGTACCCTTTTCGTCTTTCGAAATCGTCGCGGCACGGCCCTCAGAATCATCTGCTTCGACGGCGTCGGCTGGTGGTTGTTTATCAGAAGATTTTCTCAGGGACGGCTTCAGTGGTGGCCCAAAGCCCTGGCGGACACACTCACGCGCCAGTTGGAGGCGCAGCAACTTCAGGTCCTCATTTATAACGGTCTGCCTGAGCAGGCTTCCTTTGTTTCGCCCTGGCGTTCGCTGCGTCCATCTCAGGCCGCCAGCGCTTCCGCCTCTTCCTCTCCTTCTCCATCTCCTTTGTAAATCCAGGGTAGGAAAGCGCGGGGATTTCTTTCCACCTCAGCCATGTTTCTCAAAACCCATACCAGATAGTTCCATATATTCCTCCCGTTGAGGCGACACGAAATCAGCACGCTCAGGATGATTCCACCTACGCAAGCTCCGTTACTCGTCTTGAAAAAGTATGAATTCTTCCGGATCATCGCCGGCGCCTTCAATGCCTGTTCCGCGACATTATTATCAATTGGAGCTCCGGCCACATGACAGAATTGCGTCAACTTTTCATAGTGGTTTTGAAAGTAGGCCATTGCTTTGCCCAGACTGGAGTTCGGCTCTACTCGCTTTTCCCTCAACTCCCGCTCCATCCATTCCTTCAACTCCGACATGATCGGCAGGCTCTGCTTCTTATGATACGCCAGGCGCTCTTCATCCGACATTTCTTTGGCAGCCGCCTCCTGTCCATAGATCTTGCCGATTTGATCGAGCGCATAACCGCAAGGCTTGGGATAGACCTTCTCCAGATCGGCAAACTTTCGTCTGGCGTGTGTCAGGCAACAGCATTCGATGCTCTTGTCGTTTCCGCTCCAATTGGCCGCCGCCGCGTCACCCATCCGAATCACCGGGCCGAGATCATCCTCACGCTTTTCGAGCAACCGCTCCACGTTTTCTCCAGTGTGACGGCGACCGTTAAGGTAGAGCGCGATTTTCACGCCGTCTTCTCTCTCAGCCACGATCCCCGTCGTCTGAATCCCGACTCGCTCGCCTTTGCCCTTCGCTTCATTCTCTTTCATCAACTCCAGGATTCTTAACCACGTGTCGTCGCCGTATAAAATTTTGGCGTTGGCCGCGTCTTTCTCCATTTCCTTGTATATCGTCAACAAGACTTCGGCCACTACTGCGCAGCGTTCTGAGATGGTCGAGATCGGCAGCGGGATTCCGCACATCTTTTGCATGCCGGCGAGCCGGAAACCCGGCGTCGCCGCCAGAAACCTGATGATGACGATCGTCGCATCCGCCGTTTCGTCAAACTTCTGTGGTTTGACTCCTGAGGGGAGCGGCGCTTCATATTCCCGATTACAAGAGGCGCATTTGACTACTTCTTGCACATAATGGGTCGCCTGGATCACGGGAGAGCCTGTAAACTGAATGAAGCCGTGCGGCCGAATAACCGGATAAACCTTGCCCTCGCATTTCTGGTCAGGGCATGGACTGCCAGAGGAGAGTTCCGCGTGACGGCAATAGACCTTCTTGGCTCCTCGATATGCTGCTGCCGGAATTCGCCCGTGGCCTCGCCTCTTGGGTTGCGCCTCACTGTCAGATTTCTCGTTCTTTTCGGTTCCCGCCTGATCCTTTGCCGCGCCGTTGTCAGTATCGCCAGCCACATCCTTCTTCTCTTCATCCTTCGCCGATTCAGGATCGGCTTTTTTCCGTTTTTCGCTTTTGCGGCCGAAGATCATTTCCCGCAAACGTAGGAGCGTCGCCTTCTTTTCTTGTAGCATCGCGACTAAATACAGCAGGGTTCGCAACAGTCCGGCGATCAGCTCGGCCTCTCGCTCTTCAAGCTTATTTTGTTTTACACGCTCGATCAGGATTTCTACTTCGGCTGGATCGATCTTGGGAATCTTCTCTGCTTCGGCCATGCTCTCTCACCATAACTTTATGAAGCACAGTCAAGGCACTGCCGATTGTCTATCATATTTGATCCCTCATTGTCAGCAATTTTTTGCGATGCACAAATCGCGTCCGTAATCACGCACTTTTGCCGCAAGGGTACGAAAGATGCGCGCAATGCATCGCCGACCTCAACCAAGAGATGGCAGCCTACGGCATATTGATCACACAGCTTAGGCCTCAGATCGCAGATCTTGAATATCAAATCGAGAATCGCGTCAAGCAGTACAATATCCGGATGCAGGAACGAGTCAAGTTCGG
>WNFU01010010.1_pt1 | contig 10582 bp, 8 predicted proteins | sample 5400121 | NCBI WGS metagenome assembly WNFU01 (sample SAMN13153360, study PRJNA577476) | soil metagenome | isolation source: 100 cm soil or saprolite under grassland replicate 1 | place: USA:California | collected 2016-06-15
CATGACATCATGCGGAATCACACCGCGACTCACTTGCTGCATGCCGCGTTACACCAAGTACTGGGTGAACATGCACGTCAGGCAGGTTCACTCGTAGCGCCGGATCGTCTGCGCTTCGACTTCAACCATCCCGAGGCAACGACTCCCGAGCAGATCGAACGAGTCGAGCAGATCGTCAACGATGCGGTCGCCGCGGATATGGAAGTGACACCCAAGTTGAAATCCCGCGAAGACGCGATTGCAGAAGGCGCGATGGCTCTTTTCGGCGAGAAGTACGGTGAAACGGTGAGAACAATCACCATTATGGACTCGGACAACTTGCTGTCCACTGCGCAGAAGCAAGCTTCTGGCCTCCAAACATTGGAAGAAGCCGTTGTACATCCTGCTGCAGTCGCTGAACATTTACCAAAATACTCTTATGAGCTTTGTGGTGGCACACACCTCGAGCGCACCTCTGACATCGGCGCGTTTATCATTGTTAGTGAGGGCTCGGCTGCGGCAGGAGTACGCCGTATCGAGGCGGTGACCGGTCGCGGCGCGTATGACTTGATTGCGCACAGGTTCAAACTGCTTAAGCATACTGCGTCGTTGCTGAAATCCTCTATTGAGGATGTCCCATTCAAATTGGAAACCTTGCAGGATGAGTTGTCAGTCGCAAAGAAACAAGTAAATTCATTGCAGAAACAATTGAATCGTTTGGAATTAAAGCAACAATTGGCCAAAACTCCCAAAAGTTCGGTTCAACAAACTTTTGTTGAATCTGGATTGACTCCTAACAAAGTCGCATGGGATTTTGTTGATTTGAATGGAGTGCCTTTGTTGCTTGCTCACATCCCAGGCGCTGATAAGGACACATTAATGGGATTGGCAGATGCTTTCCAAGAAGAGAAAAAAGGTGGCATTGCGATCCTTGCTAGCGGAACATCAAGCATCTTCATTGCCTCAGTAAGCAACGGATTATTGGAGAGAGGTGTCGATGCGAATAACCTTGTTAAACTTGGTAAGCACTTGGGTTGGAGTGGGGGGGGAAAACCTACCCTTGCCCAAGCTGGCGGTAAAGATACTAATAAGTTAGGTGAAGTAATGAAAATTGTGGCAAAAGGGGTGGAAGAGAAACTGAAGTAGATTTAGGACCTGATGGCTTGTGAACCGTCAGGTCTTTTGCTTGTATAAGGTTTCCAAAATAAACTTTGCGGAAGGGATCAATAATGGACTGGAAAACCCTTATTGCTCAAAATGCAAGCGCATTGATAGGCTTAATAGGCGCAATAATTGGTGTTCTCGTTGGAGCAGCCATTTCCTTTTTGCTTCAATACCAACAACGTCGCTGGTTGCTTGAGGACCAACTGCGCCAATGGAAGCGTCAACGCCTATCCGAGCATATTGCTCCAATTCAGAATTGGGTTAACGAAACATTGCGCATGTTGCGTACATTTGAATTTCTGTCGGATGAAAAATTTGCACAAACAGCTCTTGCTGATGATTTCAATTCAGAACTTCAAGAGCAATATAAAGCACACTTATCTTTTGACTCTACTCTTTACCCCCACATAATTGCACTTGGCGATCACGAAATTGCCAAGGGTTGCGATTTATTCAAAGAAGCATATTTCCTTTTTATCGATGTAGCGACCAAAAGGGACAAAAGTAAGATTTCAGATGTTCAACAAGCTTTGGTTATGTCATCTACTTTAATCGACCGTGGAATAGATGCTTTATTTGAAGTGACTTTCGATTCTAGTAAACGCAAGAATAAACGTAAATAATCTTATGAAGAAAGTCTTTTTTTATTTATCTCAACTGGATATTCAATTCACTGGTATCAGTGTTCAGCTTAGTCAGCATAGAACCGTTGACGATTTCAATTTTTGCATTCTCTATATTTTCAACAGAATCAATCCCAACCAACAATACATTCCATGCTTTCCTTGATCCCTCCCGCTGAATGTGGATCATATTACTCTCACGCCGGAGCTTAAACCTTGTCTTGATCTTCCCATCTAACGTTGGAATTTCTACGCTGGTTTGCTTTCCATCTTCCAGCTGATAGACCTTTAAAGTCACGCCATCACTGTAATCATAGTCAGGTTTGTCAGTGTGGTTACCAATCGGAATAACCGAATTGGGCCGCACTAATAATGGCAGACTCATGAAATCATATGTCTCATTTACCCAGCGCGGGCCTTCGATCACTTTTCCATCTAGCAGATTTGTCCACTTCCCTTCAGGGACATAATAATTTACACCCCCATCGTGGCTGAAGACTGGCGCAACCAACAGTGAATCACCCAGCATATATTGCAAGTCCAAATAATCACAGGCGGGGTCATTTGGAAATTCAAGGATCATTGCGCGCAACATCGGTATCCCTTGCTCATGTGCCTGAAGTGCCGCTCGATACAGATAGGGCATCAGGCTGCATTTGAGCTTCGTAAATTTGGATAATACACTGACCGCCTCTTCATCATAATTCCATGGAACGCGATAGGACGAACTGCCGTGTAAGCGACTGTGTGACGAAAGCAAACCAAATGCTGTCCAGCGTTTATATACATCTGCATTGGTGGTTCGTTCGAAGCCTCCAATGTCATGGCTCCAAAACCCGAAACCTGATAGTCCAAACGAAAGTCCACCTCGTAAGCTTTCCGCCATCGACTCAAAGGTCGCAGTGGAATCGCCGCCCCAATGAACTGGGAACTGCTGCCCTCCCGTTGTTGCGGAACGAGCGAAGACCATTGCCTCACCTTCGCCGCGTTCGTCTCGTAGCAAGTCGAAGACTGTTTTGTTGTAAAGATAGGCGTAATAGTTGTGCATCTTAATCGCATCCGAGCCATCATGATAGACTACATCTGTTGGAATGCGTTCGCCGAAGTCCGTCTTGAATGTGTCCACGCCCATCTTCAGTAGGCTGCGCAACTTCTCTGCAAACCATTTGCAGGCTTGTGGGCTTGTGAAATCAACGATGCCCATGCCCGCTTGCCACATGTCCGTTTGCCAGATGTCGCCGTTCGGTTTTCGGAGCAGAAACCCTTGTTGCGAGGCTTCATCAAACAAGATGGAACGCTGCGCGATGTACGGATTGATCCAGACGCAGATATGAAGGCCGCGATTCTTCAATCGGCGCAACATCCCTTCCGGGTCCGGGAAGAAGCGCGGATTCCATTGAAGGTCCGTCCAGTTGAATTCCTTCATCCAGAAGCAATCGAAATGAAAGACATGCAAGGGTATATCCTGCGCAGCCATTTCATCAATAAAATGCGTAACCGTCTTCTCATCATAATTTGTGGTGAATGATGTAGATAACCACAACCCAAATGACCAGGCGGGCGGCAGGGCAGGGCGGCCCGTCAGCGCGGTATAGCGCTCGAGGATTTCCTTTGGCGTGGGACCGTAAATAATGCAATATTCTAATGCTTCCCCCGGAACACTGAATTGGACCCGCTCCACTTTTTCTGAGGCGACTTCAAACGATACTTGTTCCGGGTGATTGACAAAGACCCCATAACCACGATTGGTGAGATAAAACGGAATATTCTTATAAGCCTGCTCACTGCTTGTCCCGCCATCTTGATTCCACATATCCACGACTTGACCATTTTTGACAAAAGCCGCGAACCGTTCGCCAAGACCATAGACACATTCACCAACGCCAAGGTTTAATTGCTCATGGATGTAACGCCCATCAGGCGTATCCATAAATCCCATCCCGCGCCAGCCGCTGGATGTAATGACTTTGTCTCCGCCGATGTATTCCATGAGCCAATCCTCTGTCTTGTTGATTCGCACGCTCAAATCACCACTGGTCAGCATCGAGGCGCGTTCATCGTCTGAGATCAAAACCTGTGGAGTGGTTCCTGTGTAAATCGTGAACTCTGGCTTGTGACGAATTCCACCTTTGTGGTGCATCGACTGAACGCGGATAACATTTTCAATGGGAGAGGAAAAGCGCACGGTCAGCAGGGGCTGGTTAACCGTATGCCCGCGCTCTTGTAATTTTCCGATGGGAGCATAGACAGTCAGTGTGTCCTGTTCGATTAATACTTCATGTACTTGTGCAGCATAATGAGGCGTCATGCCTGGGCGCATTTGCCAGTATCCATCGGTGAATTTCATAGTGGTTTTCCTTGAAAATGATTTGGGAGCCTTGCGAAGGTTTATCTGCTTCGTTATCCATGTGTATGATGAAACCTTCGTAAGACTGGTTTCTAGATGATACCCTAAACATAGACTACCACATAAATATATAGCGTTCGCTGGAAGCCAGGTCTATGGCTTAATCCAAAAAGCAGTAGTACATTAATCCCTCTGCAAACGCTTCTGCGATGTATTATGATTATGACTGGAAAGGAGATTTATATGTCCCGCGTATCGAAAATTTTAATGGTTTCTGTAGTAGTTTTGTTTGTGCTTGCCTGTAACTTCGTTACTCAGCCTGTCAAGGATGTTCAAAACCTGGCTGGGACGGCTCAAGCGATAGGGAGTGCAATCCCGATTGAGACTCTCCAGGCATTGCCTTCCGCGCTGCCCATGGAGACGCTTCAAGCGCTGCCATCGGCCGCTCCAACCATCGAAGCACTTGCAACTGTTCTTGGAGACATCACTAATCCTCAGGGAACTCCAGTTCAGGAATGGAAAGGTATTCCGATTATGCCTCAGGCAACGGTTGGTCAGGAATTCACTGAAAATAATACGAATGTTTATAGTTTCAAGGCGAATGCCACAGCCAAGGACGTTCAGGATTTTTACAAGGAAAAACTGACCCCACTCGGTTGGAATCAACCCCTTGATCTGCCTGTGGGAACAGAAGGCGGAATTATGACCTTCCAGAAAGATAATAGCACTCTGATCATAACAATTTCCTTCTCAGAAGGTTCCGTTTTGGTGCTTTTGACTCTGGCGTAAGGAGAGAAAATACACATACAACAAAGGACGGTTCATTGCCGTCCTTTGTTGTATTTAAAAGTGCTAAATTATGTTCAGTTATAATATTTACAGAGTATCGCATAATTTACTAAACCGAACTTGTGATATTCACTCGTAATTTGTATCAAAAAGTTTAGTAATTTATGAGACAAGCGATAGAATGTTTCAAAAGGAGGGTCTTGTGAAAAAGCCCATCGCTGCCAGTCTACTTTTATTGATGCTTGTTCTCGCTGCTTGCTCCAATTTTAAACAACCGAGTCCGACTGCCATTCCAACGTTAACCCTTACTGTCCTTCCCACGTTTGCTCCAACACAGACGCCTGATGCTGTTTCGTCGCTAATACCCGAAGGTCAACCTGCCTCCGAGTGGAACGGGATACCGATTATGCCAGAGGCAATCGCAGGGGAAGGGGATCAGGAAAGTTACGTGTTTACGATCAAAGCTACGCCCCAACAGGTACAGGAATATTATCAGCTTGAGCTCGGTAAATTGGGCTGGCAGCCTTTTGCCACAGACAATGGAGATTCTTCACTGATGTTGATGTTTACAAATAATGCCTCTGCCACGCTGACGATCAGCATTATTGCGAAGGGGGATCAAGTTCTTGTGCTTTTAGTGAAATAAGTTTTGATCGTAGGGGAACATTTTCTTTCGGCTCACGTCAGGAAATAAGAGTGCCGTGCAAGCGGCAAATCCATTATCACGGGGGCAACCTATCTCCTGGAAGGAGGGCTTATGACCTGACATGAAACTTCAAGAACAACAGGAACGCCGCCTGTTGTTTGTCTCAATTTGTGTTCCAAAACCTTAATCAACAGGAGAAGAAGCATGTTCACCAAACGCAATGCCCTGATGATGGGCATCCTATTCATATTGCTATTTACTTCCGCTTGTGGTGCCGCGGCACCCGCAGCCACCCAAGCTCCCATATCTGACTATAGCCCTGAAGAATTTTCTGCCACTGAGGCACCTGCCGCGACTGAAGCTCCTTCCTATATTCCTCAGGGACCTGCCTCAACAGAGGCGCCTGCCGCGGAAGCACCCGCTACAGGTTATTTGCCTGACCAATCCGTTTCAAACTCACATCCCCCAATTCCTCCAAACAATCGACAACCGTATGATATGTTCTTCGAAAACTATGGTGTCAATCCTTCCATAGAGACCGACGATGATCATCTCTCCACCTTTGCACTGGATGTGGATACCGGTTCTTACACCATCATGCGTAACTATTTGAGCGAAGGGAATCTGCCGCCCTCTGATTCAGTGCGTGTGGAGGAATATGTCAATTACTTCGACCAGGGTTATCCCAATCCACCCGCGCATCAGGCATTTGGGATTTACGTCGACGGTGCGCCTGCACCTTTCACACAGAGTGAGCGTTACCAGATGCTGCGCGTAGGGATTCAGGGATATCAAGTTCCAGACTACGAACGTAAGGATGCCGCGCTGACATTTGTGATCGATGTCTCCGGCTCGATGGATATGGACAACCGTCTGGGATTGGTCAAGCATTCACTGGAATTATTGGTCGAGCAACTAGGACCGCGTGATACGGTTGGCATCGTTGTTTATGGATCAGAGGCCCGCGTCGTTCTGGACCCGACCTCTGGTTCCGATAAAGGAACGATTCTCGAAGCAATTTACAGCTTACACCCCGAAGGTGCGACCAACGCCGAAGCAGGGATTCGCCTGGGCTACCAAATGGCAATGCTGGCTTATAACCCCGAAAGCATCAATCGTGTCATCTTATGTTCGGATGGTGTAGCCAATGTCGGTGTGACTGGACCGGAGGCGATCCTTGAAGAGGTGAGGCATTACGTGGAAGAGAGTGTCACATTGACAACGATTGGCTTCGGCATGGACAATTACAACGATGTCCTGATGGAACAATTGGCTGACAACGGGCAGGGTTTTTATGCGTATGTAGATGATATGCGCGAAGCCCGCAAACTTTTTATCGATCAGTTGACAGGCACACTACAAACGATCGCCATGGATGCAAAAGTGCAAGTAGATTTCAACCCTGAGGTGGTCAAGCGCTATCGACTTGTCGGTTTTGAGAACCGCGCCGTTGCTGATAACCAATTCCGTGATAATACTGTCGATGCAGGCGAGATCGGTGCGGGACATTCCGTCACTGCTCTGTATGAGGTCAAGTTGTACCCAGAAGCGTACGGAAATATCGCAACGGTCTTCATGCGCTGGCAGGATCCTGACACGCGACAAGTGGTGGAGCTCTCGAAAGATTTCAGCACCAGTGAACTCGAAAGAGATTTTCAGTATGCAGATCCCTATTTCCAGAGATCAGTAGTCGTAGCCGAGTATGCCGAAATTTTGAAGAAAAGCTACTGGGCTGAGGAAAGTTCACTCGCACATGTGTATCATGAGGCAGAACGGATCAGTGAATTGCTTCCCCCAGACGAAGAAATGGGCGAATTCATGGAGTTGATCCGCCGAGCCAGTCATCTGACCGACTGATTGATTAAATATCTTGTGTACCGTCCCGAAGGTTTGAATGACTAAAGAAGGTTTTTGGGGGAACCTTTGGGACGCTTTGCGTAAGGTGATGCAACAAAAAGTGGAGTTGAAATCCGTCAACTCCACTTTTGACTTGTGCACCTGTTTACCTGTCTACTTTTTCCTACGCCTTATACTTCCAATTTTGTACATCCCAAGTCATGCTGCCCCATGTGCTGACGGTGTACCCCTCCAGCTTGGAACTGAACCCATACCCATCCTGGAAGAGATAAATGTAATCCTGAACAGCATCTTCCTGAATCAGTTTTCCAAGCTGGCAATAAGCGTCGCGCCGCGCGGCCTGATCGAACGTGCCTCCTGCGGCATTGATCGCTTCATCCGCTTTCGGATTCTGCTTCGACATCATAGTTGTACAGGCGCGCAGATCACATTTATACCAGCCGTAGGCAAATGGACTTGTGGAAGACTGCTGTTTTCACTTCTTGGAGTTGCGCGCTGCCCATCAATGATGGGTGAATATTCTCGCGTTGTTAATAATGACATCGGCAGATGGCATGATTCTCTCCTATAATTGTAGTAGCAACTTCAGTCGCTCTTTTTGTAAAGGCCACGACTAACGCGAAGCGGTTACTACGTTGTTTTCATTGAATATACATAAATTGACCCGTCAGGTCAAGTGATGGTGAGTGATTCACTCCAACGGTTATAATTTGGAAGGAAGAATGAAAACACAGATCATCACGCTTGAATCTCACGATGACCTCATCTCTGTGCGCGACCGAATGTCCTGGGCGAAGACGCCGCGTATTTTGCTGGTCTGGCCCAAGTATGAAAAGGTCACGCTCCGGCAAGTGGATTTGAAAGTTCTGCAGAGACATGCGTTGTCGCTTGGCGCGCAGTTGGGACTTGTCACGCGTGCACGACGGGTGCGCGAAGATGCTGAAGCGTTAAAGATTCCTGTTTTTGAGTCAACGGGGCAAGCACAGCGCGTGGCATGGCCCAAACCTCGGCGTAGAAAACTGGCTCATCACGCGCCTCGCAAGGATTTGCGCGAGCAACGGGAGCAGGTGCTTTCCGAGGAAAAACAATGGCGTACTCATCCGGTGACGCGCGTGGGAGCGTTTCTCCTTGGGGTTTCTTCAGTGTTAATACTCGTTGCATTATTTATTCCCCGCGCTCAGGTTATATTACAGCCTAAATCGAAAATCCAAAGCATCGTTTTGCCTGTGACTGCCAGTTCTTCGGTTGAATCCGTTTTCATCACGGGCAATATTCCTGCCCACGAAAAGCGCGTCATCGTGGATGAATCTCAAACGGTGGTTGTCACAGGCAAAGGAGTGACACCGCAATCAAAGTCGAAAGGCAATGTGATATTTCGTAATCTTACGCAACAATCGGTTCCTGTTCCTGTGGGGACGGTCATTAAAACGATAGAAAATATTCGTTTTGTAACAACCAGGAATAGAGAAGTGGAAGCGGGTGTGGGCAAGATGCTTGAGCTGCCCATCGAAGCGGTGGAGGCTGGACTCTCAGGGAATGTGGATGCGGAGACGATCAGCGTTGTCGAAGGCAGGCTCGGGCTATTACTTTCTGTGACAAACCCTGAAGCCACTACAGGCGGCCGGGAAACCCCGTCAGTGCAGGCGAGCGATACAGATCGTGAACGCGCAAAAGATCAATTGATGGAAACCTTGGAAAGCGAGGCGCGCGGACAACTTGCAGATGAAATGACAGCGGGTGATGTTCTTTTGGGTGATGCATTTGCAGTCTCACAAATCCTTTCGGAAGTGTATGATCCACCTGCGGGCGCGGCTGGCACAAAATTGACCTTGACCATGCAAGTGGAGTTTTCCACCTTATATGCCTCGGCTCAAGACCTGACCGAGCTTGCTTCACTGGCACTGAATGCGTCTCTCCCCTCGAGTTTTGCCGCAGCATCTGAGGCGTTGACGGTTAAACTCGCGACAAAGCCAATTGTCAATGCAGATGGCTCCGCCCATTGGACTGTTCGTGCGGAACGACGGATCGTTCAACAGATCAATAATTCACAAGTCACACAGTTGATCCAGGGAATCCGTTCACAGCGCGTGAAAACCGTGCTCGAAAAAAACCTTCCCTTGGAAGATTCACCACAGATCAATCTTTCGCCCTCCTGGTGGCCCTGGGTGCCAATTGTCCCATTCCGCATTTCAGTGGTGACACAATGAAAATCATTACTAACCACGGAGACACCAAGACACGGAGACTCTTTAAAAGATTTCTTCGTGTTCCAGTGTCTCAGTGGTTCAAAAAGGGTAGTGCATGAGGGTGCTGGCCGTTGACCATGGCGAGAAACATATCGGTCTTGCACTGAGCGACCCGACTGCGATGATCGCCAGCCCATTTAAGGTGATTCAACATGTTTCGCGCCTGATGGACGCCGCGCAGGTGGCAAACTTGGCTTCTGAAAATGAGGTTGCATTGATCGTGATCGGTCAATCCTTCGATGAAGAAGGCAGGCCGAATCTCGCAGGCCGTCGTGCCGCAAGATTTGCGGAAGCGCTGAAGGAACAGACCCAAATCCCGGTGGTCTTATGGGATGAATCCTTTAGCACACAGGATGCGCGCGCGGCGCGAATTGAAATGGGAGTCTCACGCAAAAAGCGCGCGGGTCACATGGATGAACTCGCGGCTGTGATGATCCTGAAATCCTATCTCGATGCGAATAGGCCAATCGTTGAATAAAACCTGTTGGTTTCGGTAATCTTTCCGTGAATACCAGTGACACGCAACCCAATAAATCCATCGCAAAACGAAGATCCAAAGCTGTAATTCGAATCATGCGTAAACTCATTGCAATCTTCTTCGTTCTCATGCTGTGTGCGGCGTTAGGGTTCATATTTATTTACATTCCATCTCGAGCCACTCGGGTTTATGGGCCGCCTGCGTCTTCGCTTTCCTTTCCACAACGCGTACAATACGCCGCGCTGTTGCTCTGGTATGACGGTTTGTTGACACAGCCATTGGATTTGAGTGGAGCAGAGCAAACATTCACGATTAACGTGGGCGAGACAGTTGATGCGGTGGCTACTCATCTCCAGAGTGTGGGATTAATCCGGGATGCGGAGGCCTTTCGCTCGTATATGATCTATTCAGGGATGGATACGTCCATGCAGGCGGGGGAATACAAACTCAGCA
>WNFU01010011.1_pt1 | contig 10582 bp, 9 predicted proteins | sample 5400121 | NCBI WGS metagenome assembly WNFU01 (sample SAMN13153360, study PRJNA577476) | soil metagenome | isolation source: 100 cm soil or saprolite under grassland replicate 1 | place: USA:California | collected 2016-06-15
ATACTAAAGGAAAATCCGATCAGAGCGCGGTTGAGCAGTTGAGCCCCATGTTCGGCGCCCATTAGCAGTTCATTTCTCAGGGTCAAAGACATTAACATTCTCTTATAGGAGGAGAACATGGGTAGTAAATTATATGTCGGCGGTCTGCCATATTCCGTAACGGGTGACCGGCTACATGAAATCTTTTCGGAGCATGGGACCGTGGAATCGGCCAATGTGATCTCCGACAAATTCACTGGTCAATCGCGAGGTTTCGGCTTCGTGGAGATGAGCTCGGGAAGCGAGGCGCAAAAGGCCATCGAGAGCCTGAACGGCACGCAGCTGGACGGGCGCACCTTGACCGTCAACGAAGCCAAGCCGATGGCGAAGCGCGATAACTTCGGCGGCGGTGGTGGTGGAGGCCGTGGTAATCGTAGCGGCGGTGGCGGCGGACGTAACCGCTGGTAGTTTTTTCGTTAGCGAATTAACGGCAAAAAGGGCAACCCATCGGGTTGCCCTTTTTTTGTGATTGAACAGAAATTTCACCCGGCGCATTCTCCATGGAAAAATTCTTCGCCACTTGTCCGCGCGGCCTGGAGCCGGTCTTGGCGGCGGAGCTGCACCAACTCCAAGCGGAAAAAATTCGCGCCGTCGGCGGTGGCGTCGAATTCAGCGGCGATTTTTTGCTCTGCTATCGGGCTAATCTCGAAAGCCGGATCGCCAGCCGCGTTCTGTGGCGGCTAGCCATCGACGATTACCGCAACGAAGACGATGTCTATCGCACCGCTTTCGCGCTGCCGTGGACAGATTGGTTTGAACCGGCACGCACCATCCGGGTCGATGTCTCGGCGACCAAGAGTCCGCTCACGAGTGTCAATTTCGTTACACTCAAAATCAAAGACGCGGTGTGCGACAAAATTCGCCGCCTCTCGGGCCGACGCCCGAGCGTGAACACCCGCGAGCCGGATATTCCGATCCAGGGCCATCTGACGGATCGCGATTTTACGCTTTATCTCGACACCACAGGGGAGCCGTTGTTCAAGCGCGGCACGCGCATGGCCACAGGAGACGCGCCGCTCAGGGAAAACCTCGCCGCCGGAATTCTTCGGCTCGCCGGCTGGGTTCCGGGCACTCCGCTGCTCGACCCCATGTGCGGCAGCGGCACGATCCTGCTGGAAGCAGCGCACATGGCCATCGATATCGCGCCCGGACTGGGACGCCACTTTGCGTTCGAGAAATTCAAAAATTTCGATGGGCGTCGCTGGCGCGAATTGCTGCAACGACGCATGTCTCAACAAAACCCAAAAATATCACAGGCGATTTACGGCAGTGATCTTTCCGGCGATGTATTGAAAGCAGCGCGCGCTAATCTGATGGCGGCCGGTTTGGAAAAAATCGTCAGCCTCAAGCGCGCCAACGTGCTGGAAATTTCTGCGCCGGCGAAGGAAGGTATCATCGTCACCAACCCGCCGTACGGCGTGCGCCTCGGCGAGCAGCAGACGCTCGCGGAATTTTATCCAAAGCTCGGCGACGTCTTGAAGAAACGATTCAGTGGCTGGCGCGCCTATCTTCTCAGTGCCGACATGCGCCTGCCCAAACTCATCCGGCTCGCCGCATCCAAACGCACGCCGCTATTCAACGGCGCACTCGAATGCCGTCTTTTCGAGTACAAAATGGTGGAAGGGGGGATGCGGAAGAAAAAGACTGAAGCGTGAGCCATTGGCAGGCTGCTCAAAAAGATCTCATATGCGAGGCGCGCGAGAAATCGACGAGCGGAGGCGTACGTAGGCAGTACGTTGGAGCGAGGCGATCGAGCGCAACGAAACAGATGAGTCTTTTTCAGCAGCCTGCCTAGATGACTGTCCCGTCAGGGATCGTTGCGTTCTTGATTACGACGACGATCCCGTTTTGAATTACGAAGCCGAGATCTTCTCGGCTCGCTTCCATTACGCAACCTTTATTCACGATCTGTACATTGCGGCCGATGCGCGCGTTTTTGTCGATAATTGCTCTTCGGATCGTCGTATTCGCGCCCACTCCCAAGGGAACTTTCCCACGCTCCAGGTTTTTCAGCCGTTCAGCAGGAGATTCGTAAAAGTCCGCGCCCATCAACAATGCATTATCAATCACACAACCGGTTTCGATGCGAGAGCGTATGCCTATGACCGAGCGCTTAACCGTACATTCCTTAAGGATGCAACCCTCGCCGACCATGGACTCAATCACTTTGCTGTCGAGTAGCTTCGTCGGGGGCAGATAGCGCGAGTGTGTATAGATCGGGGCCTTTTCATCGTAGAAGCTGAAAGGCGGATCCGGTTGAGAGGTGAGCGCTAGATTGGCGTTGTAAAACGATTCGATGGTCCCGATATCTTCCCAGTAATCTTTGAAAAGATAGGCCTGCACATTATGATCTTTTGCCGCTGCGGGAATAACTTCTCTGCCGAAATCCGTTTGGTGCCGGGCCTGGTTTAATAAATCGTGCAAGATCTGCTTTTCGAATACATAGATGCCCATGGAAGCGATATAGGGTGACTGCTTCGCTTTCTCTCCGGGCAAGCCGAGAGCGGTGGTGTCGACGCGCATTGCCTTGAGCGCATCGCCTTTGGGCTTTTCGCTGAAAGACGTCACGCGCCCCTTCTTATCAATCTTCATCAAACCGAAGTCGGACGCCCGACTCTCATCGACCGGCACGACCGATAACGTGATGTCTGCTTTCGTGTCCCGATGGCGCTGGATGAAGTCGGCGTAATTCATACGGTACAAGTGATCGCCGGAGAGAATCAGGTACTGATCGACATCCCACTCGGCAAATAACGAGAGATACTTGCGCACGGCGTCAGCCGTTCCTTCGAACCAATTGGGGCTTTCCGGCGTTTGATGGGCAGCCAGCACTTCGACAAAACCCTGAGAGAACCCTGCGGCTGCCAGAGCGTAGGTGCGCGCAATATGCCGGTTGAGAGAGGCCGAGTTAAATTGCGTGAGAACGTATATCCTCTGGATCTCAGAGTTGATGCAATTACTGATGGGGATATCGATCAAGCGATATTTGGCGCCGAGAGGAACAGCCGGCTTGGCGCGGAGTTTGGTTAAGGGATAAAGCCGGGTACCTGCACCGCCGCCCAAGATAATGGCCAATACTCTCTTCACGAGCGACCTTCGCTGTTTCCAATCTACCTGCGGGCTATCCGTCGTCTCCTGCAAACAGTATTCAACCAAGCGCCGATCTGTCAACCCGACTCAAAGACGACGCAAGCTTCACAAATCAAGTGTGTTGAGTGGAAAACCCGAGCGGGAAACCGGACTGTCAGATAAACCTTGCGGCAGATTTTGAAAAACTTGCGCCGCTTCCCTCATTCGAACGGTTTGGTGGGGCGAAATCCTAGATCACGGTACCAGCGCCGCACCTCGTCGAAGCCGGGGGCGCCGGCAAAGTAATTGTCCTGGCGCCCCGAGTTTTTCAGCTCCAGCAGCATCGTCCGTGCCGCGGCAAGCGCGGCCATCGAGACGCTCGAAGTCACAAGCGCGACCTTGTAGCCCAGGGCGAAGAATTCGGCCATTGTATCTATCCCTGCCCGCGGCCAAGGGTTTATGAGCGGCGCGGACGCGGCCGTCCCGAACCATTTGTGGTCCTCGGTGTCGGTGAGATGAACCCCGATGGCATCAGTCCCCGCATCGACATAAGCCCCGATACGGTCTAACACGTGCTCGCGCGTTTCAGTTGCTCGGGCATCACAACGCACCACGAGCACCAATGCCGAGTCGGTGCGCGCGTCGACGGCGGCCTTGATCTTATCTACCATATTCGAAACCGACACCGGGGGACGAACACCATCGATGCCATTTTCGCCGAAGTTGCTGTCTTCAAATCGAATACCGGCAACGCCTGCGCGCTCGAACGCGCGCACCGCCCGCGCGGTTTGCAAGCGTCCACCGTAGCCGGTCTCGCCATCGACCAACACCGGGATATCCAGAACTTCGGCAATCGTGCCTGCTCGGCTGGCCATCTCGGTCATAGTCACCATGCTGCAATCGGGAAGCACGAGGCTCCGATGCATGCCGTTGCCGGCGAGATGGAAAAGCTTATAGCCACAGTCTTGAACCAAGCGCGCGAACATGGGGTCCGGCGCGCTCGGAGCTATGACTCCCACCGGCGCATTCAAAATCTCTCGGAAACAGAGCCGCTTGGCGTGATCGTCCATCTTGTCCGTCCTTTACTGCGCGATTTTCGAGGACAGCTTCTCTCTGGAGAAACTGCTTGTCAATCTTCGGAGAAAACAGCTCTCGCGGGGGCCGAGGAAGACGGCTGACTGCAACTCAACCTAAATTGACAAGATCACCGAGGGCTCGATATAGTCCGCACGCCATCAATCTTCGCGTTCGATTGCTACTAGGAAAAATAAGCGAGGGGGTGAACATGAAGTTGCTTCGACCAAGAACGGCTGATCGTTTGATCACTCTTCTTCTGATAATTTTCGGGATAGCAGATACGAGCATTTTTGCCGCCGAACCTAGCCCTGCTTTGCTCAAAGCGAAAAAAGAGGCCGAAGCGAAGGCTTATCTTTTTGCCGCCAGTCATGACGAGATCGTGAATAGGGCTAAACAGGAAGGTAAGTTACGCGTTATCGTCTCCCTCGACGCTGGAATACTCAAACGGTTGAGCGAAGGCTTCACGAAAAAATATCCTTTCATTCAAGTACAAGCAGACGAGATCCGGGGCATCGACGCTTATACGCGGCAACTTCAGGAATTAAAGGCAGGATTAACTAAAGGGATCGATGTCAACGAGGTCGATTACGACTATTATAACGAATACCTGCCTCACCTGAAAAAGGTGGATATGTATGGAATGGTTGAGCAGCGGGTGCTTCAGATGCCGCTCCAGATGGTGGACCCGATCAACCGAAATATCGTCGCCGTAGGCAGTGGAATACAAGTCGTAGCTTATCATAAAAAGCTCATCCCGGCCGACGCGGTGCCCGATACGTGGGAAGGATTTTTAAAGCCGGAATTCAAGGACAGGAAATTTGCTCTGGGAATTCGTCCCAAGGATGTGGCAGCCCTGGTGCCGGCATGGGGTCTTGAAAAGACTCTTGATTTTGCGCGGAGGTTGAGCGCGCAAAATCCCATTTGGGTCAGCGGCGACACGCGCACGATTACAAGCATGCTCGCCGGCGAATATTCCCTTTTCTTCGGCCCCAACTATGACGCTGTTCTGAGAGCCAAAAACAAAGACAAGACGGATGTTCTGGGCTACAAGTTGGTAGAGCCCGTGATCGTTCGACTCAACGAATCGGAAGGCATACTGGCTGCGGCTGAGCACCCTTACGCTGCGCTGCTCTGGTTGGAGTTTGCGGCGTCTGCCGAGGGCCAGAAAGTACTCGAGGAGGGCGGACCGTACGAAGGCTCCGTCTTCATTCAGGGAACGGTTCAAGAGAAGGCTGTCCGCGGCAAAAAGCAATCACTGGTTGACTGGAGTCACTACACAAAGATACCGGAGTACATAAAAAGAGTCGTCGAAGCGTACGGTTTTCCGAGAGCGGAAAAATAGATTCGAATCGAGGCTGTGTAATGAGAGGAGGACTTGGCGATGGAATATGATTTGTTGGTTCGCGGTGGTCGGGTCGTGGACGGTTCCGGCCTGCCTTCTTACAATGCCGACGTCGCCATCAAGGACGGAAAGATCGTCAAGCTGGGCCGCATTGATGGCGGCGCGGCCAAGACCTCAGACGTCGGCGGACTCATCGTCGCCCCCGGGTTCATCGACCATCATACCCACATGGACGCGCAGATTCTTTGGGATCCTTACGGCACCTGCGAACCCCAGCATGGAATCACTTCCATCATCGCAGGAAATTGCGGGCTGGCATTGGCGCCGGTGAAAAGCGGCGACGAAGACGCGCTCGTAAAGAGCTTTGTCCGGGTCGAGGCGATTCCTCGTTTTGCGTTGGAGAAAGGAGTGCCTTGGGGCTGGCATTCCTACAGGGAGTATCTGGGCGGTCTGAACGGATGTCTCGGCATCAATATGGGCGGGCTCGTGGGTCACATCGCCGTACGCCAGTATGTCATGGGCGAGGAGTCGGTGGAGCGCCAAGCAACTAAGCCGGAAGTTCAGCACATGCAACAGTTGGTGCGCGAGGGCATGGAGGCTGGAGCATTCGGGTTTTCGACCAACCGCAACGAGCGGCATATGCGCGAGGACGGCAAACCGGTGCCGAGCCGCATGGCCGACGTCGAAGAACTTTTTAGCCTGTGCGAGCCGCTCGGCGAGCTCAACGCCGGCGTAATCCAATCAACCTTGGGACAGTACACGACCAAGCATTTCGACCTTTACGGCGAGTGGGCGCGGCGCACCGGTCGGCCCGTGGTCGGCCTTACGGTTGTCCATCGATCCAACCGGCCCGAACAGTGGAAAGAACAGCTCGATCATACGGCCGCGGCGTTTCAGAAGGGATACCGCACCTACCGTCTGTGCCACACGGTGCCGCTGGTCAGACATTTCGATCTCAAGACTACCCAGCTTTTTGACGAGTTTCCCACCTGGAAAAGCTTGATGTTCACGGACGAAGCGGCGCGCAAACAGGCGTTCGCGGATAGCGCGACGCGGCAAAAACTGCGCGCGGACCTCGCTGACCCGCGTCCGACGAGTTTTCACGGCAATTTGAATATTGTGAAAGTCGAGAAGGCTGCCAGGCCAGAGAACCAGCAATACGTCGGCAAAACCATCGCCGAGATGGCCGCGATGCGCGGGCGGGACAGCCTGGATGCGTTCCTTGATTTGGCCCTGGAAGAAAATCTGGAGACGGTTTTTTGGAACGCAAATTCAGGCGGGGATGCCCAGGCGATGGGGCAGATCGTGAAGAGCCCCTACGTGCTTATCGGCACTTCCGATGCTGGCGCCCACGTGTTGTTCGGCGCGAACTTCGGCTATGCCACCACTTTGCTGGGACTTTGGGTGAGGGAAAGAAACGTACTGAGCTTAGAGCAGGCCGTACAGAAGCTGAGTTTCGAGGTCGCCTCGGTTTACGGTATCGAAGGCAGGGGATTGGTCAGGCCGGGATATGCCGCCGACCTCGCGATATTTGACGCTCGTACAATAAACGCTTGTGAGCCTGAATGGGCGAACGATTATCCGGCCGGGACCAAGCGGATGATCCAGCGCTCGGTCGGCATGCACTATACGGTCGTCAATGGTCGAGTAATTTGTGAGGACGGAAAGTTAACCGGCGCGCTGCCAGGGAAGGTTCTCCGCAGCTCGGCTTACCGACCGGCACTTTAACGGGAAACATTATTCCAGGACGCCATCACTTCAATTCTTACCATCGCCCATGTCCACCGGCATCTGTTACTGGAGGCACGAAATCAGATCAGACGAGTCCTTTGCGTGCTACGACGGCAAGAGTACCGTCTGCAGCCACTGCTGCGTCGAAAGCTGTTCCAGATATAGCATATGAGCGAGATGCTGCTAGTTTTTTCAGTGGGTGTTGTCGCCGGAATTGTTCTCGGAATTTTGATGGTACGCGAGTGAGCAGACTTTATGGCGTCCCTATTTTAAGCTCCACCGTTTGTTACTTTGATTAAGCGCACTGAAGCGTCCTACATTCGATGCCAGTTGAATGAGTCGTGGTTCGTGCTCATGCACGAGTACACTGGAAATAAAAGGTTCGCTGCTGTTTCTAGATGTTGCAAAGCCCGCCGGACTTCTTGTAAATCCACACCTTCTCAGTCGCCGCTTGACGCCCGGCGTAACTCCGCCCTATTTTGGGCAGTTCTTGAGCGAATTAGGCTGAATTTCCCGTTCGATCGGTTCAATTATTTGTGCGTGAGAATCTGGACGGGGTTCGGATTTTACTCCTCACGATCCCTCAAACGAAGAGTTCGAGCCAATATAAAAAATTCAAAGGAGTCAAATTATGACGGCAAAAGATATCACGTTAGATCTTATTATCCGCTACGGATTCCAAGTGCTTGGTGCGATCATCATTTTAACGGTGGGCGTTCTCTTGGCCCGGTGGATCGGCAACGTCAGCAATCGGTGGCTCGAATCGCGGGTGAAGGAGCCGCCGATGCGCTTGCTGATGGTCCGGGCGATCCGAATCCTTGTCATTCTCCTCACACTGCTGGTGGCGCTCGATAAGTTTGGTTTCCAGATCGCGCCGCTGGTTGCCGCGGTCGGCGTCGCCGGCGTGGGCATCGGGTTTGCTTTTCAGGGCGTCCTCGGAAACATTGTTGCCGGGCTGTCGATCATCTTCACAAAGCCTTATCGCGTGGGCGAGTACATCGAGCTTCTCAACGTTCACGGCCAGGTGGTGGCGATCGAATTGTTCTCGACAACCCTGGTACAGCTCGATCAATCCCGGGTAGTGATTCCCAACCGCAGGATCGTCGGCGAGGTTCTCCACAACTATGGCACGATCCGTCAGCTTCAACTGAAGGTTGGGGTGGCTTACGGCGTGAATCTGGATGAGGTGCTCGTGGTTGCCAAAGAGATCGCTGCGGCAAACCGGCGCGTCTTAAAGGAGCCGGCGCCCTTGATAGGAATCAGCGAGCTTGCCGACTCGTCTGTCACGCTTTCGATTCAACCATGGGTAACGGTTGCGGATATGATCAGCGCAAGAGCGGAACTATACCAAGCCATCCTCGAGCGGTTCCGGGCGAGCAAGATCGATATTCCTTTTCCTGTGAGAGAGGTGCGCCTGCTCGGCGCTTCATGAGCAGGAGCGAAATCGTGTTCGTGATCCGTGCTGGTGGAAGAGAGAAACGCGTGGTCGTATTCCACTTCTTGACTACAAGATCCAATCCAAAGTAGTCTCGCTTCCGCTGAAGCGGAGTGGAAGCGAGGCAAACGATTCCTTTCGGAGGTAAGAATGGCGCTGCTAGTAGTGGACTATCTGAAAGCTTTTGGCTGGGGGTTGGTGGGTGCCGTTACGATGGCTATTTCTCTCTGGATCTTGTTGAGGGTCTTCACCTGGCTCACACCCGTGGACGAGTGGGAGGAGCTGAGAAAAGGAAACCTGGGGATTGCCATTGTCATGGCTGCTGTGATTATTGGGTTTGCGATCGTGGTCGGGTCGATGGTGGCCCCTCCACCTATTGCTTCGGGTACTCCGTAGCCTGTTAACCCTGATTCAAATTAATCAGTCCAAGCATAATTAGAAATCGCGGAATCGGAATCAGAGGACGATTGATCGACGGCTGCGGTCTAATCCGACAAACCTATTTCTTCAGCTCCCGGCCGAGCAGGCGGAGGATTTCGTTGAATTGGCGCTGCATGGCGATCATCTGTTCGCGCATGTGGAGCGCAACCTCGGCGCCTTCCAGATTCACTCCCATTTCGTCGATGAGCAGGTGGGCGACGCGCACGCGATCGACTTGATCCATGGGATAAAGTTTCTGACTGCGCCGTACGATCGGCGAGATCACCTTCTCCTGTTCCAAGCGCATGACGAACTTTTTATCAACCCGGCAGATTTTAGTCACCTCGGTTATGCGGAGATATTTTCGCGGCATTTTTCTTCTCTCCCTCTACAGCCGCACGTCTTTGCGCACGTCTTCGTCGTAAGCCTGGTCGATCTTTTCGATAACGTCGTGGGCAACCTGATCCTTCGGCACACGCACCATAAGTCGCAGATACAAATCGCCGGCTGGAGTTTGGCCGTGGGCGGCGACTCCCTTGCCTTTGATCCGCAGCTGCTGGCCGCTCTGCGCACCGGCTGGAATTTTGACCTTGATCGTTCCACCGGGTGTCGGCACTTCCACCTCGGCGCCGCGAACTGCTTCGCCGACCGTGATCGGCAGTTCCATCGTCAAATCTCTCCCCAAGCGCGTGAGTATCGGATGCGGCCGGATGCGCGGAATAATATAAAGATCGCCAGCCGGGCCGCCGCGAATTCCCGCCTCGCCTTTGCCGCGCAGGCGAATGCGCTTTCCCGGGTCGGCTCCGGGAGGGATGTTCACGCGAATCGTGTCGGGCCGCAGCACTCGACCGCCGCCGCCGCATGTCGCGCAGGGATCGCCGGGCAATTGTCCAGTCCCCATACAGCGTCGGCAAGTCTGGCGAAACTGCAGCGGCCCCTGAGTTACTGATTTGCTGCCGCTGCCCTGACACTCGGGGCAAGTCGCCGGCTTGCTCCCGGCTTTCGTCCCCGTGCCGTTGCAGACTTCGCAGGAGACCGGCCGCTGAAGCGTTATCGACGTTTGAAAACCGCGCACGGCGTCGAGAAAATCGATTTCCATGCTCGACTCGATGTCCTGGCCGCGCATCGGGCCGCGTGGCGCTCTCGGGCCTGCTCCGGACATGCCACCGAGGCCGGCGAAAAGGTCGCCGAGATCGTCTATGTTAAATTCGTAAGCGCCGCCCGCTCGCGCAGACTGCTCGTGCCACTGCTGATAGCTTCGCGCCTTTTCGGCATCAAACCCGGCGGCAAGGCCTGCTTCGCCGAATTCGTCATAGAGCTTTTTTTTCTTTTCGTCGCTCAGGACGTCATAGGCAACCGACAGATCCTTGAACTTGTTCTCGGCGTCTTTGTTTCCCGGATTGATGTCGGGGTGATACTTGCGCGCGAGCTTGCGGTACGCCTTACGGATATCAGCGTGGGAAGCACCG
>WNFU01016773.1_pt1 | contig 10582 bp, 13 predicted proteins | sample 5400121 | NCBI WGS metagenome assembly WNFU01 (sample SAMN13153360, study PRJNA577476) | soil metagenome | isolation source: 100 cm soil or saprolite under grassland replicate 1 | place: USA:California | collected 2016-06-15
AACCTCTGCCTCGCAATCCGCGAGCAGCAGAACAAGGGGTTTCTGCCCGACGCCACGACTCGCCTCTCACGGAGCGGCGAGGAGATCCGCCACTTCATGGGAACGTCGACGTTCGCGGAGTACGCCGTGCTCCCGGAGATCGCGCTCGCGAAGATCGCCAAGGGCGCGCCGCTCGACCGAGCCTGCGTCTTCGCGTGCGGTCTCTCCACGGGCCTCGGCGCGGCGATCAACACCGCGAAGGTGCAGGCGGGATCGACGTGCGTCGTGTTCGGCGCCGGACTCGTCGGTCTCGGCGCAGTCGCCGGCTGCCGCCTGCAGGGTGCCGAGCGCGTCGTCGCGATCGATCTCTCTCCGGACCGTCTGGAGCTCGCTCGCGGGCAGGGCGCGACCGATGTCTTCGTCGGAGGCGCGGACGCCGTGCAGCAGGTGCTTGACATGACGGGCGGGTTCGGCGCCGACTACACGTTCGAGGCGACGGGCAACGTGGGTGTCATGCGACAGGCCGTGGAAGCGGCGCGGATGGGCTGGGGCCTCGCGACGATGTGCGGCGTGGCGGGCAAGGGCGAGACGCTCGACATCGTGCCGCGCTTCCTGATTACGGGCCGACGCGTGGCCGGCTCCTCGTTCGGCGGGGTGAAGGGGCGCGACCAGGTGCCGCAGCTCGTCGACCGCTGGCTCGCGGGCGAGATCGACGTCGATCCGCTCGTCTCGCACCGTCTCACGCTCGACGAGGTGAACCGCGGCTTCGAGCTGATGGAGGCCCAGGACGGCATCCGCAGCGTGATCGTCTTCGACTAGGGAGGACTTCGCTTGTGACGGCGATCGCGCAGCTCGAGGAGAACCGCACGGTCGAGGGCGTGTACGCGGTCGCGAAGAAAGAGCGGCTCCGGACGCGAAACGGGGCCGCATACCTCGCGCTCGAGCTCGTCGATCCGAGCGGCCGCATCGCGGCGCGGGTCTGGAACGACGTCGAGCTGCTGGACGCCCGCTTCGCGGAGGGCGACGCCGTGCGCGTACTCGGCCGCGTCGAGCGATTTCGTGACAAGTTGCAACTTGACGTGCGGACGCTCGAGCCCGCGCAGGACGTCGATCCGTCGTCGATGGCGCCTGCGATGCGCCGCGATGCGGATGAGCTCGAGGGCTTTCTCGAGTTTCTCGTCGCCGAGATCTCGCACGCGGGACTGAAGGCCGCGGTCCAGAAGGTGCTCGATGCGCCGACGATTGCTGCACTGCGCGCGCTGCCGGCGACGATCGACGGCCATCACTCGTATGCCGGCGGGTTGCTCGAGCACACGGTCGGCGTTGCGACTCTCTGCCGCGAGACGGCGCAGCTCCACCCGCGGCTGCGGATCGACCTGCTGCTCGCGGCCGCACTCCTCCACGACGTCGGCCGCACGCGCGAGCTCGGCCCAGGGCCCGTCTTCCGGCAGACGGACGAGGGCCGCCTCCTCGGGCACGTGCACCTCGGGCTGCGTTTGATCGAGGAGCGTGCAGATGCGCTCGATCCCGGCGTGCACGCCGAGCTGCTGCACGCCGTATCGTGCCACCACGATGTTCGCACCGCCCGCACCGCCGAGGCGGCGGTGCTCTACCACGCGAACCAGCTCGACGCGGTCGCCGCAACGCGCCCGGTCGATTGACCGCAGTCCTGCTCGCGCTCGCAGCGAGCTTCTCCTGGGGCTTCGCCGACTTCGGCGCCGGCGTTGCGGCACGACGCCAGCCGCTCTTCGTCGTAGCTGCGATCTCGCAGAGCGCCGGGCTCGCGCTGGCCGTCGCCGCGGTCGTGCTCGCCGATCGCAAGGCGCCGACCGCCGCACAGTTCGCCTGGGCCGCGGGGGCCGGTCTGATCGGGATCGTCGGGATCTCGGCCTTCTACCGCGCACTTGCGGTGGGGACGATGGGAATCATCGGCCCGATCACGGCGACCGCGGCGATCGTCCCGGTCGCGTACGGGCTGGCGCGCGGCGAGCGTCCGTCGACGCTCCAGGGCGTCGGCGTCGGGCTCGCGGCTGTCGGCATCGTCGCCGCCTCACTCGAGCCGATGCCCGAAGGACGACGCCGCAAGATCGGCACGGGAGTCGGACTCGCGCTCGCAGCGGCGTTGTGCTTCGGCTGCTCGCTCATCGGCCTCAGCCGTGCCGCACCGGGCGGCGCAGCATGGGCGGTGATGACGATGCGACTTGCCGTCGTCCCGGTCGTGATCCTGGTTGCCGTGCTCGTGAAAGGCCGCAGCCCGTCGTCGGCGCGCGGCTGGCTTCTGCTCGTCGGCGTCGGCTTCGTAGACACCGGCGCGACGCTGCTCTACAGCGTGGCGACGACGAAAGGTCTGCTGAGCGTCGTGGCGGTCCTCTCTTCGCTCTACCCGATCGTGATCGTCGTGCTCGCGCGCGTGCTGCTCTCGGAGCGGATCGCCCGGGTGCAGCTCGCCGGCGTCGCCGTCGCGCTCGCAGGCGTCGCGCTGATCAGCGCGGGCTGATCAGCCGCCGAGCGTCTGGCGGAGCTCCTGCACCGCCTCGGGCACGAGGCGGTAGAACGCCCAGGTGCCGCGGCGGCTCGACTCGACGAGGCCGGCGTCCCGCAGCACCTTCAGGTGATGCGAGATCGTCGGCTGGGCGAGCTCGAAGGCGCCGGTCAGGTCGCAGACGCAGCACTCGTCGCACTGGCCCAGCCGGTTGATGATCGCAACGCGGGTGGGGTCGGCGAGCGCCTTGAAGCGTCCGGCGAGCGTCTCGCGCTCGGCGGCGTCGAGCGGCTCCGTCGTGGGGCCGCAGCAGAGCACCGGGAGGGTGGCGATTGTCTTCATCGACGGATCTCAATATAGTGCATCGACATCGATCGATGAAAGGAGGAGCGATGGGCGACTGCGTACCTGGCGGCGACTGCTGCGACGGCGACGACTGCTGCTGAGCCGCCTGTCGGCGGGGTGCGTACGAACCCCGCCGGCGCCCTTGCGGTCAACTAGGGTTGACACGTCAACTATAGTTGACCGATGGAGGAGGCGAAGGACTTGGCGGTACAGGTCGCATCAGAGGATCCCGAAGCCGGGCTTCGCGCCGTCGCTGCGCTCCGGCGGTTGCTCGAGCGGCTCGAAAGGGTCCACGTCGAGAACGCACGCCGAAGCGGGCACTCCTGGCAGGAGATCGCCGACGAGCTCGGCGTGTCGAAGCAGGCGGTGCACAAGAAGTACGCCGGGAAGGGCCGCGGCCGGTGAGACTCCTCACCCGCCCGGCGCACGCGGCGGCGGAGATCTTCGCCCGGGCGTGTTACGAAGGCACAGAGCTCTCGCTTGCGATCGGGGTCGAGCACCTGGTGCTCGCGTGCGCGATCCTCAGCCCGGCGCTCGAGGAGTACGGCGTGACGCCGGAAGACATCCGCGAGCGGATCCGCGCCGACGAGCGCGACGCGCTTGCCTCGCTCGGCATCTCACTCGAGTCCGTGCGCGGCGAGCTCGAGGAGCGCTTCGGCGGCGAAGTGTGGTCGCACGCCCACTGCGTCGGTGTCTCCCCGGAGGCGAAGCGCATGCTCGAGCTCGCAACACGCCGCCGCCGCAAGGTGACACCGGAGCAGATGCTCGCAACGCTCATCCGGCACAGCGCCAGCGCGCGACGGCTGCTGTTCGAGCTCGACGTGTCGGTCGGCACGCTCGCAGAACGCCTCACACGTTGAAGCGGACGTTCAGAACGTCGCCGTCCTCGACGACGTAGGTCTTCCCCTCGAGCCGCTGCTTGCCCGCGCGTGATGCCTCCGCGTGCGAGCCTGCGACAACGAGATCGTCCCAGTGGATGACCTCGCAGCGGATGAAGCCGCGCGCGATGTCGGAGTGGATCGTCTCCGCGGCGTCGATCGCAGTCTGGCCGCGCCGGAGCGTCCAGGCGCGCGTCTCCTTCTCCCCTGCCGTGAAGAACGTGATCAGGTCGAGCGTCTCGGCGAGCCGGCGCACGATCTCGCCGAGCGCGGACTCGCCGGCGCCGCGGAACTCGGCGGCCTCCTCGTCGGAGAGCTCCGCGAGCTCCGCCTCGAGCTTCAGGTCGATGGCGTTCGGACCGTTTTCGATCGCGATGAGCGGCTTCGACGTGAGCGGCTCCAGCTCCGGTGGGAGCTCCTCCGGCCAGTCAGTGAGCGTGTTTCCGGCGTCGAGGTGCGCGAGCAGCCGCTCGAGCTGCTCGACCTCCTTCTTCAGCATCGCGTCGCCTGACTTCGCCTGCTTTGCGATCCGCTCGACCCGGCGCTCGACGTGGTCGCGGTCGGCGACGAGCAACTCGAGCTTCAGCGTCTCGAGGTCGTCTGCTGGAACGCGCGTGCCGGAGAAGCCGTCGAGCACGACGAGCAGCGCATCGACCTGGCGCAGGTTTCCGAGCAGCGCCGGCCCCGTTCCGCGCACCTCGACGACTCGGATCGCGGCGGGCGTGACCTTCCGCGCCTGCACGACGCCCGCGAGCTGCTGCAGGCGCGGGTCCGGAATCGCCGCCATCCCGACCTCGCCGCTCGCACGAGCGCAGGTCAGCGCCTCGAAGAGCGCAGACTTGCCCGAGTTCGGCAGCCCGACGATCCCGACCTCGAGAGCCACCCGCTAGCTCTGCTGCTGCGCGATCTGCTTTTGCAGCGAGGCGAGCGCCCGGTGCTGGAGGGACTTGATCGCGCCCTCGGTCTTCTCGAGGATCGTCGCGACGTCGGCGTTCGCGAAGTTGAAGACGAACTTCAGCGTCAGCACCTGCTGCTGCTCGGGCGACAGATCCTGGATCAGCTCCAGCATCGACTGCCGCCCGATCGACTGCATCGCCTGGAGCTCGGCCGACGGCTCCTCCGACCCCGCCGGCTCGGGCACCTCCTCCTCCGGTTGCCAGCGGCGCCGCGCCCGGAAGTGGTCCATCGCGAGGTTGTGCGCGATCCGGAACAGCCAGGCGGAGAACGGCGCCGACTGCCAGCGGAAGCGCCCAATGGACTCGAGCATCTTGAGGAACGTCTGCGTGGTGAGGTCCTCGGCGTCGTGCCGGTTCCCGACGCTCACGTGCAGGTAGCTGTAAATCCGGTCGAAATGGATCAGGTACAGCTCTTCGAGCGCGGCGCGCTCCCCCCGCTGGGCACGCTCCACGAGCTTGCGGACGTGCTGCGTCGACTCCTGGGCTGACTTCTTCTCGGTCGCTTCCGAGCTCACGCGTTCGCTTTACCCCGCTAGCCCGCCGCGAACCCGACGCGGCCGGCGCGACTGTGACGCCGAAAGTAGCTGACGTGCGGAACGACGACGTGGTACGGGCCGTCCTCCGTCTCGAGGACGACCACACGCGGCCCATCCTCGTGCAGGGCGCGCTCGAGCTGGTCGGCGTGCGAGGCATCGACAAAGCCGCCGATCACCTGCCCGCCTTCAAATCCGATCTCAATTCGTACGCGGCCGTTTTCAGCCACCTGACACCACCTCCGAGAGGACGCCGTGAACCGATTCTGGATGAACGAAGGCGACCTCGAGCCCGAACATGCCGCGTCGCGGCTCGGAGTCGATCAGCTCGGCACCCTGCTCGGTGAGAGCCTCGATCGCAGCGCGCACGTCTTCCACCTCATAGGCGACGTGGTGCATGCCGGGGCCGCGCTTTGCGAGGAACTTGCCGACCGGTGTGTCGTCGCCGAGCGCGGCGAGCAGCTCGACGCGGCCGTCTCCGACCCGCATCGACGCGGCTTCGACGCCCTGGTCCTCGACGCGGGCTCGGTGCTCGAGCCGGCCGCCGAGGAGGCGCTCGTAGGTGCGCACCGCCTCGTCGAGGTCCGCGACGGCGACGCCGACGTGGTGGATCCCTCGTGCCTCCACGAGTCGATGCTACCCGCCGCGCCGTCCACGGCCGCTGCATCGGATACGTTCCCACCTGCATGGGGAGGGTTCTCGCCACCGGCCTCGTCTCGCTCGCGCTCCTTGCGGGAGGGTGCGGCGGCGGCGGCTCGAACTCGAACGGGGAGGCGGACAAGACCGCCAAGGAGATCGTCGCCGACTCGAAGGCTGCTGCGAAGAAGGCGAGCAGCGTTCACTTCCACGGCTCGATCGTCGAGAGCGGAACGCCGCTGAAGGTCGACATCCGGATCGACGGCGCGAAGGGCGGGACCGGCTCGCTGACGATTCAGGGAGCCAAGGTCGAGATCGTCCGCGTCGGAAACGAGGCGTACCTGAAGGGCTCGACCGCGTTCTACACGCAGATCGCCGGGGCCGAGGCCGCCAAGCTCCTGAAAGGCAAGTGGCTGAAGGGCTCGGCGACGTCCGGCGATCTCGCTGCGCTCGCGGCCCTGACGGACATCGACAAGCTCTTCGAGGCGGCCCTGAAGCCGACCGGCACGATCACGAAGGGCAAGGAGGCCACCGTCGACGGGCAGAAGGTGATCGGAATCGACTCGTCGGACGGCGGCACGCTCTACGTCGCGACGACCGGCGAGCCGTATCCGCTCGAGATCACGCAGGCCTCGGGCGACTCCACCGGCACCGTGCACTTCGATGAATGGAACGAGACGGTCGACATCAAGGCGCCGGCGAACGCCGTCGACGTCTCGCAGCTGAACGGCTAGTTCGGCTGCTTCGCCGCGACGATGCGGGGCACGCCGACGGAATCCGAGGCGCGCGACTCTGCCTCGACGTCCGCGAGAAGTGCGATGACCTCGTCGCGCACCAGCGTCTCCTTCTCGAGGAGCGCCGCCGCGACGCGGTCGAGCGGCACGCGGTGCTTCTGCAGGAGCCGTAACGCCTCCGCATAGGCGCCGTCGGTGAGCCGCGCCTGCTCGGAGTCGCGCAGCCGCTTCGTCTCCTCGGAGAGTGCGTAGTTGTCGGCTCGCAGCGTGCGGGAAGAGACGCTGTCGGCCATACCCCATTCGAAGACCATGGAGCGCGCGAGGTCGGTGACCTTCTCGAGATCGTTCGCAGCGCCGTTCGTGACGCGACCGAAGACGACCTCCTCGGCTGCCCGACCCGCGAGCGCGACGATCATCCGGTCGACGAGCTCCTCCTTCGTGTGGAGATAGCGATCCTCCTCGGGCAGGTAGAACGCGTAGCCGAGGGCGTCGCCGCGCGACACGATCGTCACCTTCTGCAGCTCCATCGCCGCGCCCATGAGATGCGCCATCAGCGCGTGACCCCCCTCGTGGTAGGAGAGGATCCGGCGCTCCTTCTCGGTGAGGACCTTCTTCTGCTGCAGGCCAGCGACGACCCGTTCGAGCGCCGCGTCGAAATCCAACTGTGTGAGGTAGGCGTCGCCGCGGCGGCCCGCCGCCGTGCGGCCCTTGAGGTCGGGCGGCGGGACCAGCATCTGCCGGTCGAAGCGGCCCGGGCGCAGCAGTGCCTGGTCGAGATCCTGGATGCGGTTCGAGGCACCCATGACGACGACCTGGTGGGCGCCCTCGAAGCCGTCGAGCTCGACGAGCAGCTGGTTGAGCGTCTGGTCCTGCTCGCGGTTTAAACCGTGGCCGGAGCGCTGCGCGCCGACGGCGTCGAGCTCGTCGATGAAAACGATTGCCGGGGCGTTCTTGCGCGCCTCGGCGAAAAGCTTGCGGATGCGGGCGGCGCCGAGACCGGCGAACATCTCGACGAACGAGGATGCGCTCGCGGAATAGAACTTCGCGCCCGACTCGTGGGCCACGGCCTTTGCCAGCAGGGTCTTGCCGGTGCCGGGCGGTCCGTACAGGAGCAGGCCCTTCGGCACCGTCGCACCGAGGCGCTCGAAGCGCTTCGGATCGCGCAGGAAGTCGACGACCTCCATCAGCTCGGCGCGGACCTCCTCGACGCCGGCGACGTCGTCCCAGGTGACGCTCGACTTCGACCTCGAGTCCACACGGGTCGGACGGACGCGGGGCATCATCCCGACGGTCCTCCAGAGGAGCCACGCGGTCAGGACGAGGATGGCGAAGAACGCCAGCGGCAGCCAGTTCGTGGCGAAATCAGCTGCGGATTGGAACCAGTCCCCCACCATTCTCGATGCTCATCGGCAGGAAGGGACGGATCCCTTAGCCGAGGGAGGCGATCACCTCTTCCACGGTCGTGAACTCGACCCCGCGCTCGCGCCAGACCGCCAGACAGGCGGCGACCCGGCCCTCGTCGATGCCCCGGGCGGCGTCCTCCACGAAGCGGACACGACGGCCCCGGTCGAGGAATCCGAGGATGGCCGCGTCGTCGCACACGTCCGTGGCCACGCCGAAGACGACGATCGCCTCAGGGTCGAGCGCGTCGAGCACCGGCTCGGTGTTCGGGTTCGTGAAGACGTTGAAGTTCTTCTTCAAGAGCAGGATCTCGCGGCGTCCGGCGATCAGTCCCGGCACGAGCCCCGGCGGGAACGGGATGAGCGCAAGCGGCAGCGGGTCGCGCTGCTTCGTTTCGAGGATCTTCTCCGCCCCCCGAGTGCCGCGTAGGCAATGCGGCGGGTACGTGTTCTGGAAGTCGGGGGAGGCCGAGATCTCTGGATCTGTCAGCTCGTGGTCGTCGGCCGAGGCGACGTGGACAATGCGCGCGGCGCGCGCGGCGTCGACGAGCAGCTCCATCGCGGGGGCGACCGTCCTCGCGTCGGGGACGTAGAGCTTCCCGGACGGCTCCATGAAGTCGACCTGCGTGTCGACGTCCCACAAGATCGTGCCCGTCACGACCCCATTGTTGCCACAATCGGAGCCCTCGATGGTCGCCTCACTCGCCGCGATCGAGATCGCAGACGCTTGAGCTGGCGGCCGCGCTAGCGATCGAGACGGACGACCGTGCGCTTGTTCGCGTCGCGGACGTACCTGAAGCCGGCGTGCGCGTAGAGCGTCGGGTGTCCCATGTTAGTCGCGCACGTCGGTCACGTGCGGGTACGCCTCGACGGAGGTCGCGCCGTGCGCGAAGGCGTACTCGACCGCGCCGGCGAGCAGCGCCGACGCGATACCCGTGGCGCGCGCAGCGGCTTGTCGACGACGAAGCAGACGATCGACCACACCGCATCACCCCGCCGTTCTCACGATCTCAGCAGGCGCCGTAGCCGTACTCCGTCACTTTCTCGCAGAACTCGCCGTAGTCCGCCGTAAAGAAGTGTCGCACCGTCCCCGGGATCCGCACGTAGTAGAGGTAGTCGACCGGAGCCGGCGTCGCTGCCGCCCGGATCGACGCGAGCCCCGGGTTTGCGATCGGCGTCGGCGGCAGCCCGGTGAACCGGCGCGTGTTGTACGGCGAGTCGCTTTGCAGCTGGGCCTTCGTGAGCGGGCGTGTACCAGGAATCCCGAGGCCGTAGCGGAGCGTCGCGTCTATGCCCAGCGGCATCTTCTGTGCGAGCCGGTTGTAGATGACGGCAGCGACGAGAGGCCGCTCCCCCTCTACTGCCGCCTCGCGCTCCACCATCGAGGCGACCGTCAGCACCTCGTACGGATTCTCGGTCACGCCGCGGAGGTCGACGGTCGCCCACCTGCGGTCGAACTCGGCGAGTTGAAGCGAGATGAGCCGCGGCGCGGTGTCCGCAGGGCCAAACTTGTAGAGCGAGGGAAAGAGGAAGCCCTCGATGCTCTTACGCTTCATGAACGGCCGGAACACGGCAGGGACGCGGGTCGTCGTCAGCGCTGCTGCGTAGGACTTTGCGGTCAGCCTCGGAGTCACGTGTCGGTTCGCGATCGCGATCCGGCGCACGGCTGCGACACGGTCGACCATCTGGCGCGCAGAGAAGCCCTCGGGGAAGGAGATGCCGAGGAGAACCGGCTTCGGAGGCGCAGCGCTCGCCGCCGAAGCCGCGACGAGCACGGCTGCGACTGCCAGTGCGAGCCTCACGTGACGAGCTCGAGCCTCGGATTCTCGCGGTAGCCGCGTCCGACCTTCGCGGACGGCTTGCCGTCCGTCATCACGATGTCCCCGGTGAAGTCGTTCGAGCCGCGGATGAGCGACGACCCGACGCCGTAGGCGTCGACCGGTACGCCCTTCTCCTCGAAGGTGCGGATCTTCTCCACCGTGAAGCCGCCGGAGACGACGATGCGTACGCGGTCGCAGCCGTTCGCGTCGAGGGCGTCCCTCACCTTCCAGACAAGCCGCTCGTTCACGCCGGTCGGCTTGAAGTCGCCCATCTCGCTCCAGAGCGAACGGTCGACGAGCGATTCCGATGTGTCGAGACGCACGCCCCAGAGGCGGTCTCCCAGCGCCTCCGCGACCTCGAGCGCAGTGCGAACCGAGTCGTTCTCGAAGTCGATGAGCACGGTGACGCGCATGTCGGGCGCCGCCCACGCCGCGAACTTCCGGGCCGCGAGCACGGTGTCGCCGCCGTAGGACGCGATCAGCGAGTGCGGAACCGTGCCGATGCCGCTGCCGCCCCACCACGATGCCTGCTCGTCGGTCGTCACGCCGATCTCGGTGCCCACGACCTGCCCCGCGACATAGGCCGCGTAGCCGTCGCCGGTCTGGATGCGGTGATGGTCGTGACGCGCAGCCATGAAGATGATCGGCTTCCCGTTGGCGGCTTCGAGCACGTGCACGACGTTCGTGGTGATCAACGTGCGGCGCGCGAGCGTGCCGAGCACGGGCGTCTCGAGATGTGCGAACGCCGTGTAGTCGCCTTCGATATGCATGACGGGCTCGTACGGCTCGATACGGTCGCCGTCATGCAGGGCGCGGATC